>Ga0310097_100158_pt1 | contig 12158 bp, 10 predicted proteins | sample LakMicSRFTotalB7_FD_194445 | JGI IMG/M metagenome (GOLD analysis project Ga0310097, IMG submission 194445) | Enriched freshwater cyanobacterial communities from Lake Michigan, Michigan, United States - MI23.SRFL.Total.B7 | ecosystem: Environmental > Aquatic > Freshwater > Lake | place: USA... | reverse complement strand
CCGTCGTTAGTGGACTAGAGCAGGCCTAGGAAGGCGTCCTATCCAGGCCTAGAGCGAACCATGATTGACTTGTCAAGAAAATATTTAAGGGCAACGTGAACTATCGCCTCTGACACACCGTAGCCGACCATCAAGACTATAATTCCGATGTGATTTCGCCCTAAGATTCAAGGGAGAGCAGGCATGTTAAGGGGTACCCAATCACGATAAACTTGAAAGGGATTACAGGAATCCCGATGGAGCAGAGATGGGGCTAATCCCCCCCATATATCGAGCCGAAGTAAAAAATGCCCGGGCCCCACTCCTCTGCCTGGGAAGATCACACCTCTCCAGCCCGACCACTAGCAACCACCAGGGGCTTGATTCAGATGGGTCATGGCGACCCTGTGCAGTTCGCCACAGCGAAACAGCTCGATCGTCCCGATCGCAACGGTTGCACTAGCTATGGCTTCGCGAACTGGGGTCCTACTCATGCTGGCAAGGCGATTGAGCAAAGCCCGGCAACCAAAGGCCGAGCAGGTGATGCCAGGTTTCAATTCACCCCTACGGCCAGGCCCACGCGGCCTTCGCAAGCAAGCAGCGTGGGCCTGGCCATCAATTCCGACATCCCTATCCACGCCCCTATCCCCGCATCACCACCTCACCGTCCCAACCCCATGCCCGGTGCCTTGGACAAGTGTCCATGGGGGTTGCGCGAGACCTCCCCTGATCCACATCACTTTTGCAGTAGCTGACTGCCAATCCAGGGAAAGGGAAGATCGAAAGCGGAGCCCCAAAGCCAAGCTGTGGTCAATCCACTTGTCAGTCCGTCAAAGTCCGGGACTTGGTAGCTCTCATTGGGCAAGAAAAAGGTGAACCACCATGCCGTTCTGCCCCAGATTCCGACCTGGATGAACCAGAAGGGGCATCAGAGCGGGGCTTCGTTTCCGGCTACGGGGCCGGTCTACGTCACCGTCGCGACAGACACCCCATGTCGAAAAGGGAGTCAGATCAGAAAACTGTAGAAGGCAGTCACCAACACAGCAGTTCCTCCACACATTAAGCCCAATCGTGGGCCGGCAGGGGCCAGATGCTGCGGATTTCCTCCAACCGTTGGTGCGCTTCGAGGGCCCGCTCCTCGGGGTCGGAGGCCTGCAAAAGCACGGTGAGATGGCCCAGTTTGCGACCCAGGGCCGATCCCTGCTTGCCGTACCAATGCAGGGTTGCCTGGGGGAGGGCCGCCAGGGCCGCTAGGGCGGCTTCACGCTCGGCCTCTCCTCGGTCGATGCCAAGCAGGTTGACCATTAACGCCCCGGCGGCGGTCAGCTCAGGGGCTTGCAAGGGCTGGCCGTCAACGATGCGCACCTGCTGGGCGAACTGACTAATGGAACAGGCCTCGATGCTGTAGTGGCCGGAGTTGTGGGTGCGGGGAGCCAGTTCGTTCACCAGCAGCCCGGCCGGACCATAGAAAAATTCAATCGAGAGCACCCCCACGTAGTCCAAGGCCGTCAGCAGGGAGGCCGCCATGTTGCGGGCCATCGCTTCCAGCGATTGGCTGGCTTGGGCCGGGGCAAGTACCCAGTCACAGACCTGGTCCTGTTGGTGAGTTTCCACCAGGGGGTAGCAGGCCACGGCGCCAGCACGGTCGCGGCAGGCCACCAGGGCCAGTTCCCGTTCAAAGGCCACGAACTCTTCCAGGATCCAGAGCGCCGGATCCACCTGATTCAGCAACTGGCCCAGCTCCGCCGCCGATCGAAGAATCAAGGTGCCCTTACCGTCGTAGCCGCCCCGTATCGCCTTGGCCACCAGAGGGAAACTCCAGCCCTGGGGTAATCCCCCTTGGGCCAGCGACAGTTGCCCGGAGGCTTCCCCATCAGCCTCAGCCGCGTGAACGCCTAGCTCGCCAGGTTCAGGCTCTGCTGCAACAGCCGCAGCGGGGACCGGGCTCGCCACTTGCCATGGAACGGCCGAGTCGAAAAAGTTCGCCGCCGCGGCTGGGTTGTTGGCTTGCTCCAGGCTGGAGCGGGGCTGGAGCCGGGCGGCGGACCCCAGGGCGTTGAGCGGCAGCCAGCGGGGAGTCGGAATGGAGAGGCGGCCCAGCAGGTCCCGTTGCTGGCGCTTGTCCACCAGGGGACCCAGCGACTCCAAGCTGGGCAGGAAGACCACACCTGCCTCGGCCAAGGGGGCCAGGGCGTCGAGATCGACCCATTCATTCTCAAAGCTGATGGCGCCGCAACGCCGGCTCAGCTCCAAGGTGGCGCTGGCATCGCCAATTTTCGCCTGCAGCACCGTGGTGGCCAGGCCCACGGCCGGATCGGCCGCCCCAGGGGTCTGCAGATGCAGGGGAACCCCCTGCTGCCGCGCCGCCTCGGCCAGCATCAAGGCCAGTTGGCCGCCCCCCACAATGCCGATCCCCACAGCGTGGGGCGACCCGGGCGACTGCAGGGGCAGCAAGGCGGGATCAGTGCTCACAACCACCTCGCGCCTGCTGCAGGCCAATCACCCACTTTGGCACTGGATCGGGCCAACCCCGGGCCCAACCCAAACTCAAGTCAGGCCCCGCTCGCCGGCAGCCACAAGCCGCACCAGGCTGAGCAGCAACACAATCAGGAACAGGGCCAGGCCCACGGTGCAGGCATAGCTGATTTCGAGTTCCGAGAAGGCCTGGTCATACACGTAATACACCAGGGTGCGGGTCGAATCGGCAGGCCCTCCCTGGGTCATCAAGAACACCTCCTCAAACACCTTGGTGGCCGCAATCGCCGAGATCACGGCCACCAAGGTGATGTAGGGCCGCAGCAGGGGCAAGGTGATATCGACGTGCTTGCGCCAGCCCTCACTGCCATCGAGGGAGGCGGCTTCGTAGAGATCCTTGGAGATGCCCTGGAGACCGGCTACAAAGATCACCATGTAGTAACCCAGGCCCTTCCAAAGGGTCACCAGCATCACCGCCGGTAGGGCAAGCAGGGGGTTGGTGAGAAAGCCAATCGGCGAAAAAGCAGGCCCGAGCAGGCTGGCCAGCCAGCCATTGATCAGGCCGGTTTCGGCATAAAGCCAGCGAAAGGCAATGGCCGCCACCACAATCGACACCAACACGGGCGCATAGAAGGCGGCCCGGAACCAATGGATGCCTGGCAGCTGCCGGTTGACGAGTACGGCGAGCACCAGGGACCCCAACACAATCGGTGGCACCACGCCAACGAGATACACCAAGGTTGTGCCAAGCACCCGGAAAAACATCGGGTCGTGGAGCAGGCGCTTGAGGTTGGCCAACCCCACAAATTTCAGGGGTTCAGCCACATCGAGACCCGTCTGGCTGACGCTCATCAACAGGGCCATGGCCGCGGGCACCAGCACCGACAGGCCAAGCAGCAGCAAGGCCGGTGCCAGGAAGGCCCAGGCGGTGCGATTGCGTCTGGGGCTGGAAGCCTCGGCCATGGCCCAAACCTTAGGGGCTTGCTGGCCTGGGCAAGCTCAAGCGGCAGACTCGATCACAGCCCAGACGCCCTTGCCCGTGCCCGCCGTGAGCAGCAGCCCCGCCACTCCAGTCAGCTCGATCCAGGCAGGCCCAGCCCCTTCCCAGGCGCAACCGGTGCTGTTTGAGACGATTGAGGTCGCCTTGCAACGCCACCCCTACCCGGTGGTGATTGGGGCTGGCGGAATGGCCCAGCTAGGAGCCCTGGTGGCCCAGCAGGGTTTTGGCACCGGAACGAAGGTCTTAATCGTCAGCAATCCGGAGGTGGAGGCCCGGTACGGGGCCACGGCCCTGGCCAGCCTGCAGGCGGCCGGCTTCGACACCACGCTGCTGGTGGTGGAGGCCGGTGAACAGCAGAAAACCCCCGCCACCATTGGCCTCATTCACGAGGCCGCCTTCGAGCGCAAATTGGAGCGTCGCTCCTTGCTGGTGGCCCTTGGCGGTGGGGTGGTCGGCGACATGACTGGCTTTGCGGCCGCCACCTGGCTCAGGGGAATCGCCGTGGTGCAGGTGCCCACCACCCTGCTGGCCATGGTCGATGCGGCGATCGGCGGCAAGACGGGGGTGAACCATCCGGGCGGCAAGAACCTGATCGGGGCCTTCCACCAGCCCGCTCTGGTGCTGATTGATCCCCAGACCCTGGCCAGCCTGCCGGAACGGGAATTCCGGGCCGGCATGGCCGAGGTGATCAAGTACGGGGTGATTGGCGATCCCGAGTTATTTGCAGCCCTCGAGGCCGCCGGCGACCTCTCCAGCCTGGAGCGGCTGAGCCCCCAACTTCTTCAGGCCATCCTGCAGCGTTCGGCGGCGGCCAAGGCCCAGGTGGTGGCGGCCGATGAACACGAGGGCGGCCTGCGGGCGATCCTCAACTACGGCCACACCCTCGGCCATGTGGTGGAAGCCCTCTGCGGCTACGGCACCTATTTGCACGGCGAAGCCGTGGCGATCGGCATGGTCGCCGCCGGTGAAATCGCCCTGGCCCTGGGCCTGTGGACAGCACGCGAGCAGGAGCGCCAACGGTGCCTGGTGGCGGCCGCCGGCCTGCCCCAGCGCTGGCCCGATCTGGACCTGGAGGCGGTGTTGGCCTGCCTACAGGGAGATAAAAAGGTGCGCGACGGCCGGGTGCGCTTTGTGCTGCCCACGGGCATCGGCAGGGTGGTGATCCGCGATGACATCGACGCGGCGGTGATCGGCGCGGCCCTGGAGCGGCTGGCCTGAGCCGGTTCAGGGATCGCGCAGAAACAGCGGCAGCGGCGACTCCCCGGGGGGCTGGCTCCCTGGGTGGCTGGGCTGGCCAGAGGGCAGGCTTGATCGGAGCTTGTCCCGAGCACCTGGCGCGGCAGCAGAGCCATCCCGGCTGAAGGCAAACCAACGAAAGGCCCCTAGGCCAGCGGGATCGACCAGGCGCAGCAGGCTTTCGCGCCGGCCCAGGACCGTGGCTAAGTCGAGCCGCTCACCAACCAGCGGGGTTTGCAAGCCATGGAGCCGCTGGGCCAACCCCAGGGCCAGCAGGGCCTCCCCCTGGCTGCGCTGGCCGAGCAGCTGCCAGCCCCCCTGGCGGGCCGCCTGCACCAGGCTGTCGCTGCAGAGATGGGCCGTCAGGTCCCAGGAACCCGGTTGGCGCAGGGGGTCGCCACTGGCCTCCTGCTGGCGATAGGCCATCAGGGTGCCATCCAGCCGCTGGGGGGCGTAGTAGCGCTCGGCGGGGATGGCGTAATCAATCACCAGCAGCCGGCCGTGGGCGATCCCGGCGGCGCAGCTGGCCAACCAGGGCGCCAGCTCCGGATGCAGCTCCGTGGCCCAACCCGGGCCCCGGCGCGGGTCGGGGGGCCAGAGGCCTAGGGACTCCAGGGTTGGTTCCGCCTCCGGCCCGAGGGGATCGCCATCGATGAGCTCTAGGCACTCCGGCTGGCCAGCCTCCTGGCTGAGGGCCACCCGTTGCTGGCGCCAATGGCGGCCATCCCAACGGATCCGCGCCACCGCTAAGGCATCGAGCACCTCATGGGCGAGCACCACGCCGGTGCATGGGGATTGGGCCAGCTCCTCGGCGCTGACCCAGCGGCAGGGCAGGGGGCAGGATTGGAGTTGCCGGCGCTGGCGGTCCGCCATGCCGCCATTGGGTTCCACCAACACCAGCTCGCAGCAGGCCGCCAGCTGGGGCCACCCCAGGGCCAGGGCCTGGGCCAGCTGCAGGGCCAACTCCCCTTCGCCCGGGCCCGTTTCGACCAGGGCCAGGGGCCTAGGGGGCTCGCAACCAGCTCCGCGCGCGCTGGCAGACCGTTCAAGATCGAGCCCCTGCTCCAGCGCCAGTTCCGCCAGCCACTCGGCCAGCTGGGGGGCGAGCAGGGCCGCGAAATCCGAGCCCAGGGATGGGGAGGTGACGAAGTCGCCGCGGCGGCCAATTCGGAGACGGCCGCTGCCATAGGCCCCGTGGTCGGGATCATGGAGGGCCCAGGCCATGTAGGTGTGGAACGGCACCGAGCCCCCCGCCGCCAGCAACCGCTGCTGCAACCACTCGGGCAGGTCTGATTCGTCCAGGCGGGAGATCAAGGGCTGAAGATCAAGGGGTCGAGGTCCTGGGCCCACGGCACCGCCCAAGTGTCGGTGAGAATGCTGGCCCACTGAAGCAGCAGCCATGGGCCTTTGCGACACGTTCAGGCGCCTGGGTCGCTTCGCCGCCGGCCTGCTGTTGCTGGTCAGCCTGCTGGGGTTTGGCCCCGGGCCGGCCCAGGCCTATGACAACCCCGACCTCCTGCCCGACCACCCCACCCCGGTAATCGACCTGGCCAAGGCCCTCAGCGATGGCCAGCGCGCCAGCCTGGAGGCCAGCCTCAACGCCTTTGAGGCAAGCAGTGGCTGGAAACTGAGGGTGCTGAGCCAATACGACCGCACCCCGGGTTTAGCGGTGAAGGAGTTTTGGGGGCTCGATGAACGCAGCCTGGTGCTGGTGGCCGATCCCCGCGGCGGCAACCTGCTCAACTTCAACGTCGGCGATGCCCTCTTCGCCCTGATGCCACGCACCTTCTGGGTCGAACTGCAAACCCGCTACGGCAACCAGTACTACGTTCGCGAGCACGGCGAAGATGGCGCCATCGTGGATGCCCTCTCGGCGGTGCAGGGCTGCCTGGAACGGGGCGGCTGCCAGGTGGTGCCAGGCCTGCCCCAAGAACAGTGGCTGCTCACCCTCTGCACCTCCCTTCTGGGCGGCCTGATCGTTGGCTTTGCCGCCTACCCGCGCAAGGAAGGGCGCACGGTGGAATGGGCCTGGGTGCTGCTGCTCTCGCCCCTCTGGGGACTCCTGTTCCTCGTTTTCGGCCTCGGGCCAGTGCTGACGCGCACCAGCGACTGGCTACCGATCAGCCGCAACTGCCTGGGCTTTTTTGCCGCGGCCCTCGCGGCTTACCTCATTGCCCAGCAAACCGTTGGCCGTTCTCGCCTCAGCGACCAGGGCAGTGGCGACTCCTGAGGAGGGGCCTAAGCACGCTGGAGGACAACCCCGCGCTGATTGAGCTCAGGGTTGGAGCTCTCAAAAGTTCCATTTCCCTGAAGGCGTGATTCGGCTGAACTGGCTAAGCCAACGAACCAGGCCAGTTGGGCCATTCAACCCATCAGCCAAGCCTGCTCAGCGAGGTTTGCCCAGGGCTGAAAGGGAAGCCTGCCTAGAACTCAAAGCGACGGCTTGGCAGTTTCGGCGAACTGGCAAACCAGTTGGCCCCGGAGGCAAACAGGAGACCCGGCCTGATCGTCGCGCAGGCTTTCGCTGGGGAGTTCACCCTGCAACTGGGCCAGGTTGTCCTCGTAAAAACGCTTCAAGTCGGCAAACCGACGTACGGGCTGGCCGTAGTAGCTGCTGCCGCCGAGGGTCGGGAAAGACGCCCACTCCGGGGCCAGCCGGGCAGCCAGGCTGCGGGTAAAACGACCCGCATCGGCCAGGGGCAGGGCCCCGCGGCGCTGGATAAGCAGCAGGGCGGCCTGGTCCTGCTCCTCAGGGCTGAACGTCTGCAAGCCGAGCAGGCGGCTGGCCATCGACCAGGTGAAGGGCATGAACTGGTAGGCACCGGCAGCGGCACTGGCGTAGCGGGCCGTGCGGATCACCAGGTTGGGATGGCGCTCCATCGAGCCCATCAGGCTGCCGCCAAACAGGATGCGATAGCCGATGTCTTGACCGCCGGCCCAGGTGCCTTCCGCGTAGCGGATCGTGTTGAGCAGGGCCCGGCGGGCCGGGGTGATCGGGTAGTTGGCCCGCACGGGCGGCGGACTGGCAATCGGGAAGGGTGCCGTTGACGGACCGTCCAGATCAAGCATGGCCAGGCGCTGGGCCGGCTGCTCCAGCTGGCGGCCCAGGCTGGAGCTGGTGGTGAGTGGGCCGCTGGCTTGCGGGCTGGACATCACGGCAGCCGAAGGGGCTGACGCTTCCAGGAACGGATCATTAAGGGCCGTGCCCAGGCTGTCTCGTGGCGCAGCCGTGGCCGCCAAAGGGGCGACAAGGGTCAGCAACCCGGTAGCGAGGGGCCAGAACGGGAATCGCGACGCTCGCGGGGTCTCAGCGACGCGAGTGGGAACGGCCTTGGTTGAAAAAACTGGAGTCAAAGCGGTTCAGGCAAGATCGACAAGGTGCTTGGCTTTGCCGCCAGGGCAAGGCAATGGGCAACGCTGCAGTGCGCAGAAGCCGGGTTGATGGATGGGGCGAATCGTTTGAGGGGCGCTGACTAGGGCGACGCGAAAAACGACGCAAGGAAAAATTAGCCGTGAAATTAATCGCTTGGGTTCCACAAAAAGGCGGAATGCCTCAACCGATGACAGCAATTTGCTGATGGCGCATAGCTTGTCGAACAAGATGCTCCAGGAAGCCTATCGAGTGCCAGTCACACAGCTGTCCATTTGTAATCAGAACTACGCGGCGAGGTTCAAATCACCGTGGGCCACTGATTTGGGTTCTCCAATAACGGGAGCCGACGATCGCCAGCGTCAATCGCTACTACCGCCAATGATTCGCGTTACTGATCATTGACTTGACAAGGGGTCAAGTCCTTGGGGCGCAGCAGTTTTGGCGAATGAAGCGCTCCAGCAGGCCCGCGGCCTGGTCGGCGCCATCGCCAGGGATCGGGCCCCTGCTGGCGGGCTGCAGGGGTTGGTCCAGTTGCCAGTCCCCCGCCAGCAGCTGGTCGCGGCTGAGCAGGCGGTGCTGGCCATGGGCCTGCAGGGCGGCCTCCAGCACGGGGGCCTCGGCAAAGCCCTCGCGGCGGACCAGGTGCACCCCCAATCCCTGGGCGAGGGCCTCGCAAAAGGTGCTGTACCCCGGCTTGGTCAGCACCCGACCGCAGACGGGCATGACATCGAGGGGACGCAGGCCCTCTGGCAGCAGCGATGCATTGGGGGCCGCCGCGGCCAGTTCCGGATCGGTCACTAGGAAGTGGTGCTCTGGCCAGCGGCTGAAAAGCGTGGCAGGCAGAGGAAAGCCCATGCCCCCAAAGCCCACGAGCACGGTGCGCTCCGTCGGTGTGTCGATCGCCAGTAGGCGGCAGAGGCTGGCGCAATCGAGCCTGGGCCGGCCGGCCGTTAACCCCACGGGCCAGTGGGGGATCCCCCAGTCCATGGCCATGGCGAAGGGGCATTCGATCACCGCCTCCCCCTGGCGATAGGCCTGCAGGGCCCGCTCCGCCCAACCAACGAAGGCCCCGTCCATGGGCCGGTAAATGGCATCCCAGCCAAAGTTGCCGATCCAGATCAAGGGGGCCCCTAGCGCCTGGGCCAGGGCCGCCGCCGCCGGGGGCACATCGCCAAGCACCAAAAGGGGTTCCCCCTGGCCAGCCAGCCAGGCCGCCTCCCGGCTGACCTGGCTGGGCAGCTGGCGCTCAAGGGCATTGAGAGCCTCCAAGGTGGCGGCGGCATCGGCGCCGAGGGCATCGGCCTGCACCACCCCCACATCCCAACGGCAAGCCCGGTGTTCAAACGGCACCGCCCCAAAGGCTCCCCCCAGGGTGTGGGCCGGCAGGGGGGTGGAGAGCACCAGGCGCCAGTCGGGCTGGAGATGGTGCAGGGCGGTGAGGATCGAGGCCGTGCGTGAAAGATGGCCATAGCCATGGCCACTGATGCAGGCAACGATCAGCATGGCGCTGGCGCAGCGACCTGGACCTCAGGCGCAGGTTGCTGATACAGCCGCTGCTCGTAGAGGAGCTGGCCGCCCATGCCGTACCAGCGGTGGCTGGCCTGGTGCAGCTGGCCATCGCGCAGCACGACCCAGCTGAAATGGCGCAGGGCCCTGCCCTGGTCGTCATTGCCGTGGCGGGGCACGCAGGCCGAATTGAGGTAGGCGGTGCCGGCCCGATCGCGCAGGAAGCTGAGCCGCTCCCCCTGGCCCCGTTTGAGCCGGTGGTGCATGTGACCGAACACCACCAGGGGCAAGGGCCGGTGCCGACGAATGCGCTCGATCGCGACGGTCAGGTCCTGGTCACCCCAATCGACCGCAGGTTTTTTCCAATCCCGGCCACAGGGATCGGCGCAGGTGCTCCCCAAACCACTGGGGCCGCAATGGGCCAACAGCACCATCGGCAGGCCCGGATCGGCCGCCAGGGCCGCCGCCGTGATCCGATCCGCCGATTCCTGCATGGTGACCGGACCGAACACGGCCAAGGCGCCCGGGTTGAGCCTGAAGCCACCCCCGGCACTGGCCGGCCGTCCTCCCACTACCGCCAGGCCCGGCGGATCTAGGCAGCGCAAACCCCAGCCGCAATGGCGATCGCCCAACAGGGACAGTTGGCGTTGCAGGGTGCGGCCACTGGCATCGCGGCCGGCGTCATGGTTTCCCAGCACACAGGCCATCGGCAGCGCCAGCCGGCCCAACCGGGCCGCAATCAGTTGATCGCCATCGCTGAGGTCGCCGACCACCATCAGGGCATCGGGCCGCAGCAGGCCCAGGAGCTCCTCATCAAGCCCATCCCATTGGCCATGCAGGTCTCCAGCAATGGCGATCTGCAGGTCCTTACGCGGGTTCTTGCCGCTATTCGGATCGGCTGATGCCCCAATCACAGCCATCCAAAATGCCTAGGGTGGCTCCACTGTGCATCAGTTGAGGCATCGCTTGGTTTTCGCGGCATCCCAGGCCACAGCGGACGGTGTCCGGGAAGGCCGCCCGGCGGCGGCGGAGCTGCAGGCGGCGATCGCCGAACTCAAGCGCCAGCGCAATGCCGTGATCCTGGCCCACTACTACCAGGAGCCCGCCATCCAGGACATCGCCGACTTCATTGGCGATTCTCTCGAGCTCTCGCGCAAGGCCGCGGCCACCGAAGCGGATGTGATCGTCTTCTGCGGCGTGCACTTCATGGCCGAAACGGCCAAGATCCTCAACCCGGGAAAAACGGTGCTGCTCCCGGATCTGAACGCCGGCTGCAGCCTGGCCGATGCCTGCCCCGCCGACGCCTTTGCCGCCTTCCGCGCCGCCCATCCCGACCATGTCGTGGTGAGCTACATCAACTGCTCGGCGGCGGTGAAGGCCCAAAGCGACCTGATCTGCACCAGCAGTAACGCGGTGGACCTGATCAACCAGCTGCCAGAAGGCCAGCCGATCCTGTTTGCCCCTGACCAGAACCTGGGTCGCTGGGTGCAGCGCCAAAGTGGCCGGGATTTGACCCTCTGGCCCGGCAGCTGCCAGGTGCATGAAACCTTCAGCGAGCAGGCCCTGATCCAACTCCAACTCGATCACCCCGAGGCCGAGGTGATCGCCCATCCGGAATGCCAGCAAAACCTCCTTGATCTGGCCGACTTCATCGGCTCGACCAGCAGCCTGCTGCGCCATGCCGCCGACAGCCCGGCGCCCGCCTTCATCGTGCTGACCGAGCCGGGGATCTTGCACCAGATGGAACGGGCCCTGCCTGAGAAAAGCTTCCACGCCGTGCCCGGCCAGGACGGCTGCAGCTGCAACACCTGTCCCTACATGCGGCTCAACACCCTGGACAAACTCTGGGACTGCCTCCAGACCCTGGCTCCAGCCATCGACCTGGATGAGGAGCTGCGGCTCCAGGCGTTGGCGCCAATCGAGCGCATGCTGGCGATGAGCCGCTAAGTCGGCCCGAGACCGCCCCCCTGCATTCCCCGGCCCTGGAGCGGGCCCTTGGGGTGGGGCTGTTGAGGGAGCCCGGACCGGCCGGCGGGATCAGGTCCGCTCGAGCCGCCGCACGATCACGGTCATCAGCACGAGGGAACCGACCAGGGCAATCAGCAGGGCAATGGTCATGAAATCGGTGCAAGTCGGGTCCGATTCTCGGGGCTGGCCGGCCAGGCCTTAGCCGGCTTCAGCCAGCAACCAATCCGCCATCTCCATCCGCAGGGCATAGGCGTCCTCAAACGACCCCTCGGCCTCAAGGCTGGCCAGCCGCTGTTCCAGCCAGCTCTGCAACGCGCCCACCCCGTCCATAGATGGGCCGAGGGACTGGCCGAGGGACTGGATTAGGGAGTGATCAATGGATGGGCCGATGGGCTGGTCGCCGGGCAATAGCCCCCCATCCAGGCAAGGAACCATGGGGACACCCCCGACTCAGGCAAGCCTGATGCAGCGCAGGCGCCCTGGAGGGCAAACGCCTCAGTTGTGCAGCAGGATTGGGATCCGATTCTGCGGTGAGCCAGAGCTCAGGGCAGGGCCACCAGCCAACGGCCGCCGGCGGCCAGGGCAAGGGCCAGCAGGGAGGCCGCTGGTAGGGCGGAACTG
>Ga0310097_100148_pt1 | contig 12568 bp, 13 predicted proteins | sample LakMicSRFTotalB7_FD_194445 | JGI IMG/M metagenome (GOLD analysis project Ga0310097, IMG submission 194445) | Enriched freshwater cyanobacterial communities from Lake Michigan, Michigan, United States - MI23.SRFL.Total.B7 | ecosystem: Environmental > Aquatic > Freshwater > Lake | place: USA... | reverse complement strand
GTCGAGGGATGGAATGGCCTTCACCTGTTCCTGGAAGGAGGCCAGGGCGGCCGTGAGGGCGCGTTCGGCGCCGCCTTTTTCGCCGAGCAGCTCAAGGGCGCCGGCTGGCACGTCTGCGCGTGCGGGGATCTGCGTCATGGCATCAGGGTGTCGGGCTCGTGCCCGCTGGCCTGAGCTTAGCGGCTTTCTAACGCGAGCTGCAATCGGTTGTCGTCCTCGGACTTATCCGGGTTGCTTGCTACGCCGCCGGGCGGCCGGCTTGGGCGTTGCTGCCGGGTCGCCTATTTCCCAGGCTCGGATCCACTCGTCAGGAAGGAACTGCTCGTCTTGCGTCCAGAGTTGCGCCAGTTCGGAAGTTGAGTAGTCGTCGAGGGCCAGGACCTCGCGAAAACGCTTGCGGTACATCTCCGGCACCGTCGCGGCGAGCTGCTCCAAGGCATCGGTGACGTCGGCGTCGCGCGTTTTGATCACACGACGCACATGGCGCCTCCAGTTCTGACAGAGATCCTCGGCTTCTTTCGACGAGAAGGTGGGAGAGAGAACTGCCTGATATCTATCGGGGACTTCCAGATATCCGATGTAGCAGCTCCAGAATTCAACGGCACCCCAGGGCTTTCCATCGTTGCCCAGCAATGGCTCGGCATATTCGATTTGTTCTCGAATACGCAGGGATTTGACCCCTTCCAGTCTTTGCTCTCTATCCAGCAACCTTCGGTTCAGTTCTTCGAGCTGGAAAAAAGCTTTCTGACGCAGCTCGCCGGCCTTGCCCTGCTCGATTACCGAGAGGTTGCCGTAGGAGATCACCTCAAACTTCGCTTCGGCACCCCACTCGCAGACGGTGTACTGGGTCCAGCCGTTGCGGCGGCGCCAGTTCAACAGCATCTTCCCGAAGGCCCGACGGGACTCCTGTTGCCAGTCGAGGACGGCCTGGTAGGAGCGCCCCCTCAGGTCCATGTCGTATGTCATAGCCCGATTCTACGGCCTGCTTGCCATTGCAAGCCAGAGCCTGTCAAGACTTGGCGGCATGGATTGAGTGGTTCACCGGCTCGGCCAGCAGCTGTTTGACCTGCTGGCCGCTCAGGATCCGGCCCGTTTGAGCCTGGAAGAGCAGGGCAAGCGTGTACGGGTGTGCGCCGGGATGACGGCGAGCGAGCACCTGCAGCTGCCGGCTGAGCTCGGGCCGGTTCATGCCGTTTGCTCCTCGACGGCGCTCAGCGTCAGGACCGCCTGGGCCTGTTGAACCGAGCGGCAGACGGCAGCAAGGCCGCCGAGATCTTGCACCGCCTGCAGGAAGGCGCGCTGCTCCGGACTGACGACCCCGCAGTTCGTCTTGATCTCCAGAGCAACGAACTGAGCAATCCGCTGGCCGACCAGCTCGGGTGTGATCTCCAGCGAGCGCAGGCCGATCAGGTCACTGCTGCCCTTGCACAGCCCGAAGCGCACGAAGCGCCCCTGCTGGTCGACCAAAGCGCCGGTGTTGTTTCGCCAGAGCCGCACCGGTCCGCGGCCGCAGGCCAGGCGGATGCGCTGCTGGATCTCGTGTTCGCTGGTGGAGGAAGCCATGCCTCCTGTTGCCGGGCCGCCTCAGGCGCCCGCATGTATTGGCAGTTCCGCCAATATGAGGGCAGTATTGGCTGAACTGGTCCCGCGGCTGATACCTCGATCGATGGCACTGCCGAACCTCTGGGGGCTCTACAACCTGCGCTCCTCCCCCTACTTCCAGGCCACCCTGCGCTCGGATACCGAGGCCACTCCCCTCAATCTCTTCGTGGGCCGAGAGCGAGAACGGCAACTGCTGCTCACCACCATCGGTAGCAGCCGCAGCTCGAGGCAGGCTGTTGCCGGCAGGCCCGGAATCGGTAAGACCACCCTGGTGCAGGCGGTGAAGGCCGACGCCCGAGAGGCGGGGTACTGGACCTCCTCCGAGATCATTTCCTTGGGCAGTGAAGGCGGCTCAGAAGACCTGCTGGGCCGGCTGCTCAATGGCGCCTATGACGCCGTGCTGGCCAGTTTCCCCGCCGCTTCCGGACCAGCGATTGAAGCCGCGCAGCAGCTGGTGCGCAGCTTTCGCCTGCGCGGCGGCGGCTTTTCGGCATCAGCGTTTGGATTTGGGGTTGGCGGCACCCAAACCGAAGGCGTATCGACACCACCGAGTGCGCTCGTCCTTGATGGCCCACGGGCGCTGCGGGACCTGCTGGTCTACGCACAGGCGCAGGGGGCCCAGGGTCTGGTGCTGCACCTGAACAACCTTGAGAATCTCAGCGAGGCTGATGCCGACCGTGCCGCCGATCTGCTGCGCAGCGTCCGCGATCAGGCCCTGTTGCTGGATGGCCTGCACTTGATCGTGGTGGGCACGACCGACGCGGTGCGGACGGTGGTGCAAACCCACACCCAGATCCGTTCGGTGTTTAGCGATCCGCAGGTGCTCCAGCCTCTGGCGCTGGAGGACGTGCAGCTGCTGCTGACCAACCGCTACGCCGCTCTGCAGTTGAGCCCGGGGCAGCCCTGGCGCGCACCGGTGGATGACGCCGTGGTGGAGCGGCTCTATCAGCTCTTTCGCGGGGATCTGCGCGGAATGCTCAAGGCCCTCGAGGACGGCATGACGGCTTTGCTGGGGCTGACCAGTGCCGCAACCAGCGATGGGGCCGCGCCTGTCGGCATGGACGACCTGCTCTTGGTGCTGCGGCAGCGCAACCAGCAGGAGCTGAACGATCAGCTGGGGCCGACGGCCTGGGAACGTCTGCGGGCATGGGGCAACCGTGACCCGGAAGCCATTGAGATTCAGACAGGTCTCAAGACGCTCTGGGGCGTCAGCCAATCGGCTGTCTCCCAGACCCTGCAGCAACTCACCACCGCTGCCGCCGTGGAAGCCCTCCCCCGCAAGGGGCGTGATCCGATTCAGTACATGCTGACCGGAACGGCCCGGCTGGCCTTTTGACCGCGCACCATCACGGGCAGCGAGCACATCCATGCGCAGGTATTTGCTGAATGGCGAATACCTGGTGCGTATTTGGAGGGCTGTCACCCTCGCGAATACTTCATGCCTTGCCGCGTTGCCTGGCTGCCCAAACATGCCTGGCCCAGCCGGGCTTGTAGCCGCGTTCCTGCTCCCGCTGCAGCAAGTCCTCGAAGGTGCGGCAGCCGGCTGCCGGGTGCGTGCGGCGTGGCCGGGCCTGCTGGAGCTGGGGGCGGTGCCGATCCGCCCCGCTGATCTCGACCAGTTCACCATCAAGCAGTTGGAGCCCGCGCCTCTGCTCATCGCGTTCCTCGCTCAGGAACAGATGGCCGCAGTCGGGGCAGACCTGTGCAGCACTGGGGCAGCTGCAGAAGCAGACCGGGCAGTCCTTGATCGGAATCGAGACGGCCTCTCGGCGGCGGCGGCGGCCAGCCAGGTTCCACGCGCGCTCATCGGTGGGCAGGCCATGGCGATGGGCATTGCCGACGTGATCGAGGATCACCGCCTCCCGCTTGCCCGGTGCGGGACGCAGGGCCCGGCCGACCATCTGCAGGTATAGCGACAAGGACGCAGTTGGGCGCATCAGGATCGCGCCGCCCACTGAGGGGATGTCGGTGCCCTCGGAAATGATCATGCAGCTGGTGAGCACTTCCACCTCTCCGGTGCCGAGCCCGGCGATCAAGCGTTTGCGCTCCTCGGCTGACGTGCCGCCGCTCACTGACGCGGCCCGGATCCCCGCAGCGCGGAAGGCGCCAGCCATCTGCTCGGCGTGACAGGTCGTGCAGCAAAAGCAGATGGCCGTGCCGGGGTGCAGCCGGCGCAGGTAGTGCGACACCGCATCACCGATCGCGGCCCGGTCCCCGAAGGCGCGCGCCGCCAGCTCCAGGTCGTACTCGCCCATCCGCTGGTGGAGTTCGGGACCCTGCCCCTTGCTGTTCCTGCCACCTGGCCAGGAAAAGACCTTGGGCCGGGCGAGCCAGCCCTGCTCCACCAGCCAGGCGGCAGAGGGCCCCAGCACCAGGGCCTCGAAAAAGCCGCCGGCCTCAACGCCCAACCCTTTGCCGTCGAGGCGTTCGGGCGTGGCGGTCTTGCCGATCAGATGCGCCTTTGGCCAGGTGTTGATGATCCGGCCCCAGACGTTGCCGGCCACCAGGTGATGGGCCTCGTCCTGAATGATCAGATCCGGAGCTGACAGCTGCTGCAGCCTGCGGGCCACGGTGTGTACCGAGCCCACGGCGACCTGCCGGCCCTGCAGCCGGTGGCCGGGGGCGATCACATCGGGCTCCAGCCCCCAGGCCCGAACGGTGCGCGTGAGCTGCTCGATCAGCTCGGCCCGGTGGGCCAGCACCAGCACCTTTCTGCCCTTGCGGGCAGCGCCCTGCACGATGGCGCCGATGGTCTGCCCCTTGCCCGCGCCGGTGGGCATGACGGCGCAGACCCGGCGGTGAACCTTGAGGGCCGCGCGGAGATCGGCCAGCAGCTGCTGCTGGTAGTCACGCAGGACGATTGACGGCATTGGCACCAGATCGAGCGGGACGACTACTAGTCGCTCGTTTTGCTTGGCTCAGACTAGCGAGGCATGGCCAAAGCTATTAGGCTACAGATCACGAGCAATGGCCTGATGCCCGACTACGCCCTGCCGGTGAGTGTCTCGATCACCCAGCAGCAACTCGCCTGGCTGGATGCACGCCGGCGGCACGGCTCCCTCAGCCGCTCAGCGGCGCTGCGGCAGGTGCTCGATGCCGCCATAGACCGTGAGCGCCTGCTGGACACACCGGATCGGGCATCACCGACTGCCGCCGCCACCTCAACAGCGCGCAGGTGAGCCGAAACCCATGGCCTCTGATGCCATTGCTGCGGCCCGGGGCCGCTGGCCGGAGATCCTGGCTGCCCTGGCGGGGCTGAGCGACGCGGAGCTGAGCGACCGTCATCAGCCCTGCCCGCTCTGTGGCGGAACCGATCGCTACCGCTTCGACGACAAGGACGGCAGCGGCTCCTGGTTCTGCAACCAGTGCGGCGGGAAGGACCAGCGCGGCGGCGCTGGCTCCGGCATCGATCTGCTGATGCGCCGGCAGGGCTGGAGCTTTGTGGAGGCGGCCCGGCAGGTGGAGGCCTTCCTTGGCCTGGTACCTGATCACCAGGACACCCGTGCCGACAGGGGCACCAGCCGAAACGGCAAGCCCTGGCGCATGCCCGAGAAGCCGCCTGCCGATGCTCAGCCACCGCCGTTGAACCGCGGCGCCACCGCCCAGTGGGCCTACCGCAACGGCGCTGGGGAGGTGCTGTTCTGGATCCAGCGGATCCAGCTGCGCAGCGGCGGTAAAGCCTTCCTGCATCGCGTCTGGCTGGATGGGGACTGGCATCGCCCGAGCCGCCGCGACACCTTCAGCTGCGACTGGCCCACACCCAGGCCGCTCTACGGACTGCCGGATCTGCTGCAGCGCCCCGAGGCCCCGGTGCTGGTGGTGGAAGGGGAGAGCACCGCCGATGCGGCTGCACGCCTGTTCCCGCACCACGTGGTGCTGACCTGGCCTAACGGCTCCAAGGCGATCGCCAAGGCGGACTGGACGCCGCTGGCTGGCCGCTCGGTGACGCTCTGGCCCGATGCCGATGCGGCCGGCCTGGAAGCCATGCAGAGCCTGGCCGCGCTGCTGCATCCACTCGACTGCCAGCTGCAATTGGTGGCCCTGCCGGCGGAGCTGCCCCAAGGCTGGGACCTGGCCGATGCCGACTGGACACCTCGGCAGGCCGCACGGCAGCTGGCGAAAGCAGCCCAGCCATGGACTCCGCCAGAGGCGGGTGACGCTGGCAATGGCGATGGACCTCCTCCCCCGCCGGCGGGAGCTGCAGACCCCAGGCCGGCAGCGCCCTTCCTCTGCCTGGGCTACGACACCGACGCGAATTTCTACCAACCGTCCAGCACCGGTCAGGTGATCCGCCTGCCCCGCGGCTGCCACACCGCCACCCACCTGGTGGCCCTGGCACCACTGGAGTACTGGGAGAGCCTCTACCCCAGCCGCACGGGAGTGAACTGGCCGGCGGCAGCCAGTGATCTGCACAAGAGCTCGGCCGCGATGGGGATCTTTGCGGTGGAGCGCATCCGCGGCCGCGGGGCCTGGTGGGATGAGGGCCGCACCGTGCTGCACCTCGGCGATCGCTTGATCACGCCCGAGGGGGAGCACCCGATCACCAAACCCTTTCGCTCGCGGCACATCTACCAACGCCTCAAACGTCTGGAGGGGCCCTGCGGCGTTGAGCCCCTGACCATGCAGGAAGCAGCCGTGATCGTGGGCATCGCCAACCGCTTTCGCTGGGAAGTGCCGGCCTCCGGCACCCTGCTGCTGGGCTGGGTGGTGCTGGCACCGATCTGCGGAGCCCTGCGCTGGCGCCCCCACCTCTGGCTCACCGCAGGCGCCGGCTCAGGCAAGAGCCAGATCCTCGATCGCTTCGTGGCGCCGCTGCTCGGCGATCTGAGCCTGGTGGTGGTGGGCGCGACCACAGAAGCCGGCCTGCGCCAGACCATCTGCTGCGACGCCGTGCCGGTGGTCTTCGATGAGGCGGAGAGCAACGAGAAGGGTGATCAGCAGCGCATGCAGGCGATCCTGTCGCTGGCGCGGGTGGCCAGCAGCGAGAGCAGCGCCGAGATGCTCAAGGGATCCCCCAGCGGTGATGTGAGCCGCTATCGGGTGCGCTCGATGTTCCTGATGTCGTCGATTGCCACAGCCCTCAAACAGGGCGCTGACAAGAGCCGCTTCGCCCAGCTCACCCTGCGCAGCCCCACCGAAATGGCCAAGGAGGAGCGCGAGCTGCATTGGCAGAGTCTTGATCGCGATCTCGAACGCCACATCACACCGGAGCTGGCGCGGCGGTTGATCGCCCGGACCGTGTCGTTGATTCCGGTGATCCGCCAATCGGTGGTTGTCTTTTCGGCGGCTGCCGCACGGCACTTCGACTCCCAGCGTTTGGGTGATCAGTACGGCACCTTGATGGCCGGCGCCTGGTCATTGCTCAGCGACGCCGTCCCAACGCAGGAAGAGGCGGAGCACTGCATCGCCTGTCACGACTGGGAGAGCTACAGCCAGAGCACCGAAGTCCCCGATGAGGCTCGTTGCATCCAGACGATCCTGCAGCGACAGGTGCGCGTGGAAACCGACGACAAACCCGTGACCCGCACGATCGGCGAGCTGGTGGAGCTGGCCGCTTGCCACACCAGTTGCATCGATGTGAGCCCTGGTCTGGCCGCCCAGACCCTGGGGCGCCATGGCCTGCGGGTGGATCAGGACCGGCTGCTGGTGAGCAACACCGCCAAGGCGATCGAGCAGTTTCTTACCGAGACCGCCTGGCAGAACAGCTGGCCCGTGGTGTTGCTGCGGCTGGCTGGTGCGCAACGGGCCGGACCGGTGCGCTTCTGTGGCGCCGGCATGGTCAGCCGTGCAGTCGCCATTCCCCTGGGCGAGCTGTAACGAGCAGCCGTCACAAATGGGGCAGACATAACAGCAGCGGTAACGCCCAGATCACCTGCCACGCAATCGATTTGGGCCGCTGTAACGATGTAACGCTCCAGAGATCCGATAGAGCCCCCTATGAATTCAACGGCACATGCACACCTGCTCAACCAGACACCGCTGCTTGCTAAAGCTTCTATCTCTGAAAAAGGGTTACAGCGTTACAGCCACCCCTAGAAGCTTCTGCCGGCAGGCCCTTTCGGCCGTGACGCCCATCGTCACGCCGCGTCACACCTGAAACGGTCATGGTCACCACCACCTCCACCTGGCTTGATCCCATCCCCGGCCTCTGGCGGGATGAGGAGGCCCATCGCTACTGGCTGGGCGATCACCTGTTTCCGGTGTCAATCACCGGCGTGCTGGCCCATGGCCTGAGCGAAACCGCCAAACGGGCGATCGAAGCCAAGCGGCCGATCTGGCAGCCGCGCGGCACCACGGTGCATGCCGCCTTGGAGCACTACAGCCAGGCGCGATTCCTGGTTGGCAAGTGCCCCAGCGAGGCCCTGCTGGAGGCCGAAACCCTGCCAGGCCATCACCAGTACCGGGACTGGATCCTGCCGCTGCTGCAGCTGCCGCTTTGGGACGAGGTACAGGTGATCGCCAGCGAACGACTCACCTGCTGTCTGGTCCGCAACATCGCAGGCGCCTTCGATGGGGCGTACGTCTCATCGGCGCTGAGCGAACGCCACGGCCAGCCGGTGCGGGTGCTTTACGACCTCAAGACCCTCTCGGCCCACGGCCGGCCCTATTCCACCGCCGCCCAGCTCGGCGGCTACATGGCGCTGGAGGCCGCGCAGGGGAACCACTACGAGCTGGGACAGACGATCTGGAGCAAGCCCGGCGAGGCGTTCACCAGCACCTTTTACAGCCGTGAGCAGTGCCTGGCGGCCTGGGCTGCGGCCTGGAGCGGTTACTGCTTGAGCCACCGCCCCTTCTGATCACTCAGGCATCCGCGAGGCAGACCAAGGAGTTGGCTTGCAATGCAGAGCCACTAGATTGAGCAGGCTCGGAGTTATCCGGGTCAATGATCTCGTGCTCTCTGATGGCGGACCTCCTGCTCGCTGCTGCTCGATCGGTATCTCTCGCAGATGCGGCTGATCTCGATGCCCTGCTGGATGCCGTTACCGCGATCAAGGCCCGGCAGAAGCAGCTGGAGCAGCAACTAGAGCCACTGCTGGAGGCCCTCAACGCGGCGATGGCCGCCGGCCAGCTGGATCCAGCCTTCTCCCACAACGACTGGGCCTTTGCCCACAGCCCGGGGAGGCTGAGCTACGACTTCCCGCCGGTGGTGCAAAAGATCGAGCAGCAGCTCAAGGCCGCCAAGGACAGCGCGATCCAGCAGGGCAGCGCCACCGAAAAGCGCGGCAAACCCTTCTGGACCATCCGTGCACCCAAAACGCCGGCACTGCCGTTCTGAGCCCATGGCGCAGCACGACCGCCAGCACAGCGCCGCTGATCCGGTGGAAGAGCTGCGCTCTGCAGCCAGCGCAGAAGATGACAACGGCCAGCCGCTGTATGAGCCGACCGACCCCGCCCGGCCTATCGGGCATGCCAACCCCCCGCGCCGCACGAGGGGACTGCTCATGCAGCCACCCCCTCGGCCCTCGCGCTTAGAGGTGGAGCGGCGTGTGGCAGAAGCGCAGCTTTGGATCGCCCAGCGCATTCCGCTGGCGCTGATCGTCGAAAAAGCTCGTGAAAGCTGGGGGGTCAAGAACACCCAGACGATCAATCGCTACCTCAACCTGGCCCGTGAGCGGATGGTGGAGGAGCTGATCTCCGACCGGCGCCGCCACCAGGCCGAGCAGATCTTTGCTCTGAACGACTGCGCCCGCCGCGCCATGGACGCTGAGCAGTTCTCTGCGGCGGTGGGCGCCTTTCGCGTGATCGCCGAAATCGGTGGGCTGCTGCGGGCACCAATCAAACCACCCGAGCCCCATGGGGGCGGGGCCAGAAGCTGATGGACGGCCTACTTCTCGATCCGGCCAGCGACCGCTGGGCCGACTGGGGACTGCTGGATGTTCCCGATCCTGACCGCCAAAAGAACGGACCCCAGGCCCAGCAGGCCTTCCGGGATTTCATCGTGGCTGCTTATCCCGGCTACGCCTTCCACACCTGGGCCGAGCGACTGATCACCCTGCTGCAGCGCGTGGCTGATGGCGAGCTCAACCGCCTGATCGTCTGCTGCCCGCCGCGGCTGGGCAAATCGCTGCTGGTCTCCAAGTTGTTTCCGGCCTACTGGGTGAGCCGCTACCCCACGCTCTTCTGCGCCATCGCCTCCTATTCGGCCGAGCTGGCCTATGCCCATAGCCGTGAGGCACGGCACTACTACCGCGCTGTCGGCCACCCCCTCTCAAAGGACTCCACTGCCGTGGGCAACTGGCTCACCCCTGATCGCGGCGGTTGCATCGCCGCTGGTGTGCGCGGGCCGTTTACCGGCAAGGGCTACGCGCTGGGGATCATCGATGACCCCTACAAGGGTCCAGAAGACGCCAACTCCGCCGGCCAACGCCAGAAGCTGATCGAGTGGTTCCAATCCGTCTGGCTCACCCGCGCTGAACCGGCCCCACAGGGGCCTTCGCGATGGGGTTTTGCAGGCGCGGCCCAGGTGGTGGTGCTGACTCGCTGGCACCAGGACGACCTGATCGGCTGGCTGCTGGAGCAGGAGAGCGGCGAGGCCCCGCAGCGCTGGCAGGTGCTGAACCTGCCGGCCATTGCCGAACCGCCCCAGCAGCAGATCAAATTCCCGGCCACCTGCTCCATCGAGCCGGACTGGCGCCAGCCCGGTGAGCCGCTCTGCCCAGAACGGTTCCCGCTGGTGGAGCTGGAGCAGATCCGCATCCGCGCCGGCAGTTACTGGTGGAACGCGCTGTATCAGCAGAGGCCGTCGCCGGCGGAAGGTCTGCTGTTCCAACGCGCCTGGATCCGCACGACAGCGGGCACCCCTGCCCCAGACGGCCGGGCGGCGCAAAGGCCCTTTGCGGCGGTGGTGCTCAGTTGCGATCTGAGCTTCAAGGGGGGAGCGGAGAACGACTACTGCGGCTTCTGCCTCCTCGGCCTGCTGCCGGATCAGGAGGCCCTTCACCCGGCTGCCCAGGCCAGGGCAAGGGGTGAACAGCTCCACCCCAGCGCCGCCCGGGTGCGCTCAACGGCCGAACCGCAGGGAGACGGCATCCACCGGATCGAGGTGATCTGGAGCCAGCACCACCGCCTCGACCTGCCGGGGGTGGTCAAATTCCTCGGCCAGTCCCTGGCGTCGCTGGGGCAGGGTCTGAGCCCTAATGCGGTGCTGATCGAGGACGCCGCCAATGGCCCGGCCGTCTGCCAGCTGCTGCAGCGGCAGATCCCTGGCCTGATTGCTGTGCGGCCCAATGGCAGCAAGGTGAGCCGCGCCCATGCCGTAGCCCCGCTGATGGAAGCCGGCCAGCTGGCTTTTCGCAGCGGCAACGAGGCCCTGATCAGCGAGTTGCTGGGTTTTCCCAACGGGGCCCATGACGACCTGGTGGATGCCTTCTGCCAGGGCGTGATCTGGCTGCAGACCCAGCACTGGCGCAGCCAGGGCAAGGCCACGCCCCAGCCCCTGCTGTTTTCCCGCTGAGGGGCATCCCCCCGTTTCTGATGAGCACCACACCACACGTCCACCATCCCAGGCCCCAGCAGGCCACTGCTCGCGTGACGGCATCGGGGCTTTCGCGAGGTCCTGCGCGCTCACCCCATGCCGCTGCTGATGCGTTGGTGGTGGAGCACCTGCCCTTTGCGGCGAAGGTGGCGGCCAATTACGCCCGCCGCACTGGCCACCCCAAAGAAGACCTGGAGCAGCTGGCGGCGATCGGGCTGATCAAGGCTTCGCGTCGGTACAACACCCAGCACCCCGGCCGCAGCCCCAATCACTTCATTGCCTACGCCAGGCCCTTCGTGAATGGTGAGATCACCCATTACCTGCGTGACAAGGGCTTCCTGATCTCGGTGCCAGGCCGCTGGCGGGAGCTGCATGTGCGTGGGCAGAGGCTGTTGGGGGAGGGTCAGCCGCTGGAGGTGATGCTCGGGCGGCTGGACATCACGCTGGAGCGCTGGCGGGAGATCGGGCAGGCCTGCAACGTGCGGGTGGTGGCGATGGCGGTGCATGAGACGGATCCAGAGCTGGAGTGACCAGCGAGTAGGTCTGGGTCACGCCTTCTCAGCGTCGATCCGGGAATGCGGCGGCATAGATGTCCGCAAGGTCGTCGTGATAGCCCCAGCCGATTCCCGAAGATGAGCGCACAACCTCCCCCAACCGCTCCATGAAGGGCGCCTGCAGGTCTACGAGCAGACTGCAGATCACCTCGGCGGCGCGGCGGGCCATGGCCACCAAGGCGCTGTAGGAGCTCGGATCGATATCGCCGTATTCCAGCGTGAAGGCATTGCCCTGCTCGAGGAAGAACACCATCAGGTCGGCATGGGCGATCGGATCAGCAACCGCCTTGCAGAAATCCGAAACAGTCTTTTTGGCCTTGGCGACCTGCAGCGGGCGATCGCGCGACACATCTGGGTACAGGCATTCAGCGACGACCTTCTTGCAATCCGCCATGGCGGCTTCCGCATCCGCGAAACGGGCATGGAGGAAGGCCTGATTACCCTTGGAGAGGCGATACAGCTCACCGACCAGGCTGAGCAGCTCTTTTTGGCTCAGCTCAGAAGCAGCGGATTTAACGGTTGACCACGTTGGCTTGGACATGATCAAGAGTGATCAGGGAGAAAAGAATTGTGGTCGAACGCCAGCCGTAACCGGCGTGTTTGAAGTGAGAGCAGCGAACAAAGACACATCCGAGTTTACGGCCTTGCTAGGGGTAGTCCGCATCTGTTTCCAATGCCTGCGATACATAGTTTATTAACGATATAGCCTTTAGGCTATTTACTTTGTTTCCGTAATCTAGGGACTCTCCATGTAATACCATGTGCCTATTGAGCAGATTAAAGCCTTCTTCTCGCTCATGCTCAGATGCGCTTATTGGGGTACTTGCAGCAAGCGGACTCAGTAGCGCAGCTTTATAAGTATCTGCTGCGACTTGCTCAACATATATTGCTGTACGAGGCTTTCTGCCCTTTTTCACGAAAAGATATTGATCGACTA
>Ga0310097_100142_pt1 | contig 12793 bp, 8 predicted proteins | sample LakMicSRFTotalB7_FD_194445 | JGI IMG/M metagenome (GOLD analysis project Ga0310097, IMG submission 194445) | Enriched freshwater cyanobacterial communities from Lake Michigan, Michigan, United States - MI23.SRFL.Total.B7 | ecosystem: Environmental > Aquatic > Freshwater > Lake | place: USA... | reverse complement strand
AGCCTGGACCGGGTACTTATTGAGCAGCAGCAAGTGGCTGGATCCCAGGGTGGTTACGGCTAGCTCCTGGTCCCAGGGCAAAAAGGGGTTGGGGCGGGGGCCTGCCCGGGTGAGGTGTTTGGGCGTAGCCGACAGCAACCGGCGCAGGACAAAAGGACTGCCGAGGCCAGGGGGGCTGGTATCGGTGTCACTGCCGAGGTCAAGGATTTCGGTGTCCAAGGGCACCAGGCTGCTACTGGCCGCTGCCGTCTGGCTGCGCTCGAGGGCCCATTGCCAATAGCGTTCAGCCCGCACCGATCTTGAGGCGGGCCAGGGATGCTCCCTGGTAATAGTGGCCAAGGATCTGGGGATAGGCCTGGCCCTGGTTCGCCAGGCGATTGGCGCCCTCCTGGCTCATGCTGGCGCCCAGGTGGCGGTGGGCTTCCCAGCTGATCTGGCTATTGGCCGCATAGAGGCTCTCCACAATTCCCCCCTGGTAGCTGAGGATCAGTCCGGTCGTGGAGGCCGTGGCTGATCGGGTGCGTGCATTCACCGTGTCCAGACCCCGATAGGCCTGCCAGCGGGTGGTGTTACCCAGGTGCCAGTGCTGGCTGGCGGGCCGGGCCATGTGGGCCAGGGCGTAGGAACGGGCCGCCACCGCCTGGGCCTTCAGGGCTTCCAGGTTCCAACTGCTAGGCATCTCCGAGCCCACGACCGAGGCGATGTAGTCCTCCAGGGGCAGGTGGTTGATCACCTGGAGCCCGGCAGCTTGCTGGATCAACCGCAGGCGGCCCGCGTAGGCCTGGCCATTAACCAGCACGGCCTGGCCGGCGGCGGGTTCCAGCCAAAGCTCAAGTTGGCCCTGGGCGAGCCCCGCCAGGGAGACGTCCTGGCCTGGGCCGCCCTGGTCGAGGACACGGCCGTCGCGGCTGCGCAGCCACCAGCTACCGGTGCTCCCCAATTGCAGGGCTTGGGGCCGATTGAGCAGGGCGATACGGACCTCCAGGGCCTGACCTTGGGTCACCTGGGGGGAGGCCAGCTCCGCGTCAGCCAGGCTGGCCAGCCCTGGGCCCTTGCCGAGCCGTTGGGCGGCAACCCCATGGAGATCCTCCTTGGCATCGGCGTGCACAGGCTTGGCCGCCGGCGGGGTCTCCTGGAGGGCCGAAACCATCGCTGCGCTTAGGGGCGTCGAGACCGGAATGAGACCTTCGGCGGCAAAGCCGAACGCCAGGGCCCCCAAGCCCAGGGGCAGGCCCAGCAGGAGGGCTGGAAGGCGACGGGGGGGTGCATCTGCCATCGTCAGGGGGCACAAACGGTCCAGTTGGCCAAGTCCGGGGCGCAGGAGCCGCCCGCCAGGCTCCCATCCCAAAGCAGGTGACCTCTGCCCGTCAAGGCCATCAATCCATCGGCCACTGCGGTGCAGACCATGCCACCGGGCGAAGGGGAGGGCTGCCATCCCACGACAGACATCTGAGCGAGCCGTTCCTGCCAATAGGGCGCCACCAGGGCATGGGCCGAGCCCGTGACGGGGTCTTCGGCAATGCCCAGGCCTGGGGCGAAGAACCGCAGTTGGTAGTGGGCGGGGCGGCCTAACACCTGGGGCCCCTTCGCCGGCCAGGGCGAGGCCGTGGATGCGGGGGTGGACGGGCCGCAGACCTCGTTTGAGCCAAGTTTTTGCACAGGGCCAAGGTTTTGCACAGGGCCAAGGTTTTGGACAGGGCCAGGGGTTGGATTAGGGCCGAGGGCTTGCATCACCACCAATCCTTGGCGGTCCTGGCCCCGCAACTGCTCTGAGGGCAGCGGTAGGGCCGCCAGGTCGAATGGGTCTGCCATCAGGACCACCCGATAGCCCAGGGGCGATCTCCAGTAGGCCAGGGGAGCTTCTCCCAGGAGCTGGGCCAAATAGGGCGGCACAGGCTGGGACTCCAGACCTGAACTGGGCAGGACAATCCTTGCGCTGGCTGGGGCCAACGACTCAAGGCGTCCGGCCAGGGCACCACTGCGACTGTGCAGGGCCAGCTCCTCGCCCACGTCCAGCTGGCCCCAATGGCCTAGGGCGAGCACCGCCGCCAGGGTGGCGTGGCCGCAGAGGGGCACTTCACAGCTGGGGGTGAACCAGCGCAGGCGCCAAGCCCCATCGGTGTCTCTCCAGAGAAAGGCGGTTTCCGATTGGTTGAGGCGGGCGGCTAGGGCCTGCATCCAGGCCGGCCCGGCGGGCTCGCTCAGCAAGACCACACCGGCCCCGTTGCCCCCTAAGGGAGCCTCCGTAAAGGCCTCCACGAGGGCGACCTGAAGGGGGCCTTCGTTCATGGTCTGGGCCTAGAGGCGCTGGCTGGTCCGGAGGCAGCCACCAGGTCGGGCAGCCTCTCCTCACGCAACTGACGCTCCATCAGGCGCCGCACGGCCGCTGCTGGAGGGGTGGTGCCATCCACCAGATTGAGAACTTCAGCGCTGATCGGCAGATTCCAGCCGCGCTGGGCGGCCAATTGCATCACGGCTCGGGCCGTGGGGACCCCTTCCACCGTGGCGCCAATCCGCTCGATGGCGGCAGCGCTGCCCAGGCCCTCGGCCAAGAGCAAGCCAAAGCGGTAATTGCGGCTTAAGGGGCTGGTGGCTGTGGCGAGCAGATCCCCTAGGCCGGCAAGGCCATAGAGGCTCTGGGGATGGCCGCCGAGTTCGGCCAACACCAGGCCCATCTCAACTAAGCCTCGGCAGAGCAGGGAGGCCTTGGCGTTTGCCCCCAAGCCGAGCCCATCACTCACCCCGGCCGCAATGGCCATCACGTTCTTGAGGGCGCCGGCCACCTCGGTGCCGATCGGATCGGAACTGGTGTAAAGCCGTAGGCGCTCCGAACTGAGGTCCTGCTGCAGCGTTCGGGCCAGGTCAGCGTCACTGGCCGCCAGCACACTGGCGGCGGGCAATCCCGCGGCCAATTCACTGGCCAAGTTGGGGCCGCTGAGCACCAGCAGGGGGATCGCCGGGTTGGCCCGCTGCCAGAGGCCCGAGGCGGTGCAGCCCACTTGGAGATCGATGCCTTTGCTGCAGCTCACCAGCGGCAGGCCAGCAGGCCACTGGGGCGCCAGCTGGCTGGCCAGCTCGCCCACGCCCGCCATGGACAGCGCCGCCACGATCAAGTCTTGGCCCTGGAGCAGGGCGAGGGGATCGCCGCCATCGCGGCGGCTCCAGCCCTCGACCCGGTGGCCCCGGTCCCGCCACAGGTCTGCCAGGGTGCCGCCCCAGGCACCCAAACCCACGATGCCGATCCGGAGCTGGCCCATGGGGGCATCATGCGACATCAGGATCGCCATTCCCTGGCGCCGCATGGCCCTGAAGCACTTCCAGCGGGATAAGTTTGAGGGTGCTTTGTTCGCAGGCCTCCAGCCGCACCGGCGGAGCCATGCCGTCCTCGTAGGCCTGGAGCCAGCGGCTGGCGCAAAGACACCAGTGGTCTCCCGCCTTGAGGCCGGGGAAGCCGAAGGCCAGCACCGGGGAGGAGAGGTCGTTGCCCTGGGCGCGGCTGTAGGTGAGGAAGGCCTCGTTAACGACGCAGCAGACCGTGTGCATTCCCTGATCCTGGCGATCGGTGCGACAGCTGCCGTCCCGATACCAGCCGGTGAGTGGCTCACAGCTACAGATCTCCAGTGGTTGGCCGAGGACGTTCAGGGCTGAGGGGCTTGCAGTGGGCTCGGGGGAGGGCGCTTGGCTCATGGGTTTGGCGGGCGGGCGGCGCCCGGAACGGGCCGATTCTGACGAAGCTCTGGCACAAATTCTCGCCAAGAGGTTGACGGATTCGGGGGGGAGCGCGTTAAAGGTCATTCAGCAGACCCCCCTAAATGAGCTGGGAATTCACCGAAGACGCGGCCTTCATGGCCCTGTGCGACGCCTTCAAAGAGAGTGGTGAAACCTCCGCCATGGAATTTTTGGCCAATGGCGAAGGTGCTTTCCACTTCCAGGAACTGAGCCAGAACGCGGCTGGAGAAGGGATTGACCTCAGCGACTCCACGGATCTCGAGGAGTTCCAACAGGAGGTGATCGACACCCTGGAGCAGATCTGCTTGTAGCTCGGCCAGGCGGTGGGTCCAACGGCCCCGCCCCTTCCACCAGGGCTTGGCTTGATCAGCGAACCCTGGCCTGGGAAGTGCGCTGCGTTACGGGATTGTTGCGTTACGAAGCCCCATCAAAGGCCCGATTCAGGGGTTTGCCTGAACGGGCCGCCGAGCCAAGGGAGTCGATCCAACGGAAGCGGACGATGCCCTGGAGCCTCAGCCGTAGAAGAAGGCGATCTCCTTCGCCTTGAGGCCTTCCCAGCCAGCTGCCTTGAGGCGAGCGTCCAGGGTCTGCTGGTCGAGGTGCTTGGAGCCGGTCTTGACGATGCGGTTGCGCATCGACTTGGTCACCCCACTGCGGGCCCGGCGGCTTTCCAGTTCCATCACTTCGTTGTAGAGGCTGAGCATCTCAGCGGGGATGGGGGACCCATCGAGGTCGAGACCTGCGGCAATGGCGTCATCAACGCCTCCGGGACCAGCAATGGCCATGGATTCAGGGGGGTGGGGTGATCCAGACGAGCCTGCCACGGCTCCAGGGGCGGCTAGACGGAGGGGGGTTGGAGGCGTGGATCGACCCGATCAGGCGCTGAAGTAACGGGCCTGGCTGTGCAAGGCCACCAGGGCGGTGGTGCTCTGTTCCGGTTCGAGCTGGTCGCTCTCATCCATGCGCAGGCCGATGCGATCGGCCCCGAGCCAGGCGAGCTGTTGGCGGGAATCGGCCACATTCGGGCAGGCCGGATAGCCAAAGGAGTAGCGGCTGCCCCGGTAGCGCTGGGCCAACACATCCCGCAGCTCGGCCGGCTCGCTGGCGCCAAAACCCAATTCCCGGCGAATGCGGGCATGGGTCCATTCGGCCAGCGCTTCGGCCATCTGCACGGCCAGGCCATGGAAGTAGAGGTAATCGCTGTAGCGATCGCCCTGGAACAGCTCCTGGGCCACCCTGGTGGCCCGTTCGCCCATGGTCACGGCCTGCATCGGCAGCACGTCTGATGGCCCAAGGCCAGCGGGAGCCTGGTTGCGGGCCCCTTGCTGGCTTGGATCAACCTCGACCAGATCGCGGTAGAAGTCGGCGATGCAATAGCGGTTGCCCGCCCGCTGACGGGGCAGTTGGAACCGACCCAACTCCGCCCCTGGCCCTGCGTCGCTGCCGTGGGGTGCCGCAAACACCACCAAGTCATTGCCGCTGCGGCCGCAGGGGAAATAGCCATAGGCCATCCGGGGGGTGAGCAACCCTTCCTCCAGGCAACGGCCCATCCAGTGCTGCAGCACCGGTTCGGCCTTCTCGGCCAGCATCGCCTCGTAGTCGGGGCGGCTTTGCTGCTGGGTTTTGCGCAGTTGCCATTGGCCGGCAAACAGGGCATTGCGGTCGAGGTAGCCGAAGACCTCGGCCAGGTCGATGTCCGCCTCCGTGAGGATGCGGCTGCCCCAGAAGGGAGGCGTGAGCGCCAGCTCCTCGGGCACGGCGGCGGAGCGGCTGATGTCGAGCGGTGCAGGCGCCGCGGGAGTCGCCAGCTCTTCAGCCTCGGAGGTCCCGCCAGGCTGGTCGGATGCGTGGGCTGGATCCTCCGGGGCAGGGGTTGCCCCATCGGTTGCCTCCGGCTCACGGGTTAAACCGAGACCCTCGGGGGCGCCCTGAAGAAAGCCCTGGCCGTTCTGCCAATCGCCGTTGGCCCGGGCCGCCACGAAGGCATCCATGAAGCGCAGGTCGGCAAAGGCATCGCGGCCATAGATCACCTGGCCCCGGTACACCTGGCGGCAGTCATTGTTGACAAATCGGGGGGTGAGGGCCGCTCCGCCCAGGATCACAGGCACATCGATGCCGGCCTCATTGAAGGCCTGCAGGTTGTCCTTCATGAAGGCCGTGGATTTCACCAGCAAACCGCTAAGGGCAATGCAATCGGCCTGGTGAAGTTTCTGGGCTTCGATAATTGCCTCTACAGGCTGCTTGATGCCCAGATTGATAACTTCATAGCCATTGTTGGTGAGAATAATATCCACCAGGTTTTTGCCAATGTCATGGACATCGCCCTTAACGGTTGCAATCAGGAACTTGGCCTTGGCGCTGCTTTCTCCTTCAGCCCGCTCCATCATGGGCTCGAGGAAGGCCACGGCCGCCTTCATGGTTTCGGCGCTTTGCAACACAAAGGGAAGCTGCATCTGGCCCGAGCCAAACAACTCACCGACGACCTTCATGCCATCCAATAGGAAGGTGTTGATGATTGTTAAAGGGGCATGGTTGACCAGGGCTTCCTCTAGGGCTGGCTCAAGGCCAATGCGTTCGCCATCGATGATGTGTTGCTTGAGACGCTCCTCCACCGGCAGGTCCGCCAAGGACGGGCCCGATTCGCGCGCCTGCTTAGCGCTGACGCCTTCGAACAGCTTGGTGAGCTCGGTCAGCGGGTCGTAGGTGCAAACAGCAGCCTCGAAACGGCGCCGGTCGTAGATCAGATCGCGGCAGATCAGCTGGTGCTCTTCAGAAATTTTGGCCAGGGGCAAAATCTTTGCTGGGCTGATGATTGCTGCGTCGAGGCCGGCCTGAACGCAATCATTCAGAAATACGGAATTGAGAACAATCCGGGCCGCCGGAGACAGGCCGAAGCTGACATTGCTAACGCCAAGCACCACATGGACACCAGGCAAGTCGCGGCGGATCCGTTCGATCGCTACCAAGGTGGCGGCGCCGTTGTTACGGTCTTCCTCAATGCCGGTTGAAATCGGTAGGGCTAGGGGGTCGTAGAAAATTTCGTGGGCGGGGATGCCGAATTCGAGGGCATCGCGGTAGGCCCGTTGGGCAATCGCAAACTTGCGCTCGGCGGTGCGCGCCATCCCCTCCTCATCGATGGTGCCGATCACCACCCCGGCGCCGTAGGCGCGGGCGAGTTCCAAGACCTTGAAGAAGCGTTCATCGCCATCTTCGTAGTTGGTGGAGTTAAGGATGCATTTGCCACCGGCAACCTTGAGCCCCGCCTCCATTTTCTGCCACTCGGTGGAATCGAGCATCAGGGGCAGATTCACATTCGTCACGAGCCGGCTTACCAGCTCATGCATATCTTTCTCGCCGTCCCGTCCCACATAGTCGACGTTGACATCGAGCACATGGGCGTTTTCTTTGACCTGGCCCCGGGCCACGGCCACCAATCCATCCCAATCCTCAACATTGAGCAGGTCGCGGACTTTCTTCGAGCCGCTGGCATTGAGCCGTTCACCAATAATCAGGAAGGATTTGTCCTGGTGGTAGGGCGTAACCCCATAGATCGAGGCCAGGGCCGGCTCGTAGCTGAGGGCAGGCCGTTGCCGCTGGAGTTCGGGCCGGCGTACTTGGCGGGCTGCTGGTTTGAGCTCCTTGGCCAGCTCGGCCAGGGCACCAATGTGGGCCGGGGTGGTGCCGCAGCAGCCGCCGATCACCTGCACGCCGAGATCTTCCACGAAGTGCATCAGCTGCATCTTCATGGCAATCGGCGTCAGCCGGTAATGGGCCACGCCTCCCACATTTTCTGGGAGGCCGGCATTGGGAATGCAACTAATCACAAAGGGGCAGTGCTCGCTGAGATAGCGCACGTGCTCCTTCATCTGCTCCGGGCCCGTGGCGCAGTTGAGCCCGAGCACATCAATCGGGAACGGCTCGAGAATCGCTACCACAGCGGCAATATCCGATCCCACCAACATCGTGCCGGTGGTTTCCATCGTCACCGACACCATCAAGGGGCGCCGTTCACCCCTGCGGCTGAAGGCTTCCTCAATCCCCTGGAGGGCTGCCTTGATCTGCAGCACGTCCTGGCAGGTTTCAACGATGAACAAATCCACATCGCCAGCAATCAGGCCTTCGGCCTGCTCGCGATAGGACTCCTTGAGGACATCAAAGCCGACATGCCCGAGGGTGGGCAATTTGGTCGTGGGACCCATGGAGCCCGCCACAAAGCGGGGTTTCTCTGGGGTGCTGAAGGCATCGGCCACGTCCCTAGCCAGTTCCGCCGCCCGCTTGTTGAGCGCGAAGGCCTGATCCTCCAGGCCGTATTCAGCCAACACAATCGAAGCGGCACCAAAGGTGTCGGTTTCGATCACATCGCAACCCACCTCCAGGAACTGGCGATGGACCGTTTGAACCACATCAGGGCGGGTCACCACCAGGTTCTCGTTGCAGCCCTCTAGGGCGGGGCCGCCGAAATCCTCGGCGCTGAGATCCATCTGCTGCAGGGAGGTGCCGGTGGCACCGTCAAACACCAACACGGGCCGCTCGGGGCTATGCAGCCGCTCTAGGAAGCCGATGCGGGGTTTGGGCTTGCCAGCATGGGCCCCAAGGCGCGTGGAGGCGCTGGGGTTGGCCGCCGGAGTGGAACTGGACACAGGGGTTTGGGTGGGGATGCTTGCCATCAGCCGTCGAGACGCACGCGGGTGACCCAGTGGTCGTAGGCCGGATCGCGGCCCTCGGTGATCGCCGTGAGCCGATCGCGAATCGCCCCCATCACTGGCCGTTGGCTGGGCATGTCGGTGTTTTCAACCCGACGCACCGGGGTCACGCGGGCGGCGGTGCCACTCAGGAACACCTCATCAGCCACAAACAACTCGGTTTTATCCACCGGTCGCTCCAGGGTGGGGATGCCCATGGCCTGGGCAATCTCCAGCACGCTGGCCCGTGTGATGCCCTCGAGGATGTCCTGATCTACCCCCGGGGTGATCAGCACGCCATCGCGCACGATGAAGAGGTTCATGCCACTGGCCTCACTCACCTTGCCACGGCTGTTGAGCAGCAACGCCTCATCGAAGCCGCTCTTCACCGCTTCCGTTTTGGCCAGGGAGCTGGTGATGTAGGCGCCACTTATCTTGCCGCGCAGGGGCAGGGAGCGATCCTCCTGGCGGGTCCAAGAGCTGATGCGGCAACTCACGCCGTCGGGAGAGAGGTAATCGCCCAATTCAATGCCATAGATCAGGAAATCGGTCTCGATGTCATGGAGCCGGGGGGCGATGCCGAGGTCGCTGGTGTAAACAAACGGCCTTAGATACACCGGCGTGCTGGGGCGATTGGCCCGCAGGATCTGCACGATCCCGTCCATGATTGTGTCTTCCGCCAGTTCGGTGAGCAGCAGGCGGGCACTTTGGCTTAGGCGACGGACGTGGCGGTCAGCCCGGAACAGCAGGATCTCGCCCGGGTCGCTGGGGTTGGGCAGGGCGCGCATGCCGCCAAACGCACCGGTGCCGTAGTGCAAGGCATGGGTGGCCACGGAGATCGTGGCTTCGGCAAAGGGAACGCAGCGCCCACCGAACCAGGCATAGGGAAGGAATTGATGCATGGGATCGGAATCGGGGTTGCGTGCGCCGCAGGCCGAATGGCCAGGGGCCCAAAGGGTATGGGCATCTTCTCACCGGCCCGTGCGGGGACCCGCTGCCCCAAGCGGCGAGAATCGGGGACATCTGGCCAAAGCCTGAGCCACCCCTAAAGCGATCAGCTGAAGGTCGGCCAAGCCCAGGGAAGCCAGAGCCAACGGCCAGGTCCCAGGATGGCGCCATGCATCGGCTAGCGGCGGTTCCCGGCAGCACCAGCCCCCAGGAGGGGCCCGTTTACGTGGAGCAGCCCGGAGCGCCCATCGTGCTGCTCAGTAGCGCTGATAGCGATCTGGCGGGCCTGGCGTCCCTACTAGCGGACCAGCCCCAGCTCCTTACAACGCCCGTTCGGGGACTGAACCTCAAAGCCCTGGCCCATCCGGCCGTGATCGACCACTACATCCGCACCAGCCTGGCGGAGACCCGGCTCGTGGTCGTGCGGCTGCTGGGGGGCCGGGGCCACTGGAGCTACGGCCTGGAGCAACTTCGGGTGTGGGCCTCAGCCCGGCCAGATCGCCAGCTGTTGGTCATTTCCGGCACCGCTGAAGAAGCCAAAGCCCTGGCGGATCTGGGCACGGCAGATCCATCCCTGGCCCTAGCGATCGGCCACTGCCTGCGGGAGGGGGGAGCGATCAACCTGGCTGCGGTGCTTCGTTGCCTGGACCCACTCCTTGCCGGCAAGGCTGTAGCGCTGCCGATTGCGATCCCCCAGGCCGACCCCTTGCCCCATGACTGGCGCCAGGAGCCCGGCGCCCGGGTGGGTGTGGTGTTGTATCGGGCCCTCCTCCAGGCCGGCGATCTCGAGCTGGTGGGGGCCCTATTGACGAGCCTGCGTCAGCAGGGGCTGGCGCCCCGGGCCCTTTGGGTGAGTGGCCTGCGCGATCCGGCCGTGCAACGGGGCGTGGCCGACCTGCTGGGCCGCGAGGCCGTGGAGGCGGTGGTTTGCACCACCTCCTTTGCCTCCGTGCAGTTCGAGGAGGCTGGCCTCGGGGCTCCGTTATGGGAGCGCCTGGATGTGCCGGTGTTCCAGCTGCTCTGCAGCAGCCAGAGCCGTGAAACCTGGGCAGACAGTTCCATTGGACTGGGGCCCCTCGATCTCAGCCTCCAGGTGGCTTTACCTGAATTGGATGGTCGTATCACCACCCGGGTGGGAGCCTTCAAGGAGGTCAGCGGCGCCGATGCCGGCTTGGCCACGGCCTTGCACCAGAGCCGGCCAGAGAGGGAACGACTGGATTGGGTCAGCCAGCTGGTGGCCCGCTGGTGCGACCTGCGCCGCACCCCCGCCGCCGAGCGCCGGATTGGCCTGGTGTTGGCCAACTACCCGACCCGCAACAGCCGCCTAGCCAATGGGGTGGGCCTGGATACGCCCGCCAGCGCCGCAAATTTGTTGCACTGGCTAGACGAGGCGGGCTATGGCCTAGGCAATGACCCCCTACCCGCCGATGGCGATGCCCTGATCCAACGGCTGCTCGAGGGCCAAACCAACGACCCGGAAAGCCAGCACCGCCCCCCCCTGGCCCACCTGCCCCTCGCCACGTACCTCGCCTGGTACACCACCCTTCCGGAGGCGGGGCGAGGACGACTGGAGCAGCGTTGGGGCCCACCGCAATCGGATCCCAGCCTGGGCGACCAGGGCTTCCCCGTGGCCGGCCTGCAGTTCGGCCAGGTGTCGTTGCTGCTCCAACCGGAGCGCGGCTATGACCGGGATCCCAGCCTCAACTACCACTGCCCCGACCTGCCGCCCCCCCACGCCTACTTGGCCCGCTATCTGTGGCTGCGCCAGGTGGCCGGGGTTCAGGTGATTTGCCATGTGGGCAAGCACGGCAACTTGGAATGGCTGCCCGGTAAGGGCCTGGGGCTTTCTGCGAATTGCTTCCCGGAATGGGCCCTGGGTCCCTTGCCCCATCTCTATCCCTTCATCGTCAACGATCCGGGCGAGGGCTCCCAGGCCAAGCGGCGCAGCCAGGCCGTGATCCTTGACCACCTCACCCCGCCCCTGGGCCGGGCTGGCCTGCATGGGCCGCTGCTGGAGCTAGAAGCCCTACTCGATGAGTACTGGCAGGCGAATGAACTCGGGGCGGACCGCACGGGCCAGTTGCAGGACCAGGTGTTGGAGCGTCTCAGCGCGCTCAACTTGGGGCCTCAGTCCACTGGTGACCCCGCGGGCCTTAACCGGCTTGACGGCGGCTCCGCTAGCGACGAGGTCAGGCTCCAACGCCTCCAGGCCGCCGATGGCTACCTCTGCGAGCTGAAGGAGGCCCAGATCCGCACGGGCCTGCACGTGTTCGGCCAACTCCCCAAGGCCGCCCCCCTGGCCGAATTGCTGCTCTGCCTGGCCCGGGCGCCCCTGGCCGAGGGTCCGGGCCTGACCCAGGCCCTGGCCATGGATCTGGGCCTGGAGCTGGACCCGTGGGCGGATGCGGAGGAAGGCCCCTTGGCCTGCTTGGATCGGGAACGTCTTGAGGCCCTAGGCGTTTCGGGTGCCCGCCATGGGGGCGATGGGGTGGCCTGGCTGGAAGACCAGGCCCTGGCCCTAATCGCAGGCCTGCTGGCCCAGGCCCAAGGCACGGCAACGGAAGCCATGACCCCAGCTCCTGGGCCGGCCACGGCCGCCGTGCTGGAGCGGGTGGCCCGTTCCCTCCTGCCCAACCTGCTGCGCTGCGGCGAGGCCGAACGGCAGGCCTTTCTCAGGGGCGTTGCCGGCGGGCGAATCGCCGCGGGGCCTTCAGGAGCTCCCACCCGGGGCCGGCCCGATCTCTTGCCCACCGGCCGCAATTTCTACAGCGTCGACTTGCGCGGTTTACCAACGGAAACCGCCTGGGACCTCGGCCGCCGCAGCGCTGAGTTACTGGTGGATCTGTATCTCCAAGAGGAGGGGGAACCCCTGCGCCAACTGGCCCTGTCGGTCTGGGGCACGGCGACCATGCGCAACGGCGGGGAGGACATCGCCCAGGCCCTGGCCCTGCTGGGAATCCGGCCGATCTGGGATGGCCCCACCCGGCGAATGGTGGATCTGGAAGCCATTCCCTTGGCCAGCCTGGGGCGGCCCCGGGTGGATGTGACCCTGCGCATCTCGGGCCTGTTTCGCGATGCCTTCCCCCAACTGGTGGCCTGGTTCAACCGGGCCACGGCCCTAGTGGCGGGCCTGGAGGAGGCGGAGCAGGACAACCCCCTGGCCGCTGCCGCTCAGCGGGAAGGGGGGCAAAGCGGCCGGGTCTTTGGTTCCGCGCCCGGGGCCTATGGGGCTGGTCTGCAGGCCCTGATTGATAGCGGTAACTGGGATGAACGCGCCGACCTGGCGGAGGCCTTCCTGGCTTGGAGTGGCTGGCGCTACGAAGGAAGCGGCGTGGCCGTAGCCGATCGCTCGGGCCTGGAGCAGCGGCTGGCCGCTGTGCAGGTGGTGCTCCACAACCAGGACAACCGGGAACACGACCTGCTCGACTCCGATG
>Ga0310097_100140_pt1 | contig 12909 bp, 14 predicted proteins | sample LakMicSRFTotalB7_FD_194445 | JGI IMG/M metagenome (GOLD analysis project Ga0310097, IMG submission 194445) | Enriched freshwater cyanobacterial communities from Lake Michigan, Michigan, United States - MI23.SRFL.Total.B7 | ecosystem: Environmental > Aquatic > Freshwater > Lake | place: USA... | reverse complement strand
TTCCAATGGTGGTTTCAAAGCTGAACAACCCATCCACCAAGGGCGCCGCGTTAGAGGCCTGGACGGGAAACCAGTGATAGGACTGCAAACCAACCCAGCGGCTGATTCCAATCAGCAGGCCAACCCACAGGCTGACAGCAACCACGGCCGGTCGATTGATGGGGCTTGGAGAGGGAGTCATGGAGGGGCAGTAAGGCGTAGCGACGAATCAACCCAGGTCGGGGAGGACATGGCCTTTAGGGCAGGGCTGTATGGAGGTCTGCCCCCGCAGCAAGCAATTGGTCCGCCGCAATGTGAACACCAAATTCGGCTGCCAACTGGGCGCCGAGGGTGCCATGCAGGCCTAGCGCCAGGAACATGGCCAGCCCCACCAGCAGATAGAGCCACTGGACCTGCCGGCCCAGGTCCTTGCGCCAGAGGAAGCGCTGAAAACCACGCCAAACGGTCATGGCCACAATCACCAACAACAACAACACTCCGCCAACCCCATGCCAGAGCATGGTGACCATGCTTTCGAGGCCAAAGGTGCTGGTGACTCCGGGCAAGGGAACGGCCAGCAGCATTTCGTAGAAGCCCGCCGCCACCGTGAAGAAGGTGACGACACAGCAGGCCAGCAGGTTGTACCAGCCCACATCGTGGAAGCCCGAACGGGTGACGGGCAGGGCCAGGAAGCGGAACACCCGCTTCTCGAGGGGGTAGAGGGCACCGGCGATGTCGAAGGCAATCGCGATCACAAACAGGCCGATGGTGAGGTGCACCAGGTTGGGATGGATCGGCAGGCTGTAGGGCAGGCCATTGGCTCCAAGGGATCCGGCAATCTGATCAATCGGAGAATCGGTAGGAATGGCGCTCAGAATGGCTTCCATCAGACGATGCCCTCTCGGATGGCACTGACCACTTTGACAGTATGTAAACCGTAGGTCCAGATCAGCTGGTCACCCAGATAGATCTGAATCAGCACCAATAGGCTAAGAACTCCACCAGCCCCAAGGAAGCTCAAGGGTATTTGCTGACTGTCTCGGTTGCGAATCACATAACGCCAGGCGGTCATTAACGACAGGATCCCAGCCAGGGACCAACCGATGGTGCTGTGGATATTGAGGATTTCCCGGGCGGCTCCGTAGGGCAACGCCAGGCCTGCCTCGACTTGACCAAAAATAATGGCCACAAAAATGGCAGCCGTGGCAAATAGCAGATTCCAGAAACTCACTTCAAAGAGCTGAGGTTTACGCAAAACAACCCCGGCCAGATCAAAAACAAATGTAATCAGCGCCATGGCGATCACAAAATGCACCACAATGGGATGGATCGTGTCCATCCAAGGCAGGTTGTGGTCGTTGAGGGGCGGCAGCAGTTCAAGCATGGAGGCCCGTTGACCCACTGTCATTGGTCTGCCAAGTCTGTTCGACTGGTCAGGGGGACGCTTCTTTTGTTGCGGAATGCGATCAATTGTTCTCGTTTACGGGTAATTGGCGCTACCTGTGGCGAGCCGCTAAGGTCTGGTCTCGAATTTGAACCGTCTCGGCATGGCAGCCAATCCGACCCTGCGCTGGATCACCGCTGGGCTTTTGCTTGTCGCCGCTGGGCTGGCCATTGCCCTCCCCTTCATTTCCGCCACCGTGCTGACCCTGGCCATTGGCGGCGTGGCGATCTCCGCTGGCATCGCCCAGATCCTGCGGATTGGCAGTGCCGCCGACGGGCGCAGCAAGCTTTTCCGTGCGCTAGCTGGGGTTTTCTATGGGGTTAGCGGGTTTTGGATCCTGCTCAATCCGGTAGCTAGCGAGGTAAGCCTCACCTTGTTTGCCGGGCTGCTGCTGCTATTTGAAGGGGTGATGGAACTCGCCGGTGCCGCCGCCAGCTCCTCGCCGGCCAAGGGCCTGGTGCTCGTCGACGGGATTGTGACGGCAATCCTGGGCGGCATGCTGGTGCTTGAGTGGCCGAGCGATAGCCTGTGGGCAGTGGGAACTATTTTAGGCATCTCCCTGTTTTTCTCGGCGGTGAACCTATTGTCCGGCCCGAACCCCAACGAGGCATAGCCAACACAACCACCCCCACTAAAACCAGGCATCAGACTTGGGAAGAGAATCAAGTTCTATTAATCAAAAGCCACGCGATTAAATATCACTCTTTACCTACTTCCGCCTGCCCTATAGGCGAAATCGCCTTTATGGATTCATGACATCAGTCACTTTTACCCTAGGGCAATTTAATTTCAACCCAATTAATCAGTAGCAAACTTTTGGCCCATACTATGCTTACGGCTCCGGAGGCACTCAAGGAACTAAAGGCAGGCCATGATCGATTTGTTAGGGCAATTTCGAAACATCCCCATAGCAGTCAACAACGGCTGAATCGGCTTGCCAGCGGCCAACACCCCATGGCGATGGTACTGAGCTGCTCCGATTCCAGGGTGCCGATTGAGCTGCTCTTTGATGTGGGCTTTGGCGATGTATTTGTGATCCGCAATGCGGGCAATGCCTGTACGGAAGGAAGTTTGGCCTCAATCGAATATGGCTTAGAAGGCCTAAATATCAACTTGTTGGTGGTCCTGGGTCACGAGGGATGTGGCGCCGTTGCGGCAGCCTGCGCTGACCATGCGAGCCTCAGCCCCAGCCTCTGCCAACTGGTGTTGCACCTGCGCCAAGAACTGGTCAGTTCAGCGGTGCCCTTGGATCCTGAGATTGCCGTTCGCCGCCATCCGGAGTTGACCGCCCGGCAATTGATGCGCAGCAGTCAACTAGTACGCGAGCGGGTCAACAGTGGTGCCTTGGTGATTGAACCTGCCTGCTATACCTTCGACCATGGCAAAATTGAGTGGATGGGGAGCATCCTCAAAAGCTGACAGTTGCTCCATCACTACCGATCCCATGGGGAAAGCAGGTGAAACTCGACCTGCCGCTACGCAAAAAGGCGAAAGCCCCTATTTCGCCTCCATCCAGTTGGGTCCCACCCCCGTTTCCACCTTTAAGGGCACCGACAACTGCACTGCCGTTTCCATGGTGCGGCGCGTGATTTCTAAGACTGCATCAAGCGCTTCTGGAGCAGCTTCCAGCACCAGTTCATCGTGCACCTGCAATAACAACCGCGCGGGCAGGCCAGCTGTGGCCAGCTCCCGGTGCAATTGCACCATCGCCAACTTGATGATATCGGCGCTGGAGCCCTGAATCGGCGCATTGGCGGCTGCCCTCAGTTGCTGGGCCTCCATGCCAGCGCGGCGGGCCACCTCGAGGTCAATCTCAAGGGGATCCTTACCCAACAAACGGCCCAGGCCATTGGGATCAAAGGCGAAGGGCCGGCGCCGACCCAGGATCGTTTCCACATAGCCACGGCTGAGGGCGAGCCGCTCCTGTAGTTCCAGGAAGGAGAACACCCGGGGATAGCGCTGTTTGTATTTGCTGAGGAACTCCTTCGCCTGGGCCTGGCTGACGCCGGTTTCACGGGCAAAGCGCTGGGCGCCCATGCCATAGATCACGCCGAAATTGATCGTTTTGCCAAGCCGGCGTTCATCAGGGCTGACGTCGTCTTTTTCGAGCAGCAACCGGGCCGTCAGGGCGTGCACATCGTCACCAGCCTGGTAGGCCTCCACCAGCACCGGTTCGCCCGAGAGGTGGGTGAGGATGCGCAGCTCAATCTGGCTGTAGTCAGCACTGATCAGCTGCCAGCCCTCCTGGGGCAGGAAGGCCTTGCGAATCCGCCGGGAGAACTCCGTGCGAATGGGGATGTTCTGCAGGTTGGGATTGCTGCTCGACAGGCGACCGGTGGCGGTGACGGCCTGGTTGAAATCGGTGTGGACCCGGCCCGTTTCTGGCTCCAGCAGGGCCGGCAGGGCATCCACATAGGTGCTTTTTAACTTGCTGAGGGTGCGATGTTCCAGCACCAGGGGGACCACCGGATGGGCGTCCTCGAGTTTTTCGAGCACGGCCGCATCGGTGCTCCAGCCGGTCTTGGTTTTGCGCGATTTCTTGCGATCCAGGCCGAGCTTGTCAAACAGCAGCTCACCAAGCTGCTTGGGTGAGGCCAGGTTGAAATCCACGCCAGCGGTGGCCCGGGCTTCCAGTTCCAGCCGGGCCAAGGTGGTAGCCAGCTCGCCCGAGAGCTCGGCCAGGTAGGCCGTATCAATGCGGATACCGGTGGCTTCCATCAGGGCGAGCACGGGCTCGAGGGGCAGCTCCACCCCGTCCAAAAGGGCGGCAAGGGCCGGGCCCAGGTCAGCGAGTTGCCGGCGAAGCTGCCCCGTCAGCCGCCTAGTGAGGTGCACGTCCATGCCGCAATAGAGGGCAGCCGCCCCAATCGGCACCGAGGCAAAGGTCGTCCCCTTTGGCACTAGCTCGCCAAAACCAGTGGGACTGAAGCCGAAATTGCGCTCGGCCAGGGCGTCGAGACCATGTTTGGCATTGGCATCGCGCAGGTAGTCCGCTAGCAGGGTGTCCATCACCACACCGCCGAGGGGCAGGCCGTGGCGCATCAACACCAGCCGGTCGTATTTGGCGTTTTGGAGGGCTTTGGGGTGCTGATCGCTGGCTAGCCAGGGGGCCAGCGCCGCCAACACTTGCTCCAGGGGCAACTGGGGCGGGGCCGACGGCGGCGCGCTGAGCAGGTCGGCGGCGGCGGGCGGATGGTGACCGATCGGGATGTAGGCCAGGTCGGTCAAAGCCTCGCCCCAGCAGAGGCCGATCCCCACCAGCTCCGCCTGGAAGGGATTGAGGGCGGTGGTTTCGGTATCGAGGGCAATGGGGCTGGCTGGATCGGTCGACGCCATCAGGCGCTCCACCAGGGCTTGTAAGTCGCCCGCGGAACCGATCAGCTGGGGAGCCAAGGGGGGCAGCTGGCCGGGCTCGCTGTTGGGCTGGCTGAGCTTGAGCGCCTGGTCCGAGGGGCCAGTCTGGGCCCCAACGGCCGGGCCCAGGTCCCCCTTCCCCGCGGGCGTCGGCCCTTGGCCGGCCCGTTCAACCGACTTCGGCCCAGGCCTTGCCTCGGTGCCATCCACACTGGCCTCAGGCGGTCGCTGTGGGGATAGTTCTGGGGGGGGCTCTGCCGAGAAGATCCGCGCAAAGTTGCCCACCTGCTTCACCAGGCTGAACAACTCCAGGTCCTCCAGGCTCGCCGAGAGGCTGGCGGCGTTCACCGCCCCTAGGGCCAGCCGGGGCTCACTCGGCAGGGGGATGTCGATGAGGATCTCCGCCAACATGCGCGAGCGGTAAGCGTTGTCGCGATCGGCGCTGAGTTTGGCTTTGAGGGCGCCCTTGAGGGCCCCCTTGCTGTCCTTTTCACCGAGGCCATCGAGGGCGGCATAGACGCCATCCAGGTCGCCGTTCTCCTTGAGCAGGCTGATCGCCGTTTTCGGGCCCACCCCTTTGACGCCCGGGATGTTGTCGGAGCTGTCGCCGGTGAGGGCCTTGAGATCCACCACCTCCTCGGGCGTCACGCCCAACTTGGCAATCACGCCCTCGCGCTTGATCTCCAACGGACCACTGCTTTTGGCGTAGGGCCCGCCGCCCATATACAAAACCGAGATGTCGCGGCCGTCATCCACCAGCTGGAACAGGTCCCGATCGCCCGAGAGGATCCGCACCCGCCAGCCCGCATCCGCTGCCCGGTTGGCCAGGGTGCCGAGCACGTCGTCGGCCTCATAGCCAGGGGCCATGCAGAGGGGCAGATCGAGGCAGATCTCGAGGATCTGCTGCAAGTTGGCTAGATCGGCGAAGAAGTGCTCGGGGGCCTCATCACGGTGGGCCTTGTAGGCGCTATCGGCCTCATGGCGGAAGGTGGGATGGGCCGTGTCGAAGGCAATCACCACCCCCTGGGGGGCCAGGCCCTTGCAGTTGTCGAGCAGGGCCTTGAGGAAGCCGTAGGTCACCGAAGTGGGCACGCCCTCCTTGGTGCTCAGGCCCCCTTCCCCTCCCTTCGAAAAGGCATAGAAGCTGCGAAAGGCCAGGCTGTGGCCATCCACCAACAGCAGCAAAGGCGCGGCCGCACCAGGATCCGCAACGGCCCCACCGCCAGGGATTTGCCCGTTCGGGAGCCTGGCTTCTGCTGTCATGGCCTGCTACCGGAACCGCCTCAGATTGGCAGAGGGGCCAACCCCGTCCATATCGTGGGGCAGAGATCTTGATCGGCGACGAACCCGATGGCCCGTACGCCCAACCACTACGCCATTCACCTGCTACTTGCCGGCGGTCACCACCAGGTGATCAATTTTGCCGATCTGGCCTCCTTTAAAAGTGGTACGGCGAGGTGCTGAATTGCGGTCCGGCCGAGGCCTTCGTGAACGTGCCGATCCATGATCTCCAGGGGGAATACCTGGTGGTCCGCCCCAGTGGTGTGGTGGGGATCCGGGTTGAACCCCAGTTCAACTCCTTCGACGAATGATTCCCTGGAGCCGGCCCCTTGAATCGCCTTGAGCTGCTCTGGAGCGAGTCCTTCTTTGCCGGCTCCCTTGCCCAGCTAATCGCCCGGCTCACGGGGCTGCCGGCGGTGGTGCTGCTGCTCACGGTCGGCCTGGTCATCGGCCGGGCCGGCTTCAACTTGGTCGAACCCGAAACCTTGGGCCGGGGCCTGCAACCCCTGGTGGGCCTGCTGGTCAGCCTGGTGCTCTTCGATGGCGGGCTGAACCTGCGCCTGGCCGGTCGGGACCTGCAACGCACCGTCGTGCAGCTGGTGGTGGTGCGAGGGGTGCTGGGCCTGCTGGGTGGCGCCCTGTTGGCCCACCAGCTGGCTGGCCTGGCCTGGCCCCTGGCCTGGGTGTTTGCGGCCATCTCCCTGGCCACTGGACCCACGGTGGTGACACCGATGGTGCAGCAGATGCGCCTGCTTCCCGGTCTGGGCCAGATTCTCCAGGCTGAGGGGTTGATCCTCGAGCCGATCGGCGCCGTCCTGGCCCTGTTGTTGCTGCAGCTGGCCTTGGGCGACCTGGCGGGCTGGGCCGATGTGGTTTCCCTGTTGGGCCTACGGGTTGGCGGCGGGGTGGCGATCGGCGCCACCGGCGGCTTGCTTTTGAGCCTTGTGCTGGAACACCTGCCCAGGGGGTCGGGCACGGAGCAAGAGGACCCGCTGCCCCTGCAGCTCATCCTTGGCGCCCTGTTCCTGCTGGTGAGCGGCGCCGAATGGCTGTTGCCCGAGGCGGGCTTTCCCGCGGCCGTGGCGGCTGGAGTGGTGGTGGGCCTCCGGCTCGATAAGGAGGCGAGCCAGCTCGATGAACTCATCGCCCAACTGGCCCAGCTGGCGATCACCGTGCTCTTCCCCCTACTGGCCGCCGACCTCTCCTGGGCGGAACTGAGCCCCCTCGGGCTAGGCGGGGTGGGCTGTGTGCTGGCCCTGATGCTCTATCGCTGGATCGTGATCCAGCTCGGTTCGATCGGTCTGCCGGGCCTCGGCTGGAGCGAAAAGCTGATTCTCAGCTGGATCGCCCCCCGGGGCGTTGTCACCGCCGCCGTAGCCAGCCTGTTTGCCCTGCAGCTCGAGGCCGCGGGGGTGGCTGGCGCCTCGGATCTCAAGGGCCTGGTGTTCCTGATGATCGTGCTCACCGTGGGCCTGCAGGGCTTCACGGCCCCCAGCCTGGCCCGCCGGCTGGGTCTAGTGCTGGAGCCAGAACCTCCCGCCAACGACCCCCTGGCCGGAGAGCTAAAAACGGCCGCTCTGATGGCCACCGAAGGGGTCGAGGGGCCAGCACCCCAGCCCCCATCCCCCGAAGCCAGCCCTTAGGTCCCTGGGGGATTTAGAGACTGCGGCGGATGCGCTCGGCGGCTTCGCCACTGGGTTGAAGCAGCAGCCAGGTGCTGAGCAGGTCGGGGCCCTGGAGACTGCCAAGCAAGGCGGCCCGCAGGGTTTTCATGAGCACTCCTTTTTTGACCCCGGCCGCCGTCACCGCCTGGGTCAACAAATCCTGAGCCTGCTCCAGGGTCAAGGGCCCTTCCCCCAGGAGCTCCAACAGGGCTTGCAGGGCCTCTCGGGCCCCCGGACTCTGCAGCTGGGTCAGGGCCGCTTCGTTGAGCTCGGGCCGGCGGAAGAAGGGCCGGGCCTGGTCCAGGCCATCGCGCAGGATCACGAGGGACGGGCCGATCAGGGCGCAGAGCGACTCCAGCCAGGCCTGGTCGGTGCTGGCCTGATCCACCCAGCCCGCTTCGGCCCAGAGGGGCCGCAACTGATCCAGCAGCTGCCCTGGGTCCAGGTCATGGAGCACCTGGGCGTTCAACCAGTTGAGCTTGTCCCAGTCGAAACGGGCTCCGGCCTTGTTGACCCGATCGAAATCGAACACGGCGGCTGCCTCGGCCAGGGAGAAGCGCTCGCCCATGCCCTCCGGCGGCGACCAGCCCAGCAAGGTCATGTAGTTAGCCAGGGCGGCGGCGCTATAGCCCTGGGCGCGGAAATCGCCCACGGAGGTCACCCCATCCCGCTTGGAGAGCTTGCGGCCCTCCTGGTTGAGGATCAGCGGCGTGTGGGCAAAGACCGGCAGGGCTAGCCCCAGGGCCCCGTAGAGCAGGATTTGCTTAGCCGTGTTGGCGATGTGGTCTTCGCCACGAATCACGTGGCTGATGGCCATGGCGGCGTCATCGACCACCACCACCAGGTTGTAGAGGGGATCGCCGATTGTGTCTGCTGGGGCCCGGCGGGCAATCACCATGTCGCCGCCCAGGTCGGCGCCGGCCCAGCGCATCTCGCCGCGCACCAAATCGGTCCAGCCAATGCTGGCGCCATCGTCGATGCGGAAACGCACCGTGGCCTGGCGGCCTTCGGCGATGTAGGCCTGCTCCTGGTCGGGGCTCAGATCCCGATGCCGGTTGTCATAGCGGGGGGGCTTGTTCTCGGCTGCCTGGCGCTCGCGCATCTCCTGCAGCTCGGCCTCGCTGGCGTAGCAGCGATAGGCATGGCCGGAGGCCAACAGCTGGCCAATGGCGGCGCGGTGGGCGCCTATGCGCTCGCTTTGGACCACCGGCTCCCCATCCCAGGCCAGACCCAGCCACTGCAGGCCGTCGAGGATGTTGGCGGTGAATTCGGGCTTGCTGCGTTCCCGGTCGGTGTCCTCGATGCGCAACAGGAACTGGCCACCGTGGCGCTTGGCGAACAACCAATTGAAGACCGCCGTGCGGGCGGTGCCGATGTGGAGGGTGCCGGTGGGGCTAGGAGCCAGACGGACACGCACGGAATCCGTGTTCGCCATGGTGGTGCGACTCCTTAGTGACTGGAAGGGTTGGTTGGAACGGGACTGACGGGGCTCGAACCCGCAACTTCCGCCGTGACAGGGCGGTGCTCTAACCGATTGAACTACAGTCCCAAATTGGTTTTTCAACCAATTTCGTTTGGTTTTACAACCAAAATCCTAGATAGGCCAAGGGCCAGATCTGGATCGCCCGGACAACGGTTGGCCGCCCTGCGCTTCAAACAGTATCTGCTGCGACGGGCCCCTCCGTCAACCAATCGGCCCCAGTGGAGGACAGCAGCAACAAAACCTTGGGACCATAAAAAATTCCCTGGCCGGGCTCCGGGGGAGCACGATCAGGGGCTGCTGATTTCGGGCCGCCATCGGCCCGCTGCACGGGTGGTCAGGGGCGGAAACCGGCCGGTTCAATCAGGCGAACCTGGTTTCCCCTGGCGGTGAATTCCCGACCCTGGTCGCTCTGAACAACGACTCGACCACCGGATTTGACACGGATCACCCGCGCCCGAACCCAGCCAAGGGCTGCGGACTCGAGAACTTTGACCACATCACCAGGCTGTAGATCCAACTCCATGTCCGGAACCACGAAACTGCAGGAGGGGGAATCGGACGCGCCGTGGAGGACTTGAACCCCCGGCATCAGGTTTTGGAGACCTGCGTTCTACCAACTGAACTAACGGCGCAAGGCGATCCCCCCCAGCGGTCAAGGCCCATACAAGATGGACATTGACCTGGACAAATGAGGCGTAAGCCTCAGCGATCGAAGCGCTGCTTGACGCGAGTGGCCTTGCCCACCCGATCGCGCAGATAAAAGAGCTTCGCTCGCCGCACCTTACCGCGCCGCTCCACCTTGATGGAAGCGACCTGGGGGCTGTGCAGCATGAAGACACGCTCCACGCCGACCCCTTGGAAGATGCGACGCACGGTGATGGTCTCATGGAGACCGCCGTGGCGCTTGGCGATCACCACACCCTCGTAGGGCTGGATGCGTTCCTTGTTGCCTTCACTGATGCGAACGCCCACGCGAACGGTGTCGCCCACGTAGATCTCGGGCAGATCGCTCTTGAGCTGATCGGCTTCGAAGGCCCGAATCAGGTCCTGGGCGCTGAGTTTGCCCGTGGTGGCCTTAACAGGCTCCAGGGTTGCCACCGCAGGGGTGCTGGTCTCCAAGCTGGTCTCCACCGTGGTGGCCTCCGTCTCGCTGGTCATGTCATTGATCTCGTTGGATTCCGCTGCCATCCCAGCTCCGAAAGACGCCTGGCCAAACAACAAGTGTACCGCTCAGGCTGACCCATCAAGGCCGGCTGGTGGGCCCGCTTCGCCTGGCCCGCCAAGATCGCCTGGCCGGCCAGGCCGGTGACCCTGACGCCAGCGTTGTAGCACCAGGGTGCCCCCCGAGATCAGCATCCAGAGCAGGCCCAGGCCGTTGAGCAAGACATAGAAAGGTTCCAGGTGCGTGCCGAGCCATTCGCCCTCATGCAGCACCATCAAAACGTGCAGTTGGTCGCGGCCCAGGCCAGCCCAGTCCTTGAGCAGGCGGTAGGCCATGCCGCTACAAACCGTGATTACCAAAGGCGCCAGCACAAAGGGTGCCACCGCCCCATGGAGCCGGCGGAGCTGCTGGAACCTCTGTGGCGTCAGCCCAGGCAACGGCATCACGGGGCGGGCACCGGCCGTACAACAGGGGGTCGTCCTCCCGTTCTACCTTGACAATCGGCCCTGGACCTTTCGATGAATCTATTTGCTGATCTGCTGGCCACCACCAACCGTCAAGCGGCCGCCAGCCCGTCAGCAGCGGCCCAGACTGCCGCTACCCAGACCGGACCCCGCATCCAGAAGGGACGCCGGGGGGTGGAAATCAAGTCAGCGCGCGAAATCGCGATCATGCGCAAGGCCAGCCGGATCGTGGCCACCGTGCTGAGGGAGATCAGCGAGCTCGCCGCACCGGGCATGACCACCGCCGACCTGGATCGCCACGCGGAGAAGCGGATCCGGGAGATGGGAGCCACCCCCAGCTTTAAGGGCTACCACGGCTTTCCCGCCAGCATCTGCGCCTCGATCAACCATGAGGTCGTCCATGGCATCCCCAGCAGCAAACGGGTGATCCGTGCTGGCGACCTGGTCAAGATCGACACGGGTGCCTACTTCGAGGGCTACCACGGCGATAGCTGCATCAGCCTCTGTGTGGGCGAGGGGGCCAGCGAGCAAGCCCAGCGGCTCACCCGGGTGGCCCAGGAATCGCTCATGAAGGGTCTGGCCCGCATCAAGGCGGGCAACAGCCTGCTGGATATCGCTGGCGCCGTTCAGGACCACGTCGAGGCCCATGGCTATGCGGTGGTGGAGGACTACACCGGCCATGGCGTCGGTCGCAACCTGCATGAGGAACCCTCGGTGTTCAACTTCCGCACCCGGGACCTGCCCAACATGACCCTGCGGGCCGGCATGACCCTGGCGGTGGAGCCGATCCTCAATGCCGGCAGCAAGGCCTGCCGCACCCTCAAGGACCGCTGGACCGTGGTCACGGAGGACGGCAGCCTTTCGGCCCAGTGGGAACACACCATCGCCGTGACCAGTGATGGTTGCGAAATCCTTACCGACCGGGACTTCTAGGTCGATGGGGTTGGGGCTTCGGAGCTTGAGCTTGGCCGGCTGAAGAGGCCCAGGTAGGTCCAGCGGGCCAACACCACGAAGGGGAACAGGACATAGGTGAGCGGATTGGGGGTGACGATGATCAGTCCCCAATCCCATGCGGCCAGCCGCAGCACGGCCTGGGCCACAAAGGCAGCGCCCATGAGCCCAATCGGATTGAGATTGGAGCGGAAGGGCCCCAGCACCAGGCGGCGAATCCGCAGCTCAGGCCCGGCTAGATCCAGGGCCCTGAGGCTGACCAGCTGGCCCACAAGCCGCTTGCTGATCTCATAAAGGGGGCTCACGGCCGGCAGGATTTCGGCCTCAGACGTGTTGATCCACACTTCCCGGCAGGGCTGGGGCCCCTTGGCTGGCTGGGCAGAAGGGCTGCTTGGCGGGGCCGCCGCAAAAAGCTCGAGCAGACGCAAGCAGCTCAGGGCATTCACCTCCAGAGAGCGCTCCAGGCCGGTGGCGCTGCGATCGCCATGGAGATTGATCCCATGGTTAATCACCAAGATGTCGACTTGACTAAACAGCTCCCTGAGGTCAGCTTCATGGCCGCAGCTCCAGGTGACCTGCTCAAGGGCGATGGGGGTGCCGTCCGAGCTGCCCAGCTCCAGGGGCTCAACCCTGGTGGTTAGGGCCACCAGGCTGGCACCGCAGCCATGGAAGGCCCGCAGCAACGCCAGCCCCAGGCTGCCACTGGCGCCGGTGATGGCAACGCGACGGCCCGCGAAGGCCCTGCTGCGCCCAGGGTCCATCGGGTTCTCCATCGAATCAACCTCCAGCATGCGCCATCCTGGAACACCTTCCATTGCACCCCATGCAGACGGTTCTGAAGGATCGCGACGCCATGGTTGCCCTTTATGCCCCCTATTGCGAGGGCTGTGAGCGGCCCGAACTGCTGGACCTAGCCCTCGAAAAACTGTTAACCACAAGACTCATCGGCAGTCGCCGGCTCAAGCCCGATGGCAGTCACCCCTTTGAACTCACCTGGCAGCCCGGAGAATCGCCCCAGGAGTTATGCCAGTGTCAGCTGAGCTTTCCCCAGATCCGGGAGGTGAACTATCAATTTTCCGTGCCCACCGCCCAGCTGGTGCTGTGGCTGATGAAAATCTTGGAATCTG
>Ga0310097_100131_pt1 | contig 13466 bp, 8 predicted proteins | sample LakMicSRFTotalB7_FD_194445 | JGI IMG/M metagenome (GOLD analysis project Ga0310097, IMG submission 194445) | Enriched freshwater cyanobacterial communities from Lake Michigan, Michigan, United States - MI23.SRFL.Total.B7 | ecosystem: Environmental > Aquatic > Freshwater > Lake | place: USA... | reverse complement strand
AGCTCCAGGTCGAGCCGTTGATTATCTGCCTGGTGCAGCCGGCCCCCGCCGGCACCCCGGCCTACAAGGGCCGCGCCGATGCCGAGCCCGACAACCGGCCCGCACCCCGCAACGGCCGTCGTGATGCCCCCCGCCAGCCCCAGGCTGCACCGGTGAAGGCCCAGCAGGCGCCCGCGCAGGCGCAGGTCCAGCAGGCGGCTCCGACGCCCGCCCGCACCCCTGAGCCCGAACCCGAGCTGGCCGGTCGCACCCGCCGCCGCCGCTCAGCCGCCGGCTGAGCCCAGAACGACCAGCAGCATCCCTTTGGCCAGCTCCGCCTCCTCGGCGGGGCTCCATCGGGCCGCTGATGTGATCGGCGCTGGGGGTTCAGGCTCCAGCTGGGGTTGCGGAACAGGCTCCAGATCGAGCGGTTCGCCCTGGCGTGGATCGGCCTGCAGCACAGCGATCTGCTCGGGCTCATCGACCACGTCGACTGGCATCTGGGGTGCCAGGACCTCAAGCCAGGGCATGGCGCTGGCGGCCTGGCCAGGCGCCGGCGTGCCAACGGCCTGAGCCACAAATGGAAACGCCGGGCTCAGCGGCCCTGCCGCCGGTTCGGGGTCGGCTGCGGGTTGCGGCAGGGCCTCCTGGCAACGGCCCAGTTCCCGCTGGGCGATCGCCTGCAGCAGCGGTTCGGGCCGCTCTTCGAGCACCTGGTGGTAGAGCGCCGCTGCGCTTTCGATCTGGCCCAACCCATGCAGGTGGGTGTGGGCCTGCAGCAGCAGCAGGCGGATGCGCAACGACGCACCAGCCTGCTGGGGCAGATCGACCAGCAGGGCGGCGCTGGTCTGCAGCACCTGCTCCCACTGCCCCTGGCCGTAGAGCCGTTCGACGGCTGCGTAGCGATCCTGCAGGGCGTCGCTCATGGGCCGGGTTCTGCGGGCGGCATCAACACAAGTCTGGAGCGGTCCCAGTGCAGCTGCCAACCGCCTCCCAGGTCCCACTGACCGCGCCCACGACCCTGTTCCAACTGGGCCAGCAGGTCTTCGAGCGGGCGCGCCTGGCACGGGCGCCCGGTCGTGGTGCTGAGCCAGAGGTGCAGCACCGCGGCCCGGTTCACGGGCTGCAGCGTGTTCAGGCGGCGGCGATCGAGCCCGTCGCCTTCGCCGCTGGCCAGCCACTGCAGGGCGATGCGCTGCCACTCGAGCTGGGCCTCGTGCTCGCGGCTGAGCCGTTCGGCCGTGCCGCTCAGGCGCCGCGCCGCTCCGGGGTGGAGCTGCTCGAGCACGGGCAGCACCTCGTGGCGCAGGCGGTTGCGGCTGAAGCGCCGGTCGCTGTTGCTGGCATCCAGCCAGATCGGCAGATTCAGATCGCAGCAGATCCGGGCCGTTTCGCTGCGGCTGAACAGCAGAAGCGGCCGGCTCAGCACCACGCCGTCGCCCAGGGAGCGCTGGGCCCGCAGGCTGGCCAGGCCGCGGCGGTGGCTGCCCCGCGCCAGGTGCAGCAGCAGGGTTTCGGCGCGGTCGCTGGCGGTGTGGCCGGTGACCACATGGCTGCAGCCCTGCTCCCGGGCCTGCAGCAGCAGCCGCTGGTAGCGCCAGGCCCGGGCCTGGGCTTCGCCGGCTGCCAGGTCTTGGCAGCCCGCATCGCTGACGAGCATCAGCTCCCGCTGTTCACACCAGCGGGCCAACTCGGTGGCCTGCCCGGCCGATTCGGGGCGCCAGCCGTGGTCGCCGTGCCACAGCACCAGCCTCCAGCCATGCAGGCGCTGCAGCCCCAGCAGCAGCCCCAGCAGGGCCATCGAATCCTGGCCGCCCGAGACGGCCAACAGCAGGGCTGCACCCTGGGGCAGCAGCTCCGGTCGGCGCAGCAGAGACCGGTGCAGGCGCAGGTGCTCGCGGCTCCAGGCAGTGGCCTGGGGTGGGAGAATCACACCATTACGTTCAGCTTGGTCCATGTCGCGTCTGTCCAGCCTGCCCACCGCCCTGCAGGCCGCCCTGGCCGAGCGCCGCGCCCTCAAGGTGATTGCGGGTCTGAACAACTTTGACGCCTCCAGTGTGGCCCGGGTGGCCCGGGCCGCCGCCGCCGGTGCTGCCGACCTGATCGACATCGCCTGCGACGCCGCGCTGGTGCGCCTGGTGCGCGAGGTGGCCCCCGGCCTGCCGGTCTGCGTCAGCGCCGTGGAGCCCGAGCTGTTTGTGGCGGCCGTGGCCGCCGGTGCCGACATGGTCGAAATCGGCAACTTCGACAGCTTCTATCCCCAGGGCATCATGTTTGGCGCCGACGAGGTGCTGGAGCTGACCCGCCGCACCCGCGCCCTGCTGCCCCAGGTGGTGCTGAGCGTCACCGTGCCCCACGTGCTGCCCCTCGATCAGCAGGAGCAGCTGGCCGCCGACCTGGTGGCCGCCGGTGCCGACCTGATCCAGACCGAGGGCGGCACCAGTGCCAAGCCCTTCAGCGCCGGCAGCCTCGGCCTGATCGAAAAGGCCGCCCCCACCCTGGCCGCCGCCCACGGCATCAGCCGCGCTCTGGCCGCCGCTGACGCGGTGGTCCCCGTGCTGTGCGCCTCGGGTCTGTCGGCCGTGACCCTGCCGATGGCGATTGCCGCCGGCGCCAGCGGCGTGGGGGTGGGTTCGGCCGTCAACAAGCTCAACGATGAGCTGGCCATGGTGGCCGTGGTGCGCAGCCTGCGCGAGGCCCTGGGCAACGGCGTCAAAGCCGCGGTCTGATTGCTGCGGTCAAGACGGCGGTTCCTTCGGCATCAGCGGCGCTGACCTGTGGGATCCGCCTGAGTTGAGGGTTGCAGACAGGAGAACAGCCCGTGATTTTGGTGGTAGTGTGACAGTTAAATAGTGACAATAAAAACATGACCGTTGTCAATCAAACTGCGTTGCATTCATCCAATTGGATGTCTTATCTGCCAGATCGCACGCGCCTGTTTGACGTTCTGGTGCCTGGCTCCCACGACACGGCCACCTTTGCTTATACGCAACGTCCGCTTGGATGGACTCCGGCTAGCTGGGTGCCAAATCTGACCAGTGACTTGAATGCCACAACCTTTGTGCAGACCAATGAAGAGCGGGCAGATTTTCGTAGCCAGCTTGATCAGGGTTTGAGATTCTGGGATCTCAGGGTCAGAAAGGTCTCAGATGAGAAGGGCAACAATCTGATGATGTTTCACGGGGGTATCTATGTGAATACCAGCCTTCGTGAGGCCTTGTCTGCTGCGCAGCGGTTTCTGCAGGACAATCCCGGCGAAACCCTGGTGATCAGCCTGAAGCGCGAAGGGAATTTCACCGAAACGGCCAGCCGCGAGATCGAAGCGTCGGATATTCAGGCCTATCTGGATCAGTTCAACGCCAACGCTTCCCTGCCGGCCGCCAGTCAGGGCTTCTGGGTCTCAGGTCCTGCTGACTTCGCCAGGATTGTTGAAGCTCGAGAGCGTCGCGCTCTGGCTGATCTCAATGCTCCGGGTTCGGGGTTTGAGCTGGAAATCCGCAATCCCCGCACGCAGCCTGGGGTGAAGCTCAATTATGAAAACCTCGCGCTGGGGGATGTACGTGGCAAGGTTGTCCTCCACATGCGTGATTTCAGTGGCTACGAAGACTGGAATGATTCCGGTGTCGTCGCACTCGATTCAGGTCGCTTCACGTCTGGATTGTATTTTCAGGATGACTATGCGGGGCCTGCTTATGCTGACAAGAAGACGGCCATTGTTTCAGCGGCCAAGGGCCGCTATGGAGGCACGTCCCCTTCAGATCTGAACAAGCGCTATTCCTGGAATTCAACCAGCGCGACCCTGGCGCTTGCAGATATCAAGAAGCTTGATCTCAACAAGATCGACACGGCCCTCGCGAGCCCGGCTGACTATGCCCTGACCATCAATTCAGGTTCCACAGCCAAGGATCTGAAAACGGACAATACTGTTTCCCTGTTCCGTTCTGATTACACGCCGAGCCTGAAGGGACTGCTCAGTCCCGGTGGTGAACTGCAGGCCTGGAATCTGGCTGAGAAGAGGGCTGGAGCATCCGGGCTGCGTGGCGCCATGGTGGGCGATTATTACCTGGCGCCACAACAATGGTATGACGATTTCTGGAACAATCGCCTGTACTCGCGCGATCTTTTGATCCCTGATCTGAATGCTCCCAACTATGCAGCGAGCGACCACCTGTCGCAGGCGATCTGGCGTCAGAATGCGTTGTATGGGGTCAGTTTTGAAGGTGCCAGTCTTGATCCAGTGATCGGTCTTCCCGTTTACAGGGAGGGTGCCAGGGGAACGGTTCACTTTCTTCCCTATCTGGGTAACCCTGATCGCAAGGGCGTGTTGTTTCAGGTCGCGCAGGTGGAAGCTGCTGAAGCCGGTCTCTCGTCGGCACAGATTGCAGCCGCGTTGGTGGCACCCAGGGATGCCGCAGTGCGTTTTGACGTCGGCTCCAGCTCGCGCGCAGCCAGACGCTCCGTGCTGAAATCCTTTGATGCCACCGACAGAACCGCTGTGGGCACGGTCAGGGAGGCTTCACCCAGCGTGTCTTTCACGGTGCAGTCGTCTCCCGGTATCGAGGGGTACCGCTTCTTCCGCCTTGCTGTTCTGGATCAGGCCAGCATGGCCCCGATCGGTGGAGCATCCAGTTACGTCTTTGCGGTCACCGACACCCTCGCCTGATCGCCGCCTGCCCGAGAATGGGCCGATGGTGAATCCTTACCAGCTTCAGGCCCCCTACGTCCCCAAGGGCGACCAGCCCGAGGCGATCAAGGGCCTCGTGGCGGGCGTCGACGGGGGTGAGCGCTACCAGACCCTGCTGGGGGCCACGGGGACCGGCAAGACCTTCACGATCGCCAACGTGATCGCCCAGACCGGGCGTCCGGCCCTGGTGCTGGCCCACAACAAGACCCTGGCGGCCCAGCTGTGCAACGAGCTGCGGGAGTTCTTCCCCAACAACGCTGTTGAGTACTTCATCAGCTACTACGACTACTACCAACCGGAGGCGTATGTGCCTGTCTCCGACACCTACATCGCCAAGACCGCGTCGATCAACGAAGAGATCGACATGCTGCGCCACTCGGCGACCCGTTCTCTGTTTGAACGGCGCGACGTGATCGTGGTCGCTTCGATCAGCTGCATCTACGGCCTCGGCATTCCCAGCGAGTACCTCAAGGCGGCGGTCAAGTTCAAGGTGGGTGAGACCCTCAACCTGCGCGGGTCGCTGCGGGAGCTGGTCAACAACCAGTATGCGCGCAACGATATCGAGATCGCCCGTGGCCGCTTCCGCGTGCGGGGTGACGTTCTAGAGATCGGCCCGGCCTACGAGGACCGCCTGGTGCGCATCGAGCTGTTCGGCGACGAGATCGAGGCGATCCGCTACGTCGATCCAACCACCGGCGAGATCCTGCAGAGCCTGGATGCGATCAACATCTACCCCGCCAAGCACTTCGTCACCCCCAAGGAGCGCCTGGCCGAGGCGATCAAGGCGATCCGCGCCGAGCTGCGCGAGCGGCTCGACCTGCTCAACAGCCAGGGGCGCCTGCTGGAGGCCCAGCGGCTGGAGCAGCGCACCACCTACGACCTGGAGATGCTCGAGCAGGTGGGCTACTGCAACGGCGTCGAGAACTACGCCCGCCACCTGGCCGGCCGCGAAGCCGGCACCCCCCCCGAATGCCTGATCGACTACTTCCCCGATGACTGGCTGTTGGTGGTCGATGAATCGCACGTCACCTGCAGCCAGCTGCAGGCCATGTACAACGGCGACCAGTCGCGCAAGCAGGTGCTGATCGAGCACGGCTTCCGCCTGCCCAGTGCCGCCGACAACCGCCCGCTCAAGGGTGAGGAGTTCTGGCAGAAGGCGCGCCAGACGATCTTTGTCAGCGCCACCCCCGGTAACTGGGAGCTGGAGCAGAGCCACGGCCAGGTGGTGGAGCAGGTGATCCGCCCCACCGGCGTGCTCGATCCGATCGTCGAGGTGCGTCCCACCGATGGCCAGGTCGATGACCTGCTGGGTGAGATCCGGGTGCGGGCCGACAAACAGGAGCGGGTGCTGGTGACGACGCTCACCAAGCGCATGGCCGAGGACCTCACCGACTACCTCGCCGAGAACGGCGTGAGGGTGCGTTATCTGCACTCCGAGATCCATTCGATCGAGCGGATCGAGATCATTCAGGACCTGCGCAACGGTGCCTACGACGTGCTGGTGGGGGTCAACCTGCTGCGCGAAGGCCTCGACCTGCCCGAGGTGTCGCTGGTGGCGATCCTCGATGCCGACAAGGAGGGCTTCCTGCGGGCCGAGCGCTCCCTGATTCAGACCATCGGCCGGGCCGCTCGCCACATCGAGGGGGTGGCGTTGCTCTATGCCGACAACCTCACCGACAGCATGGCCAAGGCGATCCACGAGACCGAGCGGCGCCGTGCCATTCAGCAGGCCTACAACGTCGCCAACGGCATCACCCCCACGCCGGCGGGCAAGCGGGCGGGCAATTCAATCCTGGCGTTTCTGGAGGTGTCGCGCCGGCTCAACGACGAGCAGCTGGAGGAGGCGGTCGAGCAGGCTGTGCACCACGACGTGCCCCTCGACGCCCTGCCCGAGCTGATTCAGCAGCTCGAAGACAAGATGAAAGCGGCGGCCAAGAACCTGGAGTTCGAGGAGGCGGCCAACCTGCGCGACCGCATCAAGACCCTGCGCCAGCAGCTGGTGGGCAAGGCCTGAGAGCCCCCGCCCAGGGGAGGTCCTGCAGGGCGAACACCGCGTTGGGGTGGCACGGCAGCGGTGGCTGTGGTGGTGCTGGCATGGCCTTTCATCACCATCACCATCACCATCGCCCTCAGGCCGGGCACGTCTCGGCCCGGTGGGGCGACCAAGCGTTACCCGATCGAGTGGTTGCGTGGCCTCAGCCACTCTGGTATGGGTCGTAACAGGGATCAAAACAGCCGACAAACAGCCATGGCAGCGATCAATCAAACGGCACTGAGTTCTGCCAACTGGATGGCGTACTTGCCGGATCGCACCCGTCTGTTTGATGTGGTGATGCCCGGTTCCCATGGCGCAGCCACGTTTGGCTACACCTCTGGGAATCTCAATACTCCGAACAACCGTTTCGTGCAGTCTCACGACACGCATAGCGATTTTTCTGCTCAGTTCCAGCAGGGAATTCGCTACATGGACCTCCGGGTTCGCAAGGATAGTGATACAAACCTTGGAAATAATATTCAGTTTTTTCACGGCCGCGACCCATTGAGTTTCTATCTCAATGAGGGATTGAATGATGCGTTAAGTGCTGCACAGACTTTTCTGCAAGTCAATCCGACAGAGACTATCGTGCTGACACTCAAGCGCGAAGACAAACCTGCAGAGCAAGCAACCAAAGAGATCGATTCGGCTGATCTGGAAGCTTATCTAACAAGCTATGCGACCAATGCAAAACTGCCTGCTTCGAACAACAGTCTGTGGGTTGCGCGACCCTCTGATTTTCAGTCGATCCGTGACGCCCGGAACACCAATGGTTTGGCGGATCTCAACCAGTCGGGCTCGGGGTATGAATTAAGTGTTGATAATCCTCGCCTCGTGTCTGGTGCAAGGCTGAATTATGAAAATTTGACGCTTGGTGACGTGCGCGGCAAGATCATTCTTCATCTTCGCAAAATCGGAGGCGGTGAAGGATTTAAAAGTTCGCAAATTGTTGCTCTTGATCAGGGCACCTATACCTCTGGTATTTATTTTCAGGACAATTACAGCGCGCCAGAGTTTGATGTCAAGAAAAATGATATTGTTCGAGGTGCTAAGGGCGCATATCCAAATGATGCAGGTAATAATCTGAATTTAGACAAGAAATTCTCCTTGAATTTCACGAGCGCAGCGTCTACTGCCGTTAATCCTGCAAGCAGCCCATCAAGTTTTGCTTTGACCATCAATGCTGGTCTGCCTCAGAACAACTTTCAGACCGAAAACTCAACTCTTTCTTCCACTAAAACTCCATCGCTGAAAACCATGCTCAGCAAGAATGGCGAGCTTCAGCAATGGAATCTTTCGGAGCAGCGAGCTGGCCGGGTGGGTCTTCGGGGAACAATTGCTGGTGATTTTTATCTCACGCCCCAGTCGTGGTATTCAGAATTCTGGAGTGGATCGGGTTATTCGAGGCGAGGTATTATCCCAAATCCGAACAGTGCTGATTATTCTCCTTCCGACCATATCACCAATTTAATCTGGCGGCAGAACACCTTTTATGGTGTCAGCTTCACCAATGCGGTTGCCGACAGCCTGACGGGTCTTCCTGTCTTCCGTGAATCTCAGAAGAATGCGATCAACTTCATTCCCTACAGCGGCAACAGTGATCAGAAGGGCGTGAATTTCAGGGTTTCTCAGGTCAGTGCTGCTGAGGCAGGTCTCTCTGCACAACAGATTGCAGCCATCAAGGTCGCGCCGTTGACAGACCCAATCAGCTTCAACGTGGAGCGCACAACGCGCGGAACGGCCAAATCAATCATCACAACGTTCAATGCCGATAACCGTTCCGTGACGGCTTCCTTGGCGGAGGGTAACCCAAAGGTTGTGTTCACGAATGTTGCAACCCCAGACCATGTTAATGGCTATCACTTCTTCCGGCTTGATTTTCTGAATCCCGGCGACAACGTCAAGATGGAGGCGCCAACGTTTTTTGCAGTCACTGACACGATCTGATCCCGTAGGTATCACCTTCTGTCTGCCTTTTCTGGGGCTGAACCCCTCACCCTGAAAGCATCATTCTGAAAGCATCACAGTGCTTTCATGATCAGCAGGGTGGTGTCATCAAACTGATCCGCCTCCTGGCAATGCTCTTTGAGGGCATCGAGTGTGGCGCTCAGCAGCTGCTCAGGGTTGTTGGTGGAAGCTGTCGGGGTTGAGAGCAGCGCTTGTACACGGTCAGTTCCGAAGGATTCACCGCTGTTGGAGCGTGCGTCAACGACCCCATCGGTGAAGGTGTAGAGGAGGTCATGGCTCTGAAAGGCTGTGGTCTTGGGGGTGTAGCGGGCAGCCTTGAAGATACCCACGATGGGACCTGAAGTTTCCAGTCTCTCGAGCGTTCCATTGGCTCTCACAATGAATGGATTTTCATGGCCGGCATTGAGATAGACCAGTTGCTGGGACCGGTAGTCGTAGGCGGCGATGAAGATCGTGGCAAAAATCGCGGAATCTCCGTGGTTGCACGCCATGTAGTTGTTGACCCGGCAGATCGTGTTGCAGAGTTTTGACTCAATGCTGCGGTCCGGTTGCTCATCTGCACTCGCCAGGGAATAGCGCAGCAGGCTGCGAAACACTGACATGAACAGCGCTGACGGGATGCCTTTGTCGCAGACGTCGGCAATCACCACGTAGGTGACGCCATCGAGGTGCAGCACGTCAAACCAGTCGGCGCCGATCTCGTAGGCAGGGTCAAAGTCGGCGGCGATCGCAACGTGTTGATTGCTGAGCTGCTCTTTGGTGATGAATTGCGTTTGAATCTGGGCTGCGATCTCCAGTTGTTTATCGGTGACCGCGTGCTGAAGGCGTTCGTTGAGCAGTTGCACCAGATTTTGTCCGGTCTCGTTGATGTCCCTGTAGAGGGCCCCGATTTCATCGGGCCTGTCGGCCTCGAGTCGGGATTCGAAATGGCCCGCGCTGAATTCGCGAATGGTGGCGGCCGCGCGACGGATCGGCTTGATTGCGCGCTGGCAGACAATCGCCAGAACCACGCTGACCGCCATCAGCAGGATCAGCTGTTTGATGACCAGGTCTTGGATTTGTCGCTTGACCTTGGCTGCGATGCTTGCCCGATCGCTGATTACCATCAGCGTCCAGTTATTTTTGATTTCCTCGGTGTAGCTTAGAAATGATTCCCCTGCGACCTGAATTCGTCCAAAGCTCGGTTGGGCTTTGGCCTGCATGCCAGCTCTGAGCACCGCGCCCCAGGGGCCTTTCAGCAACTGTTGCGGTGACTGAACCGACAGCGCATCATTCACGGTTGAGAGTGGAAATATCACGTAACCGTCGTCGCTGAGCAGTAACACTTCACTGCCTACTGTCTGGCCATTTTGAAAGGAAATCGTGCTGGGTGCTCTGTGCTTGGATGTCTCCAGGGACTCGCCGATTTCGATCAACCTGTGCTCGCCCGTCATCTGCATGTCACGGGTTGTGTTGCGCAGTTCAATGGCCAGCACCAGAGAGCCGACGGTGCGCTGGGCAGGCTTGCTGTTTGCGTCTGTTGATGTGGAGGTTGGTGCCTGAACCGGCACGCTGAGCAGATAGGAATGTGTTGTTGTCAGTTGGCGATCATCGATGCAGTCGGCTGGTTGCCCCGCCAGGCTCTGGCGCAGGCATTCCACAGTGAGATTCTCTCTGGGCTCAAGTCGCTTCAGGGTGCCGCTGCTGGCGATCATGACGCCTTTCTGATTGACAAGACCCCAGCCGCGATCTGGATGAATGGGGGCCAGGCGATCGAACAAAAGCTGTGACTGTTGTGGGTTCAGCGTCTGAATCGCTTCTGTCAGGACGATGGCCTTGAGCAGATCATCGAGCGACGTGATCCATTGTTTGACGATGTATTGCGAGATCTGGGCCTGATCCATCAAGACGGAGAGTTCGCTCTGGATCGCCTGCTTCGTTTGGGTTTTGAGGGTCAGAAGATTGAACGGAACAATCACAACAGCCATGCCCAGCCACACACTGACAATCAACTGACTTCTCAGCGTTCGCGGCTTGTGCAGCCAGGGCCCTGATCGCTGCAGCCAGCGTCCTGCGATGGATCGAAGCGTCATGCCAGAGGGCCAGTGCCGGTCTTGATGGTTTGTCGAATTCGCCGGTTCGGCAATCCCATGGTTGGTGGTTGTCAAGAGTCGGGCCGACTCAGCCAGCAGGCGACTCGGTGCCCTGCGCTTCGTGCTGCACCGATCCGCCCAGGCCGAAGGCTGCGTGCACCACCTGCAACGCCCGCACGCCGTCGGCTTCGGCAACCACGCAGCTGGTGCGGATCTCGCTGGTGGCGATCAGTTCGATGTTGATGCCGGCATCGGCCAGGGCTCTGAACATGCGGGCCGCGGTGCCGGCGGTGCAGGGCATGCCGGCACCCACGGCGCTCACCCGGGCGATGGCGGGCCCTTGCTCGAAGTGCGAGCCCGGCCATTGCAGCAGCAGCGGCTGCAGGGCCTGCTCGGCCCGCTGCAGCTCTTCGCGTTTGAGCGTGAAGCTCATGTCTTTGGTGCCGTCGTGGGTGCGCTCGGACTGCACGATCGCATCGAGGCTGAGTCCCGCATCGGCCAGGGCGCGGCACACCGACGAGGCGGTGCCGGGCCGGTCGGGCACCCGGCGCACGGCCACCTGGGCCTGGCCCAGATCGAGGGCCACCCCCCGCACCGGCGGATCACCCAGATCGCAGGTCTGGGGGTTGTGCTGCAGCTGCGAGTCGTGCAGCTCAAAGGCCTCGGCGGCGGCCCGCAGCGCCTTGGCCCCCTGGTGACCGGCCACTAGGCAGCTCACCTTGACCTCGCTGGTGGCGATCAGGCGCAGGTTGATGCCGGCCCGGGCGAGGGTGTCAAACAGCCGCGCCGCCACGCCCGGGCGCCCCATGATGCCCGCCCCCGAGATGCTGAGTTTGGCCATGCCGGCCTCGGCGCTGAGCCGGGCGCCGGTGTCGTCGTCTGTGCTGGCCAGCTGGGCGCCCATGGTCAGCAGCACCTCACGGCAGATGAGTTCGGCCCGGTCGCGTTCGGCGGCGGCCAGGGTGAAGGCGATGTCGTTGCTGGCGCCCTCGTGGGTGGCCTGCACGATCAGGTCGACGTTGAGCCCTGCAGCCCCCAGGGCCTCGAACAGGGTGGCCGCCACCCCCGGTCGGTCGGGCACATGCGACAGGGCCAGCACCGCCTGGTCGGCATCGAGCTCGGCCCCGTCGACCGGCTTGCCCAGCTCCAGGCCGCCATGGCCGATCGGCCGCGCTGCGCCACTGGTGAGGCGGGTGCCCGGGGCATCGCTCCAGCTGGAGCGCACCACCAGGGGCACCCCGTAGTTGCGCGCGATCTCCACCGCGCGCGGATGCAGCACCGCCGCACCCAGGCTGGCCAGCTCGAGCATCTCGTCGCAGCTGACCTGCTCCATGAGCTGGGCGTCGGCCACCTTGCGCGGATCGGTGGTGAGCACGCCGGGCACATCGGTATAAATCTCACAGGCCGAGGCCCCCAGGGCCGCCGCCAGCGCCACCGCCGAGGTGTCGGAACCGCCCCGGCCCAGGGTGGTGATTTCGGGAGTGCCGGCGGCGCCGCCGCTGGTGCCCTGAAACCCGGCCACCACCACCACCTGGCCGGCATCCAGCAGACGCCTCAGCCGCTCGCTGCGCACCTCGAGGATGCGGGCGCGGCCATGGGCCGATTCGGTGATGATGCCCGCCTGGGTGCCCGTCATCGACACCGCCGGCACGCCCAGGGCGTGCAGCGCCATCGACAGCAGGGCGATCGAGACCTGTTCGCCGGTGGCCAGCAGCATGTCCATCTCCCGCTGGGGTGGATTGCTGCTGATGGCACGGGCCAGGCCGGTGAGTTCGTCGGTGGTGTGGCCCATGGCCGAGACCACCACCACCAGCTCGTGGCCCTCGTCGCGGCTGGCGGCAATGCGTGCCGCCACCGCCTGGATGCGCTCCACATCGGCCACCGAGGTGCCCCCGAATTTCTGAACCAGCAGGGCCATGGCGGGACGCGCGGCGGCAGCGTGCAACTCTGAGCCGTCGATTATCTGCGAGAGCCCGCTCGGGTGCTGGCTGGGCCTTGGCCGGGCGGGTGATGGGCTGGGTCCAGGCAGTTCCTGCGCGGGTTGAGGGGGCTTCTTCTGGGTATCCCTCTGCCTGGATGTCCATGTGTACATCTCCCTGCAGGGCGTGCCAGGCAGGAGTGGCAGGGCAGTCCTGGCGTGCATCTGTCCTGGATCGCGCCACCTTTCGGGTTGCCCCCACCTGCGGAGCCCGTGACTCCCGTCAGACCCTGAGCAGGAAACCGTCGCGAAAGGCTTCGCCGGGGTCGGCGCCGCGTTTGAGGGCGGCTTCGACCTCGAGCAGCTGGCCGAGCAGCTTCAGCATCTGCTCGGGGGTGCGGCCCTGGATCTGTTTGCGCATCACGTAGATGCGTTTGGGGTTGCCGATCACCGCCGGATCCCGTTCGCCGCTGCGCTCCAGCAGTGCCACCCACAGCCAGCCGCGGATCTGGCTGCTGAGGGAGGCGACGATGCGCAGGGCCGGTTCGTTGGCCTCCAGCAGGGCATCGCTGAGGGCGATGGCGTCGGCGGGGCGGCCGGCCAGCAGGGCATCGCCTACCGCCAGGGAGCTGGTGCTGCGGCCGCCCACCAGGGCCTGCACGGCTTCCAGGGTGATCGGTGCGGCGTTGCTGTTAAGGCTGCTGACGTAGAGGCTCAGTTTTTCGAGTTCGCTGGCCAGGCGGGCGCTGTCGCTGCCGATCGCCTCGGCCAGGGCCTCGGCGGCGGCCGGTTCGAGCGTCAGCCCCAGGT
>Ga0310097_100122_pt1 | contig 13693 bp, 6 predicted proteins | sample LakMicSRFTotalB7_FD_194445 | JGI IMG/M metagenome (GOLD analysis project Ga0310097, IMG submission 194445) | Enriched freshwater cyanobacterial communities from Lake Michigan, Michigan, United States - MI23.SRFL.Total.B7 | ecosystem: Environmental > Aquatic > Freshwater > Lake | place: USA... | reverse complement strand
GGCCCACAAGATGGGAGACCTGTGGATGCCCTGCGCCAGCCACGGCGCCGCCACTGGCGCCCACAGTGGCCATGTGGCGCATTGATGGAAGGCTCTGGTTGCGGCTCCAAGCCCAAGCTGATCTCGGTTGGCATCGCCCCCCTCGGGATCATCTCGATCGGCATCGTGCCGATGGGTGTGGTGAGCATTGGCGTGGTGCCCATGGGGGTGGTCAGCATTGGTGCCGTGGCGATGGGATTAATCAACGCCTCCGTGGTCGGCATGGGTGTGTTGATTGCCGGCGTCAATGTGATGGGGGTCTGGTGGGTTGGCTTGGAGGGCATGGGCCCCTACCGCCTGGGCGGCGAAGTGGGCCGGGTGCATCACCACCAGGCCCACCAAGGGGGCAGGCCGAATCTCTATGCCTACCCGAGCAAGCAGGTGGCGCTTGAAAAAGCGAAGGAGCTGGGCTGCAGCGGCGTCCATGCCATGGGCTCGCTGTGGATGCCGTGCCAGGACCATCCGGGGCCCTAAACCCCTGATCCCAAGGCTCTCCTGTTGGTAGCGCTTTGGTTGTTACGACCAGCAGAATCCACTTTTTAGTTAGGGGTGCTCGCTTGTGAACAGCCCCAGGGCCGCCATGCCCAGATGCCCATGGCAGCCTCGGCACCAGCCGCCCTGTTCTCGCGGCTGGTAGCCGCGCTTCCAACGCGGGGCGGTACGGGCCAACGCTTCGACGGCAACAGGCCAAACAGCAGCAGGCCTGCTAGAGCTGGCAGATGGTTCAACGGATCTGAAAGGGTTAGGCCGCATGTCTCCCTGCGATCAACAGGGTCTCTCCGATCCGTTCACGGTCTTGATCTGAAGCCGCCCCTTGGAACTCCCTCCCAACGTTGCCTTGCCCTGCCCCCTCTCGGCCGGCTGGGAGCTGGTCGAGCAACGGCTGATCGACCCCAGCCAGGGGGGCGGCTTCTCGGCTGGGGCCTACCGCCCCGAGGTTGATGAGTTGTGGCTTTTGAGTGATGCGCCCCACGGCAGCATCAGCCGTTGGCGGGGCCTACGGGAACGGGGTCTCAGGGGGTTGGAGCCGCTGCCGCCCCTCCGCCTGGACCAACCCCAACCGATGGATGGCGAAGGCCTCGTGCTCGATGGGCCCAACCTTTGGCTGGCCAACGAGGGGCGCCTGCAGCCGTCAAGGTCCGCGGGCCTGCTGCGCTACGACCTCAGCACCGGGCAGCTCCAGCAGACCAAGGCCCTGCCGGCGGCGTGGAACCTGCAGGCCAAACGGGGCCTGCGCAGCAACGGCGGGCCCGAATCGCTGACGCGCCTACCGGCGGGTGGGGCGCTGCTGATGGCGGCAGAACTACCCCTGCTGCAGGATCCGCCTGACCGAGTTCGGCTGTTGCGCTGGCAGCCCGATGGCACTGGCACGCTCCAGCCGGCCGAGCTCAGGCCCCTTGCCCTGCCGCCGGCTGGCTGGGGGCTGACTGATTTGCTGGCCACCGATCAAGGCTTGCTGGGGCTGTGGCGGCACTTCACCGCCCCCGACCAATGGCAGGCCCGGCTGGTGCTGTACCCCGCCGCCGCCATGGCTGCCAAACCCGCCAAGCCCGCCAAGCCCGCCAAACCCGCCATCAGTCCTGCGGGCCAGCCCATCAAGCCCCTGATCAGCTGGAATCTGTTGCAGCTGGGCCTAGCCCCCGATAACTGGGAAGTGCTGCTTGCAGCCCCGCCCCTTGGCGATGGCCGTCCAAGCGTGCTGCTGGCGACTGACGACAACTTCAATCCCCTGCAACGCTCCAACCTGGCCAGGCTGGTGCCCCGCCAGCAACCGGGCTGTTCAGCCCCACCCCATCGATGAACGGCTCCGCGCTCAATCGCCGCCAGTTGCTGCAGTTGCTTGGCATCGGAGCCGGCAGCAGCGCAGCAGCGCTGGTCTCCCCCCTGCTGGAAGCCCACGGCAGCACGGCAGGGAAGGTGGCCCTGCCCTTTAAGCCGGTGCGGGGCCCCTTGCCATTAGCGAACGACGGACTGGGCGCGGTTGAGCAGCGGCGGGTGTACCAAACGGTCCGTGTCGAAGACAAATTGCTGGTTCCCGAGGGATATCGAGCCGAGGTGATCGCTGTCTGGGGGGATCAACTCGCTGCAGGTCGTTTCGGGTTCAACAACGACTACCTGGCGTTTCAGTCCCTCCCCGGGGGTAGGGCCCTGTTGAGTGTCAACTTCGAATACATCAGCCCGCAGATCTGGGCGGCGGGCTACGGCGAAGCGGTGGGCACCCCCCTGCCCTTAGATCCCCTCAAGCAGGCCCTGGCCAGCCGCGGCGGCAGCGTCGATCTGGCCAGCCTGGCGCCCCATGACCCCTTGCGCCCCCTGATTGAGGCTGTGGCCCAAGCCGCCATGGCCGATTTGGGCATCGGCGTGCTCGAGCTCGACCAAGGGAGTGCCGGTTGGCGCCGCAGCAATGGCAGCCGTTACGAGCGGCGTATCGATGGCCTCTCCGGGCTCAGCCAGCCGGCCCAGGCCCTGCGCTGCAGTGGCCCGGCGGCAGCGGTGTTTCGTCACAGCGAAGCGCTGGGCTACGGAGACGGCCTAGGAGAGCGGATCATAGGCACCTTTGCCAATTGCGCTGGCGGCAGCACCCCCTGGGGCACGGTGCTCAGCGCCGAAGAAAACTTCCAATCCCAGGTCAGCGAAGCCGTCCATGCCGATGGATCGGCGTCTTCGCCAGCGGCGCGGCCATTCCGCTGGGATGGGGCCCGCCTCGATGGCCTCGGCAATCCCTTCGGCCTAGCCGGCAACAAGTACGGCTGGATGGTGGAAGTCGATCCACGCGAACCGACCACCCCTGCGGTGAAACACAGCCTGCTGGGCCGCTTTCGCCACGAGGCCGTCGCCGTGGTGGCCCGTCCTGGCGAGCCATTAGTGGTGTACTCCGGCTGCGATCGCCATGGCGGGCATGTTTACCGCTTTGTGAGTGAGGGGCTCGTGGTCGACCCGGCCGATCGAACCAATTCCCAGTTGTTTGGCGCCGGGCGGCTTGAGGTGGCACGCTTCAACGCCGATGGCAGCGGCACCTGGATCGTCCTGGAGCCCCCCACCGTGGTGCAACCCCAAGCCCCCAGCCATTACGAACGCTTTGGCTTGCAGCAACCAACCCTGCTACCCCATAGCGATCGTAGGCGCAGCGGTAGTGAAGCGCTCCAAAGCGATGCCGAAGTGCAGTCCTACGCCAGCCGCTACAAAACCCTGGGCGATCTTTACCCCTTGGGCGGCAAAGACGGGGACGCGCCGCTGCGGCAGCAGGGGGCGATCCTGATCGATGCCCACCTGGCCGCCAACGCAGCCGGGGCCACCGCCTGCCCACGCCCAGAGGACACCGACATCGATCCGACCAACGGCGACCTGCTGATCGCCTTCACATCCGCAGGCCGGGATGAGGGCGGTTGCAGTGATCCGGCGATCTTCCGCGGTCCCAAGGGCGAATCGCTTTGGCCCCACGGCTGGGTGATGCGCCTGAGCGACGACGGCAGCGGCCGGGGGGCTGACTTCCGCTGGCGGATGGTGGCCGCGGGCGGGCTGCCCTGGGAGGGGGGGCTTGGCTTCAGCCATCCCGACAACCTGGCCTTCGACCCGGCCGGCAACCTCTGGATTGTTACCGATCACCCGGGCGGGGAAGGCCTCGATGTGTTCGGCAACAACAGCTGTTGGGTGCTGCCGCGAGCCGGTGCATGGGCAGGCCAGGCCCTCTGCTTTGCAATCGGTCCGGTGGGGTGTGAATTGTGTGGCCCCTGTTTCGATCAGGAGTTCCGCAGCCTGTTTCTGGCGGTCCAGCATCCCGGTGAGGGCCATGGCGTACGCCAGGGGATGAAGGTGGAAGGCCAGGCCTACGGCCTGGTGGACCGCAACGGCAAACGCTTCGAGCAGCTGCGCTGGGTGCCGCTGGGCTCCAACTGGCCCTCTGGCGTGCCGGGCAGGCCGCCCAGGCCCGGGGTTGTCGCCATCCGGCGCCTTGATGGGGGTCCCCTGGTGAGCTCGTAAAGGCTGCCAGCAGTAGTCAGTCGCTTCTCAAGTTGTCAAGGGTTGCTTTAGGCCTAATCAATCACTTTTAGGCTTTTGATCTGCCAACGCCGGATTGCGGCTGCCAGGTTGTTCAGAGCCTGGCGATCTGGAATACAAATGCAACCGACGCCCGGAAAGCAATTGTGGATGCCGAGGGCCGAACGGCTGGTGGCGAATTGGGGCTGGAGATCAATCCAGAGGTCCTTGCCTAGGGGTTCGGGGGACCCGAGGCGATAGGTGCCTGGTGGCAAGGGGGCGCCATTGCCTGGAGACCAACGGCGGTCCAACCGTTGGCGATTGCTGGCCCCAGCTGCTGCTTGCCAACGGGCCAATGGCTTCGAGCCATCCGAGAGTTTGAGCAGCCAGATCGGATCACCATTGCCGTAGGTCTCGTTCGTCCGCTCCAGGGTGAGCATTGGTGCGGCATGGGCAGTGATCGGTAGCAGGGCGATGCCGAGCGCCACGACAAATCGGATGGGCCTGGCCAAAATCATGGACCCCATTGAAGACGAATCACTGCAATAAACCTAGAATAGGAAATGGGATCGCTCTGGGCTCGGCTTGGCCAACGACCCAGAGGCGTTGAAAGCAATGGGTACCCCCATCTAGCAATCAGCGAACCAAAATTACAGCCACCGAAACCCATAGTCCGGTGCCGATCCAGTTGCTGTGATCTCAGCCCGACCACAGTTGAGAACCGTTCCAGCCCTTTAGGACTGGGCAGAGACACGGCCTAGGCAAACAAACCGTGGGCCAGCGAAGATAAAAAATGAGGCCACCCCCTCGACAAAGGGAGTGGCCAAACTTACAAAGCTTGAAGCCTGAACGAGCAGTTTAGGATGAACGGTAATCTGTATTCAAGCCCAGATGACGTCGGCTGCTGTGGGGCTGCTATTGCTAAAGATCGCAATTAACTCATCCTGATTTGAGCCAGTAAGGTTCAACTTACCGTTACCATTGCGGTCCCAGTAAAGTGAAGTGTTGCCCTGGCTAGCTGACGTTAGGTAGCTGGCGCTAAAGAGTTGAAGCTTATCTGTACCAACTTTAAAGTCTTGAATGCGGGCATAGTCCCCGAGGCCAGCGTTGCCATTGATGCGATTGTCATAGAAGACTCCCCGTTTGTCCCCAAGCACAAAAACATCGGCGCCGGAGCCGCCCGTGAGTACATCGATCTGATTGGACCCCATGGCCTTCGCTGTGGTGCCGCTGGCCAGGACCCCACTGATGCGGTCATTGCCAGTGCTGCCGGTGATGATGTCGGAGCCAGTCGTTCCCCAGAGCACCTGGTTGGCAACCGGGGGGGGCGGGCTATCGATCACGTTGATGCTGGCCTGGGCAACTGGGCTACTAGGAGCATTGGCTTGAAAGAGCGAGACCAGCAAGGTTTCGTTCCCTTCCAGGAGGGAGTCAGCAAGGACAGTGGTGCTGAAGCTGCCACGGCCACTGGCATCGATGCTGATCGAAGCTGTGAGACTCCCTGATGCCAGGTCACCAGCACTGATGCCGACGCCCGAAAACTTGAGGCTGAGGATTGTTCCAGCAGCAACATTGGTGGTGGTGACCGCGATGGCCAGGCTGCCGCCTTCATTGACGCTGGTTGGGGCCTGCAGGGTGAAGCTTGGCGGGGTTGGGGCAACACCGGTGCCTGCTAGGGCAAACGGGTCGGCCGTGCCGGCCAGAACAGGGTTCACCAGGGAACCAGCCTTAACGCCATCGGTCAGCAGCAGACCGGCCACATGGGGGGCCGCCATCGAGGTGCCACTGAGGTAGGCGAGTTGACCGCCTTGGAAATAGGACAGCACACCCACCCCTGGTGCCGCCACATCGACGTCGTCAACCGCGTCGCTGGCATCAAGCCGATCCCAGTTGGACCAGCTGGCCATTGTGTAGGTGGAATCAACAGCTGAAACGGTATAGACATTGGGATGGTCACCGGCATCGGCGGGTGAAAACCGATCAACGTCCTGACCGCTGTTGCCAGCCGCGATTGCAAAACGAATCCCCTGGTTGGCGGCATTGAGGATTGCATTGGACAGGGAACTACTAAGACCACCGCCCAGGCTCATATTGATCACCACCTTTGAGCGGTCCAGGCCGTTGGTATTGATCACACCCACGGCATAGTTAATCGCATTGATGATCGAGGTGATCGTGGCACCACCGCCACTATTGCCAAAGACCTTGAGGGAAACCACTTGGGCGCCGGGGGCAACGCCCACGACCCCTTTGCCATTAACAAGGGCTGCAATGGTGCCGGCCACGTGGGTGCCGTGGCCAACGCCATCACTAAAAGCGCTTTCTCCAGCAATAAAGCTCTTCGACCAAGCGCTATTGAGATTTAAATCGCCCGTAGTATCGAGAACACCCGAATCGATCACAAACACCGTGCTGCCGGTGCCGATATTGCCCTTGCTACTGACATCAAGACCATTCCAAACAGCCTTAACTCCCCAAGGCAGGGTTTCACCACTGGCGCTGGTTGTGTCACCGTAGGTAGTGGCATTAAGCCCGATGTCTTCAAGGCTGTAACTTGCGTTAAAAGCTTGCCCGGCCTTCTCAGGTTTCTGCCAGAGAAGCTTTTTGAACGCCATCGATACGGTGCCCTCGTCCTCGTTGGAGAGGCCTGGTTCAACGGTCACCGGCGGCATCATCGGCACCGCTCGATCTTGTTCAATACTGCGGATTCCTGGTATCTGGCGCAGTAAATCGGCCTGGGGATCGCTCAGATCGACGCTGAAGGCACCCAGTTGATCAAACAATTGGCGTGGTCGCAGATCTGGGGAGACATCGCCTAGGAGCGCTCGAACCGTTGCCGGCAGATTGTTTGGCAAGGGCGCTTGCTCAAGGCTCACCACATAGGTGCGAGTGCCAGCGACGCCTGATGCCGGCTCCGCCTGATGAGACTCAGAGATAAGGTTAAAACCGCCCCCGATGAGCGGGCTCCACGCTGGCTGCAGGCTCCACAACTCGGCTAGGGAGGGATCAATGAAGGGGATACGTTTAGCTTTTGACATGATGTTCAACTAAATAAGTCGAGCAGGAGCCTGAAAAAGACCACCCATAGGTGGATGCACTAATAATAGCAGCTATAGACGGCTAGTCCCCATCGGTCATGGCAGCTCTGGTCCCTACGATCACTGCAGCAGTGCAAGCCTAAACCCTGTCGTATCAAGCGATTCGGGCTGATGCACCAAGCTCCAGTCACACTCAGACATACATTGAGGCACCCTCGGAACCCTGGAACGGTCGCCTACCGCCCACACCCCCAGCGCCTTTAGATAGCAGCCGGGTCGTCGCCCTTGGTATGGGGGTCCATCTCTCGGCGTAGGCCAAACGGGCGAGGCCAACCGTGGGGAGCTCGCTCAGCAAGGCGGAGTTGGGGGCGGCGGAGCATGCCCTGGAACGGGCCAATGAAGCTGAAATGTCCGCGGCAGGCGTGATAGCCCTCGATGGCGCCCATGCAAATCTGGACCTTGGCCAGCTGGCGGATCCGGGTAGGAGATGGCGTCTGAATCAGGACTGGGGATAGAAGAGATGCCGGAAGCCCTTGGTGACCTCCTTCCCTGAGGAACCTCGAGGAACGTTGAAGCTCCTTGCCACGGGATACGGGGTGGTGCATACCCATCCAGAAGGGTTGCGGAAACAGGGTCTCGATGGCGAAGCGGTGGCAATCTGCCTCTACCGTGACCTTGTTGATGGGCACGACCAGGGACTCCATCCAGGAGATGGATAGGGATGGACGCTCTTCTAGAGGCACCCAAAGGCGGCCTGAATCAACCCGCCGACACAGCCAAGCGTCGACCTTAGCGATATCTGGGCGTTGGCCAGAAAAAGTGCAGTAGTGGTGTCATCATTCAATCACCAACTTGGTTCTCCCGATTTGGTAGCAGCGCCAAACGACCGCCCGCCTGCGCTCGTCTAGTACGTCTCAAAAGGAGAGCCGGAAGACTTGTAAACACGCAGCACAGTGCTGCGCTTCTGCGCTAAGATTGTAAGAAGCAATTTTCTTGTACTTTGGACAATTTCCTAGGTGCCAACTACGGTCTGAACCAGGGCGATCTCGCCGCTGGCTCCCTTGGCACACGGGGACCACTCCAAGGCTGGACCTGGGATCGGCTCGAGGATCCACTGCTGCCCCTCGGTTCTCTTGCGAACCCGGGCGCCCTACTGAGTACAAGTCTGGATAGGGGCAGTCCATTGCGTCTCAGCGTGGTGAGCCTGGAGGATGACCAGCTGCGGGCCCTCGCCGACGAGCTAAGGCGCCAAGGCGAAACCGTGCTGGTGCTCGACCCCAGCCGCGACGGCTTGAACGATCTGGCACGCACCCTCAAGCATCAGGGGCGCCTTTACGACGAAATCCAGATCTTTAGCCATGGAGCCGACGACAGCTTCCGGGTTGGCAAAAATAATGTATCATCGCGTACCCTTTGGCGCTACCGCGGTGCCTTTGAGGCGATCGGCGATGCCCTCAGCCCGGGCGGCGATCTCCTGCTCTATGGCTGCAACCTGGCGGAAGGGGCTAAAGGCAAACAACTGATCGAGCGTCTGGCATCGATCACCGGCGCCGATGTGGCGGCCTCCACCGACCTCACCTATGCCAACGGCCAAAGCAGCGATTGGGATCTGGAATGGTCTGCCGGATCCATCGACAACCGGGACTTCCAGGATGTCCTGACCGGCTTGAACTGGCAGGGCCAGCTTGGCGGTACGGCCACTCTCTCTGGATCTGAACTCAGTGTCACTGGAGCCTCCGGGGCCATCGGCATCAGCCGAAATTCAACCGGTATCTCCCTCACCGGAACCACCCAAACCACCCTCGGTAATAGCAGCACTGTCATCAATAAGGTGACCGTGAGTGGCACCAGCTTTGAGATCAGTGGTATCAACCTGGATGCCGTCGCCACAGACACGATTTACCCGGCCGCCTACGATGTAATACTCACAGCTACGGGGTCCTACGACGCAAACAGCACAGCAAACAGTGGCGATCTCAAGGTATCCGGTGCTATACGCTCATTTGGTGGCAATGTCAGCCTAACTAGTCCCGGCAAGATTACGATTCGACCCACAGATACGAACTCCATATCTACCCTCATTGATGCGCGCACTTGGTTAGAAAGCGCCCCGGCGACAACTGCAGGAAATTTAACCATCAACTTCCAGAGCGAGGGTCGCGACCTGCCGCTGCTACTCTGGATGCCCCAAGTTGACGTTAACCTTGAAATAGGCAATACATCAGGCACAGGCAAAACACAGCTCTTTGCCAAAGACGTAACGATTAGTGGGTCTGCATCAATCGCCTCAGACATCATTAGCAACAGCGAGGAAAACCAAGGTCTAACCGTTCTCAACGAACTATTTGACACTGCCATTTACGGCATTACTACAGCTCTATCTCCCATTCCCGCAACCATAAAAACAGGGAGCACATCGGCTAAGGTTGCTTTTAGTAATGCCGAATTATTATCTAGCGGTTCAATCAACCTTGATTTGAGCTCAGAATTAAACCTCAAGGCCCCCTCCTATGGCAGTGCCTGGTGGCAAAACTCGATGTTACTCTGGTCTGCTGGCGTTGCAGTTGGCTCAACGACCACAGACTTATCCTTTAAAGCCACCACTCTTAATACGACAGGTGGAGATATCACGATCAAGACAGCCAGTGAGAACAAATTATTAGCAGACTCAACCCTCAAGGTCGACCCACAAAACACCAAAGATAACAACAATAAAGTAGTATCAAGTTTTGGAGTCACTGTCGGAAACACAAAAAGCACCATACTTCTTGATGCAAATTCCCAGATTAAAGCCACTGGCTCCGTTAGCATTAACAATGAAGCGAAACCCACTGCCGAGACAAAGTCTGCCGCTGTACTTTTCTATGGTGGAAGAGGTGCCGCATCGGCCACGATTGGCTATGACAAGACTAATGCGTCTGTACAAATCGACGGCCTAGTCCAAAGTGAAGGACAGAGCTACGCCGATCCAAAGGCAACCTCGAGCCTGTTTAGCTCCTTTTGGAATTACATTCAAACTGGATCCCTGCCTAAATACACGGTAACAACATCAGCCGACGTTCCCGTAACAACCAATGTAAGCCTGAGCACTGGACAGATTGTCAGAACAACGAACGGAGATCTATACAAGTTCATCGGTAGCAATGCCACAACTCTTGACCTGCAAACTCTTAATGTCACAACTGACTCCCGTTTCACGGTAATCGGGTCATCCACATTCGCTTCCAACACCGGCCTAAAAGTTGGCGACGAAGTCAAAGTAGAGAATGCCGCGACTGGTTACGCCTTTAAAGTTCGTGCCCTAGCCGATGGAACTAAAGTTCTAGAAAGTCGCGATGGAATTGAACTGACGCGCACCGGCTCCAACACGACAATTACTGTCAACACTGGGGATCGTATCCTTGGCAATGACGGCAGGCATTATCTTTACAGCGGCAGCACATCCCTAAGCACAACGCTCGATAACCTTAATCCCAGTGGAGCAAATTGGTCGATTGCACCATTGCTTGAGTCGGGCGCTGTCATGCAAATCACCGCCATTCTAGACAACGCAGTTGCAGGAAAAGATTATATCCTGGCAATCGGCCAACCTTTAGATCTAATCAAGGAAGAGGCAACTGGCGCAAGCCACGGTATATACAAAGTCAACGATACATTGTTTGATGCCAGCAAAGCAACGACCGTCGACTTAGTTAATAATGAGCTTGTTTTAACACCAGCAACCGGTTCTCGTGATGCGTTTGGGCCAGGCCAACCAGTAACTTATTATGTTCTCAAAGATAAGGCCTCTGAGCAGGATAGCTATCCGATCGGAGGACTATCGGGTGATACACTTTATTATGTCATACCTCGCGGGGGAGACAGATTTGCGTTGGCCTTAACTCCCGATGATGCCTTAGCAAACCGAGCAATCGATTTTACCCAGCTTGGCACTGGCAGTCGGCACATTCTCCACTACGACCTAGGGACGAATACCACCGTTAAGGCCACACTTGGGAGCATTGGCACCAATGACTACGTCCCCCCCTCCGTTCCGGTTGCTCAAGTTTCGAGCCTCGTCTTGAGTGGCAGCTATGAGGTTAATGATATTATCACCATTACAGTACAGAATCAAGGTGTTGCAAATACAATCCCCCAAGATATCACCTATAAAGCAACCAGCTCTAATCTAACTGTCATCCGAGATGCAATTGTCAGCCTCCTTAACAATAGCAGCGGAATTGGAACAGGTACAGATTCCTATCTACAAGCAGCTGCAGCAACAACCAGCGGAGAAACCGCAATCAATATCACCGCTAAAACGGCAGGGAGTCCTTTTCTCCTAATCGCTGGTGCGAGCAACGGCCCAATAGCCTCCAACCCAGACCGCACGCAAGCCATCGTTGTAGAAAGTATCACCCTAAATGTAACCCCCCCCAATCAACTCAATAAGAAGCTTTCTCTCACTGATGTCCCTGCTGGGCTAGGTGATTTGAGCACAGTTCAACTTAGTTCTGGCTTAATACAAACATCCACCAATGCCCTAATCGGTGCCCAAGCCTTCCTCACGGCATCGAGTGAGCTGATCAATAGTGCCGGTACCAGCCTGAGCAGCACTGCCAGCCTCACCTTGCAACCAGGAGAGGTGCTCTATGTAGAAACGACAACTAGTGGTACAACAACAGGCTCCTATCGTCGCTACACAGGAACGTCAACCTGGTCTGGAACAGCAAGTGCCCTTAGAACTGCTCTAACAAGTGACAACACAAACTGGTTAGCCAATTCAGGCCCATTGGTACAGCTAATCCGCCCGGGGACTAGCACAACTGACTATCGATTACAAACTACCACTTTAGGGACACCTGACCTTAGAAATAGCAATCTATCGGCGAAATCCGCTGCAAGCTTAACATTTACAGTGCAAACTCCTGCCGTCGTATTCAATCCTGGTAATGCCGTAGATAATGTCAATAATACCCTAACACTTGAAGGCCTCGGTGCTAGCACCGGCGAACTCATCAAATACAGCGCTGATCCAACTTATACGAGCACGGTTGATCAAACAACATTCCTGCCAGTCACCTCCAGTGGCATGACCAATGGAACCAATATTTGGTCTGGCATCAGCCTGCCTAGCACAGCTACCAATACAAATGGAATTTATAAACTGACCTACTATTCGAGCAATCCGCTTTTTGCCACTACAGGTCGGGCCCCTGCCACTGATCCCCTTGGCGGCTTGCAAGAGGGCCAAGTTATTTATGCAAAAAAAGGAACAACCGCAGGCACAATCGATCTATTCCAAAATGCCGCAGCAACGCAATCCCTCATTCTCGACACTAGTGATACCAGCGCTAATGCGACTCACTATTTCAAACTTAGCGTCAATGTTCTACAACCATCGCAAGCCGTTGGGGGCATCATCCCCGACAAAGAGTTACTGCTAATAGCCCTTGGCGGTGATCGTTATCAACTCGTTGAGGATAGTGCTTCCCTCGAACGTGCCTTCCCACGCAACTTGCTAGGCAGTCAAATCAGCTCCACAACTCGTCTAAGCAAGGTCGTAGATGATGAAGTTGCTGGCGTAGACATTAAATCAATAATTGAGGCTGAAAATAAGGTAGAAGCAGAAACGGGCCTGGGTGGAGAGCCTGCCTTGAATGACTATCTTAGCAATGCAGGTGTGAGCACATTAATGGCAAAAGGGTTGAAGGGTGTGATGGATAAACTATTTCAAATCGACATCAATCCAACCCGATCTAATGCAGAGCAGGGAAGCTCAATCAGCGGCTCCATTGCACTAAACTTGGGAGAACACATTGCTAGTGTTGAACAGGGCAGCACTAGCAAAATAATTGCTGCGGCAAGCAAGTCTGTCAACGTTGACTCTTCGATTGAAGCCACATTCAAAAATATTAACAAATCAGAGACTGAGCAACCCTCTTCTGCAGCGGTTAATGTATCGCTCGGCGTCAACAACCTAAGCAATACCGCAAAAAATAATCTAAACGGATTAATCCAAACCTCTGGCGAAGTTACCATAGAAGCAACAACGAAATATCCCAGCCTTTTCATGGAAACATTTGGGAGTTCCGAAAAAATCGGCGAATGGTTCCAATCACCTACAAACATAGCTGACGCAATCTCCGATGTGACTGGGGTTTTTGTTGGTGAATCATTTAACAGTTTTTCACAAGTAAGAATCGCCGGCCAAGTAAAAAATGGCAAGCATAAACAATCCGAGGTAGGTATCGGTATTGGCATTAATATTAGCAATATTACCTCTGTTAATACCAATACGGTAGCCGGAACCATATCTGCGGGCGGCTTAACACTTATTGCATCTAATCAGATCGATTTCATCCGTGGTGCGGGCTCAATCCATATCGATTTCAGCCCGGAAACATTAGTGGGAGTTGCCAGCAAGCCTGCGAACCAGAGAGCCTCGATTCGCAGAGACGTTCTATCCGCTGGCAATGTTGCCAAAAATGGCCTGGGCGCTTCGATCTCAATTATTACGCCAATTAATACCACACAAAATAACTTTACCGCCACGTCAATTGTCACCTTGGGAGGAGCTCTTTCGGCAACAGCAAGCCAAGGTGGTAAAAGTGTGGGGGTTGCAGTTGGATCAGGTTCGTCGTCCAATCTTGGCTTGA
>Ga0310097_100120_pt1 | contig 13763 bp, 17 predicted proteins | sample LakMicSRFTotalB7_FD_194445 | JGI IMG/M metagenome (GOLD analysis project Ga0310097, IMG submission 194445) | Enriched freshwater cyanobacterial communities from Lake Michigan, Michigan, United States - MI23.SRFL.Total.B7 | ecosystem: Environmental > Aquatic > Freshwater > Lake | place: USA... | reverse complement strand
GTGGGGATTGAATACTGATGGAACACCCGATCACACCACCGCCGGAGCTGGTGAAGCAGTGGTTGTGCTCAGACGACTACCCATGGGGTCCACTTGAGCAGACGTCCATTACCATCACGGCCAACCGGCTCCAGAACATCGCCACCGCTGCCGCCCAATGGGGTGCCGACCAGGAGCTAGAGGCGTGTTGCTCTATTGCTTTAACTGCACTGTGTTGTGGCACTAAGCATCAACGCAGGCAACTGGTCTACCGCATACGCGCCGCCCGCCGCCCGAAACCGCCGAGTCTGAAGGAGCAGGCGCTTAATCAACTTGCAAGCATCCAAATCGATCTCAACAAGTTCTGTATGGGCATTAGCACTGACACCATCCGCCGCGCACTGGAGGCATTGCCCGAATGACCACCGCCCCAGACTTTCGCGCATTGTGCGCTGAGCTGCTTGACGAACTGCAATATCAAACTTCCTATGAGACTAATGCTGAATTACAAGACCGTACCCGCACCGCCCTAGCCACCCCACCGCCGGAACCGCCTACGGTGATGGAGATCCTTGACCTTTCGGGTGAGATCGAGGATGCCGAACTTGGCCAGATCGACTTAGTTCGAGCTGCCCTTAAGAGGTGGGGCCATGGCTGACATCTTCACCGCCGGCGACCTGCGCATCGAGCGCCGCCATGACCGGTGGAACGGCACCAGCTACATGGCCTGGCGGCCTCACGTCTCCATGCTGTTCACCGACACCAAGGAGCTGCTGCGCTTCATTGCGTGGCCAAAGAAGACGCCAACCGGGGACGCGCTACGGGAATGGCTGAACCTTAAGCCAGCTGAACCAGCGCCAGCTGCTGACCCCGAGGCATCGGGCTTTGGCCCAGACCCTGACGATCCCAACTACCAGACCCGTACCGTTATCTGACATGGATTTGGTCAACCAACCACCGCACTACTGCCAAGGCGGTATCGAGTGCATCGATGCGATTGAAGCCGCGCTCACGCCAGAGGAATTTGCTGGTTACTGCAAAGGCAATGCAATAAAATACCTCTGGCGCATGAATCATAAGGGCGGCAGGGAATCACTTGCCAAAGCCCGCTGGTATGTAAACCGTCTTTTTGACAAGCCATGATCCTTTCAGACTTCCAGATTGCCCAGTTGATTGAGCAAGGCATGGTTGAAAACCATCTGCCAGAGCTGATCAATCCCGCCAGTCTTGACTTGAGACTCGGCAATACCATCATGATTGAATCAGCGGCCAGCCATGACATGATCCCAGTTGACATTAGCAAAAGCAGCAGGGATCAACCTTATGAGTTGGTGCCAGGGCAATTTATCCTGGCTGATACGATGGAATCATTCAACATGCCGGAAAATATTGCCGGCTTGTTTTTCCTTAAGTCAAGCCGCGCACGCGAAGGTTACGAAAACCTGCACGCTGGCTATGCCGATCCCGGCTGGCATGGTAGCACCTTAACGCTTGAACTAAAGAACAGCCGCCAACTGCAACGTCTGCCGATATGGCCTGGCCTTAAGATTGGGCAGATGGTATTCTTCAAGATGAGTGCCATACCTGCAACTAGCTATGCGGTTGTTGGTCATTACAATGGCCACCTATCACCAACCGCCAGTCATGTCCCCAAATGATTCTTCGCTGAGGGAATACCTGCGCGAGATTGCGCGGTATCCACTGCTGTCGCCTGAGCAGGAAATCCAGCTTGGGCGGCAGGTAGTAAAGATGCAGCAACCTGATTGCACTGTTCGGGAGCGACGGCAAGGGCGACGCGCTAGGGATAAGTTCATCCAATCAAATCTTAAGCTGGTCGTCAATATCGCTAAGAAATATGATGGCCGGCAACGCAAAGCAATGATGCTGATGGATTTAATACAGGAAGGCAATATAGGCCTAGCGCGTGCTGTTGATATGTTTGATCCTAGCAGGGGGTATAGATTTACAACTTATGCTTATTGGTGGATTAAGCAGGCAATACATCGCGCTATTGCCAATAATGATAACATGATCCGCATACCATCATCGTTGCATGAAAAGATAATTAAAATCGTCAAAGTTCAAACTATGCTAATGCAGCAGCTTGGGCGATTACCAAGCCAGCGAGAAATTGCAGATGAATTAGGAATAACAATAGATGAAATGGTAACAGCAATACAACGTAACCAATCAACATCTAGCCTTGATGCAACTGGCGCTGAGCTAGATCGATCAGCTATTATTGATTTTATAGCTGATGAAACCCAGTCCGGTGCGTTGGATGCAATAGAAAATAACGATGCAATTGATAAAATGTTTGAGATTTATGGTCAATACATCGACCAAACAACGCGCTACATCATTGAGTGTAGACTACATGATAAACCTACGTCATGGCTTGAATTGCAAGAAAATACAGGACATGGCATTGCAAAGTTGCAGTCAATGTACGCAAGCGGCCTTAGCAGGCTGCGACTAATGCTTGATCCAATTGTCAATTGATTGCTGCCTTTCGATTGTATGAAATTGCTGTAGCGAATACCATTCCAGCCAGTTAGTGCTGCCCTTACCGCGATTGCAACGTTTGCAGGCTGGTATCAGGTTAAATGTAGTCGTTGTGCCGCCTTTATGGCGTGGCTTGACGTGATCTAACGTATCAGCGGAGTTACCGCAATAGGCGCAGATGAAGCACCATGCCTCAAAGATTTCTTGCCTAAACTGGTTCTTCGCACTCCGCTTCGGGATCAGTTGCGTTTCGTCGATTTGATGATCCACGCAATTCCGGGATGGGTAGGACTTGAACTGAAAGACCCAGAATGTGATCGTTTGATGCTGCTAATTCTGTTAAGCGTGCTATAAAATTATCGCTAACCTCTCCAGGATCATCATCCGTGCTTTCAATCACTATTGTGTAGTCAATTTCAAGGACGTATTGCCTCATGCGATAATGCACCAACCTGTTGACGGTCCATCAACCATCCAACGAGGTTCCCAGTTGGCATAACTGTAGTGGAGTTTGGATCCTACGGTACTGCCGTAGGTGCCAGCGGTTAGGTTCATTTCACCCCATGGATCATTGACCCAGTAGCCTTTGGCGTCATAACCGATAATGCAAAGCCAGTGCCCACCGCCAGTAGGGGCGGCCACGCTGCCGTGATGCAGGAAACCAGCGGGGACAGGCTTGCCAGCATCAATCTGCCGCTTGATTAGATCACGGTTGCCGCCAGTCTCAAAGCGGGCCTTGATGCCGTACTTAGCCAGTGCCTTGAGTTGCACTGACGCATCGGTGGTATCACCAATGCTGAATACGGTTTTGATGTAGTCATCATCCGAATGGATGGCGCCTGGTTTCAGCGCCATCACCAGCATGGCGCAACTCGAGCTAAAGCATGTGCGGTTGGCATCGCGGTAGTTGTCCCGCTGCGACTGGTATGGCACTGGCAGCGGATTTGATTGCTTGCCGGCTTGACTCCAGACGCTAAACCACGGACGGCTGCGACGCATGGCAACGTCATAGCCATTGACGCGAATGTCTTGCTCGAGTTCAGTGATGGCCGCAAGCTGATGTGGCAGGTTGCGATTGTTGCGAAAAAGCTGATCAAGGGTGATCGGGCTTGTATTCGTCATCGCTTGACGCGGGGCGACACAACACCGGCAATAATTTCGATCAAACGGTAGACACGCACGGCTACACGAGCAGCATTGCTCAGTGCTGCGTTGTCTTTTGGTGTCGGCGTCAGGTTGACAATTACCAGCGCGAGTCCGTGGATCGCCACTGCAAGCGCAACGTATTCAGCGATGCGGTCCATTTCAGGGGGTGTGATGTGCCTCTAGCCTAGCAATACGCTGCTCTGCTGTACCAAGGCGGCCAAACAGTTCGCGGCGGTCGGTGCGCATGTCCTCGCGGATCGCCGTGAGTTCAGCGGCGATGTGCTCGACACCAGCACTGAGCTTGACGATGGCGATATTGGCCTTTTCGTCTGCTTGGCTGCGTGATTCAATCCACCGCGATGCTCTACCACCAACACCGCCCAGGACCAGGCAGGCAAGACCAACGATCAGATTCTCGATCACGGTCCTGGCGGTGCATTGCGTCTTGTATCCAGTGTAGCTAATCGGTTAGGATCGGTGCGCTGATCGTAAAGCCGCGCTTGCTGTCGATTACCTCTAGGCCCTGCTGCGGGCGTTCTGGCGGAAAGCCCAGCTTCAGGCCATAGGCAGTAGGACCAATCAAGCTGCCGTTTACCGTCCAGCTAGAACCATGCGTAAGCGTATGGAAGTGACCTAGGAAGGTGTGGTCTGCCCTAATACCTACATCCTGGCGATAGATGTATTTGGTGAGCGGTACTGTGATACCGCCAACACCGCCAGCATATTTGATTGCATCGCCGTGCATAAACCTTAGCTTTTTGCCTAGTACATCAAGATATAGCGTATTGCCATTTGAGATGATGAACTCTACTTGCGAGTTGTCACCGTAATGACGCCGCAGGCTTTGATACATCAACCATTCGTAGCTGGTTGCATGGGCATTATCAGCCTGCATCTTTATGGTTGTCCTGCCATGGTTGCCGTAGCAGCATGGAACCAGAATCTTACTGAAGCCACCATTGGCTAGCAGGTAATCAATGCCGCGAACAATGGCCTTCTCGCATTCAATGATCTGCTGCGTAGGCGATAACTCCTGCAACTGGATCTGTTCAGGATGAAGCCAGTTGTCGATTAAGTCACCGCCCAGAAAAACCACCATCTTGTCAATGCTGCTGGTTGATCGCAGCATGGTAATTACTTTAAGTGCATTTCTAAATAGTGCTACTGTGCGGTTATGAAATGTATCCACGTCATAAGAATTAAGATCATTCACCGTTTCAGGTTTTACTACGGCGCCGCAATGCCAATCAGTGCAAAGCAGTACCGGCACGGCTTCATTGCGATCAATGTTGCTGGATCGTTCAATTGCAGCGGGCGTTTCAATGGCCTTGATGTCAAGCGCAACTGCAAGCCGTTCCTGGAGGCTCTCGACATGCGTTAGTAATCGTTCCCTTTCTGTTAATTGCGTTTTTATTTCACCGCGTAATTTACGGATTTCAACTTGAAGATTGATTATATCGGTTGTATTTTGATTCTTGCCGTTGGGGCACATGCCCGGCTTGCAGAACAATTGCCCGCTTTCATCGCGCAGCAAATCAGCGAACGGCAACTTCTCGCGGCACCTCCGAAAACGACGACAGGAGTAAAGCTCGCTGGATGCTTCCATGCCATTAGTTTAATTGTTCCAATGCCTTAGCACGCCAGCAACAATGCAGGCATTGGTGCTGATATAGCTTAGCAGGATCAGTGTTCTGATCGCTGCTATAGCGTCTGCTTCACGGTCATGGCGCCCAGCCTTCTCACCGATGGCTAGGCACCAAAGCCGCCACACCCTACGCCCAGGGGACACCAGCCGCCTTAGTAGGAGCCGCCTGCTCATCTAGTTGCGCCTGGAGTGCAGCTTCGATGGCGGGCACGTCCAGCTTGGCTTGCACCCAGCCGATGACGAGCTCAGGTGTGAGGTCAGCGTATGGGATCACATTGCCATCAGGCTGCTCCAAGCCGATGGAGCCATAGGCAGAGCTGGCGTAGGTGCCATCTTCGGCAGCAAGGGTCCAGTGGACGGTGAAGACGATCCCGTCAGCCGTGTGGCGCTCGCAGGAGGCAATGGCCCAGGTGTAGGTGGTGGTCATGGTGGTGGTGGGTAGTGGCGTTGACTAATCGGTTACAGGGAAGCAATGACAAAGGCTAGAAGTTCGTCGTAGCGAATGCCTAGACGCTTTGAACCATCTTCAAGTTCATCTTCGCAGAACAGCCCATAGCAATATGGGTCCAACCCAGCATTAACAAACGCCTCAGCCACCTCTTGTGCGATGACGCCGACGTGAATACGGGCATCATCGCCTTTGGCCTCAACGGCGTCTTTGAATCGGAACTTCTTGATCAATGATTTGATATTAGTTGCAACAGTAAGTTCTGCAACGCTAAGACTGTCAATGTCTTGTTTAAGGTTGGCATCAGATGTGTTGATGGTGCCAGTGCCTGCATAAACTACTGACCAACGGTAACTACCGAGGCCGAGAGATATACCATTATCACTTAGTGTTCCAGCGCCGTTTGTCGGGAGAAGTGAGTTAGTTGAGAAAGCAAATCCACATCGAGAAGTTGAAGCAATGCAAGGTCCGAGTGTACCACCAATGTTAATGTCATCGCTGTTTGTTTTTGCAACAATAATGCCAGCATTCGTAATCCTCATCCTTTCCGTAGGACTATTGCCGGGACCATCTGGCGTAGTGGAGAACACTAGGCGGCCTGGCATGTCGTTGGCGCCGGGGGTGCCGTCTACGGCTACATCAATTGATGCACCTGTGTAATACTTATCCGTGTGATAACCTGTAAATACAATGCTGCCAATGGCGTTGCCAGATGCAACATTAGTGCCGCTAGTGCCACCTCCAAAGAAAAGACTAGGCGAAGTTTGCGTTCTAATTATGGCAAAACTTCCGTTGCTTACGTCATCGCCAACAACCTGAAGCCTAGGAGTGCGGTCGCCACCTGCGTAATTGATTGTGCTAATAGCAGTAGACGTGCCAACTAAGAGCCTGCCGCTGGTGTCGATGCGGGCGCGTTCGACAGCATTTGTGTAGAAGTTTAATGAGTGATTTGTGTCGGTTCCTAGGGAAACACTGGTTGATCCAGCTTGCAGGCTTCCGCTAACACCATTGTTGGTTTCCGAAATTTTAATTGCTGTACCAGACGCTGCGCTTACATGTAGGTTTGAGCTGGGGCTAGTAGTGCCAATCCCTACTCGGCCTGTGGCAGTAACGGTTACAATATCGCTGATTACATTATTAAAAGAAGTTTGCGTAGATATTGTTAAATCAGTAGTGTTATTGTTTCCCGTACTATTTGCGCTAATTAAAAACGCACCGACGTTTCCACTATCACTGAATGATCTTCCGCCTAGTTGAATTGTCCCACCGCGTCCTGATCCTTGTTGATATGCACCAACAAGACGCAAGTAACCGTTGGTTGCAACAGAAGGTAGAGCAATTGCGCTAGTCTCAGTAACAACTCCTCCGCTAATCCCACCTACTACCGAGAGAGTCGTGTTAGGCCCAGTAGTTCCTATGCCTACAAGGCCTGCGGAGGAAACAAACACCCGGCCAGTGCCACCCGTCGCAATCCCAATTTGGTCTGCCCCGGGGCTGTAGATACCGGTGTTGGGGTCGCCTGATACGGCAATGCCTGGCAGTGCTGCGGTGCCTGCTGTGACGGCTAGGACGCCTGTCATGGTGCCGCCAGCTAATGGCAGCAGTCCAAGGTTGGCGCTGGCCAGCGTGCCGATCGTCACCCATGCGCTATTGGCCGCATTGCGGATCTTCAGCAGTCCGGTCGTTGTATCTGCCCACCACTGGTAGGCATACATCGTCGCTGGTTCACTGGCGTTGCTGTTCTGGCTGACGATTGCGGCCAGTGCTCCGTTTATGTCAGACCTGACAGCGGCGCCAGTGCCGTTAGCTATGACGTAATCGTGCGTGGCCACAAGTTAAGCCTGTGATTGTTGCACCATTCTACACCCCACGTCCATAACCAACCGCGGTGTAGGTGAAGTTACGGTCGATGGCCGTGCCAGCACTATTGCGGAAAGTGACCTGGAAGTTGGTGCCGGTCACGGTGCCGAGCGTGAAGTAGTCGCCTGTTGCCATGTTCTGCGCTGTGATGCCGATGCTTGGCAAGTAGGCATTGACCCCGCCGATCGCTGCTGTACCGGTAAAGAATGCCTTGTCGAAGGTTATGGTTTTGGTGCCCGCACCACTGGCGACGACTCCATTGCTTTGCTCAGTGCGGCGCTGGAACGTGGCATCATAGCCAAGTTCATCAATCAGGATGTTTTCTGATTCGTCGCCTGATTGCAGGATTGCCTTGAACTGAAACCCTCGACCCAGGAACGTACCAGTCACAAACGGCTGATATTCACTCCATGTCGGTGTGCCTGAGGGGTTGTCATTTGTGCGCCGTAAGTACAGGACAGAGTTCACCGAGTCGTTTACGGCACCATCCCAGTCGGACCATGCGTCAACATCGGCCACCCTGCTGTCGATCAGGTCACTTGGAAAGAAACCACGAGTGACAAAATACCGGCTTAGGTCGATGCTATAGACCGCGCCAAGATCAAGCGTATTTGCAAATACATAGTTACCTTCTGGCCATGTATTCGCAAGATAGTCAAACGCTGGAATTAAATCAAAATCAACAATCTCATCAATAAGGCCAATTCCATTTAAGGCTAGTGCATCAAATTCTTCGCTATAGAAGACGTTTGTTTTGGTGCCTTGAAATGGCGGGCTGTCCTGATCTTCACGGCGGCTTACAATTGGCAGCGCACCTAGCGTTTCCGGTAGGTCAACGATGACGCTTGTTGCATCAGTTGATTGCCTGCCACCATCATCCTGGAACTTGACCAGGATCTCGCCTTCCAGCAATGGCACGATTGCTTCAGTTTGCGTGCCAGATTTGGCCGGGATTAGGTCAATAGAATTACTCCAGTCGCCTGTGCCATCAGTCTTTGAGCTGTGCCTGATCTTGATAAGGCCGCCCGTTTTAACGTCTAGGTCCAGCGTTTTATCCCAACGCAACCGTGCGCTGTTGGCGCTGATTGGTTCAATGCTTAGGTTTTGTACGTTACCTGGGACAGCAGTCTTACCAACCAAGTTAAAGCTGGCTGGTGATATAACACTGGCATTGCCAAGGCTGTTTAATGCTTCGATCTGCACCTGCAACGTGCCAGCTTGAAGGTCACCGATGCGCAATGATGGGGACGTTGTTTCCGTTGTGATCCAGTTACTATTGCCTAGACGATGTTGAACGCGGAAGCTAGCAGTATTTTGCACTGGACTGATCCAGCTCAGGTCAAAACCAGTCAATACGCTTTGACCGCTTTCATAGAGAAACTCAACGCCACTGATGCTGCTTACCGGTTTCGGGTGGGTGCCAAGACTTGTGATGTCACGCGGTGTGACTTTAAGGTTGCTTTCAATTGACGTGTAAATAGTCTCGTTGTATGCCAGTGCGGTTACACCAAAGACACCCGGTTCAGATTCTGAAACCGTAATGACCCGGAACGTTTGCAGTTTTACGTCTGTTGTTTCGATCAGCCATATTGATTGCGAATTGGGCGCTTCACTGAACGGAGGTGAGACTGTGATCAAAGCGCCTGAGATGCCGAGGATCGCTCTAGTTTCAACCAATCCGGTTGGCATCATCACCTTAAGGAATGGGAAAGTGCCAGCGGTAATGCTTAAGTTTTCGGTGCTGTCGATCGTGACGGTTGATGTTGTTGCAGTGCTGATCCTGCCACCGCGCCGTGAGCCGGCCTTCAAGGGGTCTGCAACGTTGACCACCATCCCAGGGCGCAGCACGATCCCGCTGTCGATCGAGACGGCAAAGGTGACCGTCTCCGTGAGGTTCTGCTCGCTGAGCAGCATCCACTTACCAGCGCGAGCGGCTTGCCCTTGGCTGTAGCAACCGAGCAGCTTCACATCACGGTTGATGATGCCGTACTTAGCGATTGCCGCAGCATCTTCGACGTACTCAAACTCAACCTCGCCTAGGCCTTCGTAGGTCTGGTAGCCGATGGTTGCTGTGCTGGCGCGTGCCTTCTGTGATGTGCCCGAGTAGTTGAAAATGCCGTCGATTACGTTGGCTGCCGTGATGACGTACTGCGGATCAGATGGTTTGTCCTGACTGACCACCAACGTGCCGGCGCCGTAGTAAACAATCCCACGGAATAATGCCGTGAACTCTTGGATGACGTTGTAAACCTCATCACGGCTGTTCAGCAGCAGGTTGCAAAGGAAGCGTGGCTCTTGAGCGCCCTTGCCATCACTGACCAAAGTGTTGCAGTATTGACTGATCGTATAGAAGTCGTAGCGATCAAGACTACTGGCTGGGATGGCGGCCCCGTAGCGCGTATTGGTCAGCAGATCCCATAGGCACCAAGCTGGATCAGCGCACCATGTAGCGGCACCAAACGTACCATCCCAGACGCCTGCATAGGTGACGCGGCCAAGGTAGGTTGTGGTATCTACCGTGGCATTACTTGGCAACTGTACCTTGATGCCGCGCACCAAGTATTTACGGGATGGGATACTACTGAATTGGCGGCTGTCAAATCGCAGGAACGATAGTGCGCTGTTGGGATAACGCAGCTTTTCATCGATGATTTCTGTGTAGCTGTAGAAGAAAGTTTTATTCTGACTGCGTGCGCTGATTGCATCGGCTGATATACGCTTCAGTCGGATGTCAACCGGGAACGCACCGCTTAAGGTCAGCATGTAATCACGCTGATAGCTGTTGGTTGTCTTGCCGCTGATCGTGTCGGCAATTACAGTTGTGAATCCGCCGCCGTTGTATTGAACCTGGATTTCAATCTGAACGCTGTTGCCGGTGATGTCGCCGTTGGTTTCAATAGTCCGGCACGCTGGCATCTGCACCGTAACGCGCACGCGATCGACATCAACATCAGTGACCGTCCTGGTGACTGCTGCCGTAAATGATGCCTCTACATTGACGCCTTTCTCAAGCTCAGTTCCATTTGTGTTGGGGATGTACGCTTGCGCTTGCGTACCGTTGCGTGTGACAACTGTGTAACCAGTGAAGTTATCAGTCCCAGATGCGCTTTGAATTGGTGTGCCATCAAGGTAGATACCCTTAGCGCCGCCTTCAATGCCTTCTATTTCGCCTTCACTGAGCAGGTCCAGCACACTGCCATATTGGACTGACTGAAGCGAATCATCCGACTCCGTTGCGATATACGACTGGCCACTACCGCCACCGCCGCCTTTACCGCCGCCACCACCGCCGCCGCCGCCAGAACCTTGGATGTATGTCATACGAGTTGATCCACGTCAAGGCCACTGCTGATCACAGCAGATCCGATGTAACACCGACCATAGCAAATCGGAACCGGCATCCCTTGCTGCACCGTATTGGTGATGCCAGAGAACGTAAACGACTCAAGCCGTGCCGCTTCCTTGCCGCGTTCAAAGCCGGAAAATGTTGGGGCAGGTGACAGCATTTGCGCGACGCCGCCCAGCAGAAGGCTGGCGCCAATCGCGCCAACCAAAGTATTGACAAGAATTGGCGCTGACAATCCCAGAGTCCCAATCGCTGCCGCCCCAAAAGGATTTATTAGTGCCAACGCAACAAGACCAATCCCAGCCAGTACCTGCCCCACACCCTGACCAGCACCCGCGATCACAGGCGTGATGCTGAACACGTCGCGCTCACTCCATGGCAGCAGCAAGGCGCCAGCTTCAGCTTCACCGATCCGCTCCTTACCGATCGTGACCCGATAGCTGACGCCATCCTGCTCGCTATCGATCAGCCACTTGTCCAGGCCGGGGAAGTTGGCGCACAATGCCTTGATGGCCTGAGCAGGCGTATCAGCTTCGAACTGGAAGCGGCATTGCCCTAGCCGTTTGCGGAGGGCGCCGTAGACCTTAACGACTTTCATGTCGCAAGACCATGGCAGTGTTCTTGACATAATAGCTCCCTAGGACGTCCCTGCTACTCAGGCGTCCTTGGATGTGATGCAGGATCTGCTGGTCGTCGATGTAGATTGCCGCGTGATTTGGCAACTTGGATCCAAGCTGCATCAGCAAGGCGTCACCATATTGCAACTCTTCAAACGGGATCTTGCGAAACCCTTCACGGTGGAAGTTGTCAACGTATAGGTTCTCGCCACGCTCCCAGAATAGGTCGCGGCGTTCGTAATCATTGAGTTGCAGGCCAAACTCTTTGCCGTACCAATCACGCACCAGCGAGTAGCAGTCAACCACACCAAAGACAAACTCGCGGCCAACGTATGGCAACTCAAAGCTATCGGGCTTGCAATCGCCCCATACTTCTGTTTTGGGATTGACGATCACCCATGGCAAGCCTGACTTCTGACAGGCAACGCGATCCGCTTGGCTTGGGGTTGGATTGGTAGCAGGGTGGCTGTGGACAATGGCTACGATTTCGCCCTGGTCCTCCACTCGCGCATAGTCTTCACCACTTAGCACAAAATGCTCATCCGGTGTCGTTGCAATGTTTTGGCAGGGGAAGTAACGGCGGCGACCTTTGACCACTGCGATCAGCCCGCAGCATTCGCGTGGGTCTTCAGCTTGTGCGTGCTCTAAGATTTGGGCTTCAAGCGTTTCGGTTAGCTTCATTGTGATAGTCCTGCTCCAGGGAAGCTGCCGAATGGTAATGCCGTTACAGGTGTGCGGAAGGTGTACTTGGCGTTTGATGTGAAGGTGTAGGTTGCAGAGCCTGGTGATGCTGGCAGGAAATACAAGTTGACGGCAATCGTATCGGCATACAAGTCGCCATAGCTGTTAAGGTAAATGATGCCAGATCCAACAGATGCGATGGTCGTCTCAATGCCATTGCTGCCAAATACAATCATCCCGGCAGATAGACCCGTTGTGTCTATGTTAATTTGCTGAGCGGTTAATATGGTTGACTGGTAGTCATCATATGTGTAGGTCTCAAAGGTCGGAACATAAGTCCCTGCCCGTGCGATCGAATATGGCCTATTGCTGAGCGTTACCGTTGTGCTTGCGATGCCTATTACCGTTGTGCTTGCTGGGATGTACGTTCCAGTTACTACTTGGCCAACGCTGATGCCGGTGTTGTTTGAAACTACTACCGTTGCGTTCGTTGTTGATACAGTACCTGTCTTTGTGCTTAGTGTTGTCATCGTTGCAGCTTGACTCAAGGTCAGCGTGGTGGCATCAACGATGGCGCTGATCGTGGTCCCGCTTGGGATGCCCAACCCAGAGACAGCTTGCCCTGCGTTAAAGTTAAAATACGACGCGACGGTCATTGACGTACTGCCATTCGTCACAGACCCATCTAGCGTAAATGGTGTGAAGCGTACATTGCAACTGCTCAATCTTTTGCCGCATACATCACTGCCGCTTGACGCAACCTTGTTATCGTTGATGTCATAGTAGTCAGTTCCGTTGTATCCACACTCACCGCCGCGATACACCCACTGGCATACATTAGCGATGATCTGACGTCGTGGCAGCATCACACCAGCAAGGTCAAACTTACTGGCTAGCTCAAACTCAACTGCTGCGCGGTTTTCATTTGCCTTCCGGTCCACATACCAGATCTCGTCGGGGAACTTAGCGTGGGGATCTGCTCCAGCCTCACCGTCCAGGTATTTCTTCAGCGTACGGATCCGAACAACCTTCGCCCCGCCAAGGTCATTGCCTGCGGTAATCATGTTAACTTGCAGCAACAATGCAGTAATACTGCTGCCGATGTTGCTAACCGTTAGCGACGGACGAGGCAACGTGCCGGTGCTGGAATAATCAAAGCCAGTAGCCTCAATCGGCAGCCTTACATACGCTTGGCCATTCCATGTGATGTTACCAGTTACCGCTGCATTAACGCCATTATGGAAGTAATAAATCGTGCTGCTGCCATGCAACGTACTATCAAGATGCAACTGGAACAGCTCGATGATGGCATTAGGTGCCAGCACGCTGAGGTCTTCATAGACCGCGCTGATCGCTGTCCATGTAACGCCACCATCGACAACCGTGCCATCAATCAGCGTTGGCCATGCCGGCTGCGTGGCGCCTGACGTGCCAGCCGTCGTGCATTTAAACACCAGGCCAAAGTCCTGCACCGTACTGGCGCGAACAATGGCGCCAACCGCATAGCTAGTAGCACTGGCCCAGGCTGTGTATGCC
>Ga0310097_100116_pt1 | contig 13952 bp, 13 predicted proteins | sample LakMicSRFTotalB7_FD_194445 | JGI IMG/M metagenome (GOLD analysis project Ga0310097, IMG submission 194445) | Enriched freshwater cyanobacterial communities from Lake Michigan, Michigan, United States - MI23.SRFL.Total.B7 | ecosystem: Environmental > Aquatic > Freshwater > Lake | place: USA... | reverse complement strand
CGCTCCCAGCGCAACGACAACTTCATCGACAAGAGCTTCACGGTGATGGCCGACCTGATCGTGAAGCTGTTGCCGATCGATCCCAAGGCCAAGGAGGCCTATGTGTATTACCGCGACGGCCTCTCCGCCCAAAACGACGGCGACTACGCCGAGGCCCTCGACAACTACGAAGAGGCCCTACGCCTCGAGGAAAACGCCGTGGACCGGGGCGAAATCCTCAAAAACATGGCAATCATTTTCATGAGCAACGGCGACGAAGAAAAATCCCTCGACTACTACCGCCAATCCCTCGAAGAAAATGCCAATTCGCCGTCTTGCCTCAAAAACATGGGGCTGATCTACGAGAAATGGGGCCGGATTGCCGCCGAAAACGGCGACCAGGACGGCGCCGATCGCTGGTTTGACCAGGCGGCGGAATTCTGGGGACGGGCCGTGCGCCTCTATCCCGGCGGCTATCTGGATATTGAGAACTGGCTCAAGTCGTCGGGCCGCAGCAATGTGGATGTCTATTTCTGATCTCTGCCTCTGAAATCCTGAGCCGGGGCCTGGAGCCGGCATGGTGTGCTGATCGGAGCCCCCCGAGGCCAGGAACCCAAGCCAAGCAACCGACCGCCGGGCGGGGACCCGGCCAGGCTGGGCTCAAGCGCGATCGTCCGCCGGGTTCACGCCTAGGGCCAGGACCAGGGCTTCGGCCACCGTGCCGGCCTCCAAGAGCTGGAGGTCGATGCCGGCCGCCATCGGCCCCAGGCCGCTGCCCTTGGGCACCACGGCCCGGCGGAACCCCAGCCGGGCCGCCTCCTGCAGGCGCAGCTCCAGCTGGCCCACGGGCCGCAGCTGGCCGCCCAGGCCGAGCTCGCCCACCAGCACCGTGCCGGGAGGCAGGGTGAGATCGCGGTAGCTGGCCACCACGGCCGTGGCCACGCCCAGGTCGGCCGCCGGCTCCTCCACCTCCAGGCCGCCGGCCACGGCCAGATAGCAATCGAAGCGGGAGAGGGGCAGGCCCAGGTGTTTCTCCAGCACCGCCAGGATCTGGTGCAGGCGGTTGGTGCCGATGCCGGTGGCCGTGCGGCGCGGGCTGGCGTAGCTGGTGGTGCTCACCAGCGACTGCATCTCCACCACCAGGGCCCGGGTGCCCTCACAGGCCACGATCGTGGCCGTGCCGGCCGAGGGCTCGTCGCTGCCGAGGAACAGCTCGCTGGGGTTGGTGACCTCCACCAAGCCCCGGTCGCGCATCTCGAACACACCGAGCTCATGGGTGGCGCCAAAGCGGTTTTTCACGGCCCGCAGCAGCCGATGGCTGGCGAAGCGGTCGCCCTCGAAGGTGAGCACCGCATCCACCAGGTGCTCCAGCACCTTGGGGCCAGCCAGCATCCCCTCCTTGGTCACGTGGCCCACCAGCAGCAGGGCCGTGTCCTGGCGCTTGGCGATCCGGGCCAGGGCGGCGGCGCATTCGCGCACCTGGGCCACCGACCCCGGCGCACTGGCCAGTTCGCCGTCGTGGAGGGCCTGGATGCTGTCGATGATCGCCACGGCTGGCCGCAGGGATTCGAGTTCCTGCAGCACGAGTTCCAGGTCGGTTTCGGCCAGCAACTGCAGCTGGCTGCCATCGCCGCCGAGGCGGCGCCAGCGCAATTTCACCTGCTGGGCCGATTCCTCGGCGCTCACGTACAACACCGAGTGACGGGCCGCCATCGCCTCGGCGGATTGCAGCAGCAAGGTCGACTTGCCGATGCCGGGATCGCCGCCCACCAGCACCAAGGACCCGGGCACCAGGCCGCCGCCGAGCACCCGGTCCAGCTCGCCGTAGCCGCTGCCCAGGCGCTGCAGGGGCCGCTCCCCGACCGTGTGGATCGACTCAGATCGGCGCGAGCGCGGCGGCAGATCGGTGGCGCCTAACGCCCCGCTGGCCGCTCCTGCAGCGGCTGCAGCGCTAGCCACCGGCCGGCGCCGGCGGGTGTCGCTGGCGGTGACAACCTGCTCCACCAGGCTGTTCCAGCTGCCGCAGGCGGCGCAGCGACCGAAGAACTGGCGGGTCTGGGCCCCGCAGGTCTGGCAGACGTAGAGGCTGGAACGTCCCACGGGGGTGCACGAAGGTGTATGAAGATTGGTGGCTCTTGGTGAACCCACGGGGCCTTCGGCCTTTTCAGTGGGTCGATCTACTCAAACCCTTCGGTCCGCCTGCCGCAATGACGGCTTCTGCCCCCGCCAAGGAAACGATTCTGGTCGTTGACGACGAAGCCAGCATCCGCCGCATCCTCGAGACCCGGCTCTCGATGATCGGCTATCAGGTGATCACGGCCTGCGATGGCCTCGAAGCCCTCGACGCCTTCCGGCGCACCAGCCCCGACCTGGTGGTGCTCGACGTGATGATGCCGAAGCTGGATGGCTACGGCGTCTGCCAGGAGCTGCGCAAGGAATCGGACGTGCCGATCGTGATGCTCACGGCCCTAGGCGATGTGGCCGACCGCATCACCGGCCTGGAGCTCGGCGCCGACGACTACGTGGTCAAACCCTTCAGCCCCAAGGAGCTGGAGGCCCGCATCCGCTGCGTGCTGCGCCGGGTCGACAAGGACCAGGCCGCCGGCATCCCCAACTCCGGCGTGATCCAGGTCAGCGACCTCAAGATCGACACCAACAAGCGCCAGGTGTACCGGGGCGACGAACGCATCCGGCTCACCGGCATGGAGTTCAGCCTCCTGGAGCTGCTGGTGGGCCGCTCGGGCGAACCCTTCAGCCGCGGCGAAATTCTCAAGGAGGTGTGGGGCTATACCCCCGAGCGCCACGTCGACACCCGGGTGGTGGATGTCCATATCTCCCGGTTGCGCTCCAAACTGGAGGACGACCCCGCCAACCCCGAGCTGATTCTCACGGCCCGGGGAACGGGGTACCTGTTCCAGCGCATCATCGAAGCCCTTGCCCCCGAAGGACACTGACATCACTGGCCGCAGCCCCAAGCGTCGGCGGCCCCAGGCGATTCGTCGCCTGGTGATTTGGTATCGCCGCAATGCGGCCGTAACGAGCCTCGTGGGCACGGCCTCGGCCGCCAGCTCCGTGGCCGGGTCCATGGCCGGCTCAATGGTCTCCACCGCCGGCAGCGTCGCTGGGGCCGCCGGCAATGTGGCTGGCAATGTCGCCGGCGTTGCCGGCTCCGTGGCGGGCGCCGCCGGCTCGGTGGCCGGCTCGATGGCCAACTCGGTGCTCCAGCCCCTGGTGTTTGATCCCCTGCGCCGGCTGCAGCAAGGGAGCAGTCCCGATGGCGAGCTCAGGATTGTCGATGCCGAGCGGCTGTGGGTGGCCGTCGATGGCATGGGCGGCGACCATGCCCCCGGCCCGATCTTGGAGGGCTGCCTGCGGGCCGTGGCCCTCCTGCCGGTGCGGGTGCGCTTCGTGGCCGAAACCGCCGCTGTCGATCAGGCCGTGGCGGCCCTGGGCCTGGGCGAGGAGCTGGCCGCCGCCATCGGCGCCGGGCTGATCGAGGTGGTCGCCAGCGGCCCCTCGGTGGGCATGGACGAAGAGGCCACGGTGGTGCGGCGCAAGCGGGACGCCAGCATCAACATGGCCATGGACCTGGTCAAGGCGGGCGAGGCCACCGCGGTGTACTCGGCGGGCAACTCCGGCGCCGTGATGGCCTCGGCGATCTTCCGGCTCGGCCGGCTCAAGGGCATCGACCGGCCCGCCATCGGCGCCCTCTTCCCCACCAAGGATCCCAACCAGCAGGTGTTGGTGCTTGATGTCGGCGCCAACATGGACGCCAAGGCGGCCTATCTGCACCAATTTGCCCTGCTCGGCAACATCTACAGCCGCGATGTGCTGCAGGTGCAAAGGCCCCGGATCGGCCTGCTCAATATTGGCGAGGAGGAGTGCAAGGGCAACGAGCTCTGCCTCAAGACCTACCCCCTGCTGGCGGCCGACGACCGCTTCGTGTTTGCCGGCAACTGCGAAGGCCGGGACGTGCTCTCCGGCGATTTCGATGTAGTGGTGTGCGATGGCTTCACCGGCAACGTGCTGCTGAAGTTCCTCGAATCGGTGGGCAGCGTGCTGCTGGATGTGCTGCGGGCCGAGCTGCCCCGGGGACGCCGGGGCAAGGTGGGCTCCGCCTTCCTGCGCAGCAACCTGGTGCGCATCAAGAAACGGCTGGATCACGCCGAACATGGCGGCGCCCTGCTGCTGGGCGTCAACGGCGTCTGCGTGATCGGCCACGGCAGTAGCAAGGCCCTCTCGGTGGTGAGCGCCCTGCGCCTAGCCCACTCCGCCGCCAGCCATGGCGTAATGGACGACCTGCACAAGCTCAGTGACAGCACCGATGCGGCGGTCGCCTGTGGTTGACTGACCGCCAACTGGGGTCGTTCAGGTGTCGCTCAGCCCAATGGCGGAGGCCGTCGGCATGGCCCTGGTCGGCTGCGGCAGCGGCCTGCCAGCCGTGAGCCTCAGCAACGCCCAGCTGGGGGAGCGGGTCGAGACCAACGACGACTGGATCCGCAGCCGCACCGGCATCGGCGCCAGGCACGTCGCCGGCCCGGGCGAAACGGTCACCAGCTTGGCCAGCGAGGCCGGCCGCCAGGCCCTGGCCCATGCCGGCTGGCAAGCGAGCGACCTGGACCTGATCCTGCTGGCCACCTCCAGCCCCGACGACCTGTTCGGCACAGCTCCGCGGGTGCAGGGGGTGCTGGGGGCCAGCAACGCCGTGGCCTTCGACATCACGGCCGCCTGCAGCGGCTTCCTGTTTGCCCTGATCACCGCCAGCCAATACATCCGCAGCGGCAGCGTGCGCCGCGCCCTGGTGATCGGCGCCGACCAGCTCAGCCGCTGGGTCGACTGGGACGATCGCCGCACCTGCGTGCTGTTCGGCGATGGCGCCGCCGCCGTGGCGGTGGAGGCCTGCCCCGGGGCCGACAACGGCTTGCTTGGATTCCGCATGCGCTCCGATGGCAGCCGCAACGGCTGCCTCACCCTGGCCCAAAGCGAGGAGCACACCACCGTGGTGGCCGGCAGCCAGGCCCAGCGTGGCGGCTTCGAACCGATCCAGATGAATGGCCAGGAGGTCTACAAATTCGCGGTGCGCGAGGTGCCGGCAATCCTCAAGGACCTGCTGGATGGCACCGGCACCAGCGCCGACCAACTCGACTGGCTACTCCTCCATCAGGCCAACCAGCGGATCCTCGATGCGGTGGCCGAGCGCTTTGCCATCCCCAGTGAACGGGTGCTCAGCAACCTGGCCCGCTTCGGCAACACCTCTGCAGCCACGATCCCGCTGATGCTCAATGAGGCCGTGCGCGACGGCCGGGTTCAGCCGGGTCACCTGATCGCCAGCAGCGGTTTCGGCGCCGGCCTGAGCTGGGGGGCGGCCCTGCTGCGCTGGGGCGGTCCCCAGACCAACTGAGCCCGCGGGGCGGCTGGATGGGCTTGAGCCAGCCCAGGCCGGCCAGGCCCCCTCTCGGCTGGGCCCCCACAGCCGCGCCGTAGTCTCCAGCCCACAAATGCGCAATCGCCACCATGGGGATCGCCTGGGTGTTTCCGGGTCAGGGATCACAGAAGCTCGGCATGGCCACGGCCGTGCTCGATCTGCCTGACGCCGGCCAGCGTTTTGCCCTCGCCTCCGAGCTGCTGGGCCGGGACCTGCTGGCGATCTGCGCCGGCGAAGGTCTCGACGCCATCGCCGCACCCACGGACCTCAACGACACCCGCAACACCCAGCCGGCCCTGTTCGTGATCGAAAGCCTGCTGGTGGATGGCCTGCGCCACCAGGGCCGCAGCGCCGACCTAGTGGCCGGCCACAGCCTCGGTGAACTGGTGGCCCTCTATGCGGCCGGGGTGTTCGACTTCGAAACGGGACTCGCCCTGATGCACCGGCGCAGCACCCTGATGGCCGCCGCCGGCGGCGGTGCCATGACCGCGGTGATGGGCTTTGATCGCGGCGAGCTCGATGCCCTGGTGGCCGCCACCGAGGACGTGGTGATTGCCAACGACAACAGCAGCGCCCAGGTGGTGCTCTCCGGTAGTCCCGAAGCCGTGGCCAGCGTCAGCACCCAGCTGACCTGCAAGCGGGCGATCCCCCTGGCCGTGTCGGGGGCCTTCCATTCACCCTTCATGGCCGGGGCCGCCGCCGCCTTCGCCCAGGAGCTGGAGCCCCTGCCCTTTGCCGATGCCCGCATCCCGGTGTTGAGCAACACCGATCCCACGCCTGAAACCAGCGGTGAGCGCCTCAAAGCCCGCCTGATCGGCCAGATGACCAGCGGCGTGCGCTGGCGCGAAACCATGGACCAGTTCGCCGCCCAGGGGATCGACACCACCGTGGAGATCGGCCCCGGCAACGTGCTCAACGGCCTGATCAAACGCAGCCTGACGGGCGTCACCACCGCCCAGATCGCCGCCGCCGCGGACCTGGGCCTGTGACCAAGGCTGGAGATCGGGCTGGCAGCACCAGCGGCAGCGCCGAGGCGAACCCTGGCCCCAGCGGGCCTGAACCGGGGGTTGGCGGCCCAGCGAGCGCCATCGTGCCCGCCGAAGGCGGCCGCATCAACGCCATGCGCCGGGCCCTACGGCGCCGCCGCAAGCCACCCGAACCGCCGGCCCTGCTGAACAGCCCCAAACCGAGCCTCACCTACCGAATCATCAGCTATCTGCTGGTGTTTCCGATCTATCGGCTCCTGTTCCGCGGCCGCACGGCCGGCAACGGCAACGTGCCGATGGAGGGGGCCCTGGTGGTGGTGGCCAACCACGGCTCCCACCTGGATCCGCCCCTGCTGGGCCATGCCCTGGGCCGGCCGGTGGCCTTCATGGCCAAGGCCGAACTGTTCCGGGTGCCCCTGCTGGGGCCGATCATCCGGGCCTGCGGCGCCTATCCGGTGGCCCGGGGCGCGAGCGACCGGGAGGCGATCCGCACCGCCACCGACCGGCTCGACCAGGGCTGGGCCACGGGAGTGTTTCTCGATGGCACCCGCCAGGCCAATGGCCGGGTCAACGCGCCCCTGCCAGGGGCGGCCCTGCTGGCGGCCCGCTCCGGCGCGCCCCTGCTGCCCGTGGCGATCATCAACAGCCACCGGGCCATGGGCACCGGCCGCCAGGCGCGACTCGTGCCGATCCACATCCGCATCGGCACGCCCATCCCGCCGCCGGCCTCCAGGCGCCGCGCCGACCTGGACGTGGTAACGGCGGCCTGCCAGGCCCAGATCAATGCCCTGCTGGATTTAGGCCCGCTGCAGGCGGATGAACCGGTCGGCCGGCTCCATCCAGCAGCGGAGCGAACCGCTCTGCCGCCGACAACCTGAGGTCCTGGCCGGTCAGCACCCACAACGCCGCCCGCAGGCCGTCACCCCAGACCTTGCCCTTGCGCTCAGGCATGCAGCGCTGGCCGCAGGGCACGGCCACGGGCGTGAGGCCGATGCCGCGGCTGCCGGCCACAATCCGGCCCACGAGCAGGGCCCGGGGCATGTGGTCGCTGCTGGTGACGAGATACACGCTGCGCACCTTGGAGCGCTTGAGGTCATCGGCGACCGAGGTGAAATTGCTCAGGGTGTCGTGGGCGCGGTAATCGAGCAGCACTTGGCCGGGATGGAGCCCCTCGCGACGGAACTCCCAGGTGGCGTATTCGGGATTGCTGCCGCCGCTCACTAGCAACGGCAGGCCCAGGCGCCGGGCCAACCGGGCCGCCTCCTGCTCCCGGGCCACATCGCCGCCCAGCACCAGGATCAGCTGGGGCGGCGGCAGCGGCGGTAGCCACAGCCCCCGCGAGAGCCAAAGCAAGCCCGCAGCCACCAGGGCCAGGGGCCACCAGCGCCCCAGCCGCCGGCGGGAGCCCCGGCCCGGGCCGCTACGGGAGCGCCCCGTCCGCAACCGGCGGCGACGGCCCGGACCGGGCGACCGCCGGGCTGGCACAGCGGACCGATCGCTGCGGGGGCCGGGCCCAGCCATCAGCCCCCCCAGCTGCCAGCACCTGGCAGGGGAGCACTGGGCAGGGGAGCATTGGCCAGTGCTGGGGTGGGGACCTGGCTGGAGGCCTGGGGTGTGACGTCCACCGGACTGGTGGGATAGATCGGCAACACGGGCTGCCAGGGGCCAGCCAGGCCCTGGGCCGCCGCCGCCTGGCCGAGGGCCAGCAGCTCCAGAATGTCGAGGGGAGCCTCCACCGCCGCCGGCAGGATCAGCGCCGGCGCCAGGCCCTGGGCGAAGGCTTCGCCAGGGAGAAACAGCCGCGGCGGCTGCAGTTCAGCCATGGCGCCAAGGGACGCGGGATCGGCGCCGTAGCAACCCGCCACGGTGCCGCGCCGGGGCAGGTCTTGGATCAGCCAGAACCGCTCGACTTCCGCCAGCTCAGGCCGCTGGCGCAGCAGCCGCAGCGCCACGGGCAAAAAACTGCAAAACCCATGCAGGGGCACGGCCAGCTGCTGGGCCAGGGTGCGGGCCAACACCACCGTGAGCCGGGTGCTGGTGAAGCCGCCTGGTCCCGTGGCCACCACCAGTCGGCCGATTTCGGGCCAACGCTCGGCGGGGAGTAGCTGCTCCAGGCAGGGCAGTAGGGCGCCCGAGAGCTGGCGTCCGAGGGGAAAGGCCCGCACCTGGGGGGGCTCGCTGCCCGAGAGGGGCTGCAGACCCACGGCCAGGCAGTCAGTGGAGCTGTGCAGAGCCACCAGCTGGGACGCTTGGGCGCTCATGTCGGCTGGGCCTGGCCGGGCCGCAGCTGCAGCCAGCGGCCGGGCTCGGCCTCAAAGCTGTCGCAACCGCGCACATCCCATTCCACCCCCACCTGGGCGTCGCCGAGCTCAATCACCGACACATGGATCCGGGGGGACTGGGGCACAAAACTGGGGGCGACACAAAGGTGATCGACCCCATGCTGCCGCTCCACCGCGTGATAGGCCTGGCAGCGGTCCACCCAGTGGCAATCGACGCAGATGCACATGCCACCGACTGATTGCCCCCAGCCATTCTGGCGCGCCCAGAGGCTCTCCCCGTTGCCGTTGACGGGTCAGGACCGATGAGGCCGCCGCTGACACCAGGGCAGGCTCCGCTGGAGCCGCCCTTGGGACGCCCTGCCGGGCCGCTGGCCCTGACGCCCGAGGCCGCCGCCGAGTTGCTCTGGCAACGGCTCCATGCCGATCGCTGGCCGGTCCCCCGGGCAGCCCTGCCCGCCGATGCCGCCCTGGTGGGCGGAGCCGTGCGCGATGGCCTGCTCGATCGGCTGGCGGAGCGGCCCGACCTGGACCTGGTGGTGGGCGCGGACGCCATCGGCCTCTGCCAGCGCCTGGCCCAGGTGCATGGAGGCTGCGCGGTGGTGCTGGATCCCCAGAGGGACATCGCCCGGCTGGTGGTGCGCGGCTGGAGCCTGGACCTGGCCCGCCGCAGCGGCGGGAGCCTGGCGGCCGATCTGGCCCGGCGGGACTACCGCATCAATGCCATCGCCCTGCCCCTGGGCCCGGGCGAGCCGCTGCTGGATCCCCTCGGCGGCCTGGTCGATCTGCAGGCGCGCCAGTTGGTGGCCGTGGGCGAGGCCAACCTGCTGGACGATCCCCTGCGCCTGTTGCGCGGCATCCGCCTGGCCGCCCAGCTGGACTTCACCCTGGAGGCGAGCACCTGGACCTGGATCCAACGCCACCACCAACGCCTTGCCAGCGTGGCCGGCGAACGGGTGCTGGCGGAACTGGACAAACTGGCGACAGCCCCCCGGGGCCACCAGGGTCTGCAACAAGCCCTGGTGGCTGGCCTGCTGCAGCCCTGGGGCGCCGACGCCCGGGCGGGAGCGGCCTTGGGACGGCTCAACCCGGAGCAGGCCCAAACCTGCGGCCTGAACCCCGAAGAGCGGCAGCTGGCCCTGCCCTTGGCCCGGCTGGCCCGCCTGTTTGACGCCAAGGCCCTTGAGGGTTTGCGGGCCAGCCGCAAGCTGCAACAGCGCTGCCAGCGGCTGCGGCAGTGGTGGCAGCGGCTGGAGCCTGGGCCCCCTGGACAGGAGGCAGACCTGGACCTGGATCCCGGCCCCGCCATCGCCGCCCTGGCCGAGTCGGAGCGCCTGGCCCTGCAACGCCAGCTGGAGGACGACCTACCGGCCCTGCTGCTGGCATGGCCCAGCCCCCTGGTCCATGCCTGGCTGGAGCGCTGGCGCAACCCCAACGACCCCCTCTTCCATCCCAGGTCCCCCCTCGATGGCCGCAGCCTGCAGGCGGAGCTGGGCCTGGCCCCCTCCCGTCGTCTGGGGGACCTGCTGGAGCAACTCATGTTGGAGCGGGCTTTTGGTCGCATCGGCGACCGCGAGCAGGCCCTGGCCTGGAGTCGCCAGGCGCTAGGGCAGGCCAACACGCCTGGCGAAAAGGACCCACGCCGTGATTAACTTCTTAAGCACAGTCGTTGCTAACGACCTGAATCGCGCCTGTTAGGGCAAAGCTCTCGTTCTGAAAGCCTCCGTTCCGGATCCTTCCAAACAGACGGTGATCCCCGGACATCAGGACAACGCAAAAACGGACAACGGCCCAAAGGTCGGGTCCCAGTTTTTTTGCGTCAGCTCGCAACCCCGACCTGCCCATCTCCCAGTTCCTTTCTCTCCCGATCCCATGAGCGTTCGTCTTTACGTCGGCAACCTGCCCCAAAGCTTTGATGCCAAGGAGCTCGAAGCCCTCTTCGCCGCCGTTGGCGAAGGCGTGCGCTTCAAGGCCGTCCAGGATCGGGAGACCGGCGCCAGCCGCGGCTTCGGTTTCGCCAACGTGGAAGAAGAAGCCCTCGCCGACCAGGTGATCGAGCAGCTCAACGGCCGCGACTTTGGCGGCAACAACCTGCGCATCGAGCGCTCTGAGCGCCGCGACCCCCGCAGCGGTGGCGCCGGCAACGACCGCCGTCCTGGCGCTGGCGCTGCCCCCTCCTCCGTGGCCCGCAAGGCAATCAACAAGGTGGTACACAGCGACACCATCGTCGAAGGCGCCCCCGACCCCCGCTGGGCCGGCGAACTGGCCAAGCTCAAGGCCCTGCTGGCCGACCAGAAGACCGCCGTCTGAGCCAACCTGGACGCCTCATGACCCCCCAGGCCCCCGTGGTCGTTAACAAGCTCTGGACCTGGCGGGGTCACCACATCAGCTATTGCTGCGCCCCCTGGGATGGCCCTGGCCTGCCCGCAGAACCCACCCCTTCGGAACGGGTTCAAACGGACGCTCCCACAAACGGCCTCGCTCCCGGGGGGGCCGTTCTGTTGATTCACGGCTTCGGCGCTTCCAAGGGCCACTGGCGCCACAATCTGCCGGCCCTGGCAGGGGTGAGCCGGGTGTACGCCATCGACCTGCTCGGGTTTGGGGCCAGTAGCAAGCCCCGCTCGCGCCTGGCCGATGAGCCCCAGGAGCCGGGCTCGGTGCCCTACGGCTTCGACCTCTGGGCCGCCTTGGTGCTGGATTTCGTGCGCCAGGTGATCGGCCCTGAGGCGCCGGGCCTACGGCTGCAACTGGTGGGCAATTCGATTGGTGGCGTGGTGGCCCTCAATGCCGCCCGGCTGCTGGCTGAACAAGGCCAGCCGCCCGCCCAGGTCATCCTGATCGACTGCGCCCAGCGCACCCTGGACCTCAAACGACTGGCGGAATTGCCGCCGCTGCAACGCTGGAGCCGGCCCCTGCTGATGGGCCTGGTCCGCCAGCGCTGGTTGATCGGCAGCCTGTTCAGCCTGCTGGCGCGGCCGGCCGTGGTGCGGCGGGTTTTGCACCAGGCCTACCCCAGCGGCGCCAACTGCGATGACGCCTTGGTGGACATCCTGGTGGGCCCGAGCCGGGATCCCGGCGCCAAGGAAAGTTTCCGTGGCTTCGTCAACCTGTTTAACGACCACCTGGCCCCGGAGCTGCTGGCCCAACTCCAGGGCCCGGTGCGCCTGCTCTGGGGGGAACTGGATCCTTGGGAGAGCGTGGCCGAAGCCCAGGAATGGCAACACAATTTCCCGTGCATTCAGGAGCTACGGGTGTTACCCGGACTGGGCCACTGCCCCCACGATGAAGCCCCCGAACAGGTCAATTCGATCCTGATCGAGTGGCTTCAAAAAGCCTAAATAGCCATCCCCATCCCCGATCGGCCGCCTCCGTTAGCGGGTCTGGGAAATGACATAGGAGAAGGGAAGTTCCAGCAATTTGCCGAGCCGGGGCACATAGGCTCGGTGATTAAACACGTCGTAGTTCAATTTCTCGATCACATCGAGAATGCCACGGTAAAGCCGCAGGGACGTCCACACGGGCCAGCGGGCATCGGGGGCCAACCAGCGCACCCCAGCCTCGGAGCGGGCGAACCAGTAGCGGGCCCGCTCCAGCTGGAAAGCCATGAGGGCCCGCCAGTTGTCATTGAGGGTGCCAGCCAGGAGTTCCGCCTCGGAATAATTGAACCGCTTTAGATCGTCCAAGGGCAGGTAGATGCGGCCCCGGCCCCGATCCTCACCCACATCGCGCAGGATATTGGTGAGCTGGTTGGCGATGCCGAGGGCAACGGCCGCCTCAGATGTATCGGGGCGCTCGCTCCAGGGGGCGGTGGTGTAGGCCGGATCCACCCCCATCACCTCCTGGGTCATCAGGCCGACGGTGCCCGCCACCCGATAGCAATAGAGCTCCAGTTCCTTGAAGCTGGCATAGCGATGTTGGAGCAGGTCCATGCGCTGGCCCTCGATCATGTCGAGGTAGGGCTGCAGGGGCTGGGGATAGCGCTCCAAGGTATCGACCATCACCCGGTCCAGGTCATCAGTGACTTGGCCGTCAAAGAGGCGGCGGGTGCGCCCTTCCCAAGCATCGAGGCGCTCGGATAATTCACGCACCGGGCGCTGCTGGGCCTCAGCGCTGTCCATGAGCTCGTCGGTGCGGCGACACCAGACGTAAATCGCCCAGATCGCCCGGCGCTTGGCCGGGGGCATCAACAGGGTGCCTAGGTAAAAGGTTTTGGCCCACTGGGCCGTTTCTTGCCGGCAGGCCTCGTAGGCCTGCTGCAGCTCTGGCCCTAGGCCGGCCGATGCCCCTGCGGATCCCACTGATGAAGCCAGGGCCACGCCTACACCGCCGTCAAACTGGCCGGGCTTGGGGCCCCCGGCTGGGCTAATGGGGACTGGCCAATCGCAGCAGCACACTGCTTGCCGCTCAACACGGCCCCCTCCATTGAGGCGAGATAGCGCTGCATCGTGAAACAGCCGGCCAGGAAGAAATTCGGGATCGGCGACGCCTGGTCGGGCCGAAGTTGCTGGCAACCGGGCACGGTCTTGTAGACCGATTGGGGCGTTTTAACGACCTTCGACTTCAGCAATTGGGCCTGGTCATCCCCGCTGAAATGCATCGGGAACAGGCGCTTGAGCTCCTCCATCGTGGCGGCTACGATCTCGGCATCGGGCCGGCCGATCCAGTCTTTGGCAGGAGCGAAAACCAGCTCGAGCATGGATTTATGGGGGTCTTCGTATTCGCGGCAGGTGTTGCTCATGTCGGCGTAGACACTGAGCAGATCGGAGCGGCTAAAGAGCAGGTGATCGATCTCGGTGAGCTTGCGATCAAACCAGAGGTGGATGTTGATCACCGGCACGCCCACCAGCCCATCGAGCTTGCTGAAATAGGGCATCGCTTTCCAGGGCTCAGGCAGCAGCAGCTTGAGCGGATCCACGGGCATGGCGCTCACATAGGCATCCGCCTGAATCAGCTGGGCCTCCTTGCCCTTAATGCCGCCAATGCGGAAGCCAGAAACACTGCCGTCCTCGGCGAGCTGGATCTCGCGCAGGGGGCTATCCAGGTGCACTTCACCGCCACGGGCCCGCACGTACTCCACAATTGGCTGGCAGAGCCGCTCCGGTGGATTGCCATCGAGGAAGGCCATCTGCGAGCCATCGGTTTCCTGCAGGAAACGGTTCAAGGCCGTCAGCACCACGGTGCTGGAGATTTCATCGGGATTAATGAAATTGAGGGCCTTGCTCATGGCCAGGAACACCTCATCATTCACCCGCTCAGGAATATTGTGCAGGGCTAGCCATTCAC
>Ga0310097_100115_pt1 | contig 13957 bp, 11 predicted proteins | sample LakMicSRFTotalB7_FD_194445 | JGI IMG/M metagenome (GOLD analysis project Ga0310097, IMG submission 194445) | Enriched freshwater cyanobacterial communities from Lake Michigan, Michigan, United States - MI23.SRFL.Total.B7 | ecosystem: Environmental > Aquatic > Freshwater > Lake | place: USA... | reverse complement strand
GGATGACAATATCCCTGGTACGCGCATTACGTGCTTATTATATGGAATATTCAATTGCATCCATCTACTATTGTATTAATACCCTTTTTGTTCTTGCATCTGCTGTAATTGTCCATTCTTTTGTACGTCGAACCTACGCAAATCACATTGCATGCCGATCAACCGCTATATTGCTATGTAGTCCTCTGGTCCTTGGGTATTCTTTTTTGCCTCAGAAAGAGTCCCTTTTTCTGCTTTTGTCTGTGCTAGCTTTTTGTTCAATCTGTTCATTGTCATCTGGAATAAGCTCTATATTTGTCTTTGCATTAGCAACTCTATTGGCAACCTTCGAAAGATTTTATGTCCTGCCTTTTTTCGTTTTCTCTTTTCTTCTCCAAAACTTTTATTTGTTGCGTCACTCTTCTCGTTTTCTCCGCACTTTTCTGTTTATCTTTGTCCCAATTTTATTCCTGCTGTGTTTTAAAGTCTCCTCTTTTCTGAGTGTTGAGACTGCTCAGTTCATGATGAACACATCTTTAGATTCGAACGTAGGTGGTGGCTCTTATTCATTTGGATTAAGTGGTCTTGCGGGAAATATCTTTAAAGTTTCTTTCGGTCCTGCGGGTCTGCCTCGATATTTCAGTCAATTTATGATCCATTCTTATGCTAGCTTTGGGTTTGTATATTTATCTGGTCTAATTCTTTCTCAGCTGTTGGTTCCTATTTCTTTGTTCGCTTCGTTAAGATATCCTAGGTCGCCAGGTTCGTTGATTCTGCTCGGTCTCTATGCGTATCTTGTTTTTACTGTTCCTCACGTTTATGCTTTCAAATTGCTTGAAATATATGTAATATTGGCTGTTTATCCTCCTCTTGCAACTGCAATTAGTGACTCCCTTTCCTTGTTCGGTCGTTTGCGTTTGTTTTCGAAAAGTACAATGCGACAAGTATGATGTTATTTAACAGGTTTTAGTGGCTAATTGCAAGCCCGCAATTGTCAATTTATCCTTTATGACTAGCAAGTTAGACGATTCACATATTGTTTTAATTGTCTGGATCCCAAGTCTGGCTGATTTGCTCTTCATGTGGACCCTGGTACTAAACCAATAAATGCAAAATCTTCCTGGTCGGCCATTCTTTGCCAAAACAAGCCTTATACAGCGCAAGCGCTACAGTCCCGAGCAGATCATCCGTAAGCTTAAGACCTCTGAGTAGTCTTTCGCCAGGGCAAGGCTGTCGTCGATCCCTGCCGAGCGATAGAACTTATTCGGCCGGGTTACGACCGCTGGACGCGGCAGTACTTGGGCATTTATGCCCAGAAGGCCAAGCGGCTAACCCACCTTTGTGTTCTGTCTCAGCAGGTTGCTCAGCTGACAAGAAGGTGTGAGACCCCTACGAGGTGGTGCGACCCACCAAACCAGGCCTCGTGCAGCCATGCATAGCTATTCCAATACCTCTCTGACGCAGAAAGGCCCTCTCCGGCTGGGGACCCAGCACCTGGAGCTCGCCCGCAGCCTTGCGGAACTCGCGCCGAGAACGGATTCAGACTCCGCTGCGCTCCTCCTGGCTCGCCCGTTACTGCTCAGGCGGCCCAGCATCTCTGGTGGATCGATGTAGAGTTCGCAGTACCTAGCGTCGGACACTCGACCTGCAGCAACAGCAACATGCTGTGTATCTGCGGCACCAGCGCCTGCATCACCGCCACATCGACCGCCTGTTCCGGTCTCCCTTCTTCAACGTTGCCAGTATTCTCAGCCGACTCGGTCTGGGACGCCTACGAAATCTGGTGCCAAAGCGTCCTGTCCCGCGTTACGAATGGGAGCGCCCCGGCGATCCGAGCCTCATCGACGTCACATCCCTGTCCAGGTTCCGCAAGCTGGTCCATCAGTTGAACGGCCACCGGCAGCAGGTCCGCTCCTATGCCGTCCGCTACGACATCATGCATGTGTCGGTGGATGACACCACCCGCCTTGCCTACGTGGGGCTCCTGACGGAAGACCAGAAGACAACGGTGGTCAGCTCTCTCATCTGGGCCATTTTTTGGTTCAACTCCCAGGGCATCCAGTGCCGTCGGGTGATGAGCGACATCGGCCCCGCCTATTTCGCCAAGGCCTGTCGCACCCTGGTATTCAGGCACATCAGCACCAGGCCGTACACGCGCAGAACCAACGGCCAAGCAGAGAGGTTCCTTCAGTCCCTCTGCATAGAGTGGGCTTACGGAATATCTTTCCAGATCTCAGAAGAACGGGTCCGCCGGCTGTCCCGCTATCTGGCGATCTATAAATTCTCAGGAATCACTCGGCCCTTGTCTGGCGCTCACCCCAGCAGCGGCTCGCCGAGCCGCTCCGCTGACGAAACTGGTGAGACACAACAACTAGGAGCCCGTCGCACGCTTTGATCGATCTTGTGGCGTCACACAGCAGCTGGCGGATCAGTTGCAGTGATCTCCCAAAAAGCCAGCGATTCAGAGCGCGGCACTCACGCGGTGGCCATTGATTTTTGAACAGCTTGAGCAGGTTCTAGGTGGTGGCCATCAGCGCCCATTCTTTATTCCCTTGCTCCAGGCGGCGCAATCGGAAACGATTCAGGCCTCTGGAGCCCTGGCAATGGCCAAACACTGGTTCAACAATGGTTTCAACAACGGTCTTGCGTAGGGCATAGATTGTCTGGCTCGCTTTATTCGGAGCTTGCGCCTCATCCGGCCTCTTGCATTGAGGTTCTTTGGCGGCCGTCCCCCTGATGGCCTTGACCCCTGGCCGTATCTGCCGGCTGGTGGAGATGTAGCCCGCAAACCCGCGCTGATCGCAGGCTTGCAGTTCGTCGGTGCTGCAGGAATCCGTATCTGCAGTCAGCGCTGCTGGCAGCTGGCCGTTATTGGTCTGGATCTGCTCCAGCATGTGTAGCTGTTGCACGGCGTCTGTGCCCTGGTTTCTGACGCCGATCGTCACGATCACCTAGTGATCGCTGTCGACAGCGTGCAAGGCTTTGTCACCCTGGATTCAACCGTCAGCTCCCTTTAGGACGTGGCTGTCAGGGTCTGAGAAGTCTCTATGAGCCTGGGGCTTGGGGTTACCGCTCGTATCGCTGCAGCTGCCGCTGAAGTGACCCCCTTCATTGGTCCAGCCGCAATGAGAGTGGGTGGTTATGCCGCAGCTGGCGGCATCTCGCAATCTGGATCGATCTAATTACCCGCCTCGTCATCGGATGGACGCTCGATCAGGGGATTGATACCGCGCTAGTTATCGACGCCTTCAACCGCACCTTCCGTCATCGCCAGGTTGAGCCCGATCAGCTGCTGATCCACACCGATCATGGCATCCAGTACCGGGCCCACAACTACCCGGAGCTGCTCCAGAAGGAGAAGATCACCTGCAGCATGTCCGCCAAAGGCTCATGCTGGGACGACGCGGTGGTGGAGGGCTTTCCTTCAACCCCGAAGCTGTCGCTTAACCTCGATCATGATCTAGAGATCCTGACTTTATCCCAACAGCTTCAGCGAGATCTGGCCTTCTGGATTCAAAGTTACTACTATCACGATCCGCGTTATCCAACGGTCGGCTACACGAACCCCATCGACTACGAGCAGGGGCCCATCGCTTCTCGTAAGCTCACACCTGTGAACCCCTGATCGGTGACCATGAAATCGGGGCTAGCTCAACACGATCCTTAGTTGAACCTCTAATTTAATGTGCGGCCTTGTTGGTTTCTTGACGCCTTTTTCAACGCTTGATAGGTGTGCTGTTCAACACATTCTTTTCTGCATGGCCAATTCCATCGCGCACCGGGGGCCTGATGGTGCTGGCTACTGGCACGACTCGGACAGTGGCATCTCGCTTGCGCACCGGCGGCTGGCCATTGTGGATTTGTCGCCCGAAGGATCGCAGCCCATGCAGTCGGCCTGCGGGCGCTATGTGTTGGCTTTCAATGGTGAGGTTTACAACCATTTAGATTTGCGCCATTTGCTTGGTGACCTGTCTTGGCGCGGCCATTCCGACACTGAGTCGCTTCTAGCTGGTTTCAGCGCTTGGGGTATTTCAGCCACACTTAAACGTTGTATCGGTATGTTCGCCCTCGCTGTGTGGGACAAGCAGGAGCGCACGCTGAGCCTTGCTCGCGATCGGATGGGTGAAAAGCCGCTTTATTACGGTTGGCAGGGCCAGGGCGAGAACAGGAGTTTTCTGTTTGTCTCCGACGTAGCAGCACTCAAGGCACATCCAGCCTTCGCTGCAGACATCAACCGAGGTGCCTTGTCGCTTTATTTACGCCACAATGCTATTGGGGCTCCTCACTCTATTTACCAGGGTATTCATAAGTTGCAACCGGGCTGCTTGCTGTCCGTCTCGTTGTCTTCGTCAGAGCCCAAACTGGTGCCCTATTGGTCACTACCGCAAGTGGTCGAGCAAGGTGTTTTGCGCCCATTTGAGGGAACAGATGTCGAAGCTGTCGATGCTTTGGAAGCTTTGCTCTTGAATGTTGTACAGCGCCAGATGGTTGCTGACGTACCTTTGGGAGCTTTTCTTTCGGGCGGCATTGATTCTTCAACCGTCGTTGCTTTGATGCAGGCTCAGTCCAGTTGTCCGGTCAAAACCTTCACCATTGGCTTCGCTGAAGATGCCTACAACGAGGCCGTGCACGCCAAGGCTGTGGCGAGTCATTTGGGCACGGATCACATCGAGCTTCACGTCACCCCCCAGCAGGCGCTCGAGGTGATTCCCAAACTTGCTGCACTCTACAGTGAGCCCTTTGCTGATTCCTCCCAGATTCCAACCTTTCTGGTTAGCCAGTTGGCGCGACACCACGTGTCTGTCTCGCTGTCGGGCGACGCGGGAGATGAATTGTTTGGAGGCTACAATCGCTATTTGTACACGCAACGGCTTTGGAGGTGGATTGAACGCGTCCCCTTTCCTTTGCGTCGGCTTGCGGCTGCAAGCATTTTCGGCTTGTCACCCTCGAAGTGGAATGCGTTACTCCGGCCTCCATTGCCGTTCACTCATGCCTCGCACCCCCAGGTCGATGTCGGCGACAGGCTACACAAGGCGGCAGGAGTGCTGGCATCACCCAGCGCGACTGCGCTCTACGAGGGTTTGGTCTCCCATTGGCAGACCGATAGCTTGGTGCTGGGAGCACATGAGCCATCGTCCTATTTGAGCGGCAATATTTTGCCGCTGACAGGCTTAAACGAGGTGCAGCGCATGATGTTGTTGGACTCCATCACCTACCTTCCTGATGATATTCTAGTTAAGGTGGATCGCGCTGCTATGGGTGTCTCGTTAGAGACGCGTGTTCCCTTTCTTGACCATCGCGTTGTCGAGTTTGCCTGGCAATTGCCGCAGCAATTGAAGCTTCGCGATGGGGTAGGGAAATGGGCTTTGCGCCAGTTGCTCTACCGCTATGTGCCCCAAGCCTTGATTGAACGGCCCAAGATGGGTTTTGGTGTGCCTATCGACAGCTGGCTACGCGGCCCGCTGCGTGAATGGGCTGAAGACTTATTGAGCGAATCTCGCTTGCGCCGCGAGGGTTATTTCAACCCTGCCCCAATTCGGCATAAATGGTTGGAGCATTTAAGCGGTAAGCGTAATTGGCAGTACCATCTTTGGGATGTACTAATTTTTCAGTCTTGGCTCGCAGAACAAAAGTCCTAACACAAGCTAGATGGGTATGAGAGTGCTCGTTATCGCCAGTTTCCCAGACTCCCTCTTGAATTTCCGAGGACCTTTGTTGGGCGCGATTGTTGCGCGCAGCCATGAGCTGCATGTGGCTGCTCCTGATTTAGTCGAGGGGTCCGAGCTTCGTCGTGAGTTGGAAGCTCATAGATTTAATGTGCACGACATCCGCTTGTGCCGAACCGGTATCAATCCGCTTGGTGATTTGTACCTTCTCTGGACCCTGCGACGTTTGATGTGGCGCATAAAGCCCGATATTGTTTTGGCTTATACGGCCAAGCCTGTCATCTATGGTACCTTGGCAGCTTGGCTTGCTGGCGTCAAGCATCGCTATGCACTCATCACTGGGCTTGGGTATGCATTCACAGGGCAGGCCAGTGGTCTGTGCGGCATTATCAAGGGCATAGTGTTGACCCTGTATAGGCTATCCTTACGCAGATCGCACAAGGTATTTTTTCAAAATACTGACGATCAGACAGACTTTCGCGAACTCGGATTGCTCCCCAACTCCGTGCCCAGTGTAGTCGTTAATGGCTCTGGGGTAGACTTGAATACTTTTCATGTGGCGTCACTGCATTCGGGGGCTTCGCATTTTTTGTTGATTGCCCGCCTTTTGGTCAACAAAGGCTTGCGTGAATACGCGATGGCGGCCAAATATCTCAAAGCCGTTTACCCTGATGTGCAATTCTCTCTCGCAGGTTGGCTAGACGGGAATCCCGACGCTATCAGCCGAGCCGAGCTGGACTCCTGGATCCAAGGCGGGTATATAAAATACCTTGGTAGTTTGCAGGATGTGCGTCCTGCTATAGCTCAGTGCAGCGTTTATGTATTACCAAGCTACCGCGAAGGCACACCGCGCACCGTGCTTGAAGCCATGGCCATGTGTCGTGCTGTCATCACCACCGATGCCCCCGGTTGTCGCGAAACGGTTCTGAATGGTGAGACGGGGTTTCTGGTGCCGGTCAAGTCAGTTGATGCCTTGATTACTGCGATGGAACGGTTCATTCTAGATCCTGATTTAGCTCGTAAGTTGGGGCAACGTGGCAGGGATCTGGCTGAAGGCAAATATGATGTAAGGAAGGTAAATGCCGTGATGTTGAGGGAAATGGATCTGTGATTAAGCGCTTGTTTGACTTATTGTTTTCTTCCATTTGCCTGGTGGCTTTGGTGATACCCCTGCTTGTGATCGCTTCGCTGGTGCGGTGCAAGCTTGGTGCACCGGTTTTCTTTTCCCAGGTGCGATCAGGTATGTATTGCAGGCCTTTTAAAATGTTTAAGTTTCGCACTATGTCTGATGAGCGCGGCCCGGACGGCAATCTTTTGCCCGACTCCGTTCGCCTAACGTCGTTTGGCAGTTTTCTACGTGCCACAAGCCTTGATGAATTACCTGAGTTGTGGAACGTTCTCAGGGGTGATATGAGTTTTGTTGGTCCTCGCCCTTTGCTGTTGCAATATCTTCCGCTCTACAGCTCCGAGCAGGCACGTCGACACAATGTTCGCCCCGGCATCACCGGCTGGGCTCAGGTCAATGGCCGTAACGCCATCTCCTGGGAGGAAAAGTTTCGGTTAGATGTTTGGTACGTAAATCACCAGAGCCTCTTGCTAGATCTCCGCATCCTTCTGATCACAATCTGGAAAGTTATCCGCCGTGAGGGCATCAGCGCCGCCGGAGAAGCCACTATGGCCCCCTTCGCTGGCACTCCAGCCCACGAATGAACAGCCTTTTGATACTGGGTGCAGGTGGTCACGGCAAGGTGGTGGCTGAAACGGCCCTGACCAGTGGACCTACCTCCCGAATCGCTTTCCTTGATGACCGTCCCCTGACTTCCATCCTCGGTTGGCCAGTTCTCGGCACCCTCGATCAGGCCCTGCAGCCGTGGATCCAAGCGCAGTTCCCAGCCGCGCTCGTGGCGATTGGTCACCCCGCCACCCGTCTCCGCTGGCTGGCCCAGCTTCGGAGCGCTGGCTACCATTTGCCCCTGCTTGTCCATCCCAGCGCCTGGATCTCCCCATCGGCTGAGATAGGCCCTGGTTCTGTGGTGTTCTCTCAGGCGGCCGTGCTGGCCCAAGCTGTGGTCGGCATCGGCTCCATTCTCAATACCGGCTGCAGCGTTGATCATGATTCTCAGCTCTCTGACGGAGTGCACATCTGCCCTGGTGCCCGCCTCGCCGGTGATGTGCAGGTGGGTGCCCGCAGCTGGATCGGCATCGGTGCCTCCGTGATTCAGCAGATCCGCATCGGCGCCGATGTGATCGTGGGGGCAGGCGCCGCTGTAGTGGGTGATCTGCCCGATGGCGTCACCGCCGTGGGCGTACCGGCGCGGATGTTGCCCACCGTCTAACTCGTCAGCTTTCACTTTTTATCGCGTGACCCTCGCTTCCTGGCCCCAGTTCGACGCCGAGCAAATCGACGTCGCCACCCGCGTGCTCGCCTCCGGCAAGGTGAACACCTGGACCGGTCAGGAGACCACTGCTTTTGAGCAGGAGTACGCCAGCTGGTGCGGCACCGCCCACGCCATCGCCATGGCCAATGGCTCCCTGGCTCTCTCGGCTGCCTATCTGGCCATCGGCCTGGGCCCCGGCGATGAACTGATCACTACGCCGCGCACTTTTATCGCCACCGCTTCCAGCGCCGTGCTTCTCGGCGCCAAGCCGGTGTTCGCCGATGTTGACGCTGAATGCGGTGCCATCACCGCCGACACGATCGCGCCGCTGATCACCACCCGCACCAAGGCCATCTCTGTGGTGCACCTCGGCGGCTGGCCCGCCGACATGCCCGCGATCCTCGATCTGGCCCGCGCCCAAGGTCTCGCCGTGATCGAAGACTGTGCCCAGGCCCATGGCGCCCGCATCCATGGACAGTCCGTGGGCAGCTTCGGCGATGTGGCCGCCTGGAGCTTCTGCCAAGACAAGATCCTCACCACCGCCGGCGAGGGCGGCATGATCACAACCAAACATGCCGATCTCTGGGACGCCATGTGGGCCTTCAAAGACCACGGCAAATCCCATGAGGCGGTCTTCAAGAGAGAGCATCCCCCCGGCTTCCGCTGGATACACGAGCGCTTCGGCTCCAACTTTCGCCTCACCGAATTGCAGAGCGCCATCGGTCGCATCCAGCTGCAGAGGCTGCCCGAGTGGACCGCCGTCCGCACCCGCAACGCCCTGCTGCTCGCTGAAGCCCTGGCCGATTGTCCTGCCGTCCGTGTGCCCCTGCCTCCGGAGGGCATCACCAACGCCTGGTACAAGTTTTATGCCTTCGTGAAGCCAGATGCGTTGGCGGAAGGCTGGAGCCGCGATCGCATCCTCAGCGAAATCGCGTCTCTCGGTTATCCCGCCTTCTCCGGCAGCTGCAGCGAGATCTACATGGAGCGTTGCTTCCAGGAGGCCGGGTTTGCACCCGCCATGCGTCTGCCGGTGGCCCGCGAACTGGGCGACACCAGCTTGATGTTCTTGGTGCATCCCACCATCACCCTCGAGTTTATGGCCGCCTACATCGACGCCGTGTGCTCGGTGGTTAGGCGAGCTTGTCGTTGAGATGAGATCCACCCCCTACAGCCAACGGCTGATGAGCCTGCCGCCGCTGAGCCGCCGATTGCTGCTGGGCACGATCGATGTGCTGCTGATTCCCCTGGCGATCTGGATCAGCTTTTGGTTGCGCACCACCGAGCCGGTGGGTGGCGCCCTGCAGGCCAGCTTATGGTTGTTTCCGGCGACGTGGGCGATTGCCCTGAGCGTCTATGCGCTCAGTGGTCAGTACCGCGGCCTGACGCGCTACGTCAGCAGTGCGGCCATTTATGCCGTGGCTTTGCGCAATGGCATCAGTGTGTTTCTAGTCTATGGGGTTGGTCTGCTGTTGCCCGTTACCAGGCCGCCCCACAGCATCTGGTTGCTGCTGTGGCTGGTGCTGACCGTGCTGACCGGGGGTGTGCGCTTTGCCCTGCGCGACCTGTTGCTGCAGGCCACCCAGCCGCGCCACCGCCACCGCACCAGCGTGGTGATTTACGGCGCTGGTGCCGCCGCCGCCCAGTTGGCCGCCTCGCTCAAGCTGGCCAACAGCTACAGCGTGTTGGCCTTTCTCGACGACGCCCCGGCCCTGTGGAGGCGCGAGCTGGATGGCATCGCCATTCACCCTCCACAACGCCTGGCCGAACTGATCGACAGACATCAGGTTGAGCAGGTGTTGCTGGCGATCCCCTCGATGAGCCGCAGCAAACGGCGCCGCATCGTCGACGAGATTCAGCAACTGGGGGTGAGCGTGCTGCAGGTGCCCTCGCTCGAGGAGATCACAAGCGGCCGTGCCCGCATCAGCGCCCTACGGCCCATCGCCATTGAAGAGCTGCTGGGCCGCGATGCCGTGCCTCCTGATCCGCAGCTGCTGGGGCCAGGCATTACCGACAGGGTGCTGTGCGTCTCTGGTGCTGGTGGCTCGATTGGCTCTGAATTGTGCCGCCAGATCCTGGAGCACAGGCCCCAGGCGTTGGTGTTGCTGGAAAGCAGTGAGCCGGCCCTGTATGCGATTCACCAGGAGCTTCAGCGTCGCCTCCCTGCCGGCGTAGAACTCCACGCCGTGCTTGGCAGCGCGTCCGATGGCCGCCGGGTCGAGCAGGTGTTGGTGCAGCACCAGGTGCAGGTGGTGTTTCATGCCGCCGCCTACAAACATGTACCCCTGGTGGAGGCCAACCCTTTGGCTGGGCTGGCCAACAACGTGCTCAGCACCCACGCTGTGTGTCAGGCCGCTGCTCGCTGCTCGGTAGCCAAGGTAGTGCTGATCTCCACCGACAAGGCCGTGCGCCCCACCAACGTCATGGGTGCGAGCAAACGCGTGGCCGAGCTGGTGGTGCAAGCACGCGCGCAGGAGGCTGCAGGTCCTACCCGCTTTGCGATGGTGCGTTTTGGCAATGTGCTGGGCTCCTCGGGTTCGGTGGTGCCCCTTTTTCGCCAGCAGATCGCCAGTGGCGGGCCCATCACCCTCACCCACCCCGAGATAATCCGCTACTTCATGACCATCCCAGAGGCCGCGCAACTCGTTCTGCAAGCTGCGGTCTTGGCAGAAGGCGGCGATCTGTTTCTGCTCGACATGGGCGAGCCGGTGCGCATCCTTGACCTGGCCCGTCAGATGGTGCGCCTCAGCGGCCTGAGCGTCCGCGACGCCCGCAACCCCGACGGCGACATCGCCATCGTGTGCACCGGCCTGCGCCCTGGCGAAAAGCTCTACGAAGAACTGCTGATCGATGCTGACTCCGAGCCCACAGCCCACCCCCTCATCTACCGAGCCAGGGAGAGGGCCATTCCCCCCGATGAGTTTTGGCCCCAGCTGGATGCCCTTGAAGCTGCCATTTCCCGGCAGGACGAACCTGCAGCCTTGGAGCTGCTGGCGAGGTTGGTGCCGGAGTGGAAACGTGGGAAGTAAGTACACCAAAGCAAACATTTTTTGCAGGTTATTTATGCGTTTATCGCAATAAACGCATGTCGCTTGGTCGGGCTGGAATAAGATTTGTGTGTTCTGTTTGAGAAGGTGAGGCTTGACTCTTGACCAGGCAGTCTGTTCCCTGTATGAGTCTTGCCCCCTGGGAAAGTGCTCCAGTTCTGCAAAATTGAGGATCAGTTTCGCTGAAGTGGTCCACTCCTTTGTTTGTTGTGATTAGTCGGTCGTGTTGATGAGCCCTGGAATCGCTAGCCAGCATCAATCGACTCGATTGTTGCTTCAGGGGATGTGGATGCATCTGAGTCGCCGTCGCCGCATTCAGCTGCTTCTGATGTTGGTCGTCATGCTCGCCAGTGGCAGTGCGGAGCTGGTCTCCCTGGGAGCCGTATTGCCTTTTTTGGCGGTGCTGAGTGATCCTGAGCGTCTTTGGCATCAGACATGGATTCAGGCTTTCGCGAGCTGGGCTGGCTGGACTAGCTCCAGCCAGCTCCTGCTGCCAGCCACCAGCGCGTTTGCCACAGCAGCCGTGCTCGCTGCAGTCGTGCGTCTGGCTAACCTTTGGCTCAATGGCCGCTTGGCGGCGGCAGTCGGGTCTGATCTGAGTTGTGAGGCGTACCGCCGCACCCTTTACCAGCCATATTGGGTTCACGTCCAGCGCAATAGCGCGACCGTGATTAACACGATCACAGCCCAGATTGCTCGCACTGTGGTGGCGTTGAACAACCTGTTGCAACTGACGACGGCCTCGGTTGTTGCTTTGGCGTTGCTGACAGGTTTGTTGTTGATCGACTGGAAGGTAGCCTTAGCGACGGCGACCCTGTTTGGCGGTGTTTATGCCCTGTTGGCTGTTACCACCCAGCGAGAACTGTCACGAAATGGCCAGCAGATTGCAACGGCCAGCCAGCAGTTGCTCAAGGCTTTGCAGGAAGGGCTCGGTGCCATTCGCGACGTTCTGCTCGAAGGCAGCCAGCCTCTTTACCTCGAGATCTACCGCCGTGCCGATCGCGTGCAACGGCAGCGCCAAGCCAAGAATGATTTTCTTGCGGCCTTCCCACGTTTCACGCTTGAAGCCCTGGGCATGGTGGCGATTGCCTTGCTCGGGTGGTTGTTGGTGTTGCAGCGGGGCAGCAGCGTAGCCGTGATCCCCCTGCTGGGGGCCTTGGCCCTGGGTGCGCAGCGTTTGTTGCCCGCCCTGCAGCAGGTCTATGCAGGTTGGGCAGCCTTGAAGGGGCTCAACGCCGATCTGGCTGGTGTCTTGGCCATGCTCGAGCAGCCGCTACCCCCCTTGACGGTTGCTGCTGCTCCATTGCCCCTAGTGAGTACCATTGAACTCAAAGCTGTTCACTTCGGCTACAGCCCCGATCTGCCCGAGGTGCTCAAAGGCCTGGATCTCGAGATCCGCCGTGGTGAGCGCATTGGTCTGATCGGTAGCACAGGCAGTGGCAAGAGCACCACAGTCGACCTTCTCATGGGCTTGCTCGAGCCCACCGCAGGCCAGTTGCTGGTGGACGGTTGCGACATCAATGATCCTCATCACCCCGAGCGCCAGGCTGCTTGGCGTGCTGCCATTGCCCATGTGCCTCAAACCATCTACCTGGCCGACAGTTCCATCGCCGAGAACATCGCCTTTGGGATTCCGAGTAGGCAGATCGACATGCAGCGAGTACGAGAAGCTGCTAGCCAGGCCCAGATCGCTACCTTCATCGAAAGCAGTTCTGACGGCTACGCCAGCTTTGTAGGTGAACGTGGCATTCGACTCAGCGGCGGCCAGCGTCAACGGATTGGCATTGCCCGTGCCCTTTACAAGCGTTCGACTGTTCTTGTGTTTGATGAAGCGACCAGTGCCCTGGACAACGAAACCGAGCAGTCTGTAATGAAAGCTATTGATACCTTGAGCAAAGACCTTACAATATTAATAATTGCTCACAGATTAACCACGTTGAACCAATGTGATCATGTTTTTGAAATTAATGACGGAGCTATTTGTAAGTCACAGAAGCAAATTTTATAGAATTAATTGATTATTGCTTTTGCTCTCGTTGCTCATGTGCTTGCTGTTGGTATCATGCTTCTGACGCATAGAGCTTAATATGGAAGGCAAAACCCTTGCAATCGCAATCCCAACATACAAGAGGCAGAGAGAGTTTGCTCGTCTGGCAGGGCAACTTTCAGATCAAATAAACTCGTTGGATAAGTCACTCCAGAAAAATATTTCCGTTAATATTCTTGAGAATCCTTCACCCTTGACTGCCATTAAGAAAAATATTTTTAACCACTTACAATTTGGGATTTCGAATGTCTCGTGGCGAGAGCATGAATGCAATATAGGGGGCGACAATAATATTAATGAAGCGTATAGGTCTGGTTATGATTGCGACTATGTGTGGGTCATTGGCGATGATGAGCAGATTTGCGCCAATGCTGTGGAAAACGTATTTGAGATACTTAATAGTAATTCTAATCTTGGATTGCTCATTTTGCTATCTAATTCTGAATACAAAATAAACAAGCAAATCAAGAATTTTAAGTGGAAAAACTATGTCTTAATGGCAAAAGAAGTATTCTCAATCCAGCCTCATGTTTTAATTGCTCATACCCTGATTTCTTCAAATATTATCAAGTCCTCCATTTATAATTATCAACACGCTGCAAAGGATATAACAGTTCTTTCAAATCGATGGGAGTTGCCTTTTTGCTTTTCACATATGAAAGGAATTATTAGTGGACTTAGCGAAAACGATGCCTATGAGGTTTTATTGTCAACACAACCAATTATAAGTACTATTAGTCGTTCGGAACCTTCTGATTTAACCGCAAATTATGGAGGCAATATGATCAAGCTTTATAAAATGTACATGCTATGGTTAATTCATGAATTTGCTCTGATCAATCA
>Ga0310097_100114_pt1 | contig 14046 bp, 13 predicted proteins | sample LakMicSRFTotalB7_FD_194445 | JGI IMG/M metagenome (GOLD analysis project Ga0310097, IMG submission 194445) | Enriched freshwater cyanobacterial communities from Lake Michigan, Michigan, United States - MI23.SRFL.Total.B7 | ecosystem: Environmental > Aquatic > Freshwater > Lake | place: USA... | reverse complement strand
CGCCGGTATCGGCCAGGTTGCTTGGGTCGGCCAGGGATTCCGGGCGGCCCCCTCGGGACGCTGTCTTGGACTGCTCGGGGGCCCCAAACAGGTTGCCCTGCAGGGCGATGTCAGCCACGAGCGAAAGCTGCTGGGGGGCTGCCGCCGCCACGGATCCTGGGGGCAGGGGGCCCGATCGTAGGAGGGCTGGCTGGGCTGCCCGGTGGGCGCTGGCCCCACTCCCGACAACTTGTGAAGGAACCAGCCAGCGCTGACCCGAGGGGCCGGAGCGGCGTGGGAGAATCCGCCCACTGACCGACGCGGGCCCTGGCCAGCGGGCCGGCCAATCCCGACGCTGATCCATGCAGATCCTCAACACCCTCACCGTTTTGGCCCTGGTGGTGCTGTCGTTCGCGCTGATCGTGGCTGTGCCCGTGCTCTACGCCAGCAACGAAGACAGCGGCCGCTCCAATCGGCTCATCCTCCTGGGCGGTCTCGCCTGGGTCGGGCTGGTGCTGCTCAACTGGGGCGTCAGCTTCTTCGTAGTCTGATCCCACTCGCGAGTCCAGGCGCTTGACGGTCTTCGAAGGGTTCTTCACCGCTGCCAGCAGCCTGCGGGTCGCCATCGTGGTGGCCCGATTTAATGATTTGGTGACGGGCAAGCTGCTGAGCGGTTGCCTTGATGCGCTTACCCGCCACGGCATTGACGTGGGCCCCACCAGCAGCCAGCTGGATGTGGCCTGGGTGCCCGGTTGCTTTGAAATTCCCCTGGTGGCCCAGCGGCTGGCGGCCAGCGGCCGCTACCAGGTGGTGATCACCTTGGGGGCCGTGATCCGTGGTGACACGCCCCATTTCGATGTGGTGGTCAACGAGGTGAGCAAGGGCGTGGCCGCCGTCGCCCGCGACACGGGCGTGCCGGTGATCTTCGGCGTGCTCACCACCGATACCCTGCAGCAGGCCCTGGAACGGGCCGGCATCAAGGCCAACCTGGGCTGGGGCTACGGCCTACAGGCCATCGAGATGGGATCCCTGATGGCGGCCCTGCCCGCCTGAACCGATGGGCTGGACCTGACCCATGGGCTGCAAGGGCATCATCCTGGCCGGCGGCAGTGGCACCCGCCTGCATCCGATCACCCAGGCGGTGAGCAAGCAGTTGCTGCCGGTTTTTGATAAGCCGATGGTCTATTACCCGCTCACCACCTTGATGTTGGCGGGGATTCGGGAGGTGCTGATCATCACCACCCCCCAGGACCAGGCCGCCTTTGAACGGCTCCTGGGCGATGGCAGCCGCTGGGGCATGGCCATCACCTATGCGGTGCAACCCAGCCCCGATGGCCTGGCCCAGGCCTTCCTGATCGGCGATACGTTCCTGGCCGGCTCGCCGGCGGCCCTGGTGCTGGGCGACAACCTCTTCCATGGCCACGACCTGGTGCCCCAGCTGCAGGCCAGCAACGGCGCGGTGGCCGGCGCTCACTCCGCGGAGACAACCGGTGCCACGGTGTTCGCCTATCCGGTGCGCGATCCGGAGCGCTACGGCGTGGTGGAATTCGCCGCCGATGGCCGGGTGCTCAGCCTGGAGGAGAAGCCGGCCAAGCCCCGCAGCCGCTACGCCGTTACGGGCCTCTATTTCTATGACGACTCGGTGGTGGAGCGGGCCCGCCAGGTGCGCCCGTCGGCCCGGGGCGAACTGGAGATCACCGACCTCAACGCCATGTACCTGGCCGAGGGCCTGCTCAAGGTGGAGCTGATGGGCCGGGGCATGGCCTGGCTCGATACGGGCACCTGCGATTCCCTCCATGAGGCCGGCAGCTATATCCGCACCCTCGAACATCGCCAGGGCCTCAAGGTGGGCTGCCCTGAGGAGGTGGCCTGGCGCCAGGGCTGGATCAGCGCCAACCAGCTGGAGCAGCTGGCCGCCCCCCTGCGCAAGAGCGGCTACGGCGATTACCTGATCAAGTTGTTGGAGGAGAGCACCAGCGACCACAGCCTGCTGCAGGCCAGCCTGGGCGGACGCCATGCAGGCTGATCAACTAACTGGCAATGGCGGCGTGGCCCTAGAGGGCCCCTTGCTGCTCACCCCCAGGCTGTTTGGCGATGGTCGTGGCTTTTTCTTCGAGAGCTGGAACCAGCGCACGTTTGAGGCCCTGGTCGGACCCGTGGCCTTCGTGCAGGACAACCATTCGCGTTCGGCCCAGGGCGTGCTGCGCGGCTTGCATTACCAGCTGCCGCCCCAGCCCCAGGGCAAGTTGGTGCGCTGCGTTCTGGGGGAGATCTTTGATGTGGCGGTGGATCTGCGCCGCAGCTCGCCCACCTTCCGCCACTGGGTTGGTGCCCGTCTGAGTGGCACTAACCATCAACAACTCTGGGTGCCTCAGGGCTTTGCCCATGGTTTTCTCACCCTCAGTGACCAGGCCGAGGTGCTTTACAAAACCAGCGACTACTGGAGCAAGGAGTGCGAGCGGGCGATCCGTTGGGATGACCCGGAGCTGGCGATTGCCTGGCCCCTGGCAGCCCTGGGCGGCACCAGCCCCCAGCTGTCCGAAAAGGATGGGGATGCGCCCCTGTTGGCGGAGCTGGCCCCAGGCGCGTTGTTCCCATGACGGGGCTGCTCTGATGACGGTTCTGCTGCGATGAAGGTGCTCCTAACAGGTGCGGCGGGCCAGCTGGGCCAGGCCCTGATCGCTTCGCGGCCCGAGGGGGTTGAGCTCATGCCCTTGCGTCGCAGCGACCTCGATCTGGCCGATGCCGACGCCTGCCACGAACTGGTGCGGCAGCACCAACCCGATTGGGTGCTCAATGCCGGTGCTTACACCGCCGTGGATCGGGCCGAGGGCGAACCTGAGCTGGCCATGGCCGTGAACGCTGGCGCCCCCCAGGCCTTTGCCGAGGCCCTGGCCGAAACGGGCGGCCGGCTGTTGCAGGTGAGCACCGATTTCGTCTTCAACGGCCAGCAGGGCAGCCCCTATCGGCCCGAACAGGCCCCCGAGCCCCTGGGGGTTTACGGCGCCAGCAAGGCAGGGGGCGAACGGGCCGTGCTGGCGGCCCTGGGCCCGGGCCGGGCCCGGATTTTGCGCACCAGCTGGGTCTATGGCCCCGTGGGGGCCAATTTCTGCCTCACCATGCTGCGGCTCCATGCCCTGAAGGCAGCGGCCGGTGAACCCCTGGGCGTGGTGGCTGATCAGGTCGGCTGCCCCACCGCCACCTTTGGCCTGGCGGCTGCCTGCTGGCGGGCGATCGGGATCGGGGCCGATCCAGGTGCTGCAGCCGTGCTGCATTGGAGCGATGCCGGTGCCGCCAGTTGGTACGACTTCGCTGAGGCGATCGGCGAGCTGGGCGTGGCCGCCGGCTTGCTCGGGCAAGCCGCCCGGGTGCGACCGATCCCTACGTCCGCCTATCCCACCCCGGCGGCCCGGCCCCCCTATTCGCTGCTGGATTGCATCGCCAGCCGGGAGATGTTGGGGTTAGAGCCCACCCATTGGCGGGTGGCCCTGGCCCATGTGTTGGGCCAGCTGGCGGATTTGCGGGCCATCCCGGGCACTCGCGCTTGAGGGCCAGGGCCCCAGGGGCCAAGCACGCCCTTGAAGGGCGCCCCTTACTCTGCGCCAACCGTTGACTGAGGCTTGATGGACCAGCTGCTCCCTCCCGGCACGGACCGGGTCCTGGTCACCGGCGGCGCCGGCTTCATTGGCGGGGCGGTGGTGCGGCGCTTGCTGCGCGATAGCGGCGCCACGGTGTTCAACCTGGATAAATGCGGCTACGCCAGCGACCTGGCCGGCATCGAGCAGCAACTGGCCGCCCTGGGGCCGACGGCCAACGGGCCCGGGGGCCTGCGCCACCAGCTGCTGCGCGTGGATCTGGTGGATGGGGCCGCCACGGCGGAGGCGGTGCGGCGGGCCGATCCCGACCTGGTGCTGCACCTAGCCGCCGAAAGCCATGTGGATCGCTCGATCGATGGCCCGGGGGCCTTCATCGAGAGCAATGTCACCGGCACCTTCCAGCTGCTCCAGGCGGTGCGTGCCCACTGGGAGCAGTTGCCGCCTGAGCGCGCCGCCCGCTTCCGCTTCCACCACATCAGCACCGACGAGGTCTTCGGCTCCCTAGGCCCCCAGGGGCGTTTCAGTGAAACGACTGCTTACGACCCCCGCTCCCCCTATTCGGCTAGCAAGGCCGCCAGCGACCACCTGGTCAGCGCCTGGCACCACACCTACGGCCTGCCGGTGGTGCTGACCAACTGCAGCAACAACTACGGCCCCTGGCAGTTCCCCGAGAAACTGATCCCGGTGGTGATCCTTAAGGCCCTTGCCGGTGAGCCGATCCCCCTCTACGGCGATGGCGCCAACGTGCGCGACTGGCTCTACGTCGACGACCACGTCGAGGCCCTGCTGTTGGCGGCCACCCGCGGCCGCATTGGTCAGGCCTATTGCGTGGGCGGCCATGGCGAACGCACCAATCAGCAGGTGGTGGAGGCGATCTGTGCCCTGCTCGACCAGCGGCGGCCGGCGGCGGCCCCCCATCGGCGCCTGATTACCCCAGTAACCGACCGGCCAGGCCACGACCGCCGCTACGCCATCGACCCGGCCCGCATCAGCGGCGAACTGGGCTGGCAGCCCCGCCACAGCTTCGAGCAGGGCCTGGCCGCTACGGTCGATTGGTACTTGGCCAACGGCGACTGGTGTCAGCGGGTTCAGGCCCGCGCCGGCCACCGCGGCGAGCGCCTGGGCGTCCCGGCGATTTGACCGGGGGCAGGCCCGTAGGGCATGCTCCTTAGGTCGGTCCCAGACCGATGCCAACACCAGCGCCCTTCAGGGCTGTGGTGCGTGGGCGGATGTAGCTCAGTGGTAGAGCATCTCCTTGCCAAGGAGAGGGTCGAGAGTTCGAATCTCTTCATCCGCTTGATTGTTGTTGTCGGTGCCACACCATCAGGTGTTGGGCATGGCTGGCGCTGAAGCCAAGACGCCCGTAAAAGCCGGCGCTGTTGGTGGTCATCAGGTAAACCCGCTCCGCCCGGGCCACGACCGGGCAGGCCAGGAGCTCGGCCACGAGGCGCCTGCCCAGGCCCAGGCCCTGGTGCTCGCCCGCCACCACCACATCCCAGAGCACGGCCCGGAAAACGCCATCGCTACTGGCTCGGCCAAAGCCCACCAGCTGCTGGCCCTGCCAGGCGCTCACCACCGCCTGGCTGCCCCCGAGCATGGCTGAGAGCTCCTGGCGCTGCCGTCCCCGGGCCCAGAAACTGTGCCCATCCAGTAGCGCCTGCAGGGCCCCCAGCCGCCAGCGCAGCCGCAGGGCCAGGCGGCCATGGCGAATCAGGCGGATCGGGGCTGGGTCGCTCAAGGGATTGGGGTGCCGGCCGGATGGCCTAAATCCTCGCCTTTGAAGCGCAGCTGCTGCAGACGGGCCTAGGCGGCGGAGCCAGCCTGGCCCCCCCAGGCGCTTGGGGTGGGCAAACCCCTTGCCCCGCCTTGCTTCTCGGCTCTCGCTTACGGCCTGGCGGTGGTAGGGTGCATCCAATTGGCCGGCCCCGATCCATGCTCAAGCTGCTGCTGGGAGATCCCAATGCCCGCAAGCTGAAGCGTTTCCAGCCGATTGTTTCCGATATCAACCTGCTGGAAGAGGAGGTCGAGCCCCTCAGTGATGAGGAGCTGCGCGGTCTTACCGCCGAGTTCCGGCTCAAGCTCGAGAAGGTGGCGGGCCAGGGCAACCGCGAGAAAGCCCTGCTCGATGAGTTGCTACCCCAGGCCTTTGCCGTGGTGCGCGAAGCCGGCAAGCGGGTGCTGGGCATGCGCCACTTTGATGTGCAGCTGATCGGCGGCATGGTGCTCCATAACGGCCAGATCGCCGAGATGAAAACCGGCGAAGGCAAAACCCTGGTCGCCACCCTGCCCGCTTACCTCAACGCCCTCACCGGCCGCGGCGTCCACGTGGTGACGGTGAACGACTACCTGGCTCGCCGCGACGCCGAGTGGATGGGCCAGGTCCATCGCTTCCTGGGCCTGAGTGTGGGCCTGATCCAGCAGGAGATGAGCCCGGCCGAGCGGCGCCGCAACTACGGCTGCGACATCACCTACGCCACCAACTCCGAGCTGGGTTTTGATTACCTGCGCGACAACATGGCGAATGACATCGCCGAGGTGGTTCAGCGCGATTTCCATTACTGCGTGATTGATGAAGTTGATTCGATCTTGATCGATGAGGCGCGCACGCCCTTGATTATTTCGGGTCAGGTGGAGCGACCCCAGGAGAAGTACCAGCGCGCGGTTGAGGTGGCTAACCAGTTGGTGCGTTCCGCCGAGATCGGCAAGGACGGCATCGATCCCGAAGGCGACTATGAGGTTGATGAGAAGCAACGCAACGCCACCCTCACCGACGAGGGCTATGCCAAGGCTGAGCAGTTGCTGGGGGTGGCCGATCTGTTCGACCCGGCAGATCCTTGGGCCCATTACATCACCAATGCCCTCAAGGCCAAGGAGCTGTTCATTAAGGACGTCAACTACATCGTGCGCGATGGCGATGCGGTGATCGTGGATGAATTCACCGGACGGGTGATGCCGGGGCGCCGCTGGAGCGATGGCCAGCACCAGGCAATCGAAGCCAAGGAAGGCCTGGCGATTCAGCCCGAAACCCAGACCCTGGCCAGCATCACCTATCAAAACTTCTTCCTGCTCTATCCCCGCTTGGCGGGCATGACCGGCACGGCCAAAACCGAAGAGGTGGAGTTCGAGAAAACCTACAAACTCGAAGTGGCAATTGTGCCTACCAACCGGGTGCGTTCCCGCTCCGATTGGACCGACCAGGTTTATAAGAACGAAATGGCCAAATGGCGGGCCGTGGCCCAGGAAACGGCCGAGATCCACAAGCAGGGACGGCCCGTGTTGGTGGGCACCACCTCAGTGGAGAAATCCGAGGTGCTCTCGGCCCTGCTGGCGGAACAGGAAATTCCCCACAACCTGCTCAACGCCAAGCCCGAGAACGTGGAGCGGGAAGCGGAAATCATCGCCCAGGCGGGCCGGGCTGGCGCGGTCACGATTGCCACCAACATGGCGGGCCGCGGCACCGACATCATCCTGGGCGGCAACAGCGACTACATGGGACGCCTGAAGTTGCGCGAGGTGTTGTTGCCACGGTTGGTGCGCCCCGAGGAGGGCCATCGCCCGCCCGTGCCCCTGCAGCGGGCCCCGGCCGGCGGCGGCGGCTTTGGCGCAGCGGCCCAGGCGGCCCCGTTCCAACCCCCTAGTGAGGCCCGGGCGATCGGTGCCCTCTACCCCTGCGCCCTCAGCGACGCCACCGAGCACTCCCTCTCCGAACTCGCCCACGACCTGGTGGCCGTTTGGGGCGATCGGACCCTCACCGTGCTGGAGCTGGAGGATCGCATTGCCCAGGCGGCCGAAAAGGCTCCCACCGACGACCCCCAGATCCAGCAACTGCGCCAGCTGATCGCCCGGGTCAAGGGCGAATACGACCTGGTGGTCAAGCAGGAGGACGTGCGCGTGCGCGAGGCCGGTGGCCTGCATGTGATTGGCACGGAACGCCACGAATCGCGCCGGGTTGATAACCAGCTGCGCGGTCGGGCTGGCCGCCAGGGGGACCCGGGCAGCACCCGCTTCTTCCTCTCGTTGGAAGACAACCTGCTGCGCATCTTCGGCGGCGATCGGGTGGCCGGGCTGATGAATGCCTTCCGAGTGGAGGAGGACATGCCGATCGAATCGGGCATGCTGACCCGCTCCTTGGAGGGGGCCCAGAAGAAGGTGGAAACCTATTACTACGACATCCGTAAACAGGTGTTTGAGTATGACGAGGTGATGAATAACCAGCGCCGGGCCGTCTATGCCGAGCGGCGTCGGGTGCTCGAAGGCCGGGAGCTGAAGCAGCAGGTGATTGGTTATGGCGAGCGCACCATGGACGACATCGTCGATGCCTATGTCAATCCGGAGCTGCCCCCTGAAGAGTGGGATCTGGCTCGCCTGGTCTCCAAGGTGAAGGAGTTTGTTTACCTGCTCGATGACATGGCGCCCGAGCATCTGGCCGGCCTGCAGGTGGAGGAGCTCAAGGCCTTCCTGCAGGAGCAGCTGCGCAACGCTTATGACATCAAGGAAGGCCAGGTGGAGCAGCTGCGCCCCGGCCTGATGCGCGAAGCCGAACGCTTCTTCATCCTCCAGCAGATCGATACCCTCTGGCGCGAGCATCTTCAGGCGATGGATGCCCTGCGCGAGTCGGTGGGCCTGCGCGGCTACGGCCAGAAGGATCCCCTGATCGAATACAAAAACGAGGGCTATGACATGTTCCTGGAGATGATGACGGGCATGCGTCGCAATGTCATCTATTCGATGTTCATGTTCCAGCCGGCCCCAAGCCCGGAGCAGGCCGCGATCGGCTGAGTCGCCCTAGGTGGCGGCGCCAGCTTGGCTCTCTCCCTAAGGAGAGCGGTTTGGCTGAGGACCCCAGGGGGGATTGGGCTCAGGGGGACTGGGGCCCGGCAGCACCGCCGGCTGGGTTGCCCGGTTCGATCTCTGGCAGGGCCGGGCTGTCTTCCCCTAAAAATTCGATGATTTCGCGGTCGCGCAGATTCTGGGCCTGGCCGCGGCAGGGTTCCAGCAAGGGCCTCCCTTCGGCAACTTCGCGTAGGCAAGCCTGCAGGCGCCCCAGTTCATTCTCCAGGCTGTCGATCCGCTCCATCAGGTTGCGGATCACCCGCGCTTCGGCATCGGGTAGGGCCGAGTGGGCCAGGGGGTCGACCCGCACCCCCAATTGGTGAATCACCCGGCCGGGGATGCCCACCACCGTGCTGTCGGCGGCCACATCGCGCAGCAGCACCGAGCCGGCGCCGATGCGGGTGTTGGCCCCCACCGTGATCGCCCCCAGCACCTTGGCGCCGGCCCCCACCACCACGTTCTGGCTCAGGGTGGGGTGGCGTTGGCCGATCGCCTTACCCGTGCCGCCCAGGGTCACCCCCTGGTACAGCAGGCAGTTGTCGCCGATCACGCAGGTTTCGCCGATCACCACGCCCATGCCGTGGTCGATGAACACCCCCTGGCCAATGCGGGCGCCGGGGTGGATTTCCACGCCGGTGAGGAGCCTGCCCAGCTGGCTCATGAGCCGCGGCACCAGGGGCAGGCCCAGGCGCCAAAGTTTGTGGCTGAGCCGATGCAGGGTCAGGGCATGGAGCCCCGGGTAGCAGAGCAGGATTTCCAGGGTGCCGCGGGCGGCCGGATCCCGTTCCTTGATGATCGCCAGGTCGGCCCGAACTGCCTTGAGCATCACGCCGCCGACTGCAGCCCGATTTCCTTGCGCAGCAGGTCGATGGTGGCGGTCCCCAGGTAGCTCTGGGCGCAGTGGACCTGGGGCAGGCGCATCAGCTGGCTGCGGTTCTGGCGCAGGCTCTGCTCGACCAGGGGCAGGCTGGGCCGGTCGCAGAGCACGTGGCTGGCAGCCCGCAGCAGGGCTAAGAGCCGGCTGCCCACGTCCGGGGTGGCGGTCATGACCAGCAGCTCGTTGCCGCGCATGCTGTGCAGGATCACCTCAGCGGCGCGCAGGATGCCGGGGCTGATGCTCACCAGGCCAACGCAGCTCCCCGTGCGCAGCTCCTTGAGCAGGTCGAGTTCGTGGCGGAAGTCGTTGAGATCCACCGCCACCGCCCGCACGCCATGGCGCTTGGCAATCTCCTCCACCGGCTGCAGGAAGTAGCGGCTGGTCACCACCGTGCCATTGCTGGAGGTTTCGAGCACGGCTTCGAGCTCTTCCATGGGCACCACCTCCACGGGCACCGCCAGGTTGGGGGTGAGTTCCTCGGCGATCAGCAGGGAGGCGCCGATGTCTTCGCGGGGGGTGCTGACCAGCACCCGGGCGCCACAGCGCAGCCGCCAGTCGATTTCGCGGGTAAGCAGGTCGCGGGTTTGTTGCAGGGTGCAGCCGGCGTTGAGCAGGCCGTCGACGCTCTGGCGCACTTCCCGATCGATGTCGGGCATGGCCTTGCCGCGGATCCCCGGCGGCGGCTTGATTTCGCGGGGTTTTTGCTGGTCGCGCACGTAGATGCCCGAGCCGGCCATGGCCTCCACCACGCCGTCGTTTTCGAGCTGGCGGTACACCTTGCTGATTGTGTTGCGGTGCAGGCCGGTCTGCATCGCCAGCTGGCGTGTACTGGGCAGGCGGTGGCCCGGTGGGTAATGGCGAGCCGCGATCGCGAAGCAGATCTGGTTGTACAGCTGCGTCGAGGCCGGGATGTCGCTGTCCTGCTGGATATGAAAGCGCACGCCGGAGTGGGACAGAGCTGGTGCTGGCCACCTTAAGGAGCTTTGGTCATGGTGACAATTCCCCCGTTGGCATAAGAGTCTGTGCCGGGCTGTGCCGGTTGGCGTCCGCGGGGTCTCGCAGACCCTCAACCGGGCGCCCTCGCCCAGACTGGAGCCACCAGCTCCTGAGCCGATGACCGAGCCTGCAGCGATGGCGATGGGGGCTGATTGGGTGACGATCGGCCCCGCTCCGGCTGGGGCATGGGATGGGTCTTCGGGCCAGGCGGCTGGCCCTGCCGTTCCCCTGCGCTGCTGGTGGGCCCGGCCGCTGGGCCAGGCGCCGCGGGCGGCGGTGATCGTGTTGCCGGAGGTGTTTGGGGTTAACGGCTGGGTGCGCAGCGTGGCTGATCGGCTGGCTGCTGCTGGCTACGCCGCCCTAGCGCTCAACACCATGGCCCGCACCGCCCCCGATCTGGAGCTCAATTACGACGCTGCTGGCCTGGAGTTGGGCCGCCAGCACCGCGATGCGGTGACCGCTGCCGGCTTCCTCGACGACCTGGCCGCCAGCATCGCCTGGATCCGGGCCCAGCCGGACCTGGCCGGCCTGCCGCTCGGCTGCGTGGGGTTCTGCTTTGGCGGCCACCTGGCCCTACTGGCTGCCACCCTGCCGGCCATTGGCGCCACCTGCGCCTTCTATGGCGCCCGGGTTTCCAGCTTCCGTCCCGGCGGCGGCCCGCCCAGCCTGGAGCTGGTGCCCCAGATCCCCGGGCGGCTGTGGTGCTTCTGCGGCGACCAAGATCCCCTGATCCCGCCCGAGGAGATCACGGCGGTGGCAGCCGCCCTCACGGCAGCCAACGGTGGCGTGCCAGCCCTATCCGAGGCTGCTCGCCACCGCCTGCTGGTCGCCCCTGGGGCCGGCCACGGCTACATGTGCGAAGCCCGCGCCGATTTCTCCCAGGATGGGGCCCGCTCCGGCTGGAGCAAGATGCTTGGCCTGTTTGCGGCCCTGGCAGAGGAATCCCCCCGCCCCCAAGACTGATCAACAGTGAGGCAGGGGGGGGTCCCCAGTCATCGGCCAATTACTGCGCAACGCCAATCACCGCGCAACGCCAATCACGCTTGGGCCGGTTGTTCCAGCCCGGGGCGATCGATGCTGGGCGCCTAGATCCGGGTCGGTTCGCGGCTGATGTCGCGGCTGGTTTCGATCGTGCGCACGGCCTTGGTGGCGGCAATGGCCGCATCCTTTTCCTTGGCCAGGGGGGTTTTGCGCGGGCTCAGGAACATGATCATGTTGCGGCCTTCCCGCTTGGGATCCTGCTGGATCTCGGCGCTTTCCTCCAGGTCCTTGGCCATGCGGAAGAGCAGCTGTTCGGCCAGGGCCGTGTGCTGGATTTCGCGGCCGCGGAAGATCACCGTGCACTTCACCTTGTCGCCGTCCTTGAGGAAGCGCACGGCCTGACCAATGCGCACCTGGTAGTCGTGCGAATCGATCTTGTAGCGCATTTTGACTTCCTTAACCTCGGTCTGGTGCGACTTTTTCTTTGCTTCCTTGGCCTTCTTTTCCTGCTCGAATTTATATTTGCCGTAGTCCATGATCCGGCAAACCGGTGGATCGGCCTTCTCGCTGACCAGCACCAGGTCGAGCTCCCGGTCCTTGGCAACCTCCAGCGCCTCTTCCCTTGTGATCACCCCCAGCTGACTGCCGTCGGCATCAACCACCCGGAGCTGGGGGTAGCTGATGCGGTCATTGATGTTGGGGAGCTCCCGCACAGGAGCGCGACGGTCAAAACGGGGACGGGGTGGCATTCAGGAAAGCGAGGGGACGGAAGGGTGAAAACAGGTGGTATTCACCCTTCACCCTAGAGCCTGCTGGACCGCTGCCAATGCCCGCTTCACCAGATCCGGCTCAGGCCCGCTAGTGGCGGCCCGATCAGCCCGATCGCCGGTCCGATCATCCGGCTGACCGGTGGGCTGATGGCTGTCCTGCTGGCCGGGCTGGCTGGCTGGCTGGTCAGCGGGTTGGTCCGGCCCTGGGCCCAGGGCCCGGTCGGGCCCAGACAGCCACAGGGGCCGGTGCTGGCGACGGAACCAGGTGCGTTGGCGTTTGGCGAATTGCAGAGTGCGCTGGGTTGTGAGGGCGATGGCGCCGGCCGCATCCAGGTCACCGGCGAGCAGCCGCTTGGCTTCGCCGTAGCCGATCGTCTCCAGCAGGGGGCAGGCCTGGCCGTAGCGGCGCAGCAGCCGCTCGGTTTCGGCCACGAGGCCGGCTTCGTACAGCCCAAGACTGCGTTGGCGGATCCGGTTGCTGAGATCGGCCGGATTGAGCCCCAGCTCGAGCACGCGCCAGGGGGGGCGGCGATACCCCTGTTGGGCCGACAGGGGCCGGCCGGTGGCATAGATCACCTCCAGGGCCCGTTGGGTGCGCACCGCATCGGCCGGGGCGATGCGACCGGCCGCCAGGGGATCAACCGTGGCCAGGAGCGGGTGGCACCAGGCCTGGCCCAGGGCCGTGAGCTGCTCCCGCAGCTGGGGTTGGGGCGGCACGGCCGGTGGCTCCAGGCCCTGGGTGATCGCCTTGAGATAGAGGCCACTGCCCCCCACCAGAAAGGCGACGCCGCGGCGGGCATGCTCGGCGGCGATGGCGGCTTCGGCTTCGGCGCGGAACTCCTGCAGGTTCATGGGCCGGTCCGGCGGCCGCAGGTCCAGGAGCCGGTGGCGCACCCGTGCCCGTTGGGCGGCACTGGCCTTGGCGGTGCCGATGTCCATGCCTGTGTAGATCTGGCGCGAGTCCACCGACAACACGGCCAGGTCAAAGGCCTCGGCGATGGCGATGGCCAGGTCGGTTTTGCCGCTGGCGGTGGCACCCAGCAGCACGATCACCAGGGGGGCATCGGCGGGGGTTAGGGCCGGATCGGAGGCGCCGGCATCGGGGCCCCAGGTGCTGGATTCGGGGCTGAAGGCGGATCCCATGGGAGCAGTCTGCCCCGGGCCGAAGCCAGGGCTGGGTTGCACCCCTCGAGCAAAAAGCGACGGAGAGGCCCCCAGAAGGCCCTCTATTGCATCGGTGGTAGATTAAGCCTGATTGGCAGGCCTCCGCTCGCCTTCCGCGCCCCTCCTGCCCCGTATGAGCGACTCCAGCAAGGTTCAGTCCGCCTACGGCGCCGAACAGATCCAGGTGCTGGAAGGCCTGGAGCCGGTGCGCAAGCGGCCGGGCATGTACATCGGCACGACCGGGCCCCGCGGCCTCCATCACCTTGTTTATGAGGTGGTGGATAACTCGGTGGATGAGGCCCTGGCGGGCCATTGCACCGATATCCACGTTTCCCTCAACGACGACGGCTCCTGCACCGTTACCGACAACGGCCGCGGCATCCCCACCGATATCCACCCGCGCACTGGCAAGAGCGCCCTGGAAACGGTGCTCACGGTGTTGCATGCCGGCGGCAAATTCGGCTCCGGTGGTTACAAGGTGTCCGGTGGTCTGCACGGCGTTGGCGTGTCAGTGGTGAACGCCCTATCGGAATGGGTCGAGGTCACGGTCTATCGCCAGAACCAGGTGCACCGCCAACGCTTTGAGCGGGGCAATCCGATCGGCACCCTGATTTCCGAGACCGAGCCCGGCGATCGCACCGGCACGACGATCTGCTTTAAGCCCGATATCGAGATTTTCAGCACCGGCATTGTTTTCGATTACCAGACCCTGTCGGCCCGCCTGCGCGAACTCGCCTATCTCAATGGCGGCGTGCGCATTGTTTTTCAGGACGCCCGGGCCGCGGCCCGCAACGCCGAGGGCGAGATCCACGAAGAGGTGTATCACTATCAGGGCGGCATTAAGGAGTAT
>Ga0310097_100106_pt1 | contig 14559 bp, 12 predicted proteins | sample LakMicSRFTotalB7_FD_194445 | JGI IMG/M metagenome (GOLD analysis project Ga0310097, IMG submission 194445) | Enriched freshwater cyanobacterial communities from Lake Michigan, Michigan, United States - MI23.SRFL.Total.B7 | ecosystem: Environmental > Aquatic > Freshwater > Lake | place: USA... | reverse complement strand
GGGCCCCGTGCCAGAGAATTTCCAGGCCAATGGCCAACGCCCCCAGCCCAAAGATAAACGGCCGGGTTTGACGGAGGGGCGAATAGCGGCTCACGAACACGATGAGCACCAGCGCCAGAAGCACCAGCATCACCGACAACAACCAGGGATGCCCTTGGGCCAGGGGCAACAGAAGGAGCAGGAGCACCTCCGTTGCCAAGGTGATCTGATAGCCCCGGTGGCGATGGCGTAACCGCCCAATCTGTTCTGGCGTGAACCGCACCGATACCTAAAGGCCAGGGCTGCTTTGCATGATGCCACCATCGGCGAAAAATCACAGATCCAGCTGGGCGGTTGTCCATTGAGCACACAGCCATGCAGGGCCGACAGAAGCGGCCTATGTTTTGGATCCGCATAATTTGGAAATCGAGGCGCCCTCCATGCCCGTGATGCGCCCGATCTTCAACTCCCGCCAACGGGTCCACCTTGGCCGGTTGATCCCAACCACCTTGCTGGCAACGACAGCCCTCGTGATTGGCTGCCAGCGCAGCGATGGCCCACCACCAACGGGAGCAGCCTGCCTGCCAGGAAGCCCTGTAGCCAAGCAATGCCAAAACATCAATATCACCAGCAATCCCTTTTATCCAGAATCCCAATCACCGCAGCTGACGGTTCAGGCCTTTGATCCAACCTTTGAAGCCATCGTGGGCCGCACACCCCAGCTGGTGCCCTTGGCCACCGGATTTGGCTTCACAGAAGGCCCCGTTTACCTCAAGGATCGCCAGGGACAAGGCGGCCTGCTATTGATCACCGACCAAATCCACAACAGCATCTATTCGATGCGCTGGAATGGGCTAAAAAATGGCCAGATCGCCACAGACTCTTGGGAGAAGCCCAAGCTATTCCGCAATCCTTCAGGCGTTGCGGATGGTCAGACGCCGGATCTGCAAGGTCACCTGCTGACCGCCGAAACGACCGGTCGTCGCGTCTCAATCACCCGCAACATCGAAGCAAACCTCAAAAGCCCCGCGCCACAGGCCCCATCTCTAGTGGATCGCTACCAAGGCAAACGCCTTAACTCTCCCAACGATCTTGTCGTCAAAAGTGACGGAACGGTTTGGTTCACCGATCCCAGCTATGGCTCCTTGCAGTTCCCACCCCAGCCAGCAGAACTTCCCAACAACGTCTATCGCTTTGACCCGAAAAATAAGCAACTGACAGTTGTGGAACCTGGTCTAGTAATGCCAAATGGAATCGCATTCGGCCCAGGAGAGAAGACTCTCTACATCATAGATAGTGGCGCCATTCAAGGCCCTAGAACCTACTTCCCATACCTCCCACATCGCATCTACGTCTACAACGTAGCCGGCGATGGCAAGACCCTCACCAACAAGCGCCTATTTGCCAATGTCGCGCCCGGCTTCCCCGATGGCATGCGGCTTGACAACAAGGGCAATGTCTATGTAGGGACCCTGGAAGGCATCCACGTACTGAATGCCAAAGGCAAGTTAATTGGCAAATTCCTTATGGCCAAACAGACGGCTAATCTGAGCTTCGGCGGGTCAGATAACAACATTCTATTCATTGGATCGAGCAACAGCCTGTGGGCAGTCAAACTCAACACCCGTGGATTAGTGCCAGTTCGAACAAGATCTGATCCCTAGAATACAGCCGAAATAAATAGAAATTAATTTCCTGAAGCCACGGGGCTACCATCCAATCTCATCACCCGCGATCCATTGTTGCCAACCGGCCCACCAAAGCTGCCAATCAATGCTGGATTGATCGCAGAACCAACCACGCCTGCAGAACGTTGTGGGAACACAACCTGAAACGTCAATGAACCGCTCACCCCACCGAAAGCGTCGTAGTTGGACGCCAGGGTGGCGCTCCAACCTGGGGCCAAGCCATAGGTAAATTGCAACTGCCCACCAGCGGTCGTACCGGTACTATCACTGCCAACGACATAAAGCCTGGGTTGTACTGCCAGCCGTTCAATTCCCGTTGGCAGCGAAACCTGGAAGTTAACCGATGAGAGGGGTACATTTCCGGATATTGCCGTATTGGGTGCCGCAAAAGGCACACCAGCTGTCAGAACAAACTGATAGGAGGGCCTTGAGTATTCCAAGGCAAGACCAGCCTGCTGGTAGTAACTTCCCTGCTGCCAAAGGCTGTCATAGCCCATGCTCGCACCCCAGTAGGCATTGCCCTGGGACACAAGCTCGCGCAAACCCAAGCGAGCACTCTGGCCGAAGGCTTTCACCGTATCCATACCAGGGGTAGCCCCTAGAAAAGGACGCTGCTCCGCAAATATTTTTGAATCCCAAAACACACGTCTGGTAGCACCTTGGAAAAGGGGCAAGACATAATCGTATTCAGCCCTGTTGGATGAATAGGGCTGGGGGATAACCAACTTAATCATCTGGGTGGAACCTAGATCCAGGATCTTGGGCCCCTCCTGATCTTGAGCGAAAGCAACTGAGTTAGGGAGGACTAATCCCAATCCAAAGCCCGCTGCAATAGAAGCCAACCAACAACGCACAGTCAAGAAACAGACATTGCAGAACCTGAAGGCTGCCGGAGCGTAATTAAGGCAGACAACACCGCCAATGTGATTGCTACAGCTGCACCCCAGCCAAAGAGAGAAGCTATCGAAAGTTTCAAAGACTGTTGGAGTGTCCCACCACCAAAGGCAGCCAATCCGTAGCCCAGCTGATAAAACGCTATCAAAACCCCTGCCGCCGAGGAACCTAGCTGGACAAGTTGCTTTTGCCCAAAGCTGATAATCAGTGGCAGCAGGGCCGAACAACCCAAACCGGCCAGGGCAAACAGGGCGAGGCCGGCATCACCATTGCCCGGGACCAAGCGACTAATGCCAGCAAAGATCACAGCCAAAAACACTGGCAGTCCAGGCAGCAACAAACGGGGCGGAAACCACTTCGGGAATCTTGAAAACAGCAGACGACCCAACGTGACAAAGGTCCAAAACAGTGTCAACGCGAGGGATGAAACCTGGGGAGGGCTGTCGAGATGGTTGGACATCAGCAAAACAGCCCAATTCCCGTTGAGGGTCTCGCTCAATCCATACAGAGTGGCTACAAACACGAAGAGCAGCAGTCTCCCGTACGGAAGTTGGCGAGCCCCAGGGGAGGCAACTTGCTCTGAATTTGGGGCACTCAATTGGAAAGGCTGCCTACGACAAGCCAACCAGAGCAGGGCTGCAGACACCAACACCAACAAGGGCAGCATCCACCAGATCCCCGGACCCACCACAAGGGCGGCTAGAGCTGGAGCAAGCGCAGTGCCCAATCCCAGGAGGGCATTGAGCATCAACACAGCCTGGTCAACTCGGGTGGGCTGAAAATCAGCCACAAAGGTGTTCAGTACGGGCACCACACCGCCAAAGCCAAATCCCATCAAAGCTGTGGCCAGCATCAAGAGGGGCAGCCCCAGGCCCGGCTGATGCATCACCAGAATGCTGAAGAGCAGCACAGCCATCGAAGCCATATCTGCGAGCAGACCCCAGAGGAGAACCTTTTTGGCACCCCAAAGGCGAGAGGCCTGGGCACCCATCAAGGAGGAGGCAATGGCCGCTATCACCTGCGGCAAAAAGATCAATCCATAGGCACTATTCGAGAGTCCATAACCCTGGGCTCCCGTTAAAACTCCACTGATGGCAGGGAACGTGACCAAAGCCACCCCCTGCATGACACCAACGAGGAGCAATAAGGACTGCTCGGTTTTATGATTACTGGGAAGCGGGGAATCCTGATGATTTGGCTTAGACATAGCGGTTAGAGACCAGGGCTGCTCTGCATGATGCCCCCATCAGCAAAAATTGAGGTTGCCGTGATGTAACTGGCCGCATCACTTGCCAAAAATCCCACCAGCTGGGCGATCTCCTGGGGTTGAGCCATCCTGCCCATCGGAATGGCAGCATTCAACTTGGCCAGGAGCTCAGGGTTATTCATTGTCGCGTCGTTGATCGGAGTCGCCACAGCTCCAGGCCCCACATTCACGATGGTGACTCCCTTAGGAGCCAATTCCACACCGGCAGTGCGAGTGAGCATGCGGACACCACCTTTCGCCACGCAATAGGGCGTGTTGTTAGGCATCGGCCAATCCTCATGAACCGAAGAAATATTAATAATTCTCCCACCACTACCCTGGGCGATCATTTGCTTGGCAGCGTACTGGGTTGCAAAAAACACCCCCCGCAGATTAATGTTCAAAACCTTGTCGAAATCGTCTGGAGTGGTATCGAGAATTGACGTACGGGTTTCGATACCTGCGTTGTTCACCATGACATCCAGCCGACCATACCGCTGAACAGTCGCATCGATCAGCCGTTGGAGGTCTTCCAACTTCCCCACGTCGGCCTGAACTCCAAAACTGGTTCCGCCATAGGCTCCAATCTCCTGCTCAATCGCCTCGGTGGCTTCTGGATGGGAGCGGTAGTCGATGACCACCTTGGCACCGAGCTCAGCGAGACACTGTACAATTGATTTGCCAATGCCGCTGTTGCCACCCGTCACAATTGCCACCTTGCCCTGCAGGAAAGATGAGAGTGCCTGGCCGGCAAGGGGATTGCTGTTGCTCATGGACTTGGTGCGCAGGCACTTCAACATTCACATTTAACCCTAGCCAGAAAGGCGGATTAGCCAAGCAAATAACTGGATCGACTGACAAAACAACCAATAGCACGGACGAAAAGCCAGTAATACCCAGTGCACTAGGGGCCAAGATCAACCCGAACCACCTGAATCGATCGGGCACTCACAAGACAGCTGTCTCCAGCCAATGGGGCTAAATCATCCCAGGCCAGGCTATCGCCAGGGCTGGTCATTGCAGTATCAATCCAACATCTCCAAGCCCCGTAGCCATCCCCTGTATCGGGCAACACAAAGGTCAATGGCTCCCACCAAGCATTGGCCATCAAATGCAAACGAAAACGCCGACATGTACTTGTCAACGTCACAGCAAAGGAGCGGGAGCTATCCCCCCAATCGGGCTGATAAGGCCCAACGCCATGCCAAGTCACGGCGTTATGGCCCAACAGCTCGCTGAGGGTGTACGTCTGATGGTCAACCACCACATCCCGGCGCATCCGAAAGGCAATGAGCTCCCGCACAAACCGGCGCAGGTCTGTGGATGCATCCAATTGATTCCAGTCAAACCAGCTCAGGGCCGTGTCTTGGCAGTAGGCGTTGTTGTTTCCCATCTGGGTGCGGCCCACCTCATCACCCATCCCCAGCATGGGCGTACCCAGGGAGAGAAACAGCAGGGTGAAAAAATTGCGGCGCTGCCTCAGGCGTAAGGCCAAAATCTCGGCATCGTCGGTTGGGCCTTCGCTGCCACAATTCCAGCTTGCGTTGTCATCGCTGCCATCGCGGTTGGCCTCGCCATTGGCCTCGTTGTGCTTGCCGTTGTAGGCCACCACATCAGCAAGGGTGAAGCCGTCATGGCAGGTGATGAAATTGATGCTGACCTCTGCAGCACGGTTTTCATAGCCATAAATATCGGGACTGCCAATCAACCGCTGGGCCACTTTGCGGGCCATGCCCGGATCACCTTTGAGAAAATGGCGCACGTCATCTCGAAAACGACCATTCCATTCCTGCCAGTTATCCGCCACAAAGCTTCCAACCTGATAAAGACCAGCCGCATCCCAAGCCTCGGCGATCAACTTGGTTCCAGCCAAGACCGGGTCGGTATCGATATCCCAAAGGATTGGTGGCAACGGTGAAGGCTCGCCTGTCTCATCGCGGGAGAGCACGGAAGCCAGATCAAAGCGGAAGCCGTCCACGTGCATGTGCTCCACCCAATAGCGCAAACTGTGGCGAATCATTCGCCTGACAACAGGATTATTGGCATTCAAGGTATTAAAACAACCCGTGTAATCAGCGTAGGTGCTCCGATCTTCTCCCAACAGGTAATAATCGGAATTCGCGATGCCGCGATAGCAAAAAGCAGGGCCATCAGCATTACCCTCGGCCGTGTGGTTAAACACCACATCGAGGATCACCTCAAGGCCGGCCCGATGCAGGGCCTTCACCAGATCTCGAAATTCATCGAGGGGGCCCATCGGATCAGGGCGAGCGCTGTAACCGTGATGGGGCACAAAAAAGGAAATGGGTTGGTAGCCCCAGTAATTCAGCCGGCCTTCCGGTGCATCCAAGGGATCAAACTGAAACACCGGCAGCAGTTCCACCGCCGTAATCCCCAAATCCTTGAGGTAGGGAATTTTCTCGATCAGACCGGCGTAGGTGCCGGCCTTTTGCGGTGTCACACCGGAGCTTGGATCGGCGGTGAAGCCGCCCACGTGCAGCTCATAAATCACCGTCTCCCGGCTAGGGCGCCGCAGCGGTTGGTCCCCTTCCCAGTCGTAAGCCCTGGGATCCACCACCACGCTTTTCATCGCCAGCGCGCTGGGCTGACTCGGCTCACGCCGATAGCCCTCTGGCATCACCAGGGCCAGGCCATAGGGATCCAAGAGCAGATTATTGGAATCGAAGCGCAGCCCGTTGGCTGGATCCCAAGGGCCATGCACGCGATAGCCATACACCTGGCCAGGGCTAAGTCCGGCCACAAAACAGTGCCAATAATGGTAGGTGCGGTAGGCCTCTCCCTCAAGCACCAACACCTGGGAAGGCTCTGGGGATGATGGGTTCTCAAAAAGGCACAACTCCACCTTGGTGGCGTCCCTGGCATAAAGACTGAAATTCACACCACCCGGCAGGGGCTTTGCCCCCAGGGGTGCACTTGATCCTGGAGACAAGGCAACTTGGGGCACGGATGCAACGCGCCCCAAGGCGCCGCGCAGGCCAATCCATGATGGCCCGAATCAGCCTGGCCCGGCTCAATTTGACCGCTGGTGGCCTTAGCCATCCTGGACTCCATGGGTGTGGGCGACCCCCCCAGCTGGGAGAAAGCAGCGATGTATGTAGTGATGTGTCTGGTGCTGGCCACCTGTGGGGGCGGCCTTTTTTCCCTCGACAATCTGATCATTGCCGACATCCTGAAGGCTCTGATCAGCTGAGCTGGCATGCCGCAAGCAATGCCTCGCTTATTTTTGGGCTGGGTTTATGGCCCATGGGCAGCATCGGCCGTGGTCAATTTGGCCGCCCTGCGGTTGATGATGGCCGACGAATTCAACTTGCACAGCCATGGCTGGAGCCTCTTCGGGAGCGGAGCGATCTGTTTTTCGATTGGCTGCGTCAGCAAGGTGTCCTGGGAGCTAGCCAAAATCAATCGCAACCTTCCCCGGGATCGTCAAATTATTGAACACATGGTTCTGCATTAATCGGGGCGATGGGAAGTAAACGCCTGATCACAATCATCACCCTGCCTTGGATTGCCGCCGCCATCGTGTTGCTGCTGGTCACCAAATTGCGGGACGACGCCCTCCGCTGGCATTGGGGACTGTTTGGCAATGCCGCCATTTGCTTTTCGATTGGTTGCCTAGCCCGAACCAGCGTGCTGCTGCACGACAAGGTCCAGGCGGAAAAGAAAGCTGAAGCCGGCCTTGCGAGCCAAGCCAACGGACCGAGCCCCTCCCGCCCATGACCGCAAGGGCGCGGCAGTCGGCATGGATTGCCTTGGCCGCCACCCTGGGCCTGGTGTTCCCCAGCCCCAGGAACTCGTGGGCAGAGACCCTTCCCAAACCCTCAGCCTCCCTGCTGCGCAGCCTGAATCGCTTCGAGAAGGATCTGCAGCTCCTGGATCAGACCCTGCCAAACCCGGTCCCTGGATTCGCCCGGGCCAAGGGGAAGAGGGTCGCAACGGACCAAGTCGATGGAACACCGACAAGCGTTCTGGCCAGCCTCGCGCCGCCTGCCCCTGGAGCCATACCCAGCAGCATCGAAGCCGTCAGGATTCAGCGCAGGGTTCGCCTCAGCCTGCCCATGGCCCTGGAGGTAGCCGTTCGCAACGACCCCGAGCTGGCAGAGCAGGTGGCAGCGGTTCGAGAGCGACAAGGCTGGCTGACTTCCGTGCGGGGGCGCTTCTGGCCCGAACTCTCCCTGCTGGCGGGAAGTGGCTATAGCCAAAGGCGCACCGACAGCACCGCCTGGCAGGGGAACGAAGGCATCTACCCAGCTGGCTCCCCATTCCTGGTGAGAACAGGAGGCTGGAACCAAATCCAACAAAACCTCCAGGTCACCACCGCTGGCTTGGGGCTCAATTGGGAGCTGGTGAGTTTTGAACGCAATGCAGCCTTGGCCGAATCCAAAGACGAACTCAAGGCCTCCCAACAGCGCTATGCCAACCGCCTACGCCAACTGCAACTCGACGTGAGCTTGGCCTACTACGGGCTTCAGTTGGCCGAGCAACTGACGCGGGTCCGGCAGGCCGTCGTCAACAACGACGCGATCGTGAGGGGGGAAGTTTCGGCCCTGAAGCGCTCGGGATTGGTTCCCAGGCTGGATTTGCTCCGGGCCGATGCGGCCCTGCAACAAAGTCAGTACCGGCTTGAGCAAGCTGATGCCCTGCGGCTGAGTCGCCAACGCCAAATCAGCAACCTGATCAACGTCCCCTTTGATGTCACCGTCACCGCGTCTGAGGCGGTGACGCTGCAGCCACCATGGCCCTTGGATCTGCAGCAAACCCTGATCCAGGGCTTTGCCCAAAATCCCCAAATGCTGGCCCTGCAGGCGGCCCGGGATGCGCTGATCAACCAGGCCAATCGGCGGGCGGCAGAGTTGCTGCCCAGCCTGAGGCTGTTTGCCCAGGCGGGCTACGGAGAGGTGATCTCCGATGAACCGCTCATCAACCTGAATGGCTGCTGTGGTGCCACCCACATCCCCGCGCTCTACAGCCAAAGCGCCGACTGGGCAGCAGGCCTGCAATTCCGCTGGCGCCTATTCGACGGCGGGGTCACCAGCGGGGCCGCATCGGCCAGCCGGGCTGCAGCAGAACGCACCGAGCAAGCCCTGGCCCGGGAGCGCAATGGCATCCGCCAGCGGATGGAAGCCGCCTTCTTCGACCACCGCGCGGCCCTCCGCCAAATCGTGGCCTCCCGGTCGTCCTACGCGGCAGCACGGGAAGCCTTTCGCGATGTGCGGGCCCGCTACCAACTCGGCCTCGCCGATTACACCGATGTGAGCCAAACCATTCAGCTGCTCACCCAAACGATGGAAAGTGTGGCCGAATCCATCACCCTCGCCAACGTGAGCTACGCCCAGCTGCTGCGGGAATTGATCACGGTGCCGAATCAACCGGGGGCTCCGGTGAACCTTCCCCTGGTGCTGCCCCAACCGGCGCCAATGCTGCCAAGCGCTGCCGGCGCCGCACCATCCAGGCCCAACTCCGCCAGAACAGCAGGCTAAGCAACACCAAAAACCAAAACCAAACCTCGGGGGCATTGGCATGGAGCAGCACCACTAACAGGCTGGCTTCAATCACTAGCAAGGGAAGCTCAGAGCGCAACGGCCCATGGACGCCAGCCCAGCGAGATCTGGCTGTCATGGCAGCGTTCCCCTTTGGCGGGTTTGGGGGCGATCTTGGCCTTCCTGGGCGCCATTGCGGTAAGAGCCCGTCAGCTCCCGCAGCACGGGCAGTACATAGCTGATGGGGGTTCGCCATTCCACATAGCCATGGGCCTTGAGGGTGAGGCCCTCGCGGATCGGGAAGACACTGCTACCCCGAGACAGGGTCCATCGGTAGCCATCAAAGCTGCGGGATCCACGGGCCAGGGCAATGTCGGCGCGCATCACCGGCCCGCCCTTCACCAAGGCTTCTGCCAGCTGGGGATTGCCCATGGTGGTGTCCACATCCTCACGGGTTGCCGGCAGCAGGCTCACCCGTTGCACCTGGCCGAGCAGTCCCCCGAAACGGCCCCGTTCATTCCAATCCGGCACCACCTCCATCGGCAAGCCGATGGGTAAACGCCGGGCATCGGCAGGCGGGAAATAGGCCACGGCAAAGAGGGTGTCGCCGAGCTTTCCACCCAGGGTTCCCAGGCGCTGGCCGGGCTTCACCGTTTGGCCCCGCACCACCTGGAGATCGAGGATTTGCCCAGGACGATCAGCCAGCAGGGTTCCTTCGTAGCCCAATCGGGCCTTGGTCACCTTGATCTGGCGACGGGTGTCGTCAATGCGGTACTGGCGCCGTTGCTGCTCGGTATCGATCTCCAGCTTCACCTTCTCGAAGGCATCCACCACTTCCTTCTCGCGAATGCGCAGGTTTTCGATGGCCACATCGAGCTGGGTGGCCCGATCTTCGGTCGCAACCACTTCCTCCGAGAGGGGGGCCACCACGTCGCGGCGGGCAAGCAAGCGGAAGTCGGCAACCTTTTGGTTGTAGGTGCGGCGCAGCCGGCCTAGGCGCAGGCGTTCGCTCTGCAACTTCGCCAACGACGTGTCCCGAACCCGGCGTGCGGACTCCAGTCGCACCCCATCGCGCTGGTTGAGGTTGGCATTGATGCCAATCAACTGAAGCAAATCATGCTCCTGGCGCCGCAACTCCTGATCCAAGGTGGGCAAATACATCGTGATCAAGGGTTGGCCCTTGGTCACCGTTTGCCCCACCTTGACCGCGATCGAGAGGATCTGGCCCTCAGCGCGGGCATCAATCACCCGGGATCCCCCCGGCACAATCATCACGCCGCGACCAACAACCTCGGTGGGCACGGGCCAGAACAGCACCCACCCCCCCGTCAGCACACCCAAGGTTCCCAGGGCCAGGAGCACCTGCCCCTCGGGATCCTTCGATTGGTGCTGCAGCCAGGATTGGAAGCGCTGCAATCCAGCCCTTGATCGATCAGTCAACGATTGCAGGGAGCCTTCCCGCATCAACGTCCAAATCGCTCCAGGAGATGGTCACCAACCCGCAGGGCATTGGCGATCGCGGTCAGGGAGGGATTCACGGCACCAATGGTGGGCATGAAGCTGGTATCCACCACATAGAGATTGTCCAGTTCATGGGCCTTGCAGTGGATATCAAGAACGGATGTGGCCGGATCAGTACCAAAACGACACGTGCCAGCCTGGTGACCCACAGCCGCAATCGACATCTCACTCTTGATGTAGAACTGGCGCTCCACCAAGTGGTTTTTCAGGTAGAGCTGATCCAGCAGCCCCGTCAGCCTGCCGTACAAATGCTGGGCCGCTGATTGGTTGTTAGGGGTGTAATTGAGGTTGATCTGGCCCTCCTGATTGACCGTCACCCGATTCTCAGCGGCCGGTAAATCTTCCGATGAGATCCAGAAGTCCAGGGCATGCTCGGCGATCTTGTCCATCGACCATCCCGGCATCAGAAAGGTTTCCAATGGGGCATAGCCCTTCATGATGGTGCCATTGGTCTTACCCGTCATCTGAATATTGCCCATCGGATAGTCGAATTCGGCATCTCCGAGGTACCAATCGTTGATGGTGATTGTTTTCTGGAACACCGTGGTGTTGGGCTCATGGGCCAGGGCCACCATCGCCTTGCTGTTGTGATACATGTAATTGCGCCCCACCTGATCGGAGCCATTGGCCAAGCCCTTGGGGTGCTGATCATTGGCAGACATCAACAACAGCCGGGCACTATTGGCGGCACCGCAGCTCACCACAACCACATCACCGCTGACGGTCATGGGTAGGCCGTCGCGCTCTAGTTGAACAGCCTTGACCGTGCGGCCACTGGCATCGGTGAGCAGCCGTGACACATGGGCCCGGGTCAGCAAACTCACGTTGTTCGCAGCCAGGGCCGGACGCATGCCAAGCACATCGGCATCACTCTTGGCATGGACCAAACAAGGGAAACCATCACAGCAATTGCACTTGCGACAGCGGCTAAAGGCCATGTTGGCCTCATCCAACATCACCCCAGTAGGGGCATGGAAAGGATGCAAGCCAGCGCTGCGTAGATCGTCTACCAGCTTTTGGATTCTTGGCTCGTGGGCAATCGGAGGATGGGGGTACGGGCCTTGGCAGGGGGGCTCGGTGGGATCTTCTCCCCGTTGACCATGGACGTGATACATCTCCTCGGCCCGCTGGTAAAAGGGCTCAAAATCGCTATACCGCAAGGGCCAGGCCGGGGAAATGCCATCAAAATGGACAAGCTCCTCAAAATCTTGCTGGCGGAGCCGGAAGTGGGCAGCGCCATACATCTTGGTGGCACCACCGACAAAGTAGTGACTGCCAGGCTGAAAAGGTTTGTTGTGTTTATCGAACCAGGTGTCTTTCGAGACATAGCGTCCCTTTTGGAACACTTCTTCCGCATCCCAATTCTGGGGTTCCTGGGGCAGCCAATCCCCCCGTTCCAAAACCAAAACCTTGAGACCAGAAGCGGCGAGGTGGCGGGCCAACGTGCCCCCACCGGCACCACTGCCCACAATCACAATGTCAAAATGGGCCCCATCCGACACCTCAAGCTGGGAGCCTTGGGGTAGGGGCGAGATCGCCAATGACGGACCTGGAATTTCAACGAAAGGGTGTGAAAGAGCCATGGGAACGAAGGAGGAAACGTTAGCCGGAGGGATAACGGCTGAGCTGGTTAATCATCTTGGCCGTCATGGCACTCCAGCCCGTCTGGTGGGAAGCCCCCACACCACTGCCATTATCACCGTGAAAATATTCGTTGAACAGGATTAAATCCTTCCAGTTGGGGTCATTCTGAAACAGATCCACTTGGCCATTGAAGGCGCGGCGACCCTCACCATCCCGGCGGAAGATGCCAACCAAGCGCTCTTCCAGCAGCAGGGAAGCCTCCCAGAGGTTGACCCAATGGCCCGAACCGGTTGGGAATTCAACCTTGAAGCTGTCACCAAAGAAGTGGGAATACTTCTGTAGCGACTCGATCAGCAGGAAGTTGATCGGCATCCACACAGGGCCGCGCCAATTAGAATTACCTCCAAACATGGCAACGGGGCTGTCGGCAGGGCTGTAGGCCAAGGTTTCATGGTCGACCCCCTCGGTATAGCTATAGGGATTCGATTCATACACCTTGGAGAGCCCTCTAATTCCATAGGGAGAGAGGAACTCCTCCTCATCAAACAAGCGCTGGCAAATGCGCCTTAACCTGTCTTCAGGAACCAGGGTGAAAAGAATTCGATCATCGTGCCAGCGACCCAGATTATGCTCAAGCCATGTGGGCGTGGTGCGCTCATGCACAAACCACTTCATGTTGTTTAGAATATCAAGTACCGGCAGACGATCAACGGTTTCCCGGTCAAAACTGGAAACCGCCAGCAGGGGAATCAATCCAGAAAGCGAACGGGTACGCAGATAATCACAACTACCATCCGGCCGCTTAATCACATCGTAATAGAAGCCATCATCATCATCCCAACTCAAGTAGCTCCGGGTTGCAGACGTATTGAGAGTAATTGCAAGCTGGGTAAAGTCGCAGACGAAACGCTCACAAATATCGACATACTCAGGCTCCTCCCGACTCAATTCAACTGCAATATTCAGCAGATTCAAGCTAAGGGACGCCATCCAGGCGGTGCCGTCACACTGCTCAATGTGGCTGCCATCGGCGAGGGGGAAACGGCGATCAAAGACGGCAATATTATCGAGGCCAAGAAAGCCTCCCTCAAAGACATTGTCGCCGGTACGATCATTGCGATTCGCCCACCAGCCGTATTCAAGCAGTAATTTTCGCAGGGATGATCGCAGAAAGGCTTGATCGGCAACTCCAGATTGCTTGCGATCGATCTGATAGATCCGCATCGCCGCCCAGGCCCCAATCGGCGGGTTGGGATCGGAGAGCGCCCATTCATAGGCTGGGGTCTGGGCACTCGGAGAGGTGAAGTGTGGCGATCGCAGCAGCATGCATTGCTCCTTCGCCGTGGCTGGATCGATCACGGCAAAAGCCACCGCGTGGAACATCAAATCCCACTGGCAAAAGTAGGGGTACTCCCACGAATCCGGCATCGAAATGATGTTGTGGGCATGGAGACGACTCCAGAGGGCCGTATCGGTTTGCCAGCGATTACTCGGAGGAGGGGGCTGGGTTGGGTCCCCCTCCAGCCAACGCAACACACTCCAGCCGTAGTACTTCTTGCACCACAGCAAACCGGCCAAGGCCGTGGAATGGATCAGGCGATCATCTGCCGTGAGGCCTGGCAGAAGATGCTCTTGGAAAGCATGCCAATCGGCCTCCCGCTCGGCAAAAATCCCATCGAAGCCAGCACCAAACGGTTCAACCGCTGGGCCATCAGCCGTTGGGCTATCAGCTGCTTGGGGGCGCAGACGCAGCTGCACGCACCATTCTTCGCCAGGGGCCAAATCCCGCTGCAGCAAACGGGCCGCCTTGGTGCCAAATCGAGCCGGATTGATGGCACCGGCCTCTCCCTCCACCACATAGCGATGGAAACCATCCTTCTGGAAGGGGGTGGGGTTGGGATGGTGATACAGACGATCCAGGTTGGTTTCGTTGTCGGTAAACAGCCAATCGCCCTGCTCCCGGCAGTGCAAGGCATAGGCCTCCAAATGGGCCAAGGCTGGAATCGCCACAGCATCCTTTGACACGCCATCGGTTGCGACGCCGTCATTTGCAACAGCCATGGGCTGGCATGTCTGGTCTGGATAACCCCAGGACCAGGTATTCCGCATCCAAATCGTGGGCAACAACGTGATTGGCGCTGTTGCCGGC
>Ga0310097_100077_pt1 | contig 17906 bp, 16 predicted proteins | sample LakMicSRFTotalB7_FD_194445 | JGI IMG/M metagenome (GOLD analysis project Ga0310097, IMG submission 194445) | Enriched freshwater cyanobacterial communities from Lake Michigan, Michigan, United States - MI23.SRFL.Total.B7 | ecosystem: Environmental > Aquatic > Freshwater > Lake | place: USA... | reverse complement strand
GCTTCTACGAGCGCCAGCGCCGCCGGCTCGGCCTGTTGCTGGAGGCCGACGGCACCCCCACCGGTGGCCGCTGGAGTTTCGATGCCGAGAACCGGCGCCGCCTGCCGAAGGGCTACTTGGAGCCGCCCCTGCCGCCGGTGCCCGTTAGCCCCCATGAGCCGGCGGTGCGCGCCCTGATCGGCCGCCATTTCGCCAGCCACCCCGGCGAGCTCGGCCCCCTCTGGATTCCCTACGACCACCCCCAGGCCCAGGCCTGGCTGGAGAGCTTCCTGGAGGAGCGGCTGGCGGGATTCGGCCCCTACGAAGACGCCCTCAGCCAAAGCCACGACACCCTGCACCATTCCCTGCTCTCGCCCCTGCTCAACACGGGCCTGCTGACGCCGGCCGCCGTGATCGGGGCCTGCCTGGCCCAGGCCGCCAGCCGCCAGGCCAGCGCCGAGCCGGTGCCGATCGCGTCGCTGGAGGGTTTCCTGCGTCAGCTGATCGGTTGGCGCGAGTTTGTGCGCGGCATCGATCGGGTCCACGGCGAGCACCAGGCCAGCTCAAATTTTTGGAACCACCAGCGCCGGCTGGCCCCCTGCTGGGACGAGGGCAGCACCGGCCTGCCGCCCCTGGATCAGGCAATCCGCCGGGTGAACCGGCTCGGCTACAACCACCACATCGAGCGCCTGATGGTGATCAGCAGCCTGATGTTGCTCTGTGAGATCCACCCGGGCGAGGTGCATCGCTGGTTCATGGAGCGCTACCTCGATTCCTATGAATGGGTGATGGGTCCGAATGTCTATGGCATGGGCCAGATGAGTGATGGCGGCATTTTTGCCACCAAGCCCTACATCTGCGGCTCCAATTACATCCTCAAGATGGGGGACTACAAACGCGGCCCTTGGTGTGAAATTTGGGATGGGCTCTATTGGCGCTTCATCGAACGCCACCGCCCCTTTTTTCAGGCCAATCCGCGCCTCTCGATGATGGTGCACCTGCTGGATCGCATCGAACCGGATCGGCGCCAGCGTCTCCATAGCGCCGCCGATGCCTTCCTCAGCCGCGCCACCCTGGTGGCGCCCTGAATTCCGCCTTGCCCGTGCCCGCCCCCACCGACAGGGATTCCGCCAACCAGGATTTCGCTGAGAACGCTGTTGCTGCAAGCGATGGAGCCAAAGGCCCGGCCCCGGCTGGGGCAGCCCTGGGCCCGCCGGCCTTGCTGGAGCGTCTCGCTGCGGTGGAGGGCATGGGCCCGGGCCGGCGCCGGCTGGTGGTGGTGCTCCCCCAGCTGGGTGATTTCGACAGCCTCGAATACGCCCAGGCCCTGGTTAGCGCCCTGCCCCAGCTGGAGGCTGCGGGCATCGCCCTGCTGGCGATCGGCATCGGCAATCAGGAGAGCCGCGAGCGTTTCTGTGCCTTCACGGGTTTCCCCAGGGAGCGGCTGCTGGTGGATCCCGAGCCCCAGCTGCACCAGGCCCTGGGGCTCTACGCCGGTCTGACCCAGGTGGGCGGACCCTGGCCCAATCTCTTGCTGATGTGTGCCGGCATCGGCTCCCCCGGCACCCTGGCGGAGGTGCTGCGCGGCTACACCGGCGATCGCAGTGCCCCCCAGCGCATCGCCGACGACGAGACGATCCAGGCGGGCCCCCTACCGCCGATCCAGGGCTCTTTTTTTGCCCGGGCGGGTGGTTCGGGTTTCCTGCGGCCCTTCGAACTGGCCACGGTGCGCCTCCAGAACATGGCCGAAGTGCTCGGCCATTGGCGCACCTATGTGCCCCGCGACGACTTCCTCACCCAGCGGGGCGGCACCTTCCTGCTCGAGGCCGACGACTCCTTGCTCTACCGCCACATTGACCAGGGCATCCTCGGTTTTTCGGCCACCATGGCCCGGCCGTTGGGTTTCCTGGATCCCTGGTTGGGCTGAAGACTGCCCCGGATCAAGCCAGGCCTGGATCAGGCCAGATCCAGATCGAGCCCCAGCTGCAGCGGCCTTGTGGCGTCATCTTTAGGGGTGGAACTGGAACTGCGCCGCCGCCCACCCTTAGACGCTGAGCGGCTTCTGGTGCCGCCGGAGCGGCGCGAGCCATGGGTTTGCAGGACCGTGGCGGCCCACTCCCGGAACCCGGGCTCCTGGCGCCGGTCCCAGATCCGCTGCTTCGCTTCCCGGGCCGCGGCGGCCGGGTCCACCAGCGGCAGGGGGTAGTCGACCCCGAGCACACAGCCCGCGCTGGTTTGGGTCGACAACGGCATGGTCCAGGGTTCATGCAGGTGCACTACGGGCACCCGCGCCAGTTCCGGCAGCCACTGGCGCAGGAATTGCCCCTGGGGGTCATGGTCCTGGCCCTGCTTGATCGGGTTGTAGATCCGGATCGTGTTGATGCCCGTGGTGCCGGATTGCATCTGGCACTGGCTCCAGTGGATGCCCGGCTCGTAGTCCACGAACAGGCGCGCCAGCACCAGGCCGCTGTCGCGCCAGGGCAGCCAGAGCTGGTAGCTCGCCACCGACATCAACATCGCCCGCATGCGGAAGTTGATCCAACCCGTGGCGATCAGGGCCCGCATGCAGGCATCCACGAACGGCAGGCCGGTGCGCCCCGCGGCCCAGGCGGCCAGCCGCTCCGGTTCGCTGGCCCGCAGGCCGGCGGTGAGCGGGTGCAGCTCCTTGAACTCCAGATCCGGTTGGCTTTCCAGCTTCTGGATGAAGTGGCAATGCCAGTGCAGCCGCTCGTCAAAGCCCCGCAGGGCCCGGGGCCAGTCGCCCCGTTGCGGGGCGGGCAGGCCCTTCAGGTCCGCGAGGCGGCCGCGGCTGCGCTGCACGATCTCCCGCATCGAGAGGGTGCCCCAGCTCAGGTGGGGCGAGAGGCGCGAGCAACTGGCAAAGGCCGTGCCTGGGCTCGAGAGCTCCCGGTGGTAGCGGGCGCCCCGCTGGGCCAGAAAGCTCTCCAGCAGGGCTAAACCGGCTTGGCGCCCCCCTGGCTGGCGGCCGGGGCAGGGGTCGCCCGCCAAGCCCAGATCCTGGGCGCTGGGGATGGCGCCGGGCTCGATGCCCCCAAGCGGCGTTAAGGCCTCTGGCGGTGGGCTGATCGCTTCGGCCATGCGCCCTTCCCAGCGGCGGGCCCAGCCGTTGCGGCTCTTCAGCCGGCGGATCACGCCGAACTGGGGCAGCTCGATCCAGGCGATGCCGTGGCGTTGGGCCCAGGCGGCCACCCGCCGGTCGCGGGCATAGGTCCAGCCGTTGCCGGTTTCCTCATGGCTCCAGAGGCCGGCGATGTCGAACTGGCGGCGGGCCCGCTCCAGCACGGCCTCCACAGACCCCGTGCGCACGATCAGGGGCTGGCCTAGCCGCGCCAGCCCCTGGCGTAAATCCTCCAGGCTCTCGGCGCAGAAGGCCCACTGGCGAGCCGAGGCATCGGCCTGCTGCCACAGTTCAGGCTCCACCACCACCAGGGGCAGCACCGGTCCGCGGCGACAGGCGTGGAGCAGCGGCTGGTGGTCGACCAGCCGCAGATCCCGCTTAAACCAAACGACCTGCAACCCCTCCATGGGCGCGACCCTAGGGAGTTTGGGCCTGGCCCTAGGACCGGCTTGGGGACTCCCCAAAGGGGGCCAGACCGGATTAGGCCCGCTCGAACTCAATCAGACGGGAGAAATAGAAGGGGGCCTGGTTGAGGCTGCGGCGCACCAGGCGGAAGCCCCTGCGTTCCGCCGCCGCCACGATGCCGCTTTCGCGCAGGGTGTAGGCCCGGGTGGTCTTGCTGGGGCCGGGGAACAGTTCGCCGATGCGCTTGAGCACCGCCAGCAGCGGCGTGTAGGGGGCAAAACTCACCAGCAGGCGGCGTTCGGCCAAGGAGGCCAGATGTTCCACCATCTGTTCGGCCGGTTCCTGGGGGTAGTGGATGAACACATCCAGGCAGATCACGGTGTCGTAGCGGCCCTCCAGGCTCTCCAGATCGGAGGCACTGAACTGCAGGCGGGCCGGATCGATGCCCTGCTCAGTCGCCCGGCGGCTGGCCTCGTTGACCATCGCCTCGGAGAGGTCGCTGGCCTGGATGCTGCCGGCCCCCAGGGCCGCCAGGGGCAGGCTGAGGCTGCCGACGCCGCAGCCGGCATCACAGAAACTGCGCTCGGCCAGGTTGCCCTCTTCTTGCAGCCAGGCCAGCACCTGGTCCACCGTTTTCTGGTGGCCGATGCGGATGTTGCGCTGAACCTTGTTGACGTCTTCGCTGTCGCTGTAGATGCGATTCCAGCGATCAAAGCCGGTGCTATTGAAATAGGCCTCCACCACAGACTTCTCGCTGTCCTTGGCCGATGGAGTTGGGGCGTTTGCAGTAGCGCCTGCGTCGGTCTGGGACGTGTTGTCCAGGAGCTGCTCGGGGGCCATCGGAAACGGCTGGTGCGACAACGTTGGCCGGGATCCTAGGCAGGTTGGCTGCTGGGCCCGCTCCGCTGCCAGGCCAGGGCAGGGGCCGCCCCACTCCAGCGCAGGGTCTCGGCGAGGGGCAGGCCCACGAGCAGGCTTTCGATCGGCCGGTCGTCGCCCAAGACCCGCCGGGGGCTCACCGTGGCGGCGGCGATCGTGGCTTCCACCTCGCCGCCCCAGCGGACCAGGCGCCGCACCCCCTCCAGCAGGGGCAGGGTCACCCCCGCCAGGGTGCCGTCCGGGAGGCGGCAGGTGCCCTGTTCCACCAGCAGCTCCCGCTCATCCCAACGGTGGCGGCCATCGGCCAGGCCGTAGGGGGCCAGGGCATCACTCACCAGCACCAGCTGGTCACCCGCCAGCCGTTGCAGCAACACCGCCATCGATGGCGCCACATGGACGCCATCGGCGATCAGGCCCAGGTGCACCCCGCCCCCCAACAGGGCCGCCGCCACGGGCCCAGGGGCCCGGTGGTGCAGGCCGGCCATGGCGTTGAGGCTGTGGGTGAGCATCGACACGCCGGCGCCATAGGCGGCGCTGGCCTCGGCCTCATTGGCCTCGCTGTGGCCGAGGCTCACCACAACCCCCAGCTCCAGGAGGGCCCCGATCACCTCGCCGGCTCCCTCCAGTTCCGGGGCCAGGGTGACCAGGGCGATCTCCTCTTCAAACCCGCCGATCCGCTCCAGCAGGGCCGGGCGGCTGGGCGCACAGAGATGGAGGGCGGGATGGGCGCCGCGGCGGGCGTGGGCCAGGAACGGACCCTCCAGGTGGGCGCCCAGCAGGCGGCAGCGGCCGCTGCGGTGCCGCTGCCGGGCGGCCCGCAGCACGGCCAGGGCCTGGCGCAGGGGCGCCACGGCGCAGGTCACCAGGGTGGGGCAGATCGCTTCAACGCCATCGCGCCAGAGCAGCTCCAACAGGGTCTCCAGCTCGGGTAGGTCGGCGTCGGTTAGTTCCGGGAAGGCCAGGCCCAGGCCGCCATTGATCTGCAGGTCCACCCCGGCGGGACTGAGCCAGTCCCCCTGCCAGTCGGCTCCGGCCGCGGCGCTGCCGGGGGCCAGGGCTTGCACGGCGGCAATCTGGTTCTGGCCATTGAGGCCGATCCGCCAGAGCTGGGGGCCGCCCCCGGGCAGGCGGATGTTGCTGAGCCAGCGCATCGAGACAACTCCCGCCGGGGGAGGGCGAAGGGGTGCCGAAGCGGGAGAATGCCATCCTCGCCGCTCCTTTGCCCTTTTCGTCCCATGGCCGTTGCCCCGCGCGACTCCAGCGCTGCCCCCGCGCCCGGCGACCAGGCCCCTGGTTCCTCTGGGGCGCTCCTAGTGGCGGTGGTGATGGGCAGCGATTCGGACCTGCCCACCATGGAGCCGGCCGTGGCGCTGTTGCGGCGGTTTGGCGTTGGCGTTGAGGTGCGGGTGCTCTCGGCCCACCGCACGCCCCTAGAGATGGTGGCCTTTGCCCAGGCGGCCGCCGGCCGGGGCCTCAAGGTGGTGATCGCCGGGGCCGGTGGCGCCGCCCACCTGCCCGGCATGGTGGCCTCGCTCACCACGTTGCCGGTGATTGGCGTGCCGGTGCAGAGCCGGGCCCTCTCGGGCGTGGATTCGCTCCATTCGATCGTGCAGATGCCGGCCGGGATCCCGGTGGCCACCGTGGCGATTGGCAATGGGGTCAATGCCGGCCTGCTGGCGGTGCAGATCCTCGCCACCGCCGACGCTGGCCTGGCCGACAAGTTGCTCGCTTACCGCCGCGAACTCCATGGCCAGGTGACCAGCAAAGATGCCCGCCTGCAGGAGCTGGGCAGTGCGGCCTACCTGGAGGCGATGGCGGGGCCGCGATGATCGAGCGTCTGGTGCTGCCGCCCTGGCTTCGGCTGGGCCTGATCCTGCCCCTGCTGGTGCTCAACCTCTGGGTGCTGCGCCAGTTGCTGCTGCCCTTAGCGCCCTTCCCGGCCCTGTTCATCGGCGCGGCCCTGATCGCCTTTTTGCTCGACATTCCCACCCGCTGGCTGCACGGCCGCGGCCTGCCCCGGGGCATAGCCGTATTGCTGGTGGTGGGCCTCGCGCTGGGCCTGCTGGTGCTCTCCGCCCTCTGGCTCGTGCCCCGGCTGGTGGAACAGCTGGTGGGGCTGATCAATGCCCTGCCGGGCTGGCTGTCCGAGGGGGAGCGCTGGCTCAAGGTGCTCGAGGAGTGGGCCGCCGAACGGGGCCTGCCCACCGAATTCGGCGACCTCAGCAGCAGCCTGTTGACCCGCACCAGCCAGGTGGCCAGCCAGCTGAGCCAGCGGCTGCTCAGCCTGCTCGGCGCCACCGTTGGCCTCACGGTCAACACCTTGATCGTCACGGTGCTGGCGGTGTTTCTGTTGCTCGGCGGTGAGGCGATCGTGGCCGGCCTGGCCCGCTGGCTGCCGGCCGCCTGGAGTGGCCTGCTGCTCACCACCTTGGGCCGCACCTTCCGGGGCTATTTCGCCGGCCAGGTGGTGCTTGCCCTGATCCTCAGCGGCGCCCAGATGGTGGTGTTCACCCTGCTGGGCATTCCCTATGGAGTGTTGTTTGCCGTGCTGATCGGCTTCACCACCCTGGTGCCCTACGCCAGTGCCGTCACGATCCTGCTGGTGAGCCTGCTGCTGGCTTTGGAGGATCCCCGCACCGGCCTGGAGGTGCTGGCGGCGGCCATCAGCGTGGGTCAGGTGGTGGACCAGGTGATCCAGCCCCGGCTGATGGGCAGCATCGTTGGCCTGCAGCCCGCCTGGCTGCTGGTCAGCCTGCCCTTGGGGGCCCGCTTTGGCAGCCTGATGGGCCTGGGCGAGCTGCTGGGCTTGCTGCTGGCGGTGCCCGTGGCCAGCTGCCTGAAAACCTTCCTCGATGCCTGGGCTACCCAGCTCGGCTTGCCCGAGGTTCCGGGCCTGCCCCAGGGCCCCGGCTTGCCGCAGGGCACCGGCTTGCCGCAGAGCCCTGGCTTGCCGCAGAGCTCCAGCCTCAAGCCGCCGCCGGAATGATCCCCTGCTCCTGCAGGTAGGTGATCACCTGGCTGACGCAGTCGTCCAATGACTGGCTGCCGGTTTCCACCCGCAGTTCCGGCTGCTCGGGCTCTTCGTAGGGGCTGGAGATTCCGGTGAAATCCTTGATCACCCCGGCCCGGGCTTTGGCATAGAGCCCCTTGGTGTCTCGGGTTTCGCAGGCGGCCAGGTTGGCGGCGCAATGCACCTCGATGAAGTCCCCCTCCGGCACCAGCGCCCGGACCCGATCGCGGTCGGCTCGGAACGGCGACACGAACGCGGTCAGCACCACCACCCCCGCATCCACGAACAACTTGGCTACCTCGCCAATGCGGCGGATGTTTTCGGTGCGGTCGGCGTCGGAGAAGCCCAGGTCCTGGCAGAGGCCATGGCGCACGTTGTCGCCATCGAGCACGTAGCAGGCGAGGCCCTGTTCAAACAGGGCCGAATTAACCGCGTTGGCCAGGGTGCTCTTGCCGGCGCCCGAGAGGCCGGTGAACCAAAGAATGGCGCTGCGGTGGCCGCGCTGGTGGGCCCGGGCCGCCCGATCCACCGAGGAGTGGTGCCACACGATGTTGGTGGAGGCGCCCTTGGTGGTGAGGGGGCTAGGGCTGGATGTCGGGCTAGGAGCAGACATGGGCGCGGGCGACGGCCGAATCGATGCCAGCCATTCTCCCCACCGGGGTGGGGCGGGCCCCCTGCCTGGTCAGCGCTCACCCAGGCAGGGGGCCAGGCGCCGTCAGCGGCCCGGGCTCAGAAACTCTTGACCAGCAGGGATACGCCCATCAGCAGTGAGAGCACCTCAAAGGCGCGCTTCACCAGCCGGCTGCCCTTGGCGATGGCCAGGTGGGCCCCCAGGTAACCGCCGGCGACGGATCCAGCCAGCAGCACCGGCACCCAGCTCCAGGCGATCTGGCCCCCGATCCCCAGGGTGAGGGCGCCGGCGCCGTTCCAGAACAGGCCCACCAGGATCAGGGTGTAGGCCACGGCCCGGCCGTAGTCGAGGCCAAACCAGCGCACCAGCCACAGGGTTACAAACAGGCCGGTGCCGGAGGTGAGCGAGCCGTTGAGGAAGCCGATGGCGAACAGCCCCGCGCCGCCGATGGCCAGGCCGCGCCGATCCAGCTGGCGCCCGGTGCTGACGCTGCCCAGTTGGGGGTTGGTGATCGAATAGAGCCCCAGGGCGATGGTGAGCAGCCCCAGTAGCAGGGTGCAGAGCTTGGGGGGCAGGGCCAGCACCACCCGGGCCCCCAGCACCACCCCCGGCAAGCCGCAGACCAGCACGAAGGCCGCCAGTCGCGGATTCAAGGAGCGCTCGCGGGCATGGCGGAGGCTGGCGCCCACGCCCAGGGCCACGCTGGCCAGCTTGTGGGTGGCCAGGGCCAGGGGAAAACTCAAGCCGAGCAAAATCAGCACCGGCAGCTGCACCAGCCCGGCCCCCCCACCCGCCAGGGCCGAGAGCAGGTTGGCCACCAAGGAGGCCGCAAACAGGCCCAGCTGCAGCAGCAGATCGGCGGGGGTGACCACCGCTGGCAGCCAGAGGGCCATGGGGCTGGGGGTCGGCAGAAGACCAGCCGCGGCCAAGGCCATCAAGGGGAGACTCATCCCCCCGCCTGCTTGGGCCGATACCCCGCCTTCTCCAGGGCCGCCAGGGCCGGGGCCACCTGGTCGCCCTGGAGTTCGATCACGCCGTCCTTGAGGGTGCCGCCGGTGCCGGCGTGGGCCTTGAGCTGCTTGAGCAGGGCCTTGAGCTCGGCCTCGGGGGCCTCCAGGCCCGTGATCGCGGTCACCAACTTGCCGCCCTTGCCGGCCTTGGTGCGCTGCACCCGCACCCGTTGCTGGGCCTTGGCGGCAGGTTCGGTGCCAGCGCCCTGGCCAGGACTAGCCCCGGGCCCCGGGCTGCGTTGCAGGCTTTCCGGCCTGCTGAATTCCTGCCAGCCGCCCTTGGCCATGGTGATGCCGTTTGCTGGCCCTAGTTCAGCGCAGCACGGATTCAGCCCAAGACGGATTCATTACAAGTTGGATTCATCCCAAGTTGGATTCAGCCCAGGACGGAGCCCCGGCACGCACCGACCTGGCCATCGGCCCTAACCGGCTGGCCAGGCTGCCTCCCCAAGCCCCCTAACCCGCCGCCCAAGCGTTGGGCTCCCTTCCCCCTTGGTTGGTTCCTACGCTGGGACCAACTTGCACCGCCGCTGGTGACCAGCACCGTCCCTGCCCTGACCGTTGACCCCGCGGCGCTGGAACCGGCCGTGCGCCCCAACGCCCTGGGCCGCTTTGGCCAGTTCGGCGGCCAATACGTGCCCGAAACCCTGATCCCCGCCCTGGCGGAGCTCGAGGCCGCCGCCGCCGAGGCCTGGCAGGACCCGGCCTTCACCGAGCGCCTCAACCACCTGCTCAAAAACTACGTCGGCCGCCCCACTCCCCTCTACGAGGCCGAACGGCTCACCGACCATTACCGCCGCCCCGAGGGCGGGCCCCGCATCTGGCTGAAACGGGAAGACCTCAACCACACCGGCGCCCACAAGATCAACAACGCCCTCGGTCAGGCCCTGTTGGCCCTGCGCATGGGCAAAAAACGGATCATTGCCGAAACCGGCGCCGGCCAGCACGGGGTTGCCACGGCCACGGTCTGTGCCCGCTTTGGCCTCGAATGCGTGATCTACATGGGCGCCGAGGACATGCGCCGCCAGGCCCTCAATGTGGTCCGCATGCGGCTGCTGGGCGCCACCGTGCAACCCGTCACCGCCGGCACGGCCACCCTCAAGGACGCCACCAGTGAGGCGATCCGCGACTGGGTCACCAACGTCGAGACCACCCACTACATCCTCGGATCGGTGGCCGGCCCCCATCCCTTCCCGATGCTGGTGCGCGACTTCCACGCCGTGATCGGTGAGGAGACCAAGCGCCAGTGCCAGGCGGCCTTTGGCCGCTTGCCCGATGTGTTGGTGGCCTGCGTGGGCGGCGGCTCCAACGCCATGGGGCTGTTCCATCCCTTCGTGCAGGACACCTCGGTGCGCCTGATTGGCGTGGAGGCGGCCGGCGATGGCGTCGCCACCGGTCGCCATGCGGCCACGATCACCGAGGGCCGGGTAGGGGTGCTCCATGGCGCCATGAGCCTGCTGCTCCAGGACAGCGACGGGCAAGTGCAGGAAGCCCATTCGATCAGCGCTGGCCTCGATTACCCCGGCGTCGGTCCGGAGCACAGCTATTTCAAGGAGATCGGCCGGGCCGAATACGGCGCCGTCACCGATAGCGAAGCCCTGGCGGCCCTGCAGTTGGTCTGCAAGCTGGAAGGCATCATCCCGGCCCTGGAAACGGCCCATGCCTTCGCCTGGCTGGACACCCTCTGCCCCACCCTGGCCCCCGGCACCGAAGTGGTGCTCAACCTCTCCGGCCGCGGCGATAAGGACGTGAACACCGTGGCCGACAAGCTCGGCGACCAGCTGGGCCGTTAGGGACGGTCCTGCTGACCCAGGGAGGCGCACCAATCGGCCCAGCTGGGTTAGGCCAGGGTCCTGGGAGGGCGAGTCAGCCCAGCAGCTGCTGCAGGATCGTGGCCACCGACTGGACCGCCGCCCGGGCCGTGGCGTAGGCCATGCGCATCGGGCCCACCAGGGCCACCTGGCCCTGGCCGCCGCTGCCGGTGCGGTACGGGGCCTGCACCACGGCGCACTCGCGCAGGGCCGGGTGGGGATGTTCCTGGCCGATCCAGACCCCGCCGATGGCGCCAGCCCCATCGGCCTGGAGCAGCTGCTGGGGGTCCTGCTCCACCAGCTGCAGCAGGGGCCGCAAGCTTTCGCTGCGGCTGAATTCCGGCTGGCTGAGCAGGCCCCCCAGGCCGAGGGACACGGCGCCGTCCTGCTCCTGGGGCCGGGCCTGACGGTGGCTGCGCAAGCCCTGGCGCAGGAGGGAGCCGCTGCTGCGCAGTTGGGGGGGCAGGGTGCTCCAGTCGATTCGGCCCAGATTGCCCTCCTGCTCCAGTTGGGCGGTGGTCCAGCGCTCCAGGGCCGGCAGTTCGGCCCGGCTGGCGGCCGGTAGGCGCAGGTTGAGGCTGCTGGAGGCGGCTGCGCTTTCCACCAGGAACACCAGCAGCCGGTCGCCGCTGGGCACCAGGCGCAGGGCCTGCAGCTGGGGCTGCTGGCGCTGGGGACGGGTGATCAGGCTGAGCAGGCCCGTGAGATCGGCCAGGCGACGGGCCAGTTGCAGCAGCAGGTCGTCGAGGGCGGCCCATTGCAGGCTCAGGCCGGCCAGTTCCCGTTCCAGCTGACCGGCCGCGGCCCCGGGGGCCGGCAGCAGGCAGTTGACGTAATGGCGGTAGCCCAGCTGGCTGGGCACCCGGCCGGCGGAGGGGTGGGGCTGGGTCAGGAACCCTTTGCGCTCCAGGGCCCCCATGGCGGAGCGCACCGTGGCCGGGCTGGCCGGAAGACCGAAGCGCCGCACCAGGGTGGAACTCCCCACCGGCTCCATCGTGTCGACGTAGTGCCGCACCGTCGCTTGCAGCACCTCCTGTTGGCGGTGGGGCAGCGCTTGCAAGGGAATTCGGGGGGCTGGCAGTCCAGTCATCGTAGGTGGGGTGCCGGGGTCTGCGGCAGTCCTGCCGCGTCGCGGCAGGCCCGCTAGGTCTGCACTCCCAAGGGCGCAAAACGTCCTTGTCTTGCGAAAGTTCAGCAGCACGCAACGATCGCCAACGCAATACGATCTGCAGCGCGGACAGTGGATGGGCGCGAAGAGTTCAGCAGCGCGAAGAGCTCAGTAGCGCGGAACGCTGGGATCCACTTCCACGCTCCAGGCTTCGATGCCTCCCTCGAGGTTCCAGACATCGCTGAAGCCCTGGGCCTCGATCAGCCAGGAGGCGAATTGCCAGCTGCGCATGCCCGCGTGGCAGAGCACCACCACCGGCCGCTGGCGATCCAGCAGCTCCGGGATCTGATCGATCCAGTCCTGGGAGCGACTGAGGGGTAGGTGGATCACGGGCAGGTCCAGGGCGGCCAGCTCCAGCTCCCGGGGCTCCCGCACATCGACGAGTTGGAGGGGATCGCCCTGCTGCAGGCGGGCCTGCAGCTCAGGGGCCCGCAGGGGAAGGGGGGTGGCCATGGCAAACGCTGCTCTGGGGCCATGGGATGCCAAAGATCGGCGCGATGGATAAAGATGAGGCCACTCCTGCGTGCGGCGCATGAAGGCCCGCCCTTTTTTGGCGGCCGTGTTGGCGGCAGCGGTTCTGCTCTTTGGTCTGGGGATCGGGGGCTGGTGGCTGCTGCTGCAACGCAGTCCCCTGGCCCTCCAGCAGCACACCCTTAGCTTGCCCCTGGCGGCCCGGTTTGTGCCCCGCAGCGTGCCGCTCAGCCTGCACTGGCTGGTGTCTGCCGATGAGCCGGCCGCCTACCTGCGGGCCGTGGCCAGGCCCGGTGAGCGGCGCCGGGCCGCCGCCGCTGCCGAGCGCCTGCGGGATGGAGTCTTTGCCACGGCCGGCCTGGATTACGCCTCCGAATTAGCCCCCTGGCTGGGCGAAGAAATCAGCCTGGCCCTGTTGACGCCCCCGGCGCCAGACCATCCGCCCGGCTGGGTGTTGGCCCTGCGCAGTCGCGATCCCGAGGGGGCCCGACGCTTCCTGCAGCGCTTTTGGCAGACCCGCAGCCTGGCTGGCACCGACCTGCAAATCAGCAGCTACCGGGGCATGGGCCTGATCAGCGGCCGCGGCGCCCTGGTCGGCCAGCAACCCCAGCCGATCGCCACGGCCCTGATCAATGACGACCTGGTGCTGATTGCCTCCGGTCGCGGCGCCCTCGAGCAGGCCCTCGATGTCTCCCAGATCGAGGAGCTGAACCAGGCCGGCAGCCCCCAGTTGCAGCAGGCCGTCCGCCGCCTCGGCAAGGGCGTGGTGCTGCTCACGGCCAGGTCTGGAGCCCTGGGCGGCTGGTTGGGTTTGCCGGATCCTGGCGCTGGACTGGTCCCCGCCCCCGGAGCCGCCCCTGGGCCCGCCGCCCTGGAGGAGTTGGTGCTGGCCTTCGCTCCGGCAGGCCGGGGCCTGGAGCTGGCGGGCTTGCTGCAACTGGGCCAGCCCCTGCCCCTCACTCCCCTGCGCGATGGCGAACCGCTGCTCCAGCAGATCGCCCTGCCCGCCTCCAGCTTGGCTCTGGTCCAGAACCCGGCCGCCCTGCTGGCGGCCGAATCCCCCTGGCGCCCCCTGGCGACGTCCCTGTTGGCCCTAGCCCTGCCCCCCTCGGCGGGGCCCTTGCCAGCCCTGGTGGCCGGCGCCGATGGCGGCCCCCTGCTGGGGGCCCGCTCCGACCAGGGCTGGCTGTTGGGCAGCCGCCAGGACCAACCCGATCCCGCCGGCCTGGCCGCCCCCCTGGCCGAGGCGGGCTACGCCCCGGCGCCGCTGCTGCTGAAGCAACAGCCCCTGCTGGTGTGGAGCCAGCTGCTCTCCAAGCCCGTGAAGGGCAACCCCGACCAGCTGCAGGCCCGCCTGGCCGGGGCCCGGGCCCAAGGCTCGGGGGCCGGCTCTGGCACCAGCTCCGACCTGGCCTGGTGGGCCGAGGGCCTGGCGGTGCTGGAGACCCAGCTCGAGGGCCACCATCCCCCCAAGGAGCGCTTGCAGCAGTTGGAGGCGCTCCAGTCGCCCCAGGCCCCCCTGCAATGGGCCATGGATGGGGCCACGGCCCGCAGCCTGCTGGCGGCCTGGCAGCCCTGGCGCCTGCTGGTGGCCCTGTCCGGTTCGGACGGAACCCTGGCGGAGGCGGTGCGCGGCGCCGCCCTCAGCCTGGAGGCCGATCCAGGCGGGGTTGGCGCGGGGCCGGACCCCGGCGCCGCGGATCTGGGGGCTCCGGTCTCGGCCAGCAGGGACAGACTCCTGCGGCTGCGGGGCCAGCTGCAGTTCGAGGGTTAATCCAGCGGAGCTCACGATGGCGGCAACAAGGGAACTGCTGCTCCTGCGCCACGGCATCGCCGAGGAGCGCCGCGTCGACCTGCCCGACGGGAGCCGCGCCCTGACGGCGGAGGGTCGCCTGCGCACCGAGGCGGTGCTGCAGCGGTTGCTTGAGCTGGGGCTGGGCTGCGACCTGCTGCTCAGCAGTCCCCTCACCCGAGCCCGCCAAACGGCAGACCTGGCCCGGCTGGCTGGTTTGGCGCCGGATCTGGAGCTGGCCGCCGCCCTGGAGCCTGCTGGGGAGATCGGGCCCCTGTTGCAGCTGTGGCTCGGGGACAGCTCGCCCCGGCCGGGCTGGCGGCGGTTGGCCCTGGTGGGCCACGAGCCCGACCTGGGCCTGCTGGCGGCCCGCCTGATCGGCGCCCCCGCCGGTGCCGTGACCCTCAAAAAAGCCGGGGTAGCCCTGGTGGCCCTGCCGGAGGACGGCAGAGCGGCCCGGCTCAAGTTGCTCCTGAGCCCCCGCAGCCTGCTGGCTGGCCGGTAGCGCTACGGCGCTGTCCTGGTCGGTAGCGCTACGGCGAAGTCCTGGGGGTGGGCCTTAGCGTTTCAGGATCGCTGCAGGAACGCCAACGTGGCAGAGGCAAGCTTGGGGGCCGGAACTCCGGCCGGGACGCCCGCCGCTCCGCCGTTCCGTCCGGGTCTGGAAGGGGTTCCCGCCACCCAGTCGGCCATCTGCGACATCGACGGCCAGCAGGGAATCCTCAGCTACCGGGGCTACGCCGTCGACGACCTGGCCGCCCAAAGTTCTTTTCTGGAAACGGCCTACCTGTTGGTGTGGGGCGCCTTGCCCACGGCAAGCCAGCTAGATGACTTCCAGCAGGAGGTGCAGATGCACCGCCGGATGAGCTTCCGCATCCGGGACATGATGAAAAGTTTCCCCTCGGCGGGCCATCCCATGGATGCCCTGCAGAGCAGCGCCGCCTCGCTGGGTCTGTTCTATTCGCGGCGGGCCCTGGATAACCCCGAATACATCTATGGGGCCGTGGTGCGACTGATCGCCAAGATCCCGACGATGGTGGCGGCTTTCCAGCTGATTCGCAAAGGCCAAGATCCGATCCAGCCCCGCGACGACCTGCCCTACGCCGCCAATTTCCTCTACATGCTCACCGAGCGGGAGCCCGATCCCCTGGCCGCCCGCATCTTCGATGCCTGCCTGATCCTCCACGCCGAGCACAGCCTCAACGCCAGCACCTTCAGCGCCCGGGTCACCGCCAGCACCCTCACCGACCCCTATGCGGTGGTGGCCTCGGCCGTGGGCACCCTGGCCGGGCCCCTCCATGGCGGCGCCAACGAGGACGTGCTCGAGATGCTCGAGCAGATCGGCACGGAAGACCGGGTGGAAGCCTGGCTGGACCAGGCCATGGCCCAGAAGCAAAAGATCATGGGCTTCGGCCACCGCGAATACAAGGTCAAGGATCCCCGGGCGGTGATCTTGCAGCAGCTGGCTGAGCAATTGTTTGACCAGTTCGGCCACGATCCGATGTACGACCTGGCCCGCAAGCTTGAGGCGGTTGCCGCCGAACGGCTGGGGCCCAAGGGCATCTATCCCAACGTCGACTTCTATTCCGGCCTGGTGTATCGCAAACTCGGCATCCCCGAGGATTTGTTCACGCCGATCTTCGCGATTGCCCGGGTGGCGGGCTGGCTGGCCCACTGGAAGGAGCAGATCGGGGCTAATCGCATCTACCGCCCTAGCCAGATCTATACGGGCCCCAGCGGCCTCCGCTGGCAGCCCCTCTCCGCGCGTTAACCGCTCCATCGCTCCGAGCGCCCAGTGTTCCGCGCCCCCGACCACTCAGCGCTGCTTGGACCTAAGTTGCCCCCATTGCTACCGCTCCCATCGTCGCCACCTGCATGGTGATCGCTTCCGCCTTCCCCCCGGCGTTGCCCCTAGCCCCTGCCCTGCCGGGTCTAGGGGGGGGTAGCTCCCTGGCCGTGGTCAGCCCTGGACTCGACCTGGAATCAAGCTTCAGCAGCCTGCTCGAGGGCCTGGGTCTGACCCCGGCCGTGGCCCACCTGGTGTGGCTGCCCCTGCCGATGCTGCTGGTGCTGGTGGCCGCCGTGGTGGGCGTGCTGGTCACCGTTTGGTTGGAGCGCAAGATCTCCGCTGCGGTGCAGCAACGGATCGGTCCCGAATACGCCGGCGCCCTTGGGGTGCTTCAGCCGTTAGCCGACGGACTCAAGCTCCTGTTCAAGGAAGACATCATCCCGGCCAGGGCCGATGGCCTGCTGTTCACCCTGGGACCGATCCTGGTGGTGGTGCCGGTGATCCTGAGCTGGCTGGTCGTGCCCTTTGGTCAGAACCTGCTGATCAGCAACGTGGGCGTCGGCATTTTTCTTTGGATCGCCCTGAGCAGCATCCAGCCGATCGGCCTGTTGATGAGTGGCTACGCCAGCAACAACAAATATTCCCTATTGGGTGGCCTGCGGGCCGCGGCCCAGTCGATCAGCTACGAGATCCCCCTGGCCCTGGCCGTGCTGGCGGTGGTGATGATGAGCAACTCGCTCAGCACCGTCGACATCGTCAACCAGCAGACGGGAGCTGGCATCCTCAGTTGGAACATCTGGCGCCAGCCGGTGGGCTTTTTGATCTTCTGGATCTGCGCCCTGGCCGAATGCGAACGCTTGCCCTTCGACCTGCCGGAGGCCGAGGAGGAGCTGGTGGCTGGCTACCAGACCGAATACGCCGGCATGAAGTTTGCCCTGTTTTACCTGGGCAGCTACATCAACCTGGTGCTCTCGGCCCTGCTGGTGTCGGTGCTGTACCTGGGCGGCTGGGGCTTCCCGGTGCCGGTGGAGTGGTTGGCCGGAGCCCTGGGCCAGTCGGTGGATGCTCCGGTGGTGCAGGTGATCACCGGCAGCCTGGGGATTGTGATGACCGTGCTCAAGGCCTACCTGTTGGTCTTCTTCGCGATCCTGCTGCGTTGGAGCGTGCCCCGGGTGCGGATCGACCAGCTGCTCAATCTGGGCTGGAAATTCCTGTTGCCGATTGCCCTGGTCAACCTGCTGGTCACGGCGGCCCTGAAGCTGGCCTTCCCTGGTGTTTTTGGTGGCTAAACCCCATCCGGCAGTCCGGCCAGCCATCATGGGGCTGGTCTTTCCAGCCCCATGCAGTCCCTGACCTGCCGATCCCAGGTCCTAGCTCCACCTCCAGCCCCCATCCCCCTTTTCGGTCCATGTTCGGCTTCCTCAAGACAGTCGGCGACTACACCCGCGAGGCGGTAGATGCCGCCAAGAACCTGACCCAGGGCCTGGGGGTCACCTTCGATCACCTGCGCCGCCGGCCGATCACGGTTCAGTATCCCTACGAGAAACTGATTCCGTCGGAGCGCTACCGGGGCCGCATCCACTACGAATTCGACAAGTGCATCGCCTGTGAGGTCTGTGTGCGCGTCTGCCCGATCAACCTGCCGGTGGTTGATTGGGTGATGAATAAGGCCACCAAGAAGAAGGAGCTGCGCAATTATTCAATCGATTTTGGAGTCTGTATCTTCTGCGGCAATTGCGTGGAGTATTGCCCCACCAACTGCCTCTCCATGACTGAGGAATACGAACTCTCAGCCTTTGATCGCCACAGCCTCAATTTCGAC
>Ga0310097_100074_pt1 | contig 18264 bp, 6 predicted proteins | sample LakMicSRFTotalB7_FD_194445 | JGI IMG/M metagenome (GOLD analysis project Ga0310097, IMG submission 194445) | Enriched freshwater cyanobacterial communities from Lake Michigan, Michigan, United States - MI23.SRFL.Total.B7 | ecosystem: Environmental > Aquatic > Freshwater > Lake | place: USA... | reverse complement strand
TTCAGTTCATTTAAGCCATCGCTCCTTGGGAGATACAAAACCGACCAAACTAAGCCACTGTTAAGCCAGTATGGTTTTTATATCTACTCCCAAACAGATGTTCGTATAAAAGCAGCGCAGACGGGCTCCCCAAAGCTCTTGGTTGATCGCGTGGCAGAGGCTGCAGGTGCGGAGTTCAGGCTGATCATTCCGATCAAGTCCTCGGCCAAGGGCATTTATCAGTGGTCTCTTACTTTAGGGTTCACTGTTGATTACTACGGGCTCTGGCAAGGGATGCAGAGTGTGGCCACCAATAGCTCCACTTTGCACTCAGCACAGGCTAACGAAATAGGGCCCGAAACATTCATCACCCTCGTTGACTCCCGCGACCTGAGCCCAGCAACCAACCAAACACCCACGCAGTATTTGGTTGCTCAGGTTGACCCATCACAGCTTCCAGGGCTGGAGGCCTTCGCAAGCGTTCAGGAGATCACGCCTGCTGTCGACCTGATCACCGATGTCATTGCACCGATCGTCAGAACTGCGCTTGCGATCTTTCTGCCCGGCGGAGACATCAACGCGGCTTCCAATCTGTCCTACAAACCTGCAGAAGAGATTCTACTTGCCGCCGATAAAGCGAGGGCGGACTTTTATCCGCCGATCATCACCTCGCAGGACACAAGCCCTGCACCATTAGCTACAGTTGCAGGAGCCCCTGAAAATGTAAAGCAAGGAGCTCGAATTAGGCCCTATATCGGAACTCTATTTAAATGGTCGGGCCTGAAAATGGACGCGAGTCTGCACCTTCGCGTGATTCCATACTTTTTCTTTTACGCCGACGTCAAGAAGGGCAATCAACTCACATTCCAGGTCGACAAGACGGTTGCACGTGGCGATTTGGAAATCGCTTGGTTTGCCTCATTGACGTTCCGCCAGCGGCTAAATCTCGAAATTCCTGGCGCTGCAACACCGCCAATTCCTTTGGCATCCAACCTGGGTTCCGCATCTGTGCTCCGCGAAGAAGCTGCGAAGTCTTGGGTGGAATCATCGATCACCCCCAGCCGCAATCTCAATACTCACCTCACGGCTGATTCTCGGGGGTCAGTGACGCCGATTGCGGAGCTCATCCCCACGAGAAGAAACACCGATACGCTCCTTCCAGGTCAGCAACTGATGGCTGGCGAGTACTTGCTCTCAGCCAATGGTCAGTACATGGCAATCATGCAGACCGATGGAAATTTAGTCGTGCAAGCGTTATACACCAATGGAATGTGGGCCCAATCTTTTACCTTGAATGACTATCGCGACAGAAATGGCAAGCGAGCTAGCGTCGCGGCGGGCACCACGCTTGAACTTCGCAATGGCCAGCTGACGTTCGTCTATGCCAATGGTGACACATTTGCCTTGGACGGTGGCACGTATCAACGCGGCTGGGATAACCCTAATCGAGCTTACAAAAAGCATGCTGTTACAACCAATCCGCTTCCGAATGGCACGAGTCTCAGCGAACTCAGGCTAACCAACGATGGTGTTCTGGAAGCCAGAGCAAGCGACGGCAGCAAAGTTTTCGGTTTTGATCGCTACTACGAAGAAACACCTACGAACGAACTAGCGACCAAGCCAATACCAAGCGATGATCTCTCTGGTTTCGTTTCCCTCCAGCGCCGCCCCATCGGCATCGCCACCCGCCTGCTGCCTGGCAACACCGGCCTGTTTGAACTGGTTTGGGTACGCGGCACCCTGCAGTCCGATGGATTGACCATCCACTGGGACCCCAGTTCCGCCAGGGCCATTCAGGGAAGCGAGGGCTACACGAGCGACGTGAAGTTGATCGAGCTGGGCGACGGCCGCCTCGCAGTGTCTGGCAGTCACATTGCCGCGGCCGATCCACTGCTTCAGCCGATCACGCAACTACCGCCCGGTACGCTCTACCGCCTTCGCTCCGATCAAGTCGCACCCGGTCGAACAACGGTGCTCGATGGCTCAATCGCCCAGAAGGGCTTGCCATCGGATCGCATCTGGGCCCAGCTGGGCAGCAGCCTGGCCAGCAGCTCCCGCCTGCGCAGCGATTGGATCGGTGACAGCCTGATCGCCGGTGCCAGTGGCACCAATCATGGCGCCGGGGCCATCTACATCATCAACGGTCTGGCCGTCAGCAGCCTCGATGATCTATCGATCCTGGAAGACAACAGCCGCGCCGGTCAGGGTGGTAGGGGGCTTGTGATCCTTGGGTCGCACAAGAGCGGCAGCCTCAGTGGCCTGGGGCAACAGGTGATCAACGGTGGCGATACCAACGCTGATGGTTTCAACGAGATCTTCGCTTCGGCCCCTCACGATCAATCAGGCGCTGGCCTGGTCTACATGCTCTACGGCGGAAAAGCCCTGGAGTTGTTGCCCCAGGTCGCCACGGGCAGCATCACCCTCGATACCCTCGATGCTCTGCAGACGAATCCCAATACCCGCAATCAGTTCCTGCAGAGCTTCACTGGTGTCAGCGGCACCAGTGCCTACGGCACGATCCTGGCTGGCGGGGTGGACCTCAATGGCGATGGCCACGCCGATCCCTTGATCGGCTATGCCGCCACCAACACCAGTGCGGGCAGCGTGGAGCTGTGGAGCAGCCGCCGTGCCCTGCAGCAGCAGAACGTCCTCGGCCTCGATCACACCAGCCAACAGGCCATCCCCCACTTCGATCGTTCGCTGCTGGTGAGTGCCCGCACCGCCGAAGCCAGCCAGAGTGACTTTCACATCTACGGCGCCGCCTCCGTTGGTGATCTCAACGGCGACGGCCATGGCGACATCGTGCTCAGCTCCGACAGCCGGGCCGCCCTGGTGTTTGGCGATGCGCTGATGCCGGTGTATTGGGAAGCCTCCAGCGTGCTCGGAAGCATTGCAGTTACCCGTGATCCCAATACCGCCTCGCCCCTGAGCCAGACCTGGACCAGCAGCTGGGTGGATGGTGCCGGAACGCGCGTCGTACTCAGTTTCGCTGGCGCCGATCGCAACAACGATGGGCGGATCACCACCGTCAGCCTTGAGGGTGCCACCGCCGAAGTCGATTGGCTGGCGCTGCGCCGCGACGGTGATCCCTCGGATCCGAAGGCGAGCCTGGTGGCCCTCAGCCCACAGATCGCCCAACACTGGAGCGGTGCGTTGCAGATCAGCGCCGCTGACCTCAGCTTCGATCTAGCCAGACAATCGTTCAGCGCCCCGGTCAGCATCAGCGCCGACCAAATCAATGGTGATGCAGCCTTTAACTGGAGCAGCGATAAAGCGGGCCTGAGCCTCGAGCAGGGAGCCCGCAGCCTGAATGCCCGCCTGCTCAGCAGCAATGCTCCTGGGGTGCTGAATGCAGCTGGTATCGGCGATTTCAACGGCGACGGCCGTCCCGATCTGGCTCTGTCTCAGGCTGGTGTTCGGGTTCCCAACAGTGAGGGCACCGCTCTCGTGCGCCGCTCAGGCCAGACAGCTGTGGTCTTCGGTAGCCCAACCCTGTCCAGCCGGTCGGGTCCGTTGCCCTTGGAAGCAGTCACCGCGGTGGGCGGCCCTGCTGGGCTGTTGCTGGGGGACAGCGGCGGCGAGCTCAGCGCAATCGGCGACTGGAACCGCGACGGCAAGGCCGACCTGCTGATCCGAGAGCCGGCAGCCCCCGGCGCCAGTGGCACCGACCAGGCCGGCAGCAACGTGGCGCTGTTCGGCCGGGGTGACAGTTCACCCACCTTGCAGCTGACGAGCGAGCTGCAGGCCGGCCGCGCCCAAATCCTGCAGGGCAGCACTAGCGGCAGCCTGACGGGCGCCAGCGCCGCTGCCGGCGATTTCGAAGGCGGCGGCAAGCGCAGCCTGCTGATCGGGGCCCCAAACACCATCCGTGAAAGCGACCTGCGTCAGGCGGCCGCTGGCGTGCGCGTGCTCACCGCCACCCAGAACGCCGATGGCAGCTGGCAGTCGCCGCAACAACTCCCCTCCTTCAGCGGAGCGGCCTCAGGCCAGCAGCAGCTGAGCTCGTACACCGCCGTGGGCAACCGCATCTTGGCCACCTGGGTGCACGCTCGCGCCAGCGCATCGGGGGAGCGCACCGATGAACTGTGGGCCGCACTCCAGGACCCACTCACCGGCACGTGGACACCCGCCCACAAGCTCCAGAGCAATCGCCGCGGGGATCCCACCAGCCCTTCCATCGGCGAGGTGCAGGCCCTGGCCCTCAGCGACGCCAATGGTCAGGCCACGGGTGACGTGCTGCTGGTGTGGACCACACTCGACCCGATCACAGGTCGCACCTTCCTCTTTCAGAGCACCTACAACCAGCAGCTACCCGAGGAAGCCCACCGCTGGAGTACCCCAGCTCAGCAGGATCCCGATGCCTTGCTGCTGGCCAACCAGGATGCGATCAGTGGCTCCCAGCTCAAGCTCCAGCTCAATCCTGGAAGCCCCGAACAACGCAGCCAACTCTGGGCTGAGGCAGGCATCAGCCATGAAGGCCAGGCTGTAGCCACGATCAACCTGCGCCGATCCGGAGACCTCTCCGAATCCGTAACTCTCAGCTACAGAACCCGCGACCGCTCGGCTTCAGCAGGTTCTCAGTACCTGCACAGCAGCGGTTCGGTGAGTTTTGCGGCGGGTGAGCACAGCGCCGTTGTGGTGATTCCGCTGATCGACAATAACCAGCTCGAACACCGCACCACAGAGTTTGTGGTGGATTTCAGCCTACCTGACCAGCAGGCGCAATCTGCCCAGCTGCTGCTGGGCAATACCCCAATCGCATCAGCTTCAGGCACTCCTGTGCTGAGCGTTGGCGCCCAGATCAAAGACAACGACGTGATCCAGATGCGGGCGATCGATGCCGGAATCAGCCTCGCGGGCCCGTTGACAGGGACCACCGGTGCGGCAGCAACCGCCAGTACAGCCGGAAGCGCGACAATCAATACCGACCTCACACACACCATCACCCTTGTGGGTGATCCAGGGGCCAAGGAAGGGTTAGGCAAGGAAGGGTTAGGACAGGCCTATGCAGTGTTTGTGGCGGCTACCAGCGGTAGCGCGGCCAATCCCGGCATGGACTGGAAAGAGCTCAACGACATCAACTGGCTTGATCAGCCTACGGATGCCAAACAGGGCGACAAGCGCCAGCTGAATGTGCTGATTCAGCCAGAAGAGGCACTGGCGAAGCTGGATCCCCTCGCCGGCTTTGGCACTGCCATGGCGAAACTCTCAATCAACAACAAAACATATTTCGCCATCAGCGCACCTGGCAATCCACTTGACGGCACAAAACCCAGCCGCATCTATGTGGTGAGTGCGCTGACTATTCAAGACTGGGCAGCCAACAATCAGGCCACCAGGAAAAAGCCACTGATCCTGAGTGGCTCCAATGCACTGGTGATCGAGCAAGCAAGTGGTGGCCTGTTTGGCAAAGTTCTCGCCGCGGCGGATCTCGATGGTGATAGAAACGACGAATTAATCATCGGTGCACCCGGGGCCCAGACAGTCACTGTGATCGCTAGCTCCGGGCTCGTCACAAGTGGACGCAAGGGCGTAAGCGACTTACCAAGCCATGTACTCACGGACGTGAGTACTGAAAGCACAGGTTTTGGCTCTGCAATTGCAGCGCTTGATTTCGATCATGATGACAAGATCGATCTCGCCATAGGCGCCCCCAACGCTAATCCGGTGTATAGCGGTGTGGATTTTGCTGGCTCCAAACAAGTGGTCGCCAATGCTGGCGCTGTGCATGTGATCTGGGGAGGACACGCGTTGGATCCTTTTAATGGGTCCGTAGCCAATGCGAACAAGACCAGCTTCAAAGGCTATGGGACCACCAATCCCCGTGGCTCCGAAGATGATCCCCCGCGCCCGGCCAGTGAGGGTTTGCCGCCTCCGGGCAGCTTCGGTTTTGGAGAAGAGCTTGGCTCGGCCCTGGCTGCAGTGGATCTCAATGGCAATGGTGACAAGGATCTAGCGATCGGGGCACCCCAATTCACCCCAGATGGCACCCTGCGCACGGGCCGGGTCGTCACCTTGTTCGCTGACCGATACAAATCCTGGTCAGTCAATCTCTCAGACAAAATTGATCGCGCGCAAGGCGTCAGCTTCGTGGGCCAGCAAGGTGGCGGCCGTATCGGAGCCAGTCTCGCCTCTGCCGGTGATCTACAAGGCGACATGCACGATGACCTGGCCATCGGTGCCCCCTTCGACAATGGCGGCAGCGGCCGGGTTTATGTGGCCTTCGGGAGCTCGAATCGTTACAGAAAAGAAGCCCTCCAAGTCACGGGCAACAGCTTCCAGCTCGATTCCACCAGTCCAGACAGCCCATTCCAGACCTTTGAAGCACCCGATGGCTATCAGCTTGGCCAGAGCGTGGTGGGCCTGGGTGATGTCAACAACGACAGCAACGGTACTGGCATCGGCGGCGCCGATCTGTTCCTGGGCAGCCCCGCAGCAGTGTTTGGTAAGGAGATCAACGATCAAAAGAACGGCGACCTCACCATTGAACCTGCGGGCCAGACCCACATGGCCTGGGGCCGTCCTTGGCTTGGCCCCAACCAATCCCTCGATGTGCCCTTCGCCCAGGGGGTGGGCTATCTGCTGCCCTTTGGTGGTGTGCCACAGGCCTTGGGCGATCTCAATGGAGATGGCTACGGCGATTACGCCTTGCTCGGCAGCAGCAACGATTGGTTGAACTCTGATCAAACGCAGCAATCAGATGCCACCAAACTGCGGATTAGGTTTGGCGCAGCGGTGGAATATGAGCAGCAGCAACTGTTGCTTACCAATTTTGATCTCAAGCCAGCGGGTACACCTCTGGCCACCGATCAGGTGCCGCTGGTGGTAGCCGGTGATTTTGATGGTGATGCCTTTGGCGACCTGATCGCCTACACCCAGTCAGGCCTGCAGTTGCTTCCTGGCGCCCCCAATCTGAGCGTGCAGGGTGACGCTAAAACTCAGTGGAAGACAGCAGGCACATCGGTCCCCCTCAACAGCAGTGATCCGATTTCCCAACTGGCCAGCGGCGACTTTGACGGCGACGGCTACGACGACCTAGTGGTTGTTACTCAAACGCCAAGATCAGACAATTCCAATCCCACCATCTCGATCCACTGGGGCAGTGGATCGGGCCTCCAATTTGGCGGCCAGAAGCAACTGCAATCAAGCGTGCGTCGAGAAGCAACTCCTGCAGTTGATAGCTTAATTGCCCTCGACAGCAACGGCGATGGCGTCGATGAACTGGCTCTTTATGGAAACGGTCTTGCTCAATTCTGGTCAATAAGGCAATCAGACACATTGGGCTGGGGTTTGCAGATGCTGGGCCTCCGAAGGGGCGCAGATCCCTTCGGAAAGTCAATCAAGTTCCTCCCCATAGAGACAGGACCCAATGGAACGCCAACAGCCCTAAGCAGTGGCGACATGAATGGCGATGGCTTTGCCGATCTGCTGATTGATCATGGAGGCAATAAAATCGACGTTCTGACGGGCAATCGCAAGGCCTATCTGGTCCCAGCCTCTGTATCATTCACCAGAGAGCAGACATCTCCCGCATCAGACATCCAGCGCACTCAGCTGGCGCGCTTTGTCGGCGATGTCAATGCTGATGGGCGTGATGACATTCTGTTTTCGCCAACGAGCGCCTCACCCCGCACCACAACAAAGAACAACCCCAATCTCTACGAATCATTTAAACGGGGCCCCTACAGCTATATCTACACAGGCAGCAAAGCCACAGGCAACAATAGCCTCCAAGTCTCAGTTCCAAAATTCTGGGATCAAGAAGACAACAACAACTCCATAGGTATTGCCAACAGGGTCAGCGGATGGGACAGGTATGGATTTGCCATTGAGTCGTTGCCTGGAGAAGCCACACCGTATCGCACGGGCAGCATCGGCGATGTCAATGGCGACGGCCTAGAAGAAGTGATGTTCTCAAGCAACCAACTCTATGTGGGAGACCAAGCCCCCCCTGCGGAACAACGTCCCCATACGGTTGCCATCTACGGCTCCAATCGCTCTAGTAGCGAGGCGCCGAAGACCACCACCAGCAACGACGGCACAGACTTCGACGATACCCTGCACCAGCTCGGTTCGGCAGGCAAACAGGAGCTGCTTTTGCGTGGAAAAGCAGGAAGCGACCTGCTGCAAGTGCATGCCGACCCCTACGGCGCCACCCTCTCGATTCCCGACAGCGGTAGTAACGCCGGCCGCCTGACCGTGAGCTCCAGCAACGGCATGACGCTGTGGACGCAGCCGCGCAATCCCTATGAACTGGTTCTGCGCGATGGGAAGCTGCAGATCATCCGCGTAATGGACAACGTCGCTGTTAAGACCTGGGGGGATGGCAGCATCTACAAGGTTTGCATTGGATCCGATGGATGGCTGTATATGCTCCAACCCCCGCGGGATCCCAGGTTTCCCGCCATCAAAGATCCATCAAATTATTACCACCAACTTGAACCAGAAAAATACCGGGGGCAGTCTCTCCCAAACTACGGGATCTATGGACTGACTGGGTGGTTCCGGAACGCAGGCATGTTTGGAGCTTGGGAAAACCCCACCAGCGTCGACGACGCCCAGCTGATCTTCTCCCCAGAGACAGGCGCTCTTTACTTGATCAATCGCCAATCCAAAAGCAAGAATAATAATAGCAACAGGGACAATCTTTGGGCCTACAACGGCATCGACGGATTCTCCACCGGATTCAATACAAGCGACCATCCGATCTCCAAGATCGACGCAAACAATGAGCTCTTTGAGAGCAGTTATATTACCTTGTTCGCAGGCGACAGCAAAGCACCACCTCATGGCAACAAGATCACTCTTACGCAAGTTCTTAATCCCAACGAAAGCCTCCTAAGCGAGAAAGGATCGACGCTGACAGGGAGTCCCGCAGTAGAGTCTTTAAGTGCCCTGCAGATCAACCGCGGGGACCTGCAGACCTTCGTCAGCGACCCCCGGGACAGCACGCTGGTTTTCGGCGTCCGACGCGGCCCAACACCAGCCAATCACGATCGCAGCCTTGACGACATCTTCGGAGGTCGGCCGATGGCGACTGCCAGGGATGACATTGCCTGGGCCGCTCCACCAGTGCAGAAGACAGGGCCTTACGTCGCCATCATGGATGGCAATGGTCGCCTCACCATCAACGCCCAGCAGCTGGTGGAGGGCCAGATCAAACCCGGTAGCGAACTTGCCGTTCTGCATGAGGGCAACCCCGATCCGTTCCTGCCGCCGATCGGCAGTGAACCCGTGCTGTTGCGCCCCGGTTTCAAAAGCGATCAGATCACCCAGGGTGACGCCGGCAGCCGCAGCACCAACAACAGTTTCACCGCCGTACTCAATGGGGGCCTCGATGATGACCGTCTGGGCATCGATGTTGGCAGGCCAGAGCGTATCGGCTTGATCGATGGTGGTCCAGGCGTCGATACCCTGTTTTTCTCTTCCCAGCGCAATGATGGGTCCGGCAGAACCATTGACCTGGTGGGCCTTGGTAGCCGCATTCGCAACATCGAAGCGATCGAGATTCCGACTGGAAATACGGTTAATCTCGACGAAGCGCTGCTGCTTAACACACCCCTACATCGGCTAAAGCTCGAGAGTCGGGGCATCGCCAACGTGACCTTCCAGGTGCGCGAGGAATACCTCTACATTGGCGATCAGATCGATGCTGGCCTGGCCTACAGCGTCTACACCAAACCCAATGCCAACCTGCAGCTGTGGGTGCAGATGGGTCGAGTCGAACTCAATCAAGAGCTCTACAAATTGGCTGACGATCGGTCACTTCAGCCGTTAGTGACGCGTACCAGCTTCACCGACGCCGATGGCGATCGGCGCACATTTGTCATCAACTCATCGGGCGGAGCCTTCACCAAGGAAAGGCCCGCACGGCTGCTGAACACGAGTTCCGTTGTCAACGCCAACAGCAGTAGTTTTGAGTCGGTCAGCAACAACGCGATCGATCTGGCACCTCGCTCCATCGATTTCGCCGCCACGGTTAGCGAGGGTGCTTCCACCAATGTCGCCATTGATCTGGCTGCCTTGGTTGATGACATTCCGCAAGGGCGGCGCATGGTCTATTACGCCATTGCCGCCGACGGTGGCCTTTCACCCCTCACCTACAGCCCACGCCAGCAGGGCGGGGCCCGGGTCTATGACCTCGATAGCAACGGCCGTCCCGATTTCATGAGCCTGCGCCTGACCGACGGCGGCCCTGGCGACAAGGATGGTGTCGTCAACGGCGTCATCGACGACCCCTCCACGGCCGGTTCGCTCGATCTCAATCCCGTCTTCTCCCGCGTTGGTAGCCAGACCCTGACTGCTGCCGATCCAGTCAAGAGCGATGCGCCCGCCAGCCTGGTGCTGAGGGCTTCGCTGACGGCCCGCACTGGCGGCGTTAACCAGATCGGCTATGTCGTGCTTGAACCCGGCGAGCTGGCCAATGCCGAAACCCTGCTGGCTGATCTCACCGCCCTGCGCAGCCGGGCCCAGTTGCTCTTTTATTCCCTTGAGAGCAGGGATGTGGTGCTCCCCACCACCACGGCATTCACACGCGAATTCCTGCTGGTCAATGGCCAGTCCGTTCGCTTCTTCCAGATCACTGACGCCACCCTGGATGATCTCAGCAGCGCCACCGATCCCCGTCTGCAGTTCTTCTACACGGGTAATCTAGGCAGCAACGCCACCTCGCTTGCACTCAGCAGCGCCGCTGGCGTGAGCTTCAATCTGGAACTGCTCAATGCCGACCAGGGACTCAATGCCCTGATCGGACAGGAGCAGGGCCTCGCTCCCGTGCTCGATTTCACCGCCTTCTCCGCCAGCCAGCGGCTGCGCGGCACCCTTGTCATGGGCCGGGAAGCCGACCTCGATTCCGTCATCGGGTTCTACCGCGTTGTCGACGTCCAGGGCACCGTCCGCGACCAGAACGGCAACCTGCTACGCCCTGGCGATCTTGGCTACAAGGACGCCGCCTTGCTCAGCCAGAACCGGGTTGATGCCCTCACCGGACTCACCCTGGCCGACAACCAAACCTCCTCCCGCGCCATCGAAATTAGTGAAACCGCCTATCTCGCACCGTTCATGCAGGTGCAGAGCCACACCTACTTTGCCTTTGCTGATGCCAACACCGATCGTTATGCCCACTTCAAAATGTTGGGCACCAACCTTTTTGGTGCCGAGGATCTCCACGGCGGTGGCGACTTTGACCACGATGACCGGGTATTTGGCTTCTCCTTCTCGCAGATCGTGAATCCTGGGGATTGAATTGCTTGCCAGGATGCAGCAAAGACTCGTGCTCTTGGGGGCACTAAGCTTGGTTATTTCTTGCAATTGGCCCAATAATGTGGCCATTCCTGGCAAAGCAAGCGATAAGCGATTTGCTTGCGATAGATAATTCGAGGACGACACCGAGGCTCTTCGATGTCATGGCATATTGTTGAGATCCTATTGGTTCCCTCACGGTGGCTGCCAGCAAAGCTGCGCAGAGCATCGTGGAAATAACCCGAGGGCAGAGCAGCCACCACCCGGAGGCCATAGGTGTACTCGATCTACCATGAACCACGCGTTCGGTCTTGCTGCCTGAGAAAGTGCCGCCTTGATGGTGGCCAGAGTCGATGCTCTGTTCCTGTTCAGCAAAAACGGTTCCTGGCCCACTCATTGAGCAACGCATCGTGAATGTTTAAACTTGGGCCGTCACTTGTGCAGTGCTGGGCTCGTCAGGCAGCGCGTGGCTAACCGCAACTCTCTCAAGGTGGCGCGTTTCTTTGCTTGATGGTCCTGCATTCGTCGCAAGATGACATCCAGAGCCCCAACGGCGCTCAGAACATGGGGTCCTTTGTTGAGCATGACGCACTCGGCTCGGTCTGACATCGCAGCATCCGTTATTTCTGCGCGCGATGGCATGCCCTCTTTGGCGAGCGTTTCCAAAACCTGCGTCGCCCAGATGACAGGAATATGGGCAGCCTCACAAATCCAGAGGATCTCCTCCTGAACTTCCGCCATTCGCTCAAAGCCACACTCGACCGCAAGGTCGCCACGGGCAATCATCACCCCGCAACATGGCAACTGCATGGCGGCTAGCAACATGTCTGGCAGGCTCTCGAATGCCCGACGGGTTTCGATCTTCAGGACTATCGCGGACGGACTTCCTCCCAGAGTTGCGAGGCATTTCTGGAGCAATTTCACATCCTCCACAGAATTGGCAAAGGAGAGTTCAACGACATCGGCGTACTTAACAACAAAGGCCAGGTCTTCGAAATCCTTATTGGTCAGCGCAGGCTGCCGGTAGTTACTCTCGGGAAGGTTGATCCCCCTGTCAGCTCGCAATTCCCCACCGCGCAATCGGGTCTGGGTGATCCGAACCAAAATCCTTTTGGTCTCTACCCTTTCGACAACACCACCAATCTTGCCGTCGTCGAACCAAATCGACTCTCCTGGGCGAATGGTATTCAACATCTCCGGAATGGAGCAACCAATGAGGCCTGGGGTGGCCACCTGGCCTGTGGTGGTTCTTATGGCCGGTCGGCCTGGCTCCATGTTCCGCATGAGGTAGAGCAGGTCCCCATGCTGGAGAGAAATCACATTCTCAGTAGGCGGAAGATCCCCGACAAACCCTTTGCGCTCACCCGCCTTATGCTGGCAACGGAGAATGATGCCGGGGGTAACGTAAGCGGTTTTGGTTGCCTCCACCCAGCAACCGCCGCTCGTTACATCAACGACAATAAGAGTTCGCTTAGAGTCGCGGGCATCCGTGAACTTGATCCGATCACATGGTCGGAGGTCAGCCAGCCAAGAGTCCGTTACGGGAATGCATGCGTTAGCCCCTGAAGGAGAAGAGCGGGGATGACTCCCAGGAGTCAACCAAACCCTTGCAGGTGCAATGACCCTACCGAAGACATCGCGTCGAGGGCGAATTTTGACCACCGCTGGGCCAGGCTCCAGCGGTCCGGTGCGCAGCTTTGGACCGGCCAAATCCATGACCACGCGGCACAAGCGTCCGAGCTCATGCTCGGCCTGTCTCAAGTGCCGGATCATTCGGGTCCACACTGTCACGTCGTCATGGGCGCAATTGATACGCATGCAATCCATGCCGTTTTGGAGAAGGTCACGAACAAGGTTGTAATCGTCAGCAGCCTGGCTTGGCATTGTGACCATGATCCGAACCCCGCGTCCCGGAGTTGCAGAGCCCAAAAGCATTTGGGTGTGCTCCACAAGCAGCCGCTGTCCAGTATCAAAATCGATAGATGCAGCCTCCCCCAATGAGTGCGGGGAGGGGGATTCTGTCAGTCGCTGAAGGAGTTCCACCACCGCATCTATCGTGGCCAGAACATGAGACTCGGCACACCCCAGGGAAGAAAGCCCAAGCTTTGCCAAACGCAGTTGCAGCGAGCGGAGGTCGCGTCGCCGGAAAGCAAGGTAATGGATAAGGTTGCGGGCGCTATCCCGGTAGTTGGGGTGAACTTGATCGATCCGTGAAGCAGAACGTGCGGCCTCTGCAACCATCTCACCTCGGATGTCTCTCAATTCCTCAAGCAAGTCCAAAAAACTCGCATTCCTCAGCCTTGCATGGCTTTTAGCGTATTTTCCAGTCAACTGGCATACACTCCCTGGTCCCAAGGGAAATTTGGACTACAAGCCCAAAAGGGCCCCAAAGAGAACAGCAAAATTGGCAAATTCATTAATACACACTATGGCCTAAACAAGCCTCAATTCAGCATATTTGCCGCCTATTCCCTGACAACGAGATTCATATCGAGGCTTAATGAATACACCTGTCCGTGCACTTCGCCCCCCATCGGCTCCAGGAGCTGCGAGACATCACCGCATGAAGACGGCTCCCATGAGCCACCAGTGATCGATGGGCACTTGGAACTGCCGCCGCGTCCACAGGCGCAGGCCCAGCAGGCTGGCCATGATCGGCTGCACCATCCATTCGGCCAGGCCGAGCGCCCGAACCAGGGTCTGGGGCTGCAGCCGCACGTCGGCATCGATGAACAGCACCCAGGTGCTGCGCACCTGGGTGCTCGATGGCCTGTAGGTACAGGGCCAGTTCTTGCCCACCCAGCGTTCGTTGCTGGGACGTGGTCCGGCACTGAGCAGTGCAAACCGCTCGGGCGGAACCTGGGCCGCTGCCAGAGCTTTGGTGGCCTCGGCCACGGTCGCGTCGCTGGAGCCATCGTCCACCAGCAGCACCGACCAGGCGGGACAGGGCGATGCACTGGCCAGCAGGCTGGTCAGCAGGGGCCGATGTTGGCCGCTTCGTTGTAGGCCGGAACCACCACGGTCAGAGAGCCGTCAGCCAACGGCATTGCCGTAGTGCTGAGCCGTGGTGCCGGCCCGAACACCCACATCAGCTGCAGCAGCAGGATCATCAGACCGATTGCCGCCGCTGCGGCCAGACCCGCCGGCATCCAGATCAGCAGGTCCTGCGGGGGCTTGCCCGTGTGGTGAACGTGCATCAGGCCAAGACCCACCTGTCACGCCTGATCGACGACGCCCACGCCGGCGAAACGATTGTGCTGGCCAAGGCCGGCAAACCCTGGGCGCGATTGATGCCGCTGGCGCCGCCGCCGCCCCAGCGCATCCCCGGGCGCCTGCGCAGCCAGAGCCCTCTGGACAACCCCAACGCCTTGCTGGAGCCGATGGACGCCGATGAGCTGCCCAGTTGGGACAACAGCAACCCAATGCCCGCGCTTGCTGAGCAATGAGTGACTCGGGGAGCTATCTGCTCGACAGCCACGCGCTGCTCTGGTGGTGGTTCGATCCGGATCGCCTGAGTGCAACAGTGCGGACACTGCTGGCCAATCCAGCCACCACGGTGCTGGTCAGTGCGGCCACTGGATGGGAACTGAGCATCAAGCACCACCAGGGCCAATTGCCTGAGCTGAAGCAGGCCATCGGCGATCTTCCCGCTCTGCTTCAAGCCGATGGCTTCCAGTCCCTGTCGATCGCTTTAGCCCATGGCCTGCGGGCTGGCGCCTATACCCAGCCCCACCGCGATCCCTTTGATCGCCTGCTGGCCGCCCAGGCCGAACTGGAGCGACTGGTGTTGATCAACGCCGATCCCCAGCTGGCCGCCTTTCCCTGCCGCACCCTCTGGTGACGACCGGGGCTGAACCCACGAAACCGGGGCAACCCCAAGCGATTGGTTCAGGACGAACAGCTGTAGTGGGACACCCCCCCAGCGTTGAAGAACTCCCTGGGTTTCAGCCGGTCGTACTGGGCCGCCAGCTCGGCTGATGGCGCGTCGTAGGGGTGGCTGAACACCTGCTGCAGTTCCTGGATCAGGGTGGTGTCACCGCGTTCGGCCTGTTGGTACGCGGGTGCGACCAGCCACTCACGCCACGTGATCTGGGGGTTGACCCGTTGCATCGCGGCGGATGCCTGGCTGAAGTCGCCATTGCCCCTGATCTGATCGTGCCAACGGCCCAGCCAGTGGGTCCATTGCGCATCGAGCTGCTCGGAACTGGGCTCATACAAGGCCGCTTGCAGAGCTGAGAGCTCCTGGGGACTATCAGACAACCGGCGAAAGAGAATGGTGTAGTCCGCCTTGGAGATCACCATCAGCTCCAGCAGGTCGTTGACCAGGGCGGCATCAGGGCTGCTCAGGCCAAGCTTGCTGGCCCACATCGTCTCAAGCTGCTGGTCCATCGCAGCGCTGAAGCCCTCTCTGATCGCATCAAGCCGCGCCAGGGCTCCCGTGTTATCGGTGAGCAGCGGGCGAATGGCTGACCAGAACATCTGGTAGTTGGCTTCGGCCGCCACCGGTTGATTGAAGAAGCAGAAATGCTCGCCGCCGCCGGTCCAGGGCTGAAAGCGGGGATCAAACAGTTCGCAGAATCCATACGGCCCGTAGTCGAGGGTGAAGCCACCGGCGGCACAGTTGTCGCTGTTGAAATTGCCCTGGCAGTAGCCCACGCGCATCCAGTTGGCGACCAGTGCGGTCAGCCGATCACGGAACAACCGCGCCAGTTCGACCACCTGATCGCTGAAATCCAGGCCCGGATCAATCTCAGGCCGGTAATTGCGTTCGATCAGATGATTCACGATCATCTGCAGCTCGCCCAGCGCCCCCGGATGGGCCTCGCGGCGCACCCGGCGGGCAAACAGCTCCAGCTGGCCCACCCGCAAGAACGATGGCGCCACCCGGGTGGTGATCGCGGCGGGGTTGTCGACCAGGATGTCGGGATCGAACGAGCTGGAGTTGGGCGCGTACCAGGGCCGGCGCACAGTTTCGGCCCTGGACATATAGAGCGTCAGCGAGCGGGAGGTGGGAACCCCCAGGGCGTGCATCAACTCCTGCGCCAGAAACTCGCGCACGCTCGAGCGCAGCACAGCCCGACCATCGGCTCCGCGGCAGTAGGGGGTCGGGCCACCCCCTTTGAGTTGCAGTTCCCAGCGCTTGCCGTTGAACAGTCCTTCAAACACGGAAATGGCGCGTCCATCGCCATAGCCATTGCCGGTGCCGAACGGACACTGCTGGATGTACTCGCTGCCGTAAATCGACAGGGCATAGCCCGTCGCCCAGCCAAACGGTCGCATCGGCCCGGTCGCCACGCTGATGTCGCCGGAGAACAACCGGCGAAACTGCCCGTCGTGGGCCAGCGCCTCCTCCAGACCCAGCTCATCAAATAGGGCGCTGCTGTGGGCCACGTACTCGGGTTCGGGCAGCGGCGTGGGGGTCACCGGCACGTAATGGCCCGAGAACACCTGCCGGGGCCGGTGATCGTTGCCATCGGCCGTTGCCTGCGGATCCGCCTGCAGCGCCTGCAGCAGCGAATAGTCGGCCCGCTGGGCAAACGCAGCAAAGGTTGTTGTCAGCACAGCTTTCCTAGGTTCTGAACGGGCCGGGGCCAGCCCCTGACGCTGCGCTCATCATCGTCACCGTGGCCACCGGGCTGTGGGCACGCCAATCGCCAACGCCAGCCGGTACTGAGTCACACCCATGGGCTTGAGAAACTCCTTCAGGAGAACGTCGCCCGGTGGCACCAGCCCAGTGGTCGACGACGATTTTGAGCGCCTCGGGACCGGCTTCGCTCAAGACGGTTGCCTGGCGGACTGCGCAGATCGCCGAGACAAGGTGCAGCATCTAGGATGGCGAGCTTGCGGAAAGCAACGCGGGCGATGCCTCCAAAGCGCCGATGCGATGCAGGGGTTCTGTCCTTGCATGGGGAGCCCACTGCCTGTCGTTGGGCGCTGCCACGCCACCAGCCACAGGCAATAGAAGGCTTAACAAGCCTTTCCTAGTATGAAATTGCAGGATTTCCGAAGCGCTCTTTCACCATGCCGGTGTCCCAGGCTCAAGTCTCAACAGCCAACTCGCCTGAGCACCAGCGCCTAGCAGAGGCCGACCAGGGTCACAAGCCATGGAGGACGTGGGGCCCCTACCTGAGCGAACGGCAGTGGGGCACGGTGCGGGAGGACGACAGCCCCGATGGCAATGCCTGGGAATCGTTCAGCCACGATCAGGCCAGATCCCGCGCCTACCAATGGGGAGAAGATGGCCTGGCAGGCATCAGCGATGACCGCCAGCTTCTTTGCTTCGCCCTGGCGCTGTGGAATGGAAAGGACCCGATCATCAAGGAGCGCCTATTTGGCCTCACCAACAGCGAAGGGAACCATGGCGAAGATGTCAAAGAATATTACTACTACCTGGACTCAACGCCAACGCATTCCTACATGCGGTACCTGTACAAATATCCACTGAATGCTTACCCCTACAACGACCTTGTTGCCACCAACAAAGCCAGGTCGCGATACGAGCCTGAATATGAACTAATCGATACGGGGATCTTTGACAAGAATGAATATTGTGATGTCGAAGTGGAGTATGCCAAGGCTGGGCCAGAGGATGTACTGATCCAGATCACGGTGCACAATCGCTCCAATCAAACGGCAAAGCTCGCCGTGCTGCCAACCCTCTGGTTTCGCAACACATGGGATCAGGGCAACAGCCCAAAACCCTTGATCAAGGCAGAGCCTTGCCATGCAGGCCAAGGGAGACTCCACGCAACGCATCCCGACATTGGTGATTTTGCGCTGCACTGCAACGGGGCAGATGAACTGGTGTTGACCGAGAACGAAACGAACACAGAAGTCATCTTCCAGCAACCCAACCAATCCCCTTACACCAAATGTGGCATCAACCGCTACGTGGTTCAGGGCGAGACAGCAGCTGTCAACCCTTCCCAGCAAGGCACCAAAGCATCCGCCATTTACAACCTCTCGATTGGTGCCCATGCCTCACGCACCATCAAGTTGCGACTGACCAAGTCAACACCTGAAACACAGAACTACTCTGCCGAT
>Ga0310097_100073_pt1 | contig 18363 bp, 17 predicted proteins | sample LakMicSRFTotalB7_FD_194445 | JGI IMG/M metagenome (GOLD analysis project Ga0310097, IMG submission 194445) | Enriched freshwater cyanobacterial communities from Lake Michigan, Michigan, United States - MI23.SRFL.Total.B7 | ecosystem: Environmental > Aquatic > Freshwater > Lake | place: USA... | reverse complement strand
CCCCATCCCAGAGGACGTATCCCCAGAAAGTGGCCCAGAACGAGCAAGGGCTTCCCCTGGCAGCCTCTTGACCCGCAGTTCCCATCGCTCGAAGAGGGTTAGGGCGCCCGGAGCCCTGCCGTAGCCGATCCCCCTAGCTGGTCCATCGCCTTCAATCTGCCCCGACCTCCGGCCGAGCCCGGTTCAGGCGCCGCCGATCGGCTCATCCCAGAGGTTGGCCAGGGTGTAGGGGCCTCCAGGCAGCTCCCAGAAGCTGCCGTCAATAAACCGTTCGCCCCGATCGAGGGCGGTGATCTGGGCCAGTTCGGAGGCGCTCAAGGCCTGCTGGGCCGCCGCCAGGTTGGCCGCCAGGCGCTGGGGATGGACGGATTTGGGAATTACCGCCGTGCCGCAGGCGATTCCCCAGGCCAGCAGCACTTGGGCCGCACTGGTGCCATGGACCGCCGCGATCGTGCTGATCACCGGATCGCTCAGCAGGGGCGAGGTTGCGCCGGCCGGCGGCGAGCCCAGGGGCGCATAGGCGGTGAGCTGGATGGCGTTGGCCTGGCAGAAGGCCAGCAACTCCGGTTGCTGCAGGTAGGGATGGCGCTCCACCTGGTTCACCTCTGGCGCCAGATCGGCCTCCGCTAGCAGGGTGGCCAATTTGGCCTGGCTGAAGTTGGACACGCCGATATGGCGCACCAAACCGGCCCGTACCAGCTCCTCCATCGCGCTCCAGGTGGCGGCGATCGGCCGCTGCTCGAGGCTGAGCTGGTCTGGGGCCTCCTGGGGCATCATCACGCCATGGCGATGGGCCACAGGCCAGTGGATCAGGTAGAGGTCGAGGTAGGCCAGGCCCAGATCCGCCAGGCTGCGTTCCAGGGCAGGGCGCACGTCTTCAGGGGCGTGGCAGTCGTTCCAGAGCTTGGAGGTGATCCAGAGCTGGTCCCGCTGGAGTCCTCCAGCGGCGCAGGCCCGCTCCAGGCTGGCGCCGATCTCGGCCTCGTTGCCGTAGATCGAGGCGCAATCCAAGTGGCGGTAGCCCAGCTCCAGGGCTGCCGTTACGGCCCCCCCCACCTCGCCGGGGGCCGCTTTCCAGGTGCCAAGCCCCAGGCTGGCCATGGGGTCGCCATTGGCAAAAACCAGGCTGGACATCGCGATGCCATCACTGCCATCACTATGGGCGAAGCGTTCGCGGGGGGCCGGTTTGCGGCCGATCCCTGGCGTCGCCCTCCAGAAGGGTGCAGGTGAGCCCGGATCGGCGACAGCCTTGGGCGGGCCCCCGGGGACCGGTTCCTGGGGCCCCTGGCGGAGCCCCCACACCCCCCAACCAGAGCGGATGGCAGAGCTGATGGCAGACCAGTTGGCAGACCAGTTGGCGGAAGTCGATCCGCAACCAGCCCCCCCGGAGCCAGGCCCCCAGCTGTTTCTGGTGGTGCTGGGCGGCCGCAGCGCCGGTTGCCAGATCGAGCAGCACGATGTGCGCTTTGTCGCTGGGCGCAGCATTGAGGACACCCTCCCCGAGCTGCGACGCCAGTGGTTCGGCAGGCGTGAGGGTTTGCATCTGGACAGCACCATGGTGGTGCGGGCGATCGATGGCTACGCCGTGGGCCTGGGGCCTACGCCGCCTGAGCCCCGGCCCGAGCGGCTCTGGTTTGTGAACCTGGGCGCCTACCGGCCCGATTGCCTCGCCGAGCTGCACCGCTTTGGCCTGGTGGTGGCCCGCTCCGCCCAGGCCGCAAAGGCAGCCGCCAAGCGCCAATGGTTGGTTGGGGAGCGGGAGCAACATAAGGACGACCTGGTGGCCGTCGACGACTGCTTGGCCATTGAGCAGTTGGAGTTGTTGGGCGGCGAGCGTTGGTACGTGCAGCTGCAACCCCATCCCGACGGGCTGAGCCAACCGCAGGTACCCGATTGGTTCGGCTATCGCCGGATCGACAGGGGATGATTGGGGGTGGAGCCCTAACCCCATGAACATCGACGGCAAGGCCTGGCGCACCATCTGGCTGGAAGCCGGGGGCCGTTCGATCGCTGTGATCGACCAGACCCAGCTGCCCCACACCCTCAGCACCCGCTCAATCACCAGCCTGGACCAGGCGGCCGAGGCGATTTCCACGATGGTGGTGCGCGGTGCGCCCTTGATTGGTGTCACCGGCGCCTATGGCCTGATGTTGGCCCTGCAGGCCGATCCCAGCGATGGCTCATTGGCGGCGGCCTTCACCCAGCTGCTGGCCACCAGGCCTACGGCCGTGAATCTGCAATGGGCCCTGGAACGGGTGCGGGACCTGGTGCTGCCGCTGGCACCGGCGGAGCGCGCCCTGGCCGCCCAGCAGGAGGCGAGCGCCATCGCCGAGGAGGACGTGCTCATGTGCGAAGCCATTGGTGACCACGGCCTGGCCCTGTTCCAGGAGTTGGCGGCCCGTCGCCCGGCCCGTCGTCAGCAGGAGCCCTTCAACGTGCTTACCCACTGCAATGCCGGCTGGCTAGCCACGGTGGACTGGGGGACGGCCCTGGCGCCGATCTACAAGGCCCACCGCGCCGGCATGACGGTGCATGTGTGGGTGGATGAAACCCGGCCGCGCAACCAGGGCGCCAGCCTCACCGCCTTTGAGTTGGGCCGTGAGGGCGTGCCCCACACCGTGATCGTCGATAACGCTGGCGGCCACCTGATGCAGCACGGGCAGGTCGATGCGGTGATCGTCGGCACCGATCGCACCACCCGCAACGGCGACGTGTGCAACAAGATCGGCACCTATCTCAAGGCCCTAGCCGCCCACGACAACGGCGTGCCCTTCTATGTGGCCTTGCCGGCCTCAACCATTGATTGGTCGATTGCCGATGGGGTGGCGGAGATCCCGATCGAGGCCCGCTCAGGCCGCGAAGTGACCCATATCCAGGGCCTGGTTGGGGACCTCCCTGGGGCTGTCCAAGGGGACAGCCCCAGGGGGGCGTCCAGTCCCGCTGCCCTCACGCAGGTGCAGCTAACGCCAACGGGCAGCGTGGGCTTCAACCCCGCCTTTGATGTCACCCCGGCCCGCCTGGTGACGGCCCTGATCACGGAACGGGGGGTGGTGAGCGCCAGCGAAGAGGGCCTCAAGCAGCTCTACGGGGTGGGCTAGGGGCGTTGATGGCCTCCGGCTGGGCCGGGGTCGGCTGGGCCTGAATTGCCAGGACGCCGGCTCCCGGTTCCTGGGTTGGTGACCCCAATCCCAGCCGCTAGTGATCCATGGTGGTGCCGGCTTGTTTGAGTTCACCCTGGAGGCGTTTGAGCCGGAGCTTGGGATCCAGTTCCGGGTCGGTGATATGGCTGATCAGTTCGGTGGCAGAGGCGTCGATTGCTTCCGGGCTGGCCTGCACCGTGCCATGGAAAACAAAGGGGGCGAGATAATTGGCGCCAATGAGGTTGGCGGTCTGCTGCAGGGGTTTGAGCAGTTCACTCATCGAAAAGTTGTTGAAGCCACCCGCTTGATACGACTCCTTAGGACCGCCCGTCGAGATTGCCGAGACCCAGTCCTTACCGTGCAGGGCGGTGCCACCCGGCCCATAGGCCCAGCTGTAGGTCAGCACATCATCGAGCCATTGCTTCATCAGGGGCGGGACCGAATACCAAAGAAAGGGATGCTGGAAAACAATGCGGTCGTGCTCCAGGAGGAGCTGCTGCTCCCTAGAGATGTTGATGATTCCTTCTGGATACTGGATGTAGGGTTGATTGATCGTGATTTCCGAATGGCTTTCTAGCTGCCTCAGCCAGCGCCGATTCACGGTTGATTTTTGCAGATCGGAATGGAAAAGATTGACGAGTATTTTCATCGGGATTTGCTGGCGAATGTCCTGGTGAAGGGGTGGGGTGTAAAGGCCCTCAGGGGCGTTCGCTTGGTCGGCTTGGGCTGCTGGCCTGACCTTTTGGGGCCCAGTTTGCCCTGTCCTTGCCGTTTGGTCGAGCTGGGATCGCAGCCCTGTCGCTTTGGCCAGGCCTGCACTTCGCCGCCCGAGGCAGCAGGGCAACGATGCATCGCAATCAGCAGCGAGATTGCCCGGCCCCTTTGACGGGGGCAGGGTCCGTCCATGGCTGGGCCATGACGCCAACCCCTGGGTTCCTGAACCCCCGTTGTCGCCCCTAGCCCCCAGGGCTGGGCAGCAGGCTGGGCCCTTTCAGGGGCCCCGATGGCGCGCCCAATGGTGTGCCTGAGGAGGCTTGCTGGCTGGCTCAGGGGCAGTCGCCCCAGGCGATCGTGGGCCGTCGAGCCGCCAAGGGATTTGCCTTCTACAGAGAAATTGACCGACGTGCTAGGGTTTGTAAACCAACTTTACAATTGGATTGCGTGCTCATGTTTACGCTTGAAAGAGCTACCCAGATTTTTCCTGACACCCTTTCGGCGGACGTTGTTCCAGCGATCACAGCCCGCTTCCGTCTGCTCAGCGCCGAAGACCAGCTGGCCCTGATTTGGTATGCCTATCTGGAGATGGGCTCCACGATCACGGTGGCTGCTCCGGGTGCGGCCCGCATGCAGTTCGCCGAACCAGTGCTCAACCAGATCAAGGCCATGGGCTTTCCCGAGCAAAGCCAGGTGATGTGTGATCTGGCTAACCGCTCTGACACCACCGTTGGTCGCACCTATGCCAGTTGGTCGGTGAATATCAAGCTAGGGTTTTGGTATCAGCTGGGTGAGTGGATGGCCGCAGGCCTGGTGGCTCCAATTCCTGAGGGTTACCAGCTATCGGCTAATGCTTCGGCAGTGTTGAGTTCCGTCAAGGGCGTTGAGCAGGGACAGCAGATCACCCTGCTGCGTAACTTTGTGGTGGACATGGGTTTCGACCCCGCCAAGGGCGAAGGTCAAAAGGTGATGGAGCCCGTGGCGGCACCGACGCCTGAGGAACAGCGCAAGAAAGTTTTTATCGAAGGGGTGATCAATCCCACTGTCAATGCCTATATGGATCGGCTCAATGCCAACGACTTCGATAGCTTGATCGAGCTATTCCTTCCCGATGGAGCCCTGCAGGCCCCCTTCCAGAAGCCGATTGTCGGCAAAGATGCCATCCTGCGTTTCTTCCGCGAAGATTGCCAAAACTTGAAACTGCTCCCCGAGCGCGGCTACTCAGAGCCGGCTGAAGGCAATTTCAACCAGATCAAGGTCACCGGCAAGGTTCAGACCCCCTGGTTTGGTGCGGGTATTGGCATGAATGTGGCCTGGCGCTTCCTGCTCAACCCCGAAGGCAAGATCTACTTCGTCGCCATCGACCTGTTGGCCTCCCCGGCGGAATTGCTGAAGTTCGCCCGTTGAGCCAGACCGGCACGGGGCTGGTGCTCGCTGCCGCCATCACGGCGGCTTGGTTGCTGTCCCTGCTGGCCCTGTTGAGCGTGGATCTGGCCAGCCAGCCCCTGGGCCTCGTTGTACTGGCGATCGGGTTAAGGACGTTTCTGCAAACGGGACTGTTCATTATTGGCCACGACGCCATGCATGGTGTTTTGTTGCCCCTGCGTTCGGGTGCCAATCAGCGCCTGGGCCAAGTGGCCTTAGCTCTCTATGCCTGCCTGCCCTACGAGCGCTGCCTGCACAATCATCGCCAGCACCATCGGGCCCCGGGTAGTTGCCATGATCCGGACGTGCTGGCTGGTGCTGGGCCCTTGGCCTGGTATGGCCGTTTCATGGTGGGCTATTTGGCTGCTGGTCAGATGGCCGCCCTGCTAGCAAGCTGGGCCCTGGCTCTGCTCTTCGCCTGGCCCCACTCAGCCACCCCCGGATTGGCTGTGGGTCTGGTTTGCGTTCTGCCCCTGATCCTCAGTTCGCTGCAACTGTTTGCCTTTGGCACCTATTTGCCCCACCGGGGGGCAGGGCTGGCCTTGGGGCCTGGCCACCAGGCCCGCAGCCTTGACTTACCGGTCTGGTTATCGTTCCTGGCTTGCTATCACTTCGGTTACCACCGCGAGCACCACCAAGCGCCAGGGTTGCCCTGGTTTGCCTTGCCTGCCCAGCGCCGGTCCGTGGCATCCGGTTTCCGGTTGCCCCTGTCCCTCGCGCCTGACAGGCCAGCGCGATAGCGTCCCTACCAACATGATTTATGACGATGGAAACGGTGTTAGCAGGCTGGACAGATCAGGAGCAGGCCATCGCCAAGCAGGCCTTTGACACGGCCTACGGCCGCGCCATTGACCAGTTGACCGAAACCCTGCGGGAGCGGGTCATCGCCCTTCAGGGCGCCGAGGATCTCTGGCAGCTCCACGACTTTCTCAGTATCCAGCGCCATTCGATCGAGGGTCATTTCGATTTCCGTCTTGATGGCATTCTGTTTGTGTTTGCCAGTTTGGTTAAGGACAACCTGCTCAAGCTCGAAGAATTGGCTGGGCTTGAAGTTGAAAAAATTGCCAAGATTACGGCGATGTCCAGGTTCTAGGCCAGGTGCGTTACTCCAATTAATCTAGTTGGTTGATCGTTGAACCGGTTAATTAAGGTTTCGAGGGGTATTCAAATGCAGTCAGTACATAGGGTGTAGTCGAATTAAGTTGTAGTTTTTTCTTCGGCTTGCGCGCTCAAGCTGGCGCCTTGTTTGGCGCTTTCAATTGGTTCCCCCGCTTCCGACTTGACCTCGGCTTGCGGTTCGGGGGTTTGGTTTGGCGCTAGTGCCGTCTCCACCTAGCCTCCCGGCTGCGCGATCAGCCCCTGTCCATGCCCGTTCTCAACCGCTGGTCGGACGCCGCCGCCGCCGAGGCCGTGGCGGCCTACGGGGCCCAGGGCGTGGCGGAAGCCCTCGCCCTGCGCACCTACTCGGCCCGCCTGCTGGGGGCCGATCCAGACTTGGTGCTCCATGGCGGCGGCAACACCTCGGTCAAAACCACGCTGACAGGGCTGCTGGGCGAAACGATCCCGGTGCTCTGCGTGAAGGGATCCGGCTGGGACCTGGCCACGATCGAGCCCCCCGGCCATCCGGCCGTTCGCCTGGAGCCCCTGCAGGCCCTGCGGGCCCTGGAGAGCCTCAGCGATGAGGCGATGGTGGCAGCCCAGCGCCAGAACCTGATCGATCCGGCCGCCCCCAACCCTTCGGTAGAGGCCCTGCTGCATGCCTTCCTGCCCCTCACCTACGTCGACCACACCCATTCGATCGCCCTGTTGGCCCTGGCTGACCAGCCCGATGCCGAAGCGATCTGCCGCCAGGTCTATGGCGATCGGGTGGCCCTGGTGCCCTATGTGATGCCCGGCTTTGACCTGGCCCTGGCGGCCGCCGCCGCCTATGAAGCGGCGGCCGCCCGCGCCGCCGCCCAGGGCATCGAACTCGAGGGCATGGTGCTGCTCAAGCACGGCCTCTTCTCCTTTGGGGCCACGGCCAAACAGAGCTACGAGCGGATGATTGCGCTGGTGCGCCAAGCCGAGGAGCGCATTGAGGCGGCGCAGGCCGGCCAAGCTCCCAGCCAGCCAGCCCCCTTGCCGGCGCCCGTCAGGGCTGGGGCGGCTGTGCTGCCGGTGTTGCGGGGGGCCCTGGGCCGGGCCGCCGAGGCCCAAGGGGCGCCGCTGCGCTGGCTGCTCGACCTGCGCGCCACCCCCCTGGCCTTGGAGCTCGTGAACGATCCCCGCCTGGCCGATTGGGCCAGCCGCGGCGTTGCCACCCCCGACCACGTGATCCGCACCAAGGCCCGTCCGTTGGTGTTGCCCGCCGCGCCGACGGCCGCCCAGATCGAGCAGGCCCTAGGCGCCTATATCGCCGATTACCAGGCCTACTTCGAGCGCCAGAACGCCCGGGCCGGAGGTACTAAAAGTCCTTTGGACCCCCTGCCGCGGCTGGTGGCGATCCCGGGCCTGGGCCTGGTCGGCCTGGGCAAGAGCGCGGCAGACGCTTCGGTGGCGGCCGACATCGGCCTGGCCTGGGCCCGCACCCTGCTGGCGGCGGAAGCCGTGGGCCGCTTCGAGCCGGTGGACGAGGCCGACACATTTGCAATGGAGTACTGGAGCCTGGAGCAGGCCAAGCTCGGCAAGGGCAGCGAAAAGCCCCTGGCCCGCCGGGTGGTGCTCGTGACCGGCGCCGGTCGTGGCATTGGTGCGGCCACGGCCCGGGCCTTCGCGGCCCAGGGGGCGGAGGTGGCCCTGCTCGATCGCGATGGCGATAGCGCTGCCGCCACGGCCAAAAGCTGCGGACGCCAGGCCCTGGCCCTCGCCTGCGACCTCACCGATCCGGCGGCCCTGAGGCAGGCCATGGACCAGGTGGTGGCCCGCTTCGGCGGCCTGGATTTGGTGGTGAGCAATGCCGGGGCCGCCTGGAGCGGCGCCATGGCCAGCCTGCCGGATGCCGACCTGCGCGCCAGTTTCGAGCTCAATCTGTTTGCCCATCAGGCCGTGGCCCAGGCGGCCATGGCCGTGTTTCGGGCCCAGGATTCGGGGGATTCCGGCCAGGCCGCCAGCCGGCCGGTGCTGGGGGGCCAGTTGCTGTTCAACGTCAGCAAGCAGGCCCTGAATCCCGGCCCCAACTTCGGCGCCTACGGCATCGCCAAGGCGGCCCTGCTGGCCCTGATGCGCCAGTACGCCCTCGAAGGCGGAGCAGAAGGAATTCGCGCCAATGCGATCAATGCCGATCGCATCCGCTCCGGCCTGCTCGATGACGCCATGATCCGCACCCGCTCCGCCGCCCGGGGCCTGAGCGAGGTCGACTACATGGCCGGCAACCTGCTCTCCCAGGAGGTGCGCGCCAGCGATGTGGCCGAAGCCTTCGTTTCCCTAGCCCTGCTGGAGCGCAGCACGGGTGTGGTTCTCACCGTGGATGGCGGCAACGTGGCGGCGATGGTGCGCTGAGGGCCGGATTGGCGGCCTGCATTCGGTTGGGCTTGGTGGGGCCTTTGGGGGTGGGGTGCGCTGTTTTGGGTTGCGGAAGGGTGGGCTTGGGAGTCGGCCGGTTCGCTCCCCAGGCTTCTAATCCCGCCGGCTGGCTAGGACCAGCCCCAGGCTGGCCCAGACCACCACCAAGCCAAAACACAGGGCGGTCCAGGTGGGCAGGCCCCAGCTGGTGATCAGCAAGGGGGCCACCACCGTGATCACCCCACCGGCGAGCAGGGGCTGAAGCAGCAGTTGTTTGATCGAAAAGGCCTGAAGCGCCTCGCTGCGGTCGTCCGGATCGGCCATGCGCAGCAGCAGCAGGCCGCTGGCCGCCACGCCCGTGGCCTGGCCGAATTCGATCACGGCCCGTTCAAACCAGTCCTTGGGCAGGATCCGCGGTGCCAGCAGCAACGTCACCGCCAGGTTCCAGACCAGTCCGGCCAAGGAGAGCACCGTCAGGGGCAGCCAGTCCTGGCGCAGCAGGGCCAGATCCAGCCCCGCCGTGGCGGCGGTGATCAGCAGGTCGGCCGAGAGGGTGCCGGTCTGGCCCTGGATCGGCGCTGACACCCAGCCATCGAGGTGCAGGCGCTCCAGCACCAGCCGCACCAGGATCGAGCCCACTAGGGCTAGGGGAAACACGGGCAGGGCATCGATCACCAGGGCGAAGCCGCCGCCGGTGCGCGCGGCCAGGCCACGGAGTAGGGCCAGCAGGCCGACGCCCACCAGCACCGCCACCCCGGCCAGGCCCAGATTCACGGCCCAAGCGGCCAGCTGTTGCAGGGGCCCCTGGGGCGCAATCGGGGTGGCCATCGCTTCGGCCTGGGTGCTGGGGCCTGCCCCGGCGGCGTCGATTGGCCCTGCAGTGGCCGGGGCGGGCCAGGAACTCGTCCAGCCCCGGCTGCGGCCTACCACCACCAGCACGCCGCCCACCAGGGTGGAGGTCAACAGCCCCACCGTGGCCAGGGCCAAGCCCAGGGCTTCGCCGGTAGGAAAGCCCAGGCTGGCGTAGCTGGGCCCCATGGCGGCCGCGGAGCCATGGCCGCCCTCGTAGGCCACCTCGATCAGGCAGGCCATCAGCGGGCTTACGCCGAGCCAGGGTTGCAGCAGAAAGAGCACCGCTAGGCCCGCCACCAGAAACTGGCCAAAGGCCAGGGTCAGCGAGAGCAGCACTTGGGCCGAGACCGGTTGCCATAGCCCCGCCAGCTTCGGCAGTGGCTTGGCCAGCAACAAGGTGGCAAACACCAGGGTCAAGAGCACCAGGGGCAGGTCGGCCCAGAGCTGCATCACGGGTGCCGGCAGCAGGGGCAGGGGCCCGGCGGGGGCCAGGACCAGGCCGATCAGGCCGGCCACCAGGGCCTCGGGGATGCCGACCAGCTTGAGTTGGAGCCTTCGGCCGATCGCCCGACCCAGGCCCAGCAACACCGTCAGAGCGGCCATCGCCAGCAGCAGCCAGGGCAGGGCTCGGGCCGGTTCCTGCAGCCAGCTCGGCAGGGAGGCCACGGCTGCCGACCAGAGCAGCAACGGTGGGTGCAGCCCTGCTCCCCCCGCCGGCCCCAGGGCTGCCAGGGGTGGTGCCAGCCGATCCGCTAGGGGATTCGCCCCTGGATCAAAAACCACAGCCGCGACCCGATACGGGATCCGATCCCCCAGGCCAGTGGCCCCACCAGCCGCCCATCCCGTTGCCATGGAAGGCCCCATCAGGGACACCCCAGGGTGAAATGGTGGCGGAAAAAGGCTTCTGTGGCCTCCAGGACGGCCACCCGTACGGCGCCACTGCGGAACCCATGGCCCTCGCCGGCAAAACGGTGCACCTCCACCGGCACACCCCTGCAGCGCAGGGCCTCGGCCATGGAATCGGTCTGGGCGGGGGGCACCACCTGGTCATCGAGGCCCTGGAAAAAGATCACCGGCGCCGAGATGCGGCCGGCGTGGTGCAGGGGGGAGCGCCCTTGGTAGGTGGCCCGCTGCTCGGGCCAGGGGCCCACCAGGCTGTCGAGGTAGTGGGCCTCAAAGCGGTGGCCATCGGTCACTAGGCCCTCCAGGTCGCTAACGGCGTAGCGGCAGGCCCCCGCCCGGAACACATCGCTAAAACAGAGGGCAGACAGGACGGTGAAGCCGCCGGCGCTGCCCCCTTCGATCGCGATCCGCTGGGCCGAAGCCTGGCCAGCGGCCACCACCGCCAGGGCGGCCGCGGCGCAATCGGCACTATCGACCAGGCCCCAATGGCGATCAAGCCGTTCCCGGTAGGCGCGGCCAAAGCCTGTAGAGCCGCCGTAGTTGACATCCACTACCCCCCAACCGCGGCTGGTCCAGAACTGGATCGCCAGGTTGAGGCCGCAGCGGGCCATCGCCGTGGGGCCGCTATGGCCCTTCACCAGCAGGGGGCTCGCTGGCGTGGCGCCGCCGATTGGCGGGTAGTACCAGGCGTGGGTGGGGGCGCCGCCGTAGCCGGCAAACCAGAGGGCTTCCGGCCGGCTGATCGCCTCGGCCCCCAGGGGGCTGGCCGCGGCGGGGCTGTGGCGCCACCTGCCGCTGGCGAGCTCCAGCTCCAGCAGCCCGGCGGGGCTGGTCGCCCCGCTGGCGAGGCAGGCCAGGGCGCCGTTCTCGGCGCAAAGGCTGCCCAAGTCGTTGAAGGGCAGATCGAAGGGGATCCAGCGGCCTGGCTGGGCTGGGGCCGGCGGATCCGCCGGGTTCCCAGGTGCCTGGCCCGTTGCGCTGCCTGGGTCGTTATTGAAGTCGATCCTGCCGAGCTGCCAGCTGCCTTGAACGCAGCTGGCGGCCACCAGCTGGCGGCCATCCCAGGCGGTGGTTGCGAGGCCAAGAACCCACTGCGGACTGGCAAATTCCGCCTCCATCGGCAGCAGCGGCTGCCAGGGCAGGGGATGCTTTGGCAGGGATGGAGGGGGTTCGGCCAAGGCGGTTTCGATGTCCCCATCGGCGCTGGCGCTGGGCCCTAGCTCGGCCGCCGTGAGCGCCTCCGCCGCCACCAGCCGTTCCAAGTTCCACCAGCCGCTGCGATCGTTGGCCACCAGCAGATCGGCTGGGAGGGCCCCAGGAGCGCCGGTCCCGTCCACCTGGCCTGGGCTCGGGGCTTGGTTTGTTGACCTGGCTGCCTGTGGTGCCGCCTGGGGGCCCAGCCATAGCGGTTGAAACACCGAGATGGCCTGGCGGCTGCCGTTGTCCGACCCAGCCACGGGGCGACAGGCCGTCAGCCCTTCGCCTAGGTCCTCGCCGGTGCCATCGGCCCCTGCCGCCGCCAAGCAGCCCAGCCAGAGCTGGCTGCGCTCCCAGGGCAGGCAGGGCTGCTGCCATTCCACCCAGGCCAGGTGGCTGCCCCGGGGGCTCAGGGTTGGATAACCGCAGAAATCGGCGGCCTGGTGCAGGGTCACCGGCTCGCCCCCCTGCAGGGACACCGCCACCAACTGGTCGCGGCCGTTCGTCTCCACCACGCCGATCCAGCGCTGGCGCCGGGCATCGATCAGGCCGCCGCCGAAGGCCCGGGGGGCCGGCCGGGTGAGCTGGATGGGTTCGTTTGGGGCGGTCCCGGCTGGGCCCAGGTCCAGGCGCCAGAGGCAACGGTCCCGGTCATCGACAAACACGGCGATGGCCTGACCTTCGACGAGCTCCAGGGCGCAGGCCCCGCCCCCGTAGCCATGGATGCGGCTGCGCAGGTTCCAGCCGCCCGGGGTCAGCTCCTCGGCCGGGGGTGGGGCAGCGGCCCCACCGGTTTCCACGCCGAAGGGGCGCCGCATCAGCGTGGTGCGTCCCTGTTGATCCGGTCGCTGCTCCAGCCAGTGCAACTGGCCGGCCAGCAGTTTGGGCTCCAGCAGGCTGGGAATGCGTCCCTCCACGGTGGACGCAGGCAGTCCTGCAGGGGTTGGCGTCACCAGGGGTTGTCTGCCGCGGCTCCTAGAATCGCCCCCAGTCGGAACGGGATTGTCCTTTGGCCAGCAGCTTCGCCAGGATGGCGCGTTCGGCGGAGCAGTCGAGCAAGGGGGTGCATGTCTCCAAGGAGCCTCTGGATACGCCGCCGATGGCGATCCACACCCTGGGGGATGAGGTGCTGCGCACGCCGGCCAAGCGCATCGGCAAGGTAGATGAATCGGTGCGGGAGCTGGCCCGCCAGATGCTGCTCAGCATGTATGCCGCCAAGGGCATCGGCCTGGCGGCCCCCCAGGTGGGTGTCCATCAGCAACTGCTGGTGATTGACCTGGATCTGGAGAATCCGGCCACCCCGCCGATGGTGCTGATCAACCCCGAAATCACGGCCGAGGGGGGCTCGATTTGCACCTACGAAGAGGGCTGCCTCAGCATTCCTGGGGTGTACCTCGATGTGGTGCGACCGAGCGTGGTGGAGGTGAGCTATCGCTGCGAGATGGGCCGCAGCCGCCGGATCAAGGCCGATGGCCTGCTGGCCCGCTGCATCCAACACGAAATGGACCACCTCAACGGCGTGTTGTTCGTGGATCGGGTCAGCGATGGGGCGGGGCTGGAGGAAGGCCTTAAGGAGAAGGGCTTTGACCGTTCCCATGTGCGCTCCCTGCTCTGAACACCTGAAATTCCTTTGCCGATGAAACCCTTAGCTGGCCTGTTTTTAGCCCTGGCTTGCCTGCTTGGCATTGCCGCCACAGGTTCCGTCTTTGAACTCGCCTACGGAGACCCCGACCTGGGCGTCACCGCCACCCGCTGGATCCTGGGCGGTTCGATCCCGGGCACCCTGGTGGCCCTGGTGGTGGCGATCCGCCTCAACCAACCGGCCTGATCCGGCCGGTTGGCGGGTGGGCCACTTCTACGATTTCCCCCTAGCCCGAACCCTGACCATGACGCGCCTGGTCCGTCCCCTGGCTGTTTTGTTTTCGCTGCTCGGCCTGACGGCTGCCGGCTGGGCCTCGGCGCCCCAGGCCCGCGCCCAGGCCTCGATGTTCAGCACCCAGGAGGTGGACCAGGCCAGGTTCATCATCGTGGCGGCACCGATTGGCGATGGCAGTCGCGCCCAGCTGAACATCTACGAGCAGCGCAGCGCCCAGCGCCCCTGCTATGCGGTGTCCGGCAGCCGCCCGGCGGTGGTGGATCCCCTGCTGGCCACCTTCGATTTCACAGGCATCTGCAACCGCTTCATCGATGGCAATGGCTATTCGCTGAGGATCGGCACAGCCGACCTGGGCACGGTGTATCGGCTCAGCGTTGTGAAGGACTCGGCGGAAACCTTGCTGATGGCCCAGCCGACCCGCCCCGATGCCGGCCCCGAGATGGTGGTGGCACGCACGGGCGGCCAGGGCAATGGCTTCCTGCTGCTGGTGGCCGAGCCCGGTTGGCGGGTGATGCGCCGCAGCTTCGGCAGCCGGGCCCTGGGCCATGTCTACGTGTATCGCGACAGCTGGCCAGAGGGGGCCACCGCCACCAGCTCAGCACCCCAGACCGCTGCACCAGCGGCCAAGACCCCGGTGGACCCCAAGGCCCCGGTGGAGCAGAAGGGAGCCAGCAAGCCCCAGGCCCTACCGGACGAGAAGCCAGCCCTATCGGGCCCCAAGTCGGCCCCAGGAGCGGCAGCCGTTCCCAGCCCAGGATCTGGGCCGAGCCCAGGGCCTGGGCCCAGCCAGGACGCCGCACCAGCCACCGGCACCCGGCCCAGTCAAAGCCTGGCGCCTCGCCAGGGGGCAACGCCCAAACCCGGCCTGGGGGCCCCCGCTGTAGTCCCCGTTTCTGGGACCTCCAAGCCGGTTGCTGTCGCCCAGCCGAACGGGCCCATCCCGCCTGTGCAGACCACCACGGCTGTAACGGCTACTAAGTCCGTAACGGCTACCAAGTCCGCAACGGCTACCAAGGCTCTAGCGGCTACCAAGGCTTTTGAAACCGTCAAGCCACCCAAGCCGGTGGCTGCTGCGTCTAAGCCAACGGCTGCTGTGCCCAATGCAAAGGCTGCTGCGCCCTTGGCGGCAGCTCCCAACCTGCCCGCCCTGCCGGCCGCAGCCCCGCTTCCGGTAAAGGCCTTGCCTTGATCCAAGGGCAGGGCAGGCTTGCCATGGGTCGGATGCAGCCCCCAGACGCCGGCAGGGGCACTTGCTACGATCAATCCACTGCTGAGCACCAAAGCGCTTCATGACCCAGGTCACCGTCGGCGAAAACGAAGGCATCGAATCGGCCCTGCGCCGTTTCAAGCGCCAGGTCTCCAAGGCAGGCATTTTCGCTGACCTCAAGCGCCTGCGTCACCACGAAACCCCCACCGAGAAGTACAAGCGCAAGGCCCAACAGCGCCGCCGCCGCCGCTGATTGCGCTCACCTGCGTTCCCTGCTGGTAGGCAGGGTTTCTCGATATCTGGCACCTGTTGTCATCTGCTCACCCTGGCCTAGGCGTCGGGTTTTGCATGAAGTCCCACCCTGATGCGAGAACCATCAGGGGTGCTTTGAATCCGCGCTTCTACCTGTTGTCAGGGGGCCCCGGTCTTTCAAGACTGGGGCTAGTTCTGTTTGGAGCTGGACCCATGACCCGTCTCATGGCCCTGTTTGGCCATTGGTTTGGCAGCTCCCTGGCCCATGCCTTTGGTAATCCCAGGGAAGAGCAGCAGCACCTGCCTCCGGCGATCGGCGTCCAGCCCTACACCGGTGAAATTGCCCGCCATCGCCGATAGGGCTCTAGCGATTGGGCCCCTTAGGCGGAGGGCTGGTGGTCGCGATCGAAACTGCGGTAGGTCAGGGCTTCAGCAATCGCCTGGCCATCCACGCGGGTTTCCCCTGCCAGGTCAGCAATCGTGCGGGCCATGCGCAGGACCCGTTCGCCGGCGCGGGCACTCAGTGCCCGGTGCTGTAGGGCGGATCGCCAGAGTTGCAGGGCTTCGGCTTCGAAGTGGCCGCACCCAGCCAGATCCCTGGAACTCAGGCGGCTGTTGGCGCAGCCGCGAGGGTTGCGCTCGGCCATGCGCTGGCGGGCCCGCCAGACCCGTTCGGCCACCTGGGCCGTTGATCCTGGTGAGCCAGGCGATCTTGAGCATGGGGTGGCTTCCGCTGATCCAGTCCATCGGGGGATGCTCTGACCGGACTGATCGCTGGCCTTGCCCTGGTCGCTGGGCTGGCGATCGGGACCGAGCTCCTGGACGGGGGGCCGGCGCAGGATCACCTGCAGGTCGAGGCGATCGAGCAGGGGGCCGCTGAGCTTGCCCCAGTAGCGCTGGCGCTGGGCCTCGCCACAGCCGCAGGCCCGCTCCGGGTCGCCGTACCAGCCGCAGGGGCAGGGGTTGGTGGCGGCCACCAGGGTGACGGCGCAGGGAAAGCGCAACCGGGCCCGGGATCGGCTGATCCACACCTCCCCTTCTTCGAGGGGCTGGCGCAGCTGGTTGAGCACATCGCGGCGAAATTCGGCCAGTTCATCGAGGAACAGCACGCCGTGGTGGGCCAGGGCCAGATCGCCTGGCCGCGGGATCGGGCCGCCGCCGATCAGGGCCGGGCCGGAGCAGCCGTGGTGGGGTGAGCGGAAGGGCCGCTGCCTGGGAAGCTGCCCCTGGCTACCGAGTAGGCCCGCCACCGAATAGAGCTGGCCGAGTTCGAGGGCCTCCTGCCGTTGCAGGGGTGGCAGCAGCCCAGGCAGGCGCCTGGCCAGCATCGTCTTGCCGCTGCCCGGGGGGCCCACCAGCAACAGGTGATGGCCTCCGGCCGCGGCGATCTCCAGGGCACGGCGGCCATGGGGCTGGCCGCGCACATCGGCCAGGTCCAGCTCCGGGGGGGGTGGTTCAGGGTCCACGGGGCTAGGGAGGCGGGCCCGGGCCGGATCGGCCAGGAGCTCCAGCACCTGGCGCAGGCTGGCTGCCGGCCAGACGGTGAGCCCCTCCACCAGGGAGGCCTCGGTGCCGTTGGCCTCGGGCACGATCAGGGCCCTGGCCCCGGCCTGCTGGGCCGCCAGGGCCAGGGCCAGGGCACCGCGAACCGGCCGTAGCTGGCCATCGAGGCCCAGTTCCCCTGCCGCCCAGACCCCCGCCAGCCGGCGATGGTCGAGTTGGCCACTGGCCAGCAGCAGGGCCAGGGCGATCGGCAGATCAAAGGCCGGCCCCTCCTTGCGCACATCCGCCGGTGCCAGGTTGACCACCACCCGGGTGAGGGGCATGCGAAGCCCGCTGTTGCGCAGGGCCGAGCGCACCCGCTCCCGCGATTCCTGCACCGCCGCATCCGCCAGCCCCACCATCAGCACGCCCGGCAATCCCGGGGTGATGTCCACCTCCACGGCCACTTCCACCGCATCGAGTCCCACCAGGGCCGCGCCGCTGCAACGTGCCAACATCAAGCCAGGGGCTGGGTTTCACTGACTAGTGCCACCGCTGTTCCGGGCCTGCCGACTTGGGGGCCGACCCGCCCTCGCCCGTTCCTTCCCCGCCGCCATGGACCAGCCCGCCGACACGATTTTTGGCCGCATCCTGCGGGGTGAAATCCCCTCGGATCAGGTCCACAGCGACGACCTCTGCATCGCCTTTCGCGATGTCCAGCCCCAGGCTCCCGTGCACCTGCTGGTGATTCCGCGCCAACCCCTGGTGAACCTGGCCGACGCCAGCGCCGCCGATGGGCCCCTGCTCGGCCACCTGCTGCTGGTGGCCGCCCAGGTGGCCCGCCAGGAAGGGCTCTCGGCCTGGCGCACGGTGATCAATAGCGGCGCCGATGCGGGGCAGACGGTGTTCCATCTGCATGTGCATGTCATCGGTGGCCGGCCCCTGCAATGGCCGCCGGGGTGAGCAATCCCTGGGCCAGCCTGCGCTGCGGGCGCTTCAGCGGCGAGAATGGCCCCACTTGAGCGTCGTCATGAGTCCCCTGAAGGCCCTCCGCAGCCAGCTCGGCAAGCTGCAGCGCCTGGCCCAGCCCTACTTTTTGCCGTTGGATAACGGAGCCAGCTCCGGCCAGTTCCTGCTGCTGGTTGCGGCCCTGATTGCCGTTGTGGTGGGCTTCACCCTGCTGCTGCTAACGGCTGCGATCGCGGCCAGCAGCGCCTGGTTCCCCGAGTTGCAGCATCGTTTCGTGCCAGGGGTGCCCGAACAGGTGGCGTCGATCTGGGCGGGGCCTGGGGGCAAGGTGGTGATGGTGCTTTTTGGCGCCGGGCTGGCCTGTTTTTGGGCCTTGCGCGCCAAGTTGCGCCAGGGACGCTGGTTGCCCTGGCTGTTGCTGGGTGTGATCACCCTGCTGATCCTGGTGATCAACGGCATCAATGTGGGCATCAGTTTTGTCGCCCGCAACATCGAGAATGCCTTGGTGGGCTACAAGGCCGAGGACTTCTGGAAAATCGTTGCCGTCTATGCCTTTTGCCTGGTTCTGGCCTTGCCAATCCGGGCCCTGCAGAGTTACCTAATCCCCAAGCTTGGGTTGATGTGGCGCGAGTGGTTGAGCGAAAGAATGTTGGGCCGCTATCTAACCAATCGCGCCTATTATGTTCTTAATCCCAACGATGAAAGCGTTGAGGAGATCGATAACCCCGACCAGCGGATCTCCCAAGATGCGGCGAGCTTCACGGCCACTAGCCTGAGCGTTACGGTTGAAATAATCTCTGCGCTTCTTACTTTTTTCAGCTTCATTATTGTGCTTTGGAGTATCAATGCAACCCTGGCACTTTGGC
>Ga0310097_100063_pt1 | contig 19488 bp, 16 predicted proteins | sample LakMicSRFTotalB7_FD_194445 | JGI IMG/M metagenome (GOLD analysis project Ga0310097, IMG submission 194445) | Enriched freshwater cyanobacterial communities from Lake Michigan, Michigan, United States - MI23.SRFL.Total.B7 | ecosystem: Environmental > Aquatic > Freshwater > Lake | place: USA... | reverse complement strand
GGGCTAAAGACTCCAAGTCTAATTAGAAAAGATGCAGCATATTTCTTAATCCTCTTTTGAGGCCATTCTGAATTATCTAGGAAAAAGATTGTTACTCTGGCTGACCTGCCATACTTTGCCTTGACCATAAGCCAAGTATAGAGCGTTGTAATACTTACCTCATAAACTAGTATATAAATTTCACGATTAACTGATTGCCCCCTCAATAAAGTCTGATCTTTCATTGCTGCAAGCTATAGCTGTTGGAAAGCAAGTTGCTAAGCGACACCTGCTTAAGCATGCATTTGCAAGAGCTAACCATTCTCGTCTGTCGTGGCATCTGCTAAGTGATTATACCACTCGAAGGCATGCTGATGCCGGTGGCACCCCCGACTTGAGCGTGACGCCCGGCTCAGCGAAGAACAAATGGGCATCTGGAGATGAAAAAGACCAAGAAGGGTAACTAGTGGCATATCGGCATGATAGTTATGCCGGTATGGACAAGGAATCAGTTCCGATGCATTCTTCTAGTCGGCACCGTCGCCGTCGTGATGGACCTTGCTGCAGGTTCCGAGCTACTGCATGGCGATGACGAGGTGGTCCACTCGGATGTAGCCTGCAAAGGAGCTGTAACACCCTTTATCTTTCCTGGTCTTTTGAGACTGGTTAGTTGTGGCAATGAGGCAGCTCACTGATGAGCTGCCTCAAAAGACATATGCCCCTGATGGGCAGAGTGCGGCTTGAGTGAGTTGTAATCGCAGCAACAAACAATTGAGCAGGATCTTCTCCTCCGGAGACTTCGTGAACAACCCGGCATGAGGAAATCATTCCTGAACTTGAAATTGATCAATTCAGCGAAGCCGTTTTCCTACAGTTATACTGGCGGTGTAGGCTGTGGTAGTAGTTTTTCTGGCCTTACACCAGTCCCGTAAAGTCTGTGCAATAAACTCCGGCCCGCTGTCCGACCCAATGGTTACTGGCGCCGGGTAGAAGCTTGTGAGCCACTCCAGCAAGTCCCTCCACATCCATAGCCTTGCAGCGCCTGGCCACCCTGATCCCCACACAGATCCGGCTGCGCTACTAAATCACTTTCAGGAACTTGAGTCTGAGGCCATGGCGGAGGCGTAGAATTGGAAAATCATGGCCCACACCTAGTATGCATGCTTGACTCAGTGACACTTTACCGAACCATCTGTGGGCTGTGCACGCATTCGCTTCATTAGAGGTAGGCTCTTGCAGATCCTCTTCCCTGAAAATCCGTGGCACCAGTTTGTGATTGACGAACCAGCTCTTCCTCCTAAGCAGGCGGAAGGCAATGCGCCAACCCCGAGCGAATGTCCTCAGCCGCGATCTCGGAGGCGATTGCGGAGCTCGGCCTCCTCTATGTCGACGACCATGAGACCGACGATCCTGGCTCAGAAATTTCTCTCGGCTAGATCTTTGAGCATCGCTTCCACTAGCTCAGCCTGCGCGAGAAGCTTCTTGAACTGGGCGTTCTCCTTTTCCAGCTGGGCTGATGCGTCGCTTCCTAGGCCGGAGTTCTACCGTAGTGCTGAGGACAGCTATAGTATGTAGGTGGCGTAACTTGATGATACAGAAGACTTCGATGACGGGCTTGCCCTGGGCAACTCAGTTGCTCGGCGATCTTTACCTTGCAGATAATCAGATACATTATGCGACTGGCGTGTTTATAGTAATTACCACGGCCCAGCCTGGCCGGCAGGGGGCTCCCGATCACCCTGGACCGACTTCCCTGGGCCAAGTCAAAACCGCTGAACTCAGAAGCTTGCTATCACTACAGCCCAGAGATTCCCCAACAAATGAAGCCATGGAAAATTTATTGCGTTCTAGATAGAAGTGGCAAGTTCTAATTATACCAAATGGAATTCTAGTACAGCAGAAGGCATTTAAAAGAAGCGCAGATTATGGTGGCAATGGCAAGCTCTACTTGGGAAGAGCCAGTGGAGGGGCTTCCAGGTTAGATAAGACTTTCCAGGCTGAGCGGTGTGCCCCGCTGGTAGGCGCACCGAGCGGGGCGCCCCAGCAGCTGCTCCATCAGATGCGGCGGCGCCCCATGGCCAGGCCGCACGATCCGCAGGTTCTCAACCGTGAACGGGTCGCCCTTAGCGATATCAGCAGCGACATAAATCGAGCGACGGAACTGTAGACTCTTAATCTCTGCCTCCGTAGGGCCATAGCGCACCTGGCCAAGGGATTGCCAGGCCCGCTCGCTCTCCTTCACCAGGGCCGCCAACTCGTGAGGCTCGAGGGAGAAGGCACTGTCCACACCGCCCTCGGCGCGGGAGAGCGTGAAATGCTTCTCGATCACCGTTGCACCGAGCGCTACCGCTGCCACCGACACACCAACGCCCATGGTGTGATCGGAGAGACCCACCTGGCAGCCGAACAGCTCCCGCAGGTGCGGGATGGTGCGTATGTTGGTGTTGTCCGGTGTGGCAGGGTAGGTGCTTGTGCACTTGAGCAGGATCAGATCCCTGCATCCGGCGGCCCGCGCTGCACTCACCGCCTGTTCCAACTCCCCAAGGCTGGCCATTCCCGTGGAGATGATCAGTGGCTTACCTGTGGCCGCCGCTTTGGCAATAAGCGGGAGGTAGTTGTTCTCAAAGCTGGCGATCTTATAAGCAGGGACGCCGAGATCTTCCAGGAAATCGACCGCCGTTTCATCAAACGGCGAACTGAAACAGACCAGGCCCAGCTCGCGCGCTCGCTCCATGATTGGGGCGTGCCATTCCCAGGGGGTGTAGGCTTTTTTGTAGAGGTCGTGTAGGTTCTGCCCGGCCCAGAGCGAATCCGGATCGTTGATCTCGAAGCTGCCGCCGCGCACATCGAGCGTCATCGTGTCAGCGGTGTACGTCTGAAGCTTGATAGCGTGGGCACCTGAAGCGGCGGCGGCATCCACGATCGCCAGTGCTCGATCCAAGCTCTGATTGTGATTGCCGCTCATCTCTGCGATCACAAAGGGCGGGTAGTCTTTGCCAATGGAGCGGCCAGCAATCTGGATTGTCATGGGACGGGGCAATTAGTAACGAATGGGGAAGGCAGCAGGATCAGAATAGGGGTTCAACCCTCTTCAGGTTGGCCGCGTACCTGAAAAACCCAAGGGGGGATAAGAAGCCATGGATACGGGTAGTGAAGCTCACCAACGCTGGGCTTTGTGCATCAGCAGCAGGGAGCAGGTTTTTCACCAACTGCCGCAAAATGCTTGGCCCCGTGCGCCGGTAGCAACAGCCAAACTATCGAAGTGGCCGTAACTACTGTGGGGGCTGGGCATCACCATTCCTAGAACGCTTTAGCCATCGGTGGCCATCCAAAAATGCTGGCGGCGGTGGCTGGCCGCCAGCATCTTCTCGAACCACCCAGGGTGGTCATGGCTAGCAGACTCCAGATGGGGCTGCAGCTGCAGCCATGGCGCCTGATCCAAGTCCGTCACGCGCAAAGTGTCCACTGCTATCAGCTGCACTCCTTAAGGGCGGTTGACCGCGACTTGCCCCAGTTGATCTTGGATAGATAGGGGTTGGCTTGCTCGGCGTCACTTTTAATCCTCAGGCCTTTCTTGTATAGGTGGGGAGACTACTGGGGTAATCCTGACATCTGCATGCAGGCCATCGCTGCGCTGGCACACCCGGCGAAACTCCAACCGCATGCCGTTAGCCTCTAACCATGCATACGGGTAGCCCTCGGCATCAAGCATGCGGATTTTGTCATACCACGCATTGATGTCGCCACTTGGGCAGATCGCCAAGTTGCTCTGCGCCGGGGTGCGCCGGCTGAACAGCACCGATTCGCCCTGCTGGGGCTTGGGAACAGGCTCCTCAAGCACTAGACGTTCGATCATCTTGGCAATGAGGTCATCTGCCCTGAGGAAGATTTCTTCGGCGGTACCATGAAGACTAAGCGATTCCTTGAGATAAACATCCCCCGCATCCAAGCCAGAACCGCATCGCAGAGCCGTAAGCATCGTGCTGGTGTGGCCCCGCTCGATCAGGTTCTGCAGGGGGCTACCGCCCCGACCGTAGGGCAGGTCGGACATGTGAAAGATCACGGTGGGCCACTGGCCCCAGATCGATTCAGGGATCAAATGGCTCCAGTGCGGTACAAAGATCCACCTGGGATTGATCGCCGCCACAGCGGCAGGCGTGAGTTGGCTTGGAGCGGTGATGCTCTCAACGGGTAGATAAAGCCGATGGCTAAGGCGATCGGCCAGGGCGCTGTTCCAGGGTCGACTGGAGAGCAGGAGCAGGGGGCTTTGTTGGGGAAGAAAGGTGGGGCCCATCATCTGAGCGTCAGGTCAAGGGCGAGTGTGATGAAGTCGACCTGGTCATCGTGACAAGCGGGTTGGAGTTCATGGATCTCGCATCGGATTGATCGGGCACTACTTGAAGCACGTAGCGCCGCCCAAGCCAGTCGAAGAAGGCTGGATAGCGCTGATTGTCTGCCACCCGCAGCAGGTTGACCTGCTCCGCCAGGGTCCGCTCAGGATCCAGCTGGGAATCGCTAGGCCGGCGGCGGCGGTAGTTGCTGGCCTCACCGTACTGCGGCTGAGCTGCGGCCACCACTTCGTGATAGCGGTCGAACCAGGCCAGGCATAGCTCTAGGGTGGCCTGGGCTTGAAGGGCCCGCCACTCCTCCACTAGCTCGTGGCCCTGCAGCTCGATCTGCTGCTGAAGGTAGATCGGGCCGGCATCGAGCTCGGCCGTGGCTTCAAACAGGGTGATCGGTATGGAGCGGCAGCTTTCGAGGATCTGCCAGGACATCGGACTCCAGCCCTGGCCTTGGGGTAGCGCGCTCTCGTGCACTACCAGGTTGTGGTGGTGCAGCGCCAATTGCTCGGCGCTGAGCAGGCGGCTGCAGCTCAACAGTAGGCATACATCGCCGGGGGCCAGCTGGGCCGGATTGTGAATCCAACGCACAGCGTGGCCGCGCTGCCATAGCGCCGTAATCAGCTCTGGAAGGGATGTGTTGAGCCAGCTCCCGCCATCGCTGAGCACGGTGACGAGGCTGGGCGGAAGCGCCAGCGGTTCACAGGTCCAGTCGGGGGGGGGCTAGCCAAGTCGAGTTCTGATCCCGTATCCGGAATAAAGCCGGCGCGAGCAAAGCAGGCATTGCTAGAGGTGTTGCTCGGGAGCACCTCAGCCACAGCATCGGTGGCCGCTCCCCAGCGCTGTTCCATCGCCTGGAGGCCCAGTCGCACCAGCTCGGCAGCCAGCCCATGACCCCGGGCGCAGCGATCGAGCGACAGATCCACCCTGGCCTCCCTGGCACCGCCTTCAGCGCTGGCGGGCTGCTGATCAAAACGGATCTGGCCAATGGGACAGCCATCTTTCGCCGTGGCGATCAGCAGCAGCCGATTGGAATCTGCCAGCCCTTTCTGAAACCAGTTGTGGTGATCAGCTACCGCGATTGAATTTGGCGAAAAACTGTTTGCACGCACCTGGGGATCATTGGCCCAGTGCAGCATCAACGTTTCATCAGCCTCTGTGGCCGAACGCAGACTGATCCCCCCCTGGCTTCCCAGCATCGCCATCGCCAGACGTGAAGCCCCCCAGCCATCGGTGAGGGCGCAACCAGCCTCTCGCGCAAGCGGCTTGGCAATCCGAAGCATCAGCGCGGAGCGGATCTGCTCAGCGGACACGCTGGCCCCATCACCCAGCAGTTGCAGATAGCCAGCCTGATCAAGGGCCTGGGCAAAGGGAAGCTGGTTGGCGGCAATCGCCACCACCAGGCTCGAGAGGCCCAAGCAGGCCCTCTCCCAGGTGGTAGCACCACCGGCACCGATCGCCAGATCCGCCCGGGCAATCAACCCGGCCAGGCTCGGCAGCGGCCGATGCAGGGTGGTGTGCGGGCGGCGGGCCACCAACTCTTCCACGGCTTGGCGGTGAGGCGACTGCCGGCCCAGCACCACATCCACTGCTAGATCAGCCAGCGCCGGATGCATCAATGCCTCCAGCGCCCGGCCCGAGAGATTGTTTGGATCCACCCCACCAAAGAACACCAGCACCCGCCGAAGCTCCGTGCGCGGCGGCACCAGCGGATGCAGATGGGCGTATTCCGGCCCCAGCAAAGCGTAATGGGGCCCCAGAAGCTGGCGGCAGTGCGGCGGCACCAACCCTTGGTAGCGCTGCTCGGTGACCTCGCCAAAGAAGTTCTGATCCAGCAGCAGATCCGCCTGGTGCGGGCGATCGGCTAAATCGTCGATCACCAGCAGCTTGGCGGCGGCCGCGCCGCTACCAAGACCAGCCAGCAACTGTGCTTCCCAGCAGGCATCGAGGCCGTAGTGGTCTGCTACAAGCCAGCTGGTGCTGGTGATGCCGGCCTCAGCGAGGGCCTCTAGGCACTGGGCGGAATCCGCGGTCTGGCTGCAGCCGAGCCAGGCGCCATATAAATTGCGGCCCTCCAGCCCTTCGCACGGTGCCAGAGGCTGCTCGGCCAGGGCCAACACTGGGAACTCCTGCTCCAGCAGTCTGATCAGATCACCGGTTTGGCGCCGGCAGAGAAAGGTGACCTCCGCACCGCGGCGCTGCAGCTCACGGGCCAGGGTGCGGCAGCGCATCACATGGCCGCTGCCGATCGACATGGAAGCGTCGCAGCGGAAAAGGATGGAGGACAAGCCAGGATTCCGACGACGGCTCACTAATTTTCTAGGCGGCCGAAGTAGTAGCCCAAGGCAGATCCAAGAAGAGTCGTATAACTAGTTATCAGAAGAGTAATCAAGTCCTTGGAGTCACCCTTTGCGGATCCGTCGCAAAGGATATAAACGAGAGTCCCCACAACAAGAATTAAGTAGCCAGCAACCAGAATAACCGCTATTCGCTTTCGCGTCTGCTCGCGGACTGGAATAGGAGGAGATTGTTCCCACGCTGCAGGCTTTGATGCGTAAACTTGAGACGCAAGCTGATCCAGATCCACTGGAGATGCAGCGCCTTGGGCCTCTTGGGTCACGGCCTCAATTCTTCCTTACGCCCAAAGTTATCTTCGACAATGACCCTCGCCCCTTGCTGTCTCCGGTCAAGTAAATAGCCTTCGAGCTCAATCGCTTGCTGTATCACCTGGCTCATCGGGATGCCTTTGGCCTGAGCAATCCAGCGCAGAGCGCCAAGCTGTCTGTCGTCAAGCGAAATGGAAACCTTTCTTCTGGGGGCGGCTTTTTCTGCTTGCTGCGGCTGGGAAGTGCTGGTCATCGACTCAAGGCGTGCCAACGTCACCCTGCAACTCTAGGCCCAAGGTGCGGTCTTTAGCTCAACTGCCGCAGCAAGCAGAACGCCTCAGCCGCCTCCACGCCCACCTGGGCACCACGCCAGCGGGCCAGGTGTTCCAAGGCCTCCAGCGAGCGGGCATGGGGCCAGGGCCGCATCTCGCTGGCATAGGCCGCCAGAGCCTGAAGCTTGCGCGGCCACTGGGCGGAGATGTCGACAAACCAATTGGGCTGGAAGGGCGGTGCGGATCCAGGCGGCTGCCACTCGGTGCTACTGGCAACCTCAAAGCTGAGCAACTGCTGCACCGGCTGACCCGGCGTGGGCCGGCAGGCAGTGACCACCGCTTCATGCAGGCGGCGATGGTCCACGTTCACATCGCCGGCGTGATGTACGTACACCACCTGGGGCTGGTGGCGGGCGATGCACTCCTCGATCTGTTTGATCAGATCAAGCCGGTCGAGCGAATCGAGTCGGTTGTCGGGCAGGTCCAGCAGCTCCACGCCGTGGGCTCCGAGGATCGCCCCAGCCTGTTGGGCCGCCTGGGCCAGGGCGGAGAGTTCACCGGTGGCCTGGACGCGGTCGCGTTGCTGCTGGCGGGAGGTGGCGCCCTCGGCCACGATCAACACCTGCACTTGATCACCGGCATCGGCGTGGCGGGCGATGGTGCCGCCGCAACCGAGCACCTCGTCGTCAGGGTGGGCGGCAACGACTAAGACCGAATCAGCCATTAATTCAGCCGCTTAAAGCCGCCATGGCAAACCGGCCCTTCCAAAAGCTCCTCCAAGGATCGGCCCTGCTCGCATTCTGAAATTAAAGCAAATATCCCATCCATCTTGCCCAGGTAGGTCTCGATAACCTCCTGAGTATGGGCCAGCGACACATAGCAGCTGGTGGCAGCCAGATAGCCCTTTTTGAGCATTTCCTGGGTGATCAGCGTTTTGTATTCCAGAGCTTTCGGGCTTTGGAAGGCAAAGCCCGTGAGGGCCGCCAGGCCGTTGTGGCTGATGCCCAGGCCATGGCGATCGGCAAGCTCCTGCCAGCGGCGGCGCAGCTCCAGGCCCGTGGCCGTGATCTGCTCCCAGCTGCGCTCGCGCTCCATCACCTCAAGGGTTTTCAGGGCAGCCGTGGGACCGATGCGCTCAGTCCAGAAGGTGCTGCTGATAAAGGTGCTCTGGGCCGCTTCCATCACGGCGCGGCGGCCGATAGTGGCGGTGATGGCATAGCCATTTCCCAGGGCCTTGCCGAACATCGCCATATCGGGCTCAACGCCATATTTCAGGTGCAGGCCACCGAAGGTTTCACGGAAACCGGAGGTGCACTCATCGAAGATCAGCACGATCCCCCGGCGGTTGCAGAGCTCCCGCACGCCCTCAAGAAACCCCGGATCCGGCGGGCTAGTGCGCTGCACCTCCATCTTCACGGCAGCCAGTTGATGGCAGGCGGCGATACTCTCCAACTGGTCGAGCCGGTTGAAACTGAAGGGCTGCACAGTTCCCGCCAGGGTCCTCGGCACGCCGTTGGGCTCGAGCCCCGGCAGGAGGTGCTCCTCCAGCCCGGAATCGTTCTGCAGGTTTGTGGCTAAGTACCAGTCGTGCCAGCCGTGGTAGCCGCAAATGGCCACCGTGTCGCGGCCGGTAGCGGCGCGGGCGATGCGGATGGCGATGGCATTGGCCTCACCGCCGCTGCGGGCGAAGCGGGCCATCTCGGCCCAGGGATGCAGGGCCACCAGCCGTTCGGCCAGCCACACCTCCTCCGGGCAGTTGAGGGTGCTCATGTTGCCGGCGGACACGGTGGCCGCCACGGCCGCATCCACCTCGGGATGTCCGTAACCAAGCAAGTTGGTGCCGATCCCCATGATGCTCATGTCGATCAGCTCACGGCTGTCGAGATCCCAGACGCGGCAGCCCTTAGCCCGAGAGAAGTAGGCCGGCCACTGATCTGGCAGGAACATCTCGGCCCGCTTGGAGAGCAGCATGTTGCCGCCGGGAATCACCCGCTTGGCGCGGCGCCAAAGCTCCTGTCCCTGACCCTCACTCATCACCAAAGGCTGCGCCTGCGCCGCATCCTCAGCCAGAGACTTCAGGAATCCCTCATTGCGAACCGTGGCGAGGTTACGAGCGGCCAGCTCGGGGTGCTGGTCAAGATAGGTCACCACCGCATCCACACCGAACGCAGGATCCTGCGGCCCCAGCGCCGCCACAATCTCGCGCACCACCTCCAGATCCGCCGGATCATCTACGGTGACTCGGTAGTAGGGGCGCACCGGCTGATGGCGGAAATGCCCCCAGCGCAGTCCAGCGCTGCCGCTGCGGAACCAGGGCGTCACGTGCTCCCTCTCGGAGGGAAGCTGCGCGTCGCGGGCGGCGCGGTCCAGCAGCTCGGCGCGGAACACTTCGGCATCGAAACCGTCCGGCACACTGAGCTGCTGCTCATCCACGCAGTTGGCCAGGTAGTCCCAATCGCCTTCGGCAAAAGCGTCCACTAGCTCATCAATCAGCGCGGGATCACTGAGCGGGCAATCACCGGTGAGGCGCACCACGATGGTGGCCTGCTCCAGGGCTGCACAGGCCCGGAAGCGCTCAAGCACGTCTTGAAGGTCACCGCGAAACACCGAGAAGCCCGCCGAGCTCACCACACCCGCCAGGGTGTCGTCGGAGCTGTGGTCCGAAGTGGCGAGAATTAGGCGATCAAGTCGCCGGCAGCGGCGCAGGCGCTCGAGCTGATGCAGGATCATCGGCTTGGCGCCGATCGGCAGCAGCACCTTGCCCGGCAGGCGGGAGGAGGAGGTGCGGGCCTGAACGATGGCGAGGGTGGTCATGGGGCTAGTCTCCAGTGGCTGCGGGGCAGGCCGAGGCGCCAAACATCAAGCCGCTGGCCGCCACTCACCACCTCATCACGCAGCGTGCCCTCCAGCTCAAAGCCGCACTTCTCGAAGGCGCGGCGACTGCCGATGTTGCCGGCATAGATGCCGGCATTGAGTTTCCTCAGATCCAGCTCACGAAAGCCCCAGTCGCGCACCAGCGCGATGGCTTCACTGGCATACCCCTGGGCCCAGCAGCTGCGGTCGCCGATGAACAGGCTGAGGTCGGCCCGGCGGTGCAGCCACTGGATCGGGCCGAGCTTGATATTGCCGATATGGCGACCATCGCCAACGAGGCAGATGGCGAACCATGGGCTGGCCGGATCATCGCGATGGGCCTGCCAGTAGCCCTGCAGTGCTTCCTGCGTCTGCGGCAGGAAGCGGGTTTCCAGATAGCGATTCACCTCGGGATCGTTGAGCCAGCCCAGATAGGTGGCGTTGAGATCCGAAGGCTCGAGGGCACGCAGACACAGGCGAGAGGAGTTGAGCATCGGTCAGACCTCGAGGCGGATCGGCAAGCCAGCATTGCGGATGTGGGACCGGCACTGCATCGGGTTCTGGTCCCGCTGGCAGAAGAAGGTTCCAGCGGCCACCGCGGCGGCGCCGGCCTCGTAGCCCTCCACGAAATGCTGCGCAAGCCCGCAGCCACCGGAGGCGATCACCGGCACAGCGAGCGTTGACGCCATGGCGGCGGTGAGCGCCAGATCCAGGCCTTCTCCGGTGCCATCGCGCTCGATCGCCGTGGGTAGCACCTCGCCAGCACCCCGTTGCACCGCCTCGCTGGCCCACTCCAGGGCGTCGCGGCCCGTATCCGTTTGGCCGCCGGCTGACCAGACCCGCCAGCCGCCTCCGGCAAGAGGTCTGGCGTCCAAGCTGAGCACCACACATTGGGCTCCATAGGCGCCCGCAACCCTGTCAATCAACTTCGGCTGGTCAAGCGCTGCACTGTTGAGCACCACCTTGTCCGCACCGCGATCCAGCAGGTCCTGCACCTGCTCAAAGCTATTCAGGCCTCCTCCTACGGCCAACGGGGTGGCCAGGGCGCCTGCCATCGCTTCGACAGTGCTCAACAGCACCGGCCAACTTTCCTGACTGCGCTCGAGATCCACCAGGATCAGTTCATCAGCCAGCTGTGCCTCATAGATCTTGGCCTGGGAAAGGGGATCACCGATGGGACGGTGACGGCCGAACTGACGGGTCACCACCAACACCCCTTGAACGCCGCGAAAGCTCTGGCGCAATCCCAGCTGGAGCTTAGGAATCAGACGGCGCTTGAGCATGGTTGCAAAGCCAGAAAGTTCTCGAGAAGGCGACGCCCGAGCCGCTGGCTTTTCTCCGGGTGGAACTGAACGCCGTAGCAAGCGCCTTTACCCACCACCGCGGTGAACGGCTGTCCGTAATCCGACATTGCCAAGGAGTGAGCGGGGTCGAGCGGCTTAAAGGCGTAGCTGTGCACGAAATACAGATCGCCACCGTCAGGTAAACCGTCCGCCAGGGCTCCGGCATGGTCGTGCCAGTGCAGCGCATTCCAGCCCACATGCGGCAGCACAAGGCCCGGGCCCCCGGCCAGGCGTTGCACCTGGCCGGGAATCAGATCCAGACCCTGCACCACCCCATCGGCAGCCGCACCTTCAACGCCCTGACTGGCCAGCAGCTGCATGCCCAGACAGATCCCTAGCAGAGGTCGGCCGGCCTGGCACCACTGCTCCTGGATCCAGCCATCCCATCCGGAGGCCCGCAAGGTCTGCATGCCAGTGGCAAAGGCACCCACACCGGGAAGAACCGCATGGGTGAATGCAGCCGCGGATGAGGGTGGCAGCTGCGCCCGCTCCAGATCGCAGCCCTGGCGTTGAAGCGCTGCCATGACCGAACCGATGTTGCCGAGGCTGGCATCGATCACCAGCACGCGGGGACGGCTCATGCCACACCGCAACCGCTGGAGGAACCACAACTGGCACAGGTTTCAGCCCATAGGCCCACCTGATCCTCGGCATCAGTGGGATCAAGGCCATCACCGCGCAACCACTGGTCGAAATCGGGCGTGGTGTCGCCAGGGCGAATTACTGTGGCATCGAACTGCCAAGGGGACACCTGGTGTCCCGTCGCAATGGCATAAAACTCCTCTTCCTCAAGCCCCACGTACTCCAGGAACAAATCAAGGCTGGGGGGGCGGCGACCCTCGAACTGCTTGATCATCGCCTGGGCTTCCTCTTGGGAGATGCGATTGTTGCGAAGGTCAATAGCCGCCAGGTGCGTGGGCCTTGTGTAACCACGCTTGATGTATTTGATATAATCTCGCACTCCCTGCATCCAGCACTCGATCTTCTCGTAATTGAAATCTTCCGGCACATTCTCAACCACGTCGCCCCGCCAGCCGAGTTCTGCTCGAATCTTTTCCACCTGCATCTTCACGTCCCATGGGATATAGCTGCCAAGGCAAACAGACCGGTAACCCAAGCCGCGCAGATCATTCAGAGCCGGATAGCGGAATGGCTCCAGATCGCGTTCCTCAAGGAAGCCATCCAAGCGGATGAGCATGTCTTCGGCTGAGATGCCGAGATTGACAAAGCGATTGAAACGCTCCTCATCCACCTGCTCCGGCTGGTCATAGCTGTAGTAAGCGGTGTATTCGGCAGACGGCTCACCCCAGAAGATCAGAGGCACCTGTTCCTTCAGGGCCACCTGCATTGGATAGGCAAAGATGCCGGTGTGGCAGTGCCAGCAGAAGTCACCCTTTTCAAGAAAGGCCTGCAGCATCAACCGCTGCACCACCTTCCAGCTGGGGGTGAAATCGTGAACATCCACGCCCAGTTTACGGAAAACACGATCGCAATTAGTCCTCAAATTGGGGCGTAGAAAACCATGGTTGAACCGCACCACCAAGGGCTTGATGCCCGGATAGCGCTTCATAAGGTAATAAAGCGTCCAGGTGCTATCCTTGCCGCCGCTGAACGGCACCAGGCAGTCGTAGCGATAGCGGCCGCGGTACTCCGCCACCAAGGCATCCAGCTGTTCGAGGCGCTCCGGCCAGTTGATCTCAGCCTTCACCTCCTGCGCTCGGCAGACGTTGCAGACACCCTGCGCATCCAGCACGAGCGTTTCGTGCGTTTCGGGCAACAGGCAACGGCTGCAGCGCTTGAGAGCAGTTGAAAAGGGAGCACCCATTGAGTCAGCGAGGCCAGTTTCGTGGGTCAATAATACCGGGATCCTGCAGCGCCCAGGTGTGCCATTCACGCTCCTGCCAGGGAGGAATCGCCGCCCAGGCCAGCTGTAGCTCGGCCAGCTCCCGGCAGCTGCAAAGGCCGATCACCACAGCCTCAAGGTCCGCCTGCATTAGGGCGAAACCCAAGGCCAACTCAATGAGCTGACAGTCCCGCTCCAGGGCTAAAGCCTCGAGCTGCTGATGGTGAAGGCGAACCTCAGGCCCAACCCAACTGGGCCAGTGCTCAGCCGGGGTGAGCAAGAGGCCCTGCAGAAATAGGCTGCGGGCGTGAACGGCCGTGCCCCTGGCGCGCAGGAGAGCCAGCGTACCGTCCTTGAGCAAGCGCTGGTCGTAGAGGGAGAGGGGCAACTGCACCAGATCGAGCAGGGCCGGATCCACGCCATCGAGATCAGCAGCGCCGTAGATAGACACTCCCAGCCGCTGCACCAACCGGCGATCCCGCAGCCCAATCAACCACTCCTGCAGCCACTCACCTCCAGGCTTGCTGAGATCGGCCGGCGCATGCAGGAGCAACGCATCGAGACGCTGCAGACCGAGGCGCTCACACGAAGCATGGAACGCCTGCTCCCAGATGGGCTGATCCGCGGCGGTGAAGCGCTGTTGTGGTTGGGCCGGCAATTTGCTGATCAGCTGGAACGGATGGCCAACAGGCAGCTGGCGTCCAAGAACTGATTCGGCGTTGCCGTAGGCCTGTGCCGTATCAAGCCAGCGTATGCAACTGGTGGCAGCCTGCAGAAGTTGCGCCACCTCGGATTCCGACACTTGGCCCGCTGCGTTGGTGATGCCGTAGGCGAGGCCGAACTGGGCGGTTCCCAGGCAGAGCTGTGGGGTCATGCCACCAACAGAGAAGCGAGTGCTGCCGCCACACGCTGCTGCTCCGGGTCGCTCAGGCCGGGGTAGAGGGGGAGGCTGATCGCGTTGGTGGCATAGGCCTCGGCTTCCGGGAAATCACCTTCTCGGAAGCCGAGCCTCCGGTAGTAGGGCTGCAGGTGCACCGGTGTGTAATGGAGCTGCACACCGATACCGGCAGCCCGCAAACCTTCGAACACCTGCCGGTGATAGTCGGAGCTGGGGTTGTCCAGACGGACCACCGCCAAATGCAAGGCCGAACTCACATCCTCGGGAATGTCCAAGAGCCGCAGGGGAAGACCTGCCAGCAGAAAGCGGTACTGCTCCAGCAGCCGCTTCCGTTCCGCCACGATTGGTTCCAGCCGCTGCAACTGGCTGAGGCCCAGGGCCGCCTGCAGATCGGTCATGCGGTAGTTGAAACCTAGATCCTGCTGCTCATAGCTCCAGGGGCCAGGGGCCGTCCGCTCGAAGCGGGCTTCCTCCTTGGTGATGCCATGGCTGCGCAGATCCGCCATGCGCTGGGCCAACTTGGGATCATTGGTGGTAGCCAGGCCACCTTCGCCGGTGGTGATGATCTTCACCGGGTGGAAGCTGAACACCGTGATGGCGCTGTGGCGGCAGTCGCCGACTGGGAGGCCCTGGTAACGGCCACCAATGGCATGGCTCGCATCTTCCAAAACGACAACGCCGTACTGCCCCGCCACCGCAGCGATCGGCTGCATCGCACAGCTGGTGCCACAGAGGTGAACGGGCACCACAACCTTTGGCAAGATGCCATCCCGCTCGGCTTGCTGAAGCTTCGCCTGAAGCGCGGGCACGCTCATCAGCCCAGTGGCGGGGTCGATGTCGACGAAGTCAACGTCGGCGCCGCAATAGCGGCCGCAATTGGCCGAGGCCACGAATGTGATCGGTGACGTCCAAAGCCGATCGCCGGGCCCCAGGCCTAGGGCGAGACAGGCGATATGTAGCGCGCTGGTGGCGCTGTTAACCGCCACCCCGTGGCGCGCACCAACCTTGCTGGCCACAGCTTGCTCAAAGACAGCCACGGCCGGCCCCTGAGTAAGGAATGGGCTGCGCAGTACCTCCACCACAGCAGCAATGTCGGCCTCCGTGATGCTCTGGCGGCCGTAGGGGATGAACGCGCTTTGGTTGCTGCTCATTGGGGCTGAAAAGCCGGATTCACATGCCCTCGAATCAAATCGCGCAATTGCTCTACCGACAGAAACTCTGGATTGCTGCCGGAGTTGTAGGCGAAGCCAGGCGGCACGACAACGCTGCTGATGCCAGCATCCTGATAGAGACGCTGCACGCGACCATCACTAGGCAGGATCGCGTAATACTCGCCAAGGTCAATCGTGGTGAAGCTGTCAGACGCAGTGATCATCTCCTCGTGAATTTTCTCGCCAGGCCGGATGCCGGTGATCGGCTTCTCGCAGCTTGGCCCGATCGCCTCGGCCACGTCGGTAATACGGTAGCTGGGGATCTTGGGCACAAACAACTCGCCGCCCAAGGTGTTTTCCAGTGCCCACAACACCATCGCCACGCCCTCGCTCAATGAGATATTGAAGCGCGTCATCGCTGGATCAGTGATCGGCAACACACCAGTTTTCGCCTTCTCCAGAAAGAAAGGAATCACCGAACCGCGCGATCCCATCACATTGCCATACCGCACCACCGAAAAACGCAGATCGCGGGCGCCCTTAATGTTGTTAGCGGCGATGAACAGCTTGTCGGAGCAGAGCTTGGTGGCACCATACAGGTTAATTGGCGCCGCGGCCTTGTCGGTGCTGAGGGCCACGACCCGCTTGACTTCGGTATCAAGGCATGCCTGCACCACATTTTCAGCACCGATCACATTAGTGTTGATGAACTCCATCGGGTTGTACTCCGCCGCCGGCACCTGCTTGAGAGCTGCGGCATGCACCACGGTGTCGATGCCCTCTAGGGCCCGGCGCAGCCTGTCGCGGTCGCGCACATCACCAATGAAAAAGCGCAGCTGGGGAAACTGGTTTTCGGGATAGTGTTGTTGCAGTTCCCACTGTTTGAGCTCATCACGGCTGTAGATTACCAGCCGCTCCACAGTAGGGAATCGACGAAGTATTTCAGCAATAAAGGCTTTGCCGAAGCTTCCCGTTCCGCCGGTAATCAGGATCCTTGAATTTGAAGTAAAAACCATAAAATGTGCCTCGATTTTAGCGGATGATCAGTTAGGCGCTATTACAGCCCGTGGTGGGCCATCAGACACCAAACAACCCTGATTCAGCGTGATCACGCGATCACAGCGCTCAACAGTACTGAGCCTATGAGCGATCATCACGATCGTGAGCTGCTTGCTCAGGCTTTCGATGGCCTCCATCACCGTCTGTTCCGTGGCAGTATCCAAAGCACTGGTTGCCTCGTCAAACACCAGCACCTGGGCCTGTTTATAAAGGGCACGCGCGATACCGATGCGCTGCCGCTGGCCGCCACTAAGCCGGATTCCCCGCTCGCCCACAAAGCTGTTGTAGCCCTCCGTGCTGCTCTCGATGAAAGCTGCAATCTGTGCCTGCTCAGCGGCCTGCCGTACAATGGCCATATCAATCTGATCTTTGGGCAGGCCAAAGGCGATATTCTCAGCAATCGAACTATCGGCTAGATAGATGCTCTGTGGCACGTGAGCGATTGCCGCCCTCCAGGCCGCTAGCCGCTCGGGCTGCACAGTGCCGTGCAGGTCGGCCCCATCAACCAAGATTCTCCCGCCGGTGGGCTCCAGCAACCCCATCAGAATATCCACAATGGTGCTCTTGCCACTGCCCGTGGCGCCGATGATGCCGATGCGTTCGCCGCGCCGGATCTCTAGGTCCACACCCCCAAGCACCTCAGCAAGCTCGGGCCCGTAGCGAAAGCGCACTGATTCCAATCGAATGCTCTGGCTGAATGCCAAGGGCTGAGGTGGGGGAAGCAAGGCATCCGCAGGCAACGGTTGACTGACGAGAGCCAGCACATTGACGAGGCTGCCTTTGGTACTGCGGCTCTGGGCCCAGCCCTCGTACACCTTCTGGGCCATCGGCAGCAACCGCTGGGCCCCCAGGGCCAAGGCTCCCAGCAATGGCAGGGCCTTATTCACCCCGCCTTGAATCACCAGGAAATAACCCACCAGAGCAATCAGGGCCATCCCCGCTGGCTCCATCACCAGACGCGGGTAGCTGCTTAAAAAACTGCCCTGGGCCTGGGCTCGTCGCAACGGTTGATCTGCATGCCGATAGGTGGCCACATAAAATCGTTGGGTGCCATCTAGCAATACATCCCGGATCGCCCCCAGCCCCTCCTGTAGGGCCTGGATCAATTGGCGATTCAGTACCACTATGCGCTGACTAAGGTGCTGCAAAGGCCGTTTGCTGATGCCCATTGCCGCTGCATACACAAGCGAAATCACCAGGCCAACCCCCAACGCAATCCCCCAGTTGATCGCCACAAGCGTGGCCACCAGGGCCAACACGATCAGTGCCGAGCTCAGCAGCAATAGGAGTGGATTGAGCACATTGAAGATCACCAGGCTCACATCGGTGCTGATGGAAGCGATCAAGCCACTGCTGTTGCGTGCCACCTGCACGGAATAGGGCTGATAGAGCGAGCGCTCATAGGCCTCACAGCTGAGGTCCGATCCAATCGCCGCGGCCAACCGGCCGTTCAACCACAGGGTGAGCAAGCGAATGGCACCGGCCCCGATCGCCGCCAGCGCAAACGCGACAGTCATTGGCAGCAGCAGCGCCTGGGCACTGGTGATCCCCAGCTGGGGCGCCCACTGTTGCACTAGCGGCTGGTTCCAGAGACTGGCTGGGTTAGCCAGCACCGCCAGAAAGGGCAGCACCGCCGCCAGGCTCACCACCTCGGCCATGCTGCTCGCCAGCATTACAACCACCAGCAGCCCCAGCTGGACGCGGCGGCGGCGGCCCAGGTGGCGCCAGAGCTGGCTGAGGAGCGTGCGCAGGCTGGGATCTGACGGAGGGCTACCGGCTGCAAGAGGTGACGGCATTCAGGGGGTGGGGTTGCTGCAGGTAAGGATGTGATGAACGAACAGAAACTCGCCCAATCAGGGCTCACGGATGGCTCTCGAAACGCTTCAAAGCCGCAGTGCCCCCAGCTCCCGCGGCACGATCCCCTTGAGATCGAGCAGCACTCCAGAGGGTTCCAGCAGCTGGCGCCACTGATCGGCCGTCAGCGCCGCGAACTGGTGATGGGCCACCGCAGCAACTACCCCACTCCAGCACTCAGCCGCGGGGATTTCGCTCAACACCGTGAGGCAATAATCCCGTTGGGCCTCTTCCGGATCCACCCAGGGATCCACCAGCAGCGGCTCCATGCCATACCGCCGCAGCGCCGAAATCACATCCACCACCTTGGTGTTGCGCAGATCCGGGCAGTTCTCCTTAAAGCTCAGGCCCAGCACCAACACCCTGGCTCCAGCGATCACCTGCCCGCGCCGGGCCAGCTCCAGCACCAGCTGCTCCACCAGCCAGCGGCCCATGCCATCGTTGATGCGGCGCCCCGCCAGCACCACCTGGGGGTGATAGCCCAGCTGCTCGGCCTTGTGGGTGAGGTAGTAAGGATCCACGCCGATGCAATGGCCGCCCACCAGGCCGGGCCGGAACGGTAGGAAGTTCCACTTGGTGCCGGCAGCCTCCAGCACATCGAGGGTGTCGATGCCCAGCTCACGGAAGATGATCGCCAGCTCATTCACCAGGGCGATGTTGAGATCGCGCTGGGTGTTTTCAATCACCTTGGCCGCCTCCGCCACCGCGATGCTCGAGGCCAAGTGGGTGCCCGCACCAATGATGGAGCCGTAGAGCCCATCTACCCAGGCAGCGGCCTCAGGCGTGCTGCCACTGGTCACCTTGGTGATCGTGGTGAGCTTGTGCTCCGTATCGCCAGGATTGATCCGTTCGGGGCTGTAGCCGCAGAAAAAATCAACGTTGTAGGCAAGGCCCGACTCCTGTTCCAGGATCGGCACGCACACCTCCTCGGTGGCCCCGGGGTACACCGTGCTTTCGTATATCACTAGGGGCAGCGTTGCTGGTTGGCCGCTTTGGCGTTGACGGTAGCAGCGCGCCTTGAGCGCCCGGCCCACGGTGGCACTGGCCTTCTCCAGCGGTGTTAGATCGGGCCGCTTGCCGCTGTCGATCGGGGTGGGCACCGTAACGATGTACACATCTGCCTCCGCCAGCGCCGCAGGATCCGCAGTGAAGACGAGCAGCTTCGCTGCCTTGAGCGCCTCGGCCGTGGTTTCGTTGGTGCGGTCGTGCCCGGCCCGCAGCTCAGCCAGCCGCTGGCTGTTGATATCGAAACCGATCACACGGCGCTGCAGCGGTGTGCCCGTGGTCTGG
>Ga0310097_100051_pt1 | contig 20667 bp, 18 predicted proteins | sample LakMicSRFTotalB7_FD_194445 | JGI IMG/M metagenome (GOLD analysis project Ga0310097, IMG submission 194445) | Enriched freshwater cyanobacterial communities from Lake Michigan, Michigan, United States - MI23.SRFL.Total.B7 | ecosystem: Environmental > Aquatic > Freshwater > Lake | place: USA... | reverse complement strand
GACCTGCGCCGCGAGATCGATCCGGCCATCCTGAGCCGGGCCAGCCTGCACAACCCGCCGCGTCTGGCCGGCCTGCCGGTGGCCCAGAAGGCTCAGCTGGCCTGCTTCAACAGCTCACGCCTGCAACAGGTACCCACAACGCTGCAGGAGCTGCTGGCGATCAGCGCCAACGGCAACGCCGTGGGCCTGGCGCTCGATCCCCATGGCATGTTCTGGAGTGCCGGCGCCCTGGGAGCCAACGAAGCGCTGCAACAGGCGATCTTTCGCCGTCCTCTCACCCGTGATCAGCACCAGGCGATGGTGCGCTGGACGCGCTGGTTGCAGGATGCCGCCACCCAGCAGAAGGTGTTCTTCTACGGCAACCAGGACCTGCTGCTCGAAGCCCTGTCCAGCGGGCAGCTCGACTGGATCAGCTGCCACAGCACCGATCTGCAGCAGCTGCAACGCCGGCTCGGATCCAAACTGGGGGTCGCGCCCCTGCCCGATGGACCCGGCGGCCAGGCCAGCCCGATCAGCGAACTGACGGTGCTGGCCCTGGGGGTCAACTCGAGCGCCGGCCAGCGTCAGGCCGCCGAGGCCTTTGCCCACTTCGCCCTCAACCCGCTGGTGCAGCGCAACATCACCGTCAACCTGCGGGAGGTGCTGCCGGTGAACCGGTTTGTCACCGTGCCGGCCGAAAGCTCGATGGTGCTCAAGGCAATGCTGCGGGCCCAGGAGCAGTCACGGCAGGCCGGGTCGATCGCGGCCGCGATTCATCTCAATGAACGGCGGATGCAGCAGACCCAGGGGCTGATCACCCGGCTGGTGTTCGGCGAGAGCACGCCTGAGATCACGGCACAGCGGCTGATCCGCACCCTGCAGGGGCAACCATGAACGCCTGGCTGTCAGAACTGGTGGGCTGGCTGGGCTACCTGCAGCGTCCGGCCGTGGTGGTGCAGGTGCTGGGCGTGATCGGCATGACGCTGATCGGCCAGCTGCTGCAACGCCGCTGGCTGAGCCGATGCCCGCAGCGGCTGCAGAGCTCGGTGAAGCTGTGGTTAACGCCACTGCTGATCGCACTGTGGGCAGGCCTGCTCAGCGCCACAGGCCAGTTGCAGGGCCTGGTGCTGTTCCTGCTGTGGTGGCGCTGCGGCTGGTCGGTGCTGGTGCTGCTGCATCCGTTGCTGGGACGGGTGCTGGATCCGGAGCAGCGCTACGACCTGGAAACCCGGCTGCTACGCCCGGTGTTTCTGATTGCCGGCGCCGTCGCCCTGATCAATCAGCTGGACACGATCAACGACGTGGCCGCCATCCCGATCGGCGAGGCGTTCAACATCGAGATCACGCTGGGCAAATTGTTCATCAGCCTGGCGATCTCCTATCTGGTGATCGTCGGCAGCGGGCTGCCGGCCGGGCTGATGGCCCGAAGCCTGCAACGGCTGCTGGGCATCAACGACAGCAGCCGCAAGGCGATGGAACTGATCCTGCGTTATGCCGTGGTCAGCCTGGGGGTTGTGGCGGTGGCCCTGCACATGGGCATCAATCCGACCGCCGTGATCGCCATCGCCGGCGGCCTGTCGGTGGGCCTGGGCTTCGGGATCAAGGAGATCTTTTCCAACTTCATCAGCGGCCTGTGGCTGCTGTTCGAGGGGTCGGTGCGGCCGGGCGAGGTGCTGATGATCGACGGCGACCCCTGCGAAGTGCGCCGGCTGGGGCTGCGGGCGACGGTGCTGTGGCGCGACCGCGACAATGCCGAGCTGCTGATTCCGAACCAGTCCTTCTTCACCCAGGATGCGACGACCTACACCGGCAGCGACCGGCTGCGCCGCAGCCAGGTGACCATCGCCGTGGCCCTGCAACACGATCCGGCCATGGTGATCCAGCTGCTGGAACAGACCGCCGTGACCGTGCCGGGGGTGCTGGCGACGCCACCCCCCAGGGCGCTGCTGATTTCCTACGGCGACTGGGCGGTCAATTACGCCCTGCGGTTCTGGATCTCCAATCCGATGAACAACATCAGCAGCTGCAGCGCGGTGAACCAGGCGATCTGGACAGCGTTCAAAACCCATGACATCGAGATCCCCTACCCCCAGCAGGTGGCCTACCTGGCTCGCAGCAGTGCTGCAGCAGCGACCGACAGGCAGCCCAGACGCCTCGGCGAGGGAGAGACCGGCCAGCCGGGCTGATGCCGAGTGACCTGGCGATCGTGGGCGCGGGTGTCGCCGCCTGCAGCCTGGTGGCGGCCCTGCGTCAGCGGGGCTGGGCCGGATCGATCGTGCTGCTTGAAAGCGGCCGCGGACCGGGGGGCAGGGCCGCCACCCGCCGCTCGCGCCACGATCCCGGCCTGGCCATCAACCATGGGGCGCCGCTGTTCAACACCCTGGCGGCCGAACTGCCACCGTTGCTGACCGCGCTGGCCCAGCAGGGCTGGATCGTCCCTTTCGACGGAGCAATCCTCAGCCTCAACGGTCAGGGCCAGATCGGCCCGGCACTCCACGACGGGTTCTCCCAGGGTGCCCTGTGGCAGGGGAACGGCGGCATGGATCAGCTGGCCACAGGGTTGCTGGAAGTGGCGGGCCGGCAGCCCGGCCCCACGCAGCTGCGCCCTGGCACCCTGGTGCGCGATCTGCTCCCGATCGAAGCCGGTGGGTTCGCCGGATGGCAGCTGCAGGCACCCGATGGCACCGCGCTGGCGCGGAGCCGCTGGCTGGTGCTCAGCGGCACGCTGCTGGCCCATCCGCGTTGCCGGTCGATGCTGGGCTGGGACGCGGTGCCGCTGCAACAGGCCGCCGCCAGCCTGGGCGATCCCCAACTGGATCAGGCTGCCGCCGCACTGGCCGCCATGCAGACAGGCGCCAGCAGCAACCTGCTTCTCAACCTGCCCCCCGACCTGAGCCCCCTCTGGCAAGGGCAGCCCTGGCGCGTGCTGCAGTTCAGCCCTGAGGCCCAGCAGCGATGGGAGCTGCGGCGGGTGTCACTGCAACCGCAGGCCGATGGGCGCTGGGCCGTGGTGGCCGAATCCTCGACCGCCTTTGCCGAACGCCACCGCCATGTCTATGGCTCGCGCTCGTCGGCCGCGCAGCTGCTGGGGGCACCGCGTGAACCCCAGGGCGAGGCGGCCGTGGTCGCTGCCCTGGACCAGGCCCTGCAGGAAGCCCTCGACCTGCCGACCGCCGGAGCCCAACGGCAGCTGATGCGCTGGGGAGCCACCTTTCCCCAGCCGCCCGGCCTGCCGGCGGCGCTGCAGCTCTGCCCCCGCAGCCACATCGGTTTCTGCGGCGACGTTGTGGCTTCAACCGGTTTCGGCCGCATCGAAGGGGCGATCACCAGCGCCAGTGCTCTGGCCGATCAGCTGCTGCCGCTGCTTTGAAGTGCCCGGTGCCGGGTTCGAACCAGCGACATCCTGCTTGTAAGGCAGGCGCTCTACCGCTGAGCTAACCGGGCAGTGACACCATTGTGCCGGCTGGGGCGGCACACTCGGTCCAGCTGTCAACACGCTATGGCCAGTGGCCGCGCCCACGACCGGGCCACCTGGCTTCTGGCGCTGCCGTTCGGGGTGCTCTGGTGGCCGTGGCTGGGGCTGAGCGGCACCGTGGTGGCTGCCGGCAGCTTTGTGGTGGGCGGTCTGCTGCTCTCACCCGATCTGGACACCCGCTCCAATGCCACCCGCCGCTGGGGACCGCTGCGGCTGCTGTGGTGGCCCTACCGCCGCGGGCTGTCCCATCGCTCGCTGCTGTCGCACACACCGCTGATCGGCACCACCGGCCGGCTGCTGTATCTGAGCTTGGTGCTGCTGGGTCTGTGCCTGCTGGGCAGGCCGCTGGGAGCTCCGAGCCCAAGCCAGCTGATGGCAGCCGGGCTGCAGCTGTGGAACACCCAGCGGCCCCTGGTGATCAGCGCCTGGGTGGCCCTGGAGGCCAGCGCCTGGCTGCACCTGATTCAGGACGGCGATCCGATGCCGCGGTTGCCGCGGCTGATCAGACGGCTGCGACGAGGCCGGCGCCGATGACAACCTTGGGAGCACCGGCCCGTTGATGATCATGGCGAGCACCGCAGCATCAGACGCATGCCTCGAAGCCATGGCCGAGCTGATCACTGTTGTGGCCCGGCTGCGCGACCCCGAAACGGGCTGCCCCTGGGACCTGGAGCAGACCCACGCCTCCCTGGTGCCCTATGTGCTCGAGGAGGCCCACGAGGTGGCCGATGCGATCCGGCACGGCGACGACGCCCATCTGGCCGAGGAGCTGGGCGACCTGCTGCTGCAGGTGGTGCTGCATGCCCAGATCGCGAGCGAGGGAGGGCGTTTTGATCTGGCTGCGATCGCCGGCGGCATCAGCGCCAAGCTGATCCGCCGCCACCCCCATGTGTTCGGCGAGCAGGCCACAGAGCCGGCCAACCGGGGCAGCAGCGGCGACCCCACCGCGGTCCAGGCCAGCTGGGAGGCGATCAAGGCGAGCGAGCAGGCCGCAACACCCACCTCAGCCAGCCCCCTGAGCGATCGGCTGGCGGGCAAGGTGCGCGGTCAACCGGCCCTCACTGGGGCCATGACGATCTCGAAGAAGGCAGCCGCGGCAGGCTTCGAATGGGACGCCATCGCTGGGGTCTGGGCCAAGGTGCACGAGGAGCTCGATGAGCTCAAGGAGGCCGTGGCCAGCGGCGACCAAGCCCATGCCCAGGAGGAGCTGGGCGATGTGCTCTTCACCCTGGTCAACGTCGCCCGTTGGTGCGGCGTTGACCCCGAAGCCGGCCTGGCCGGAACCAACCGCCGCTTTCTCGATCGCTTCTCGCGCGTCGAAGCCGCCCTGGGAGGCGATCTGGCCGGCCGCAGCATCAGCGAACTCGAAGAACACTGGCGCACTGCCAAGGCCCAGATCCGCACGGAAACCGGCGACCCACGGGCCTAACCACGGCACCCCGTCGCGCCATGCACTGCGCTGGAGCACAAGCAGCCGAACAGCAACCACAAACCTCTGAACCAAAAAGAATTACCGGACTCACGAGTGACGCTTTGACGCCACAGCTTGAGCGTCATAAACTTCAAGAACTCGGCCAAAAAAGCGATGGGACAGGGATCCGCCTACGATCAATTGCATCGCAACATTGTTATTCGATCCGACATCTACGGCGGCATGGATGGCAAGCCGATGATCCTGGGGGCCAGCTCCGGCTTTCGCGGCATCATCGGCATCCCGGGCCTGTCTGGAAGCAACGGAATCACCCTGGCCAGCGCGGCCGGAGCAGGCATCGTTGCTGAGTTGGTGAATCTTGATCCAGCCGCTCCCTTACGCAACATCACATCGGGAGTGCCAGTCACTGGCGTCCAGGCCTCCGGATTCAGCAACAGCGCGGCCACAGAAACCCTGATGGATGCGATGCCGATTGAATTCAGCCATCCTGTGCTGCCCAGCACGGTCTTACCGCAGAACTTCCGCATTCACCTCAACACCGGGGAAATCGTCACCCCCCTGTATGCCGCCCAGTCCCCCAACAACGACCTCAATGAGCGCCAGACCGTTGTTGTGTACGGCTACTTCGGCAACCGCTTGCCCAGCAGCGATCCAAACAGCCTCTACCCCGTGTTGTTTGAGGTCGTGAGCAGCAACACACCGCTGCAACTGATCACACCGCATGGCCTGGTGAATGGCAGCGGGCTTTCCCGCAGCAGCAGCAATCCCTACGACCCCTACAACGGTCCCACCCTGGTGGGAGCCAAACTCAGCCGCCTCTCACTGGCCGGAGATTATCCAACTCCGGCCTTTGGCAATTCAGTCGCCAACCACGGGGTCGAGTACTACGGCACCGGCAACAACCTCTATCGGCTGCGTCTGTTCACCTCAGCCGGGTTCTCGCCGGATGGGGTGAGCGGATTTGAGCCCCAGGAGTTCGCCCGCTTCTTCCAGCTCAAGGCGCAGGCCCCGGGACGCAGGGGCAGAAGCGTCACGATCAGTCAGGCCGATCAAACCATCGCCGTCAGAGGGGGCACCCTCAAGGTGAAAGGGATCGCCGATCTGGGCACGGGCCTGAGCGCCGATCCCAGCTACACCTACAGCGAAGATCACGACAACCAGTTCGACATCATTGTCGAGGCTTCCAGCCCTGAAGCAATCCGCGCCCTGCAGTCGGTGGTCCTGCCCGACCCGCGAACAGGAACCCACAGCCCCATCTACAACCCCGGTGGGCCCGGCACGGTGCCGCGTCCGCAGATCAACTACACCCAGCCCTCGGGCGGCCAGACCATGGCGATCGAACAGGCGCTGGAGAATCCGGCCACGGTGAGCTATGCGGCCCAGAGCCTTGAGGCCTACGACAGCGCCGATGATCTCGCAGTCGCCTTTCGCCTGCGCGATCGGATCACCGGCGAATGGAGGGTCACCAGCAGCTCGGCCAACGCCAACACGCTGGTGGCCAGCGGCAACTGGCGGTTGGTCGATGTGCCCTTTGCCACCAACCCCAACGACAGCTATGTGAGCGATGTGGTCGCTCTGCACAACCGCAGCCGCAACGACACGATCTATTCAGCCGACCAACGGCAGATTGACCTGCTCGAAGGCGCCGGCTACAGCAACGAAGGCGCCGTGTTCAAGGCTTACAACACCGCCCTGTATGGACTCGATCCGATCTGGCAGATGAGCTCTCCTGGCGGTCAGCACCTGCTGGCCAGCTCTCCCCAGGAGCAGCTGCACTGGCAAAGCAAGGGCTGGAGCACCGACGGCATCGCGTTTTACAGCGTCAGCTTCCCGAACAGCACCGCCGCTGCGGGGTGGGCGGCCTGATCCTCCTGGGCACCCCTGGCCCCCACCGCTGCGTCTACACAACGCTCACCAAACCCGTCTCCAACGACAACATCAGCGCGCTGACACGCAAGCGGCCGTCGGCGACCGCCTCCCGCAGCACAGCACTGCGGGTGGTCAGGTGTTGGGCTGCATCACGCGCATTGCCCGCAATGGCCTGATTGAGATCGTCGCCACTGACCAGTGATGCCCGGATCGGCGCCACCAGCTCCTCGAGCAAGGGCGTCAGCGGCTTGTCTGAACGTGCAGCCGTGACGGCGCCGCAGCCCTGATGTCCCATCACCACGATCAGCGGCACGGCCAACTCGGCCACGGCGTATTCAAACGAGGCAATGCCCGCGTCAAAGGCGGTGTTGCCGGCGCTGCGCACCTCAAACAGTTCGCCAGGACCAACGTCAAACACCCACTCGGGCGCCACCCGCGCATCGGCGCAGGCCAGCACGGCGGCCCAGGGCCGCTGACCCTGGGCCAGGGCACCGGGGTCGAGCTGGCAGGTGCCTGACCACAGGGCAGCCATGGCCTGGCTGCGGTCGGTGGCGGTCCGATCGGCACCACGGCTGGCAGCCCAGGCGGCCGCAAAACGGCGGTTGCCCGCCAGCAGTCCTTCCAGCGGGTCGCCGGCAGGCCGGCAGGCCGTCAGGGCCTGACGCAGGGTGCGATCGGCCGCGCCTGCCGCGACTGCCGGAGCAGCACCCAGGCCTCCGGCGGCCAGGGCTGCGCCACCGAGCCCCAACACCTGGCGCAACAAGGCACGGCGCGGCAGGCTCATGGCGGTCGCTCGACACAACACTCAGTGTGGTGAGAACGGACGGGTTCGCCCAGCGGTCGGTGGCCCCGGCCACACCGACGCTGCGGCGTGGTCAGTCATCAGCTGGCTGGATGCGGCTGCGCCGCTGCCGCTTGAGGGCGCTGCGTTGCTTCTTGGCCTCCAGGCGCCGCTGCACCGCACCGCGACTGGGCTGGGTGACCCGCCGCGGCCGCGGCGGTGGCTGCAGCGCCTCCTGCAGCAGCTCCACCAGGCGCCGCTGCGCGGCCACGCGGTTCTGCCACTGGGAGCGGTGCTCGCTGGCGGCGATCACCACACACCCCTGCTGCAGCCGGCCCTCCAGGCGCTGCAGCGCCCGGGCCCGCAACACAGGCGACAGCGCCGTGCTGGACCCCAGATCAAACAGCAGCTCCACCCGCGAATCGGTGCTGTTCACGTTCTGACCGCCCGGCCCTGAGGACCGCGAGAAGCGCCAGCGCAACTCGGCTGGATCGATGCACACGGGCGCCCGTCCCGCCACCGGCACCTGCAGATCAGCCATCTGGGGTCATGCCGGTGATGCGCAAGTCTGGAATGAGCAACCGCCCCCGTCGATGACCGCCAGCAGCACCGCGCCCGACCCCACCCCCGGCTGGATCGACGAGATCTTCGACGGCGTGCGCTACGGCCTGGCCGGGCGGGTGATCGCCGAGCAGCAGTCGCCGTTCCAGCGGGTGACGATCATCGACAGCGAGCGCTACGGCAAGGGCCTGCTGCTCGATGGCTGCTGGATGACGGCCGAACGCCAGGAGCGGCACTACCACGAGGCGCTGGTGCACCCGGCTCTGTGCGGCGCCGAGGGCATCGAGCGGGTGCTGGTGATCGGTGGCGGCGACGGCGGCACCGCCCGCGAGTGCCTGCGGCATGCCGGCGTGCAGCACCTCGACATGGTCGAGATCGATGGCCTGGTGGTGCAGTGGAGCCAGGAGCACCTGCCCAGCCTGGGGGCCGGCTGCTGGAGCGACCCGCGTTTTCACCTGACGGTGGGCGACGGCATCGCCTGGGCCGCCGCAGCCCCAGACGCCAGCTATGACGTGGTGATCGTCGACGGCTCCGACCCCGCAGGCCCGGCCGAGGGGCTGTTCAACCGGGCTTTCTTTGAGCACTGCCGCCGCATCCTGCGGCCCGGTGGCGTGTTCGCCACCCAGAGCGAATCGCCCGAGGCGTTCCGCGCCGTGCACCTCGAGACGGTGCAGCTGCTGCGGCAGGTGTTCGGCCACGCCGAACCGCTCTACGGCTGGGTGCCCATGTACCCCAGCGGCTGGTGGAGCTGGACCTTTGCCGCCGTCGATGGCCCCCGCTACCGGTATCCCGATGGGGAGCGGGCCGCCGCTGTGGCCCCCGGCTGTGAGATCTGGAGCCCCCGCTGGCAGAACGGTGCGTTTGAAGCCATCCCGGCGGCGATCGAGCGGGAGCTGGCGGCCAGCTGAGAAGCTGAAGGAACGCCAGCGCTCCACAACCGACCCTGACGATGAGCGAGCTGTTTGACACCGACGGCGCCATCTACATGGCCAGTCGCCGCGAGCCGGCGGGGTGCCGCGTCGGCCTGTTCGGCGTGCCCTACGACGGCACCACCTCGTTTCGACCGGGCACCCGTTTCGGGCCCGCGGCCATCCGCGAGGTGAGCAGCGGGCTGGAGAGCTATTGCCCCCAGCTCGAGCTGGACCTCGAGGATCTGGCCTTTGCCGACCTGGGGGCGGTCGCCATTCCCTTTGGCGCGCCCGAGCCGGTGGTGGCGGCGGTGAAGGCCGCCACCGAGCAGGTGCTGGCTCTGGGGCTGAGGCCCCTGATGCTGGGCGGCGAGCACTCGATCAGCAGCGGGGCGGTGGCCGCGGTGGCTGCCCGGCACCCCGAGCTGGTGCTGGTGCAGCTCGATGCCCACGCCGACCTGCGGCATGAATGGCTGGGCGCCCGCCACAGCCACGCCTGCGCCATGCGCCGCTGCCTGGAGGTGCTGCCCAGCCAGACCCTGCTGCAGATCGCCATCCGCAGCGGCACCCGTGACGAGTTTTCAGAACTGCGCCAGAGCGGCCGGCTGGTGGCCATTGAGCAGATGGCCTCAGCCCTGGTTCCCCTGAGGGGCAAGCCCCTCTACCTGACGGTGGACCTGGACTGGTTCGACCCCGCGATCATGCCGGGCACGGGCACACCGGAGCCAGGTGGATTCCTGTGGGGCCACTTTGCGGGCCTGGTCGATGAACTGCGCCACCATCAGCTGTTGGGGGCCGATGTCGTGGAACTGGCGCCCCAACTGGACCCCACCGGCGTGAGCAGTGTGCTGGCCGCCAAGGTCACCCGCTCGCTGCTGCTGCTGCTGGGGGCTGACTGATGGGCGAGTTCAGTAGCAGCAGGTGCCGCTGGTGCGCTGCTCCCTGAGGCGCTCGTGCTGCTGGGCGATCAGCAGAATCGCCAGGGTCGGATGGTTGTGCATCAGGTTGAGAAACTGGAGCCGGTCCAGCCGCACGATCTCGACCGGGGTGCGGGCCACGGCATTGGAGCGATAAACCCCGGAGCGCCAGACGATCTCTTCGAAGCTGAACAGTTCCCCGGAGCGATAACAGAGACGCTCACCCTTCTCGCCGATCACTTCGATGATGCCGCGGCGCACGCCGTAGATCGAATCGGCGCTGTTGCCGCGACTGAACACGTGAGCCCTCGTCGGCAGCGTGATCACCTCACAATCCAGTTGGGCTGACAGCAGCTCGATCGGGGTTGCGACAGTGGAACTTGCGACCAATCTGAGATCTCCGCGAATCAAGAGAACCTGTTGTACACCTTGACAGGTCCCTGAAAACGTTACTGAGATCACCATGGCCCGCGCCAGGGAAAGATTTCAGATTTGCTTCAGGATTCAGGCAGAACCGCTTCGAGTCGCAGCTGCTGGTTGCCCGCTGCCACTGCTGGCTGTCCAGTCCCGCCCGCCGAAGCCATCACCGGCAGCCGTGGGGGGCGGGCGCTCCAGTGGTGGCACCAGAGCTCAGCCGCGAGCTCCGGATGGATCGGCAGCTGGCGCAACTGACACCAGCCGAATTCGGCCCCGCTGGGCGGAGCGCAATGGCGGCAGCTGCGGCAGCAGGGACGCTGGCCCATGGCTCCAGCGAGTCGGCCTCCAAGCGTATGCACAGGTTCTGGAATTGGCAGCCCCAGGCTCCATAGGATCCGGCCACCAATTGCATGCCTGCCGCCGTGGCCACGCTGCACCAGACCCCACTGCATCAGGCAGCGATCGCTGCCGGGGGCCGCATGGTGCCCTTCGCCGGCTGGAGCATGGCCGTGCAGTTCGCCGGCCTGGTGGCCGAACACCAGGCCGTGCGCAGCGCCTGCGGGGTCTTCGACATCTCCCACATGGGCGTGCTGCAGCTGCGCGGCGCCGGGGCCAAGGACGCCCTGCAGGGCCTGGTGCCGACCGATCTGTTCAGGATCGGCCCGGGCGAAGCCTGCTACACGGTGCTGCTCAACGACGCCGGCGGCATTCGCGACGACCTGATCGTCTACGACCGCGGCTGGAACGCCGAAACCGCCGCCCACGAACTGGTGGTGGTGATCAACGCCGCCTGCGCCGAAGCCGACACCGCCTGGCTGCGGCAGCAGCTCGAGCCCCAGGGCATCAGCCTCCACGACCTCAAGGGCGATGGCGTGCTCCTGGCCCTGCAGGGGCCCGAGGCGCCGGCGCGACTGGAGGCCCTGGCCGGCACCAGCCTGGCGGGCCTGCCCCGCTTCGGCCACCGGCAGCTGACCCTGCCGGGCATCGGCGAGGCGTTCGTGGCCCGCACCGGCTACACCGGCGAAGACGGCTTCGAGCTGCTGCTGGCGCGCCAGGCGGGCATCAGCCTGTGGCAGCAGTTGCTGACCGATGGGGTGGTGCCCAGCGGTCTGGGGGCACGCGACACCCTGCGCCTGGAGGCGGCCATGCATCTCTATGGCAGCGACATGGACGCCACCACCACCCCGCTGGAGGCGGGCCTGGGCTGGCTGGTGCACCTGGAGATGGCCAAAGCGTTCGTGGGTCGCGAGGCCCTCGAACGGCAGACCGCCGCTGGGGTCAGTCGACGGCTGGTGGGGCTGGCGCTGCAGGGGCGGGCCATACCCCGTCATGGTTACCCGGTGCTGCACGAGGGCGTCACCGTGGGCTCGGTCAGCAGCGGCGGCTGGTCACCCACCCTGCAGCACGGAATCGCCCTGGCCTACGTGCCCTCGGCGCTGGCCAGCGTGGGCACCCGACTGGCGGTCGAGATCCGCGGCAAGGCCGAGCCGGCGGTGGTGGTCAGGCGTCCCTTCCACCGGCGCTGAGCAGGATTGCGCTCGCCGTGGGAAAATCGCCGATTCGACCCGAGACCCCAGCATGCGCAGCCACGGATGCGGCGACCTGCGCCACGACGCCAGCGGCCAGGCCGTGCAGCTGTGCGGCTGGGTCGACCGCCGCCGTGACCACGGCGGTGTGATCTTCATCGACCTGCGCGACCGCAGCGGCGTCGTGCAGATCACGGTGGATCCCGAGCTGGCCGATGCCGCCGGCATCGATGCCGCCGCCATGGCCCAGGTGGTGGCCGCCGCCGAGCACCTGCGCAACGAGACCGTGCTGCAGATCAGCGGTGTGGTGCGGCCGCGCCCCGCCGCATCGCTCAACGACAAGCTGGCCACCGGTCAGATCGAGGTGCTGGCCAGCGCCATCACGGTGCTCAACCCGGTGCGGGGCAACCTGCCCTTTGCGGTGTCGGTGCACGACGACGAGCCGGTACGCGAGGAGCTGCGCCTGCGCCACCGCTACCTGGACCTGCGCCGCGAGCGCATGGCCGCCAACCTGCGCCTGCGGCACCAGGCCGTGCGCGCCATTCGCAGCTACCTGGAGGCCGAGGGCTTCATTGAGGTGGAGACCCCGGTGCTGACCCGCTCCACCCCCGAAGGCGCCCGCGATTACCTGGTGCCCAGCCGCGTGTGCGGCGGCGAGTGGTTTGCCCTGCCCCAGTCGCCCCAGCTGTTCAAACAGCTGCTGATGGTGGGCGGCCTGGAGCGCTACTACCAGATCGCCCGCTGCTTCAGGGATGAAGACCTGCGGGCTGACCGGCAGCCCGAGTTCACCCAGCTCGACATGGAGATGAGCTTCCTGGATCAGGAGCAGATCCTGGCGCTCAACGAAGGCCTGATCAGCGCCATCTGGACACAGGTCAAAGGCGTTGAGCTGCCGCGGCCGTTCCCGCGCATGAGCTGGCACGAGGCCATGGAGCGCTACGGCACCGACCGCCCCGACACCCGCTACGGCATGGAGCTGGTGAACGTGAGCGACCTGGTCGCCGGCATGGGCTTCAAGGTGTTCAGTGGTGCGGTGGCCGCCGGCGGCAGCGTCAAGGTGCTGCCGGTGCCGGGGGGCAACGAGGCCCTCTCCAACGTGCGCATCAAGCCCGGCGGCGATGTGTTTGGCGAAGCGCAGGCCGCAGGTGCGGGTGGTCTGGCCTTCATCCGCGTGCGTGAAGGGGGTGAGATCGACACCATCGGCGCCATCAAAGACAACCTGTCCGAGGAGACCAAGGCCGAGCTGCTCGCCCGCACCGGCGCACAGCCCGGCACGCTGCTGCTGTTTGGCGCCGGCGACACCGCCACGGTCAACAAGGCCCTGGACCGGGTGCGCCAGTTCCTGGCCCGCGAGCTGGGCCTGGTCAAGCCCGACCTGGAGAACGACGCCTGGAACTTCCTCTGGGTGGTCGATTTCCCGATGTTCGAGTTCAACGCCGAGGAAAACCGGCTCGAGGCGCTGCACCACCCCTTCTGCGCCCCCAACGCCACAGACCTTGGGGCAGACCCCGGCGCCTGGGCCGAGACCCTGCCCACAGCCCGGGCCCAGGCCTACGACCTTGTGCTCAATGGCCTGGAGCTGGGCGGCGGCTCGCTGCGCATCCACAACAGCGACCTGCAACGGCAGGTGCTGCAGACCATCGGCCTGCCATTGGAGGAGGCCAACCAGCAGTTCGGCTTCCTCATGGACGCCCTCGACATGGGCGCCCCGCCCCACGGCGGCATCGCCTTCGGCCTCGACCGCATGGTGATGCTGCTGGCCGGCGAGGAGTCGATCCGCGACACGATCGCCTTCCCCAAGACCCAGCAGGCCCGCTGCCTGATGACCGGCGCCCCCGGCGGCGTGGCCACCAGACAGCTCGAGGAACTGCACGTGGCCAGCACCTGGGATCCGGAGCGAGACTGAAGCGCAGGCTGCAGCGAAGCTGAAGAGATCCGGACAGAAGCGGCACCTGTCTCGGATGAGTCGCAACAGTGAACGGTGGACCCCCGTCGGCCCCGTTGTCCTTGGCCAGCCACCCAGCCAGCTCCGATCTGGTGCGCCGGTACCTCCAGGAGATCGGTCGTATCGCCCTGCTCAGCCAGGAGGAGGAGCTGCTGCTCGCCAGGCAGGTGCAGCGGCGCGAACGGCTGCTGGCCCAATGGCAGGGCCCGGCCGAACCCGGCATCCATGGTGACGCCGAGCAGCGCCGGGTGCTGCAGGAGGGCAGGCGGGCCAAGGAGCGCATGGTCCGGGCCAACCTGAGGCTGGTGGTGTCCGTCGCCAAGAAGTACCAACAACGGGGTTTGGAGCTGCTCGATCTGGTCCAGGAGGGGAGCCTGGGCCTGGAACGCGCGGTCGATCGCTTTGACCCGACCCGGGGCTTTCGCTTCAGCACCTATGCCTACTGGTGGATTCGCCAGAGCATCACCCGTGCTCTGACCAACCAGGGCCGCACGATCCGAATGCCGGCCCACGTGGGCGAGAAGCTCGGCCGCATCCGCCAGGCCCAGCGCCGGCTTGGCGCCACATTGGGGCGGGAGGCCACGGTGGCCGAAGTGGCGGCCACGGCGGACCTCAGCGAAGCGACGATCCGCCGCACCCTGCAGCAGCTGCGCCAGCCGCTGTCGCTCGAGACCCGGATCGGCCATGGGCACGACAACCAGCTGGCCGACCTGCTGATGGACCCCCAGGCCAGCCCCGAAGAGCAGCTGGCGAACGCCCAGCTGCGCGAAACGATCGAAACGCTGCTGGAGCAGCTCAACGCCCGCGAGGGCAGCGTGATCCGCCAGCGGTTCGGCCTCAGCGATGACACCCCCCGCAGCCTCAGCGAGATCGGCGAGCGGCTGAACCTGTCGCGCGAGCGGGTGCGCCAGATCGAAACACGCGCGCTGCTGAAGCTGCGGCAACCCCAGAACCGCTGCAGGCTGCACGACTACCTGGGAAGCCTGGATCAACGATGACCGCGGGCATCGGCAGCCAGACGCCTTGCCTCGGGAGACCAAGGCCGACTAGAACGAACTCATTCCGCTTCAGCACCATGGGTGTCAGCGCACCGCCAATCGACCTGGGCATCCCCGAAGCCCAGCGCCTCGAGATCGCCACAGGACTGGGCCGGGTGCTGGCCGACACCTGGGTGCTCTACGCCAAGACCCACGGCTTCCACTGGAACGTCACCGGTCCGATGTTCAACACCCTGCACCTGATGTTCGAGGGGCAGTACAACGAGCTCTGGGCCGCACTCGACGACATCGCCGAGCGCATCCGCGCCCTGGGTTGCAAGGCTCCTTTCGGCAGCGCCACCTACGGCGCCCTGGCCTCGATCAGCGACGCCCAGGGGGTGCCCGAGGCCATGGCGATGGTGCGCGAGCTGGTCGAAGGTCATGAGGCGGTCGCCCGCACCGTGCGCGGGGTGTTTGCCCTGGCCGATGAGGCCAACGATCAGCCCAGCGCCGACCTGCTGACCCAGCGGCTGCAGATCCATGAAAAGACCGCCTGGATGCTGCGCAGCCTGCTGGAGAGCTGAGTCCTGGCAGCGGCCGGTAGATTGAGGAGTCAGCGGGAGTTTCATGGCCCACGCCCCCACGGCCAGCAAGTTCGTGTTCGTGACCGGCGGGGTCGTTTCAAGCATCGGCAAGGGGATCGTGGCCGCGAGCCTGGGCCGGCTGCTCAAAAGCCGTGGCTACCGGGTCTCGATCCTCAAGCTCGACCCCTACCTGAACGTGGACCCGGGCACGATGAGCCCGTACCAGCATGGCGAGGTGTTCGTCACCGAGGACGGCGCTGAGACCGACCTGGATCTGGGTCACTACGAGCGCTTCACCGACACCGCCATGTCACGCCTCAACAGCGTGACCACCGGCTCGATCTACCAGGCCGTCATCAACAAGGAACGCCGCGGCGATTACAACGGCGGTACGGTGCAGGTGATCCCCCACATCACCGGCGAGATCCGCGAGCGCATTCACCGGGTCGCTGCCAACTCGGGCGCCGATGTGGTGATCACCGAGATCGGGGGCACGGTCGGCGATATCGAATCGCTTCCCTTTCTGGAAGCCATCCGCGAATTCAGGGGCGAAGTGGGCCGCCACGATGCGGCCTATGTGCACGTGACGCTGCTGCCCTTCATCGGCACCTCGGGCGAGCTCAAGACCAAACCAACCCAGCACTCGGTCAAGGAGCTGCGCTCGATCGGCATCCAGCCCGACGTGCTGGTATGCCGCAGCGACCGCCCCATCAACGACGAACTCAAAGCCAAGATCGGCGGCTTCTGCGGTGTGCCGACCCGGGGCGTGATCCAGGCGCTCGATGCCGACAGCATCTACGCCGTGCCGCTCACGCTCGAGCAGGAGGGACTCTGCCGGGAGGTGCTCGATGTGCTGCGCCTCGAGGATCACGACAGCGACATGGCGGGCTGGGCCGAGCTGGTGGCCCGTCTGCGCAACCCTGGCCCCGCTGTGAAGGTGGCCCTGGTGGGCAAATACGTGCAACTCAATGACGCCTACCTCTCGGTCGTCGAAGCCCTGCGCCATGCCTGCATCGACTGCGACGCCTCCCTCGACCTGCGCTGGATCTGCGCCGAGCAGATCGAAACCCAGGGTGCCGAGGCCCTGCTGGCCGGCATGGACGCGGTGGTGGTGCCCGGGGGCTTCGGCAACCGGGGTGTCGACGGCAAGGTGGCGGCGATTCGCTGGGCCCGGGAACAGCGGGTGCCCTTCCTGGGCCTGTGCCTGGGCATGCAATGCGCGGTCATCGAGTGGGCCCGCCACCAGGCCGGCCTGGCTGGGGCCACCAGCGCCGAACTCGATGCCGACACGCCCCATCCGGTGATTCACCTGCTGCCGGAACAGCAGGACGTGATCGACCTGGGCGGCACCATGCGCCTGGGTGTCTATCCCTGCCGGCTGACGCCCGGAAGCATGGGCCAGCGCCTCTACGGCGATGAGGTGGTCTATGAACGCCACCGCCATCGCTATGAGTTCAACAACGCCTACCGCAATCTGTTTCTCGAATCGGGCTATGAGATCAGCGGCACCTCGCCCGACGGCCGCCTGGTGGAGTTGATCGAACTCAGGAACCATCCGTTCTTCACGGCCTGCCAGTACCACCCCGAATTTCTGTCGCGGCCCGGCAAACCCCATCCGCTGTTCAAGGGCCTGGTGACCGCCGCCCAGCAACGCCTGCCCCGCTCACCCCAGGAAGCGCTGCTCAACCACGAGCTCGAGCGCAGCCGCCTAGAAGGTGGCCGTGCGGAAGCTGCCGCCCCAGGTCAGTGACAGCACCGCGGCACGACCCACGTTGCCGCTGTTATCAAGGTTGACGCCTGAGAGGGTGACAAACAGCGGCACCCCCCGCACCGGCACCACCGACAGACTGGCGTTGATGCCGCGGCCCACCCAACCGGCACTGAGGCCCACATTGGGGGCCAGTTCCACCCCCACAGACGCGATCAGCCCCTGGCTGGAGAGCCCGGCCTGATCGATGCGTTGAAAGCGGCCCCCACCGCCGCCCACATTGAGCTGCAGGGTCTGCCGGAACCCTGGGTCGTTGGGCCGCAGGGGCCAGGCCAGGGTCAGAACCCCATAGGGACTGCTCGGTTCCCGCGACAGCTGACCGTAGGTGGCTGCACGCAGCCAACCCGCACTGATCGCCGCCTTGAAGCGAGGCTGATCGGCGAGGCTGCGCCCCACCCGCACATCGACGCTGCCGCCATCAGGCAGGCCCCTGTAGCTCTCGAGGTTGTAGTCAACCTCCACGGCAATGGCGGTGCGGGGGTTGCCGAAGCCCACGCCCAGATTCAGACAACCATCGACAAACGGTTCAGCCGCGCCCACCTGGTCGTAGCCATAGAGGGAGGTACTGACGAAGTAATTGCCCCATTCAGCCGTCAAGGCCGTGGGCATCTGGGTGGGGGTCAGGCTGGGAGCGCTGTAGCGGGGCGGCTCAGACGCCTGGGCCGCCGGCGGCAGCAGCATCGGAAGCAGCATCGCCGCTCCCAGAAGCACAGAGCTTCGCGCTGAGCATCGGGCTGAGCATCGGAACAGAGACATCGAGAAGCCTGCAGAATTCAGAAGGGCGATTCAGGGGAGCCGTCACCAGGGCGCTGAGGGCCGACGGCAGCGTCCAGTCCTCATGGCCGGTCTCCAGGGGCATCCAGCGGGGCTGCGGTGCGTTGAAGTAGACCCAGCCGATCAGTTCGGGGTATCGGGCAAGGGCGTCGCGGGCGTCGAGCAACCAACGGCGCCGCTGCTCGAGGGTTCCGCTGACACCCATTTCGGCGATCAACAGCGGCTTGCGGTACTGCGCATGCAGCCAACGCCGGCGGTCGTAGATCTCGGCAAAACTGCTGAGCTCGCCACGGCGGTTCCAGCGCGGTGAGCTGTAGACCGAAACCCCGATCAGATCGACCGCATCGTCGCCCGGCCAGAACGGTCGGGCGTCACCATTGCCTGCCGGCGACCACACCCAATGGAGGCGTCGACAACGCGGCTGCCGGGCCCGCTGCCAGACCGCCCTGTACAGGCGCACGTAATCAGCACCCTGTCGCACCGACCAGGGGTACTGCCCGGTGTGATCCATTTCGTGGGCAAACCGCAGCAGCACGGGTTGCTGCGGTCGGCACATCACTGCAAACAGGGGCTTCAGATAGCGGTCGTAACGCCCCAGCACAACATCATTGACCAGCGTCACGGTGCCATTCACAAGCGCTGGATCAGCAAACGGCTCCAGGGTGAGCAACGGCAGGCTGTTGCGTTGACGCGATCGCCTGAGCAACTCGGCAACCTGTTGAGTTGCCTTCGGATCGACCCAGCTGACAAAAGCCGCCTCGATATTGGTTCGATCAGCCGAAGCGGCCCCAGGCTGGTAGTTGTAAGCACCCTGGAGAAATGGTCCATCACGGCGAGCGGCCCAAAGCGGAACGCCAAGAACGAACCCCAGGAGCAGACCAAACGGCCAGATACGTCGCAAGGGCATGACTCAAGGCCTCCATGCGTGGGCACTGAACACAGCACCACTTGCATGCAAGGGCAGCGAGAGTTCGTGATAACGAATCACCGCAAAAGCAAGAGATAACATAATTACCGAACAGGGCAATAGCAGCTGGCGAATGTGACGCCTGAGAGGCAAATGCTTGTGATAAAGATCAAGCAGTACGACGACGAGCCCTGCAAAACCAGAGGACAAAGCCGAAATCCACAACAACAGCATGTAACCCTTAGCTTCACCGGCACCTTGACTGAGCAGCATTGCTGCACCAGTCCCAATTAGACTGAAGCCAAGATGAGGACTCACAAAACGCAGTCGTAGAGGATGGCTTGAAGACAATTTGCTCGTCACCTTGAAATCGAGACCCTGACGTCGCAAACAATCCAGGCAGGCTGCGATCACACCAGCCAGCACCCAAGGACCGCGACCCAACTCATAAAGAACAAGCTCCCAACTGAACACGGGGCTACCAGGTGGATTGCGAAGCCCAAGCAAGCCCAACCATGCCGCAGGCATCAACGTGAGAAGCATCTGACCCGTTGCTAACAACAAAAACAGTGGATAAGACACCCTGACCCACGGCTGGCCAATAGCCATCGCGAAAGCAGGCAACAAAAGACCCGCCAACGTCAACAAACCTCTCAGGGGATAAAACAGTTGTGAAAACACAAACTGGAGAGCTAGCTTGGCCTTAAGAGCAGGCAGACAGCGCGGGGTCAGACTTAATAGAATAGTCGTGAGACTACGTGACCACTGAAACTCCTGAACCATTGCATCTTCGAAAGTTTCAGGACCCAAACCATGGCACTTTGCGTCTTGCGCAAAAACTCCACACCAGCGATGACTATTCATCAACAACGTCGTTGAGTGATCTTCAGCAAGCTCAGGCCCAAGACCACCGATCTGAGCCAACGCGACCGTACGCACGGCGTAATGGCTGCCGAAGCAAAGTGGCGCCCAACCACCATTGCTTCCCAATTGAAGTGGACCATGAAGATTGGCCTCTGCATGAAGACGCCCGCGAGCGACCCAACTGCCACTTGCATTTCGATCACAGATCGAAGGCGCAGCGACATAACCGACATGCGGATCAGCAAACGGTCTGACCATGGCTTCCAGATAGCCTGGAGCGGGACAATGATCAGCATCAAGCTGCACAACAATGTCATAGAGCTGGTAGCCATAATGATCATAAAAATAAGCAAGATTGCCCTCTTTACAGCGTCGGCGCCTAGGCCAATCGGCATTGTGATAGCCAATAACATCCTTCCGCGTCGAGATCTTCACGCCCTTACAAATGCACCAACGAATAACATCGTCGGCAGGATCTTCATCAGCAAGCCAGGTATCGTGAGGCAAATCCTGACGCAACATCGCCTCAAGAGTTTGACGAACCAAGGGCCATGGCTCTGAAGGCGCCTTGGTCACAACCATCGCCACGCGAAGATCCGGAGAAATAGGGATATACGGATTAAACCGCTGCATCCGCAGCAGAAACCAATAACTCCACATAGGAATCAACGTGGTGACATAAAACAGCACGGAGGTGTTCAGCACCATTCCAAAGACACCAACCCAATGGCCTGGTTGAAGCCACCAGGCCCAATACAAACCTGTGCCAACCGACCAAAGCAGCACAAGCACCAACAAGATCCTCTGCTCCGCTCGCTTCAACACCGGAACCAACCAAGGGTTGGGCGCTTGCGCAACAGCGGCTTCGCCGATCGGTTCAGCTGACGGCATGCGTGGCCTCCCTCATCAGGACTGACTGCAGGCGTTGGCGCTGATCCCAGGCCGCGGCATCGGCCACGACCTGGCGCAGATCGGAGTGCCGC
>Ga0310097_100043_pt1 | contig 24135 bp, 21 predicted proteins | sample LakMicSRFTotalB7_FD_194445 | JGI IMG/M metagenome (GOLD analysis project Ga0310097, IMG submission 194445) | Enriched freshwater cyanobacterial communities from Lake Michigan, Michigan, United States - MI23.SRFL.Total.B7 | ecosystem: Environmental > Aquatic > Freshwater > Lake | place: USA... | reverse complement strand
ACAGCAGCTCCACCTGGCGGTTGTCCGGCTGGGAGAGCCGTTTGCCGGTGCTGCGCGAGAGATCGAGCAGGCTGTCGACCACGGCAGCCGAGAGCTGGCTGCTCAATTGGGCGCCCATGGCGCCGCCACGGAAACTCTGCTGCAGGGCATGGCTGAGCACCGCCTGCAGTTCCGGCGAGAGCCTTGGTGCCACCTGGCCCAGAACCATCGGCCCCCATAGGCGCAGCAATTCAACGAGGTCACCGCCATCGGCCAGGCTGGCCCGCTGGTGGCTGCGCAGGTTGCGGATCCAGCGGGGCCACTGGGGCGAGCGGATCAGGGACTGGGTGCCATCGACCAGTTGCAGGGCCAGCACCTCAAAGAGTTCCAGGGCCAACAGCGACACCACGGCGCGGCTGACCACGGCCCGCAGCGGTTCGATGTTGATCAGGCCGGCGCCACTGAGGCGCTCCACCACCGGTAGCAGCCGCGCCCAGCGCCAGATCGGCAGCAGCAAGGGCAGGTCGATCCAGCGGCGCAGCAGGGCATCGCGCCAGCTCAAGCCCGGCAGGCGCCGTCGCAGGCGCAGCACCCGCAGGCCGATATCCAGCACGAAGATGCCCTGGAATAGAACCAGGTCGTACCACCAGAAGTGGTCGGTGGGATGGCCGTTTTCATCGATCGACCGCCAATAGCAGGATTCGATCAGGGGCAGCACCTGCTGCTGCCAGAAGCGGCGTTCCCCTTGCCAGGGATGGGTCTTCAGCCAGTCGACGCTGAGGAGGCGTGCGTTGGAACGCTTGGCTGAATCGAGCCCGGCCCGCTGGCGCAGCCTGTTTTTCACCGTTTCCAGGCTGCCGGACTGGCCCGAAACCAGGAACGGATTTTCATCGATGATCTGGTCGGTGAGGGCCAGCTGCCTGCGGCGAAGGACCTGGGCGGCCGGGGCAGCCGGATCGCGAAGCAGCTGTTGATCCAGCTGGCGGAAGGCGGCCAGGTAGGCCTGGGTCTGGCGGTGGGGCTCGATGCCCTTGATCGGGTCGTAAATGGGGGTGATGGACGGCAGCAGCGTCAGCGGCAGCGCCAGGGGTAGGGAAGGGAACGGGTAGAGGGTGCGCTGCAACCAGAAGGTGCGCAGAGGCACATAGGTGAGATCAAACCCCACCCACAGCAGGTTGACGCTCGCCCAGAGCGCCACAAACCGGTCCCAATGGCGCCAGCCCCGGCCCGGGGGGACCCGTTGGGGTGAGAGCCAGCGGGGACGAACCATGGGGATCGCTCAGGGGCGAGGTAGGGCCTGCGACTGCCTAATCTGCCGTACTTGCCCAGCAGGCCCGCCTTCGCGGTTCTGGAGCCCCGATCCCCCGTCGTCCGAGCCGCAACCCTCTGTGCCCCTGGATCCCCCCAGTCCCCAGTCTTCGCCTGATCTGGCTCCCCACTCTGCGGGGGCGCAACAGCCCCTTGAGAGGGAGAGTCCCTGGCTGTTCTGGCGGGGGGTCCTGATCACCCTGGTGGTGGCCCTCGGCATCCGCCAATACCTGCTCGAAGCCCGCTACATCCCTTCGGGCTCGATGTTGCCCGGTTTGCAGATCCAAGACCGCCTGCTGGTGGAAAAACTCACCTACCGCAACCGGGGGCCCCGGCGCGGTGAGATTGTTGTCTTCCATGCGCCCCATCACTTTGATCCGGTGCTGCGGGCCAACATCCGGCCCTCTGCCCTGGGCTGCCTGCTGGTGAATCTGCCCCTGGTGGGATCCATCCCTGGCCTGCAGAATCCCGCCTGCGATGCCTACATCAAGCGGGTCGTGGCTCTGGAGGGGGATCACGTGGTGGTGAATCCCCGCGGCCAGCTCACCCTCAACGGCCAGCGGCAACGGGAGCCTTACGTCAAAAGTTGGTGTCCGGTTGACAGCCAGGGCATGGGCCCCTGCCGCACCCTCAATGGCGTGGTGCCAGCCGGCCACGTGCTCACCCTGGGGGACAACCGCGCCAATAGTTGGGATGGTCGCTTCTGGCCCGGCGGTGCCTTCTTGCCCCGCAGCGAGATCATCGGCCGGGCCTTCTGGCGCTTCTATCCCTTCAACGCCATCGGCTCCCTGGGCCCGGCTGAACCAGGGAGCGGCGCGGCCCTCAGGAACGACCAGCCAGTCCCCTAGCAAGCACCTGGCCCGTGAGCTCCTGGTGCCGTAAGGGTTGGTTGGCCGCTAGGGAGGCGTCGGCCTGCTGCCAGGGCCGCCAACGTTGCGCCGGATCGAACAGGATCCAGTCCCGGCTGCCAGTGGTGAGCAGGGGCGCGGCTAGGCCCAGTATTTGGGCCGGTCCCCAGCAGAGCACCCGCCAGAGATCGGCGGCCCCCCAGCCCCGCTGCACCACCAGCTCCTGCCAGAGCGCCGGCAGCACGTAGCGGTGACCGGCCACGCCCGGTTTGCGTTGATCCAGGGGCAGCAGCTGCTCTTCGGCATCGAGGGGCTGGTGATGCACGGCGACAGCCGTGAGCACCCCGCTGGCCAGGCCAGCGATGAGGGCCTCCCGATCGCCCCGGCAGCCAAGGGAGGGCTGCACTCGCCAGCCTTCCGCCACCGGATCGAGGCCCGAGGAATCGGCTACCAAATGCCACCAGCTCACCGTGGCCAGGGGCCTGTGCTGGCAGGGCCGCTCCGCCAGCAGGGCCACCCCGGCGGCGGTGGAGAGGTTCATCAGGCGCAGGTTGGCCTGGGACTGGCCCTGGGCCAGGGCAAGCAGGCTGCCGAGGGGCATGGTTTCGCTCAGCACCGGATCGAGGGGCCAACCCAGCCGCAGGGCCTCCACCCCCTCGCGCACGAACCCCGCCTGGCTGAACTCTTCGCTGTGGGGGGCGATCAACACGGGCCGATCCCCCATTTCGGCTAGGCGCAGGCCCCGTTCCAGCAGGGCCAGGGGCGGCATCGTTGCCGCTTCGGCCAGGCCAATCGCGCCGCAGTCCAGCTGTTCGCGATGGGGGGCCAGCTCCAGGCCGCTGCCGCCGCTGCTGAAGCTGCCCCAGGGCAGGATCTGCGCTTCGGCCTCGTCCCCGGCCCGGCGGGTCAGCTGCATGGCCTCGGCCCGGTCCCGCCAGGGATGGGCCTGGGGCAGTACGGCCACGGTGCCGTAGCCGGCAGCGGCGGCCGAACGGGCCAGGCTTTGCAGGGTTTCGGCCCGGCCGCCCTGGGGCTGCTCCAGCACCGAATGGGGGTCCACCAAGGCGGGCCCCAGCCACCAGCCTCTGGCATCGAGGCTTGGCAATCCCAGCACCTCGGCTCGCTTGCGGGCGTCCTCCCCGGTGGTGGCTAAAACACCGGCCTCAATCAGGGCATCGCAGCGCCGCGGCGGCTGGCCTGGCGCTTCGAGCAGGTGCACCTGCTCCAGAAAATGGCTCGAGCCGCTTAACACCATGACGGCCAGCGCCCAGTCACCACAGTTCGGTGGGTAAGACCCCCCATCTAGAGGGCTCCCGCTGCGGTGCGATCCAGCACTCCGCCCAGGTGGGCGGTCTGGTTGAGGCAGGCCACCAGGGGCGGTCCCTCCGGCCCTTGGGGATAGTCGATCACCGTGACCCCGCCATTGCCCTGCTTGACGGCCCAGATATCGGCCGGACCCAGGCCCAGCAGGGCGCAGAGAATCGTTTTATTGACCGCATCGTGGGCCACCACCAGGGCCGTTTCCTGGGGATCCAGGCTGGCGGCAATCCTCTGCCAGCCCGCCAGCGACCGCTGCCAGACGTCCTCGATCGTTTCGCCGCCGGGCATCTGCACCGTGTCGGGCGCCAGCTTCCAGGCGGCCAGCAGCTCGGGCCAACCCGCGGCAATCTCCTGCTCCAGCCGTCCCTCCCATTCGCCATGGCCGATCTCCACCAGGGCCCTGACGCTGGTGAGCGGCACCCCCGGATGGGAGCGCAGGATTGCTTCCGCCGTTTGACGTGGGCGGGCCATGGAACTGGTGTAAGCGCGTTGCAGGCTCACATCGGCCAGGAAGCGACCGGCGGCAGCGGCCTGGCTATGGCCGTTCTCATTTAAGGGGATGTCGATCTGGCCCTGGAAGCGGCCCTGGCGATTCCAGTCCGTTTCGCCATGGCGCACCAGCACCAGTCTTGCGCCAGCTCCCTTGGGCGGCAGGGGCGAGCCCAGGGGGGCTTGCTGGAGATGGCTGGTGCCATTGAGGGATTCGATCTGCACGGCTAGCGCGCCATCGGTGCCGGTGCTCAGGTTCAGCACCGACAGGGAGGCGTTGTCGATGCGTAGGCGCCGAAAGCCAGTGCCATCGAGACCCAGCAGGCTCAGCAGCAGGCAGCGCAGGATGGCGTTGTGGGCCACCACCAGCACGGTTTGGGAGCCCGCTGCCCCGGGCGGGTGATTAACCAGAAGCTTGTCCTTGAACCGACTGGCCTGGTCCATCAGCTCGCCAATTGGGGCGTAGCTGCTGCCATCCGGGCGTTGCAGTAGGAGGCTGTCTGGCTGGGTGGCCCAGAGCTGGTACTCGGCAGGGAAACGTTCCTTTAAGTCCGGTACCCGAAGACCACACCAGGGGGCCAGGTCCACCTCCAGCAGGTCGTCATCGAGTTGGGGTGTCAGACCACCACCATGGGCGGCGAGCAGTTGCAGGGCCGTGTCCTTGGCCCGCCGCAGCGGCGAGGCATAGACCTGGTCAATCGCCAGTCCCCGCAGTGCTTCTCCCGCGGCTCGGGCCTGGCGGTGGCCCTCCTCGCTCAGGTCGGAGAGGTCGTCACGGCCCTGGATTCGCTGCTCCAGATTGAAGCTGCTCAGGCCATGGCGGACGAGCAGAAGCCTCAGGGACACAGGCGTTGAGCCACAGCAGATCTCCATCGTATGGGAACGCCACGGGGGAGAATCGGGTCGTCAGTTGGAGTCAACGGGTGAACCCAGGGGAGCGGCCTGACCCGGCGCGCTGGAAGGTGCTGCTGGCCCTGTTCTGTGTGGTGATCAGCCTGATGCTCTGGTCCAACGGCCTGATCGAAAGCCTCAATCGGCCTTCAGTGGCCAATGACCTCGAACGGCGCCAGTTGGAATTGGCGGTGCTGGCCAGTCCCGAGCTGCCGCCAGCCCTGGGCCAGGCCTTTGCGGGGCAGGACCCCCTTGGCCGGCTGCAGAAGCACCTCGACGACCTGGGCCGCAGCCAGGCCGAGGCCGGCCAGCCCGCCTCCACCGACCTGCTGCTGGAGCAGGCCCTAGTGGCGGTTCATCAGGGTCAACGGCAGCGGGCCCTGCCCCTGCTGGTGCAGGCCCGCGCCCGTGATTCCGCCGTGGCCACCGCCCTGCTCCAGGACCAACCCCTGGCGCCGGCCGAGGCCCAACGACTCAGCGCCAGCCTGGCGCCGGTGCCCCTGCTGCGCCAATGGAGCTGCGAGGCCCTCTCCGGCAATCCCCAGGCCTGTGGCCAACCCCAAGTCGGCCAGCGTTCAGCCCAGAGGCTCGTGCTGGTCAACCTTCTGCCAGGTCTGACCCTGCTGGCGGGCCTGGGCCTGCTGGTTCGCGAACTCTGGCTGCGTTGGCGCGGCCGGGCCCTGCCCCTGCCGCCCCTGATGGGCCCGGCCCTGGCCGAAATCGATGCGGTGCTGCTGGTGGGCGGTGGCTTTGTGGTGGTGGGGGAGTTGCTCACCCCCATGCTGCTGGGGCCCTTGGTGGAGAGCCTGCTTTCCTTGGTCGAGCTGCCGGCAGCCCTGCACAGCGCCCTTTCGGTGTTGCTGCTCTACCTGGGTCTGATGGCGGGCCCCCTCTTCATTCTTTGGTGGATGCTGCGCGCCTTGGGGCCTGCGCCCCAAGGCGGCTGGTTGCAGCTGGGCTGGCTGCCGCCTTGGTTGCCCGCCGGTCGGGCCTTGAAGGGCTTTTTGATCGTGCTGCCGCTCGTGAGCCTGGTGAGCTGGCTTCAGTCGCAACTCTGGAGCGATCCAGGCGGCAGTAACCCCCTGCTGGAGTTGGTGTTGCAGGGCGGGTCCCTGGCGCCATTGAGTTGCTACGCGTTCACGGCGATCGTGCTGGCGCCCCTGTTTGAGGAGACGATTTTTCGGGGAGTGCTGCTGCCGGTGGTGGCGCGCCAGCGGGGGCCCTGGCTGGGGGTGCTGGTGAGTGGCCTGGTCTTCGCGATCGCCCACCTCAGCCTGGGCGAATTGCCGGCCCTGCTGATGCTGGGCCTGGGCCTGGGCTGGCTGCGCCTCAGCAGCGGTCGCCTGGGGGCCTCGGTGTTGATGCACAGCCTTTGGAATGCCATGACCTTCGCCAACTTGGTGTTGCTTGGCAGCTAGGCCAACCGGGCTGGGCGGCCCCTGGTCGCTCTCAGCGTGGCTGCCTTGGAGGCGATTTTGCGGCCTCCAATCCGCCGAAGGGGCCTGGGCTTGGTCAGGCCATGGCGGCGCAGGTTTGAGCCGATTTTTGAACTGTGCGGATTGCCAGACGGTCTGCCTTGCTGGCACCTGCCACCCATGGTTCACTTGAAAAGTTGCTCCTCGGCTCCGTGGTTGCCGCCCCTGCCCCAACGACATCTCGCAGCGCCAGGGGCCAGCGCCAACGCTCCCTTGCCCTCATCCAGGGATCCCTCTCCGCCCGTCGGGTTGAGCGCATGGCCCCCTGGCTGGCCAGCCTCCATCGGATCGCCGATGGGAGCCTGTTGGGATTGGGGATAGCGGTGGTGGGCCTGAGTGCCCTCACCCTGCATTGGCAGAGCCAGTGGACCCGCAGTTACCAGAGCCTGGAGGCTTCCCAGCTCCTGGAGCACCGCCTGCAGGAATCCACCGCCGTGCTGGAACAGCATCACCTCGGTGTGGCCCATAAGCCTGGCCGGTTGGTGCCTACCAGCAGCGAAAAGCTGATTTACGTGCCTGCCCCCACCGCCCAGCGGCCCGCCTCGATCATCACCCTGCTTGCCGGCGTCAGCCCTCGCCAGATCCTTGCTGGGTATTGAGCGTTGCCCCTGGCGCCCGGCTGCGCCGGTCCCTGGCTGGCCGGACTTCAGCCCCCGTATCCCTTGCGGTGACACCAGCGATGGTGCAGGTGGGGTGGTTCGGCACACTGGGCCCAGTGGCGGGGGGCTGAGATGACGACAACTAGGCCCCGGCAACGGCCGCCCCAGCGCTCGAGTGGATCCCGAAGTGGCCGGGTGCTCGACTTTCGCCCCGTGCCCTCAGCCCGGCTGCTGGCCGTTTATCTGATCCTTTCCGCGGGCCTGGTGGGTCTGGCGGCTCGCCTGGCCTGGGTTCAGGTGGTCCAGGGGCCCCAGCTGCTCAACCAGGCCCGGGCCGTGCAGACCCAGACGATTGCGCCGATCGGCAAACGGCGCACGATCGTCGACCGCACCGGCCGCATGGTGGCCCTCGATGAGGAGCGCTTCACTGTTTGGGCCCATCCGCGCTACTTCAACTTCCCGGGCGATGCGCCCAGTAGCAAGCGCCCGCCCCTGGATGTGGCCCAGAAGCTGGCTCCGATCCTGGGCCTGCCCGCGGAAGCCCTGATGGCCACGATCGGCTCGCGCCAGACCGGCGTGAAGTTGGCCACCGAATTGGATCCCGAAACGGCCCATCGCATTCGCCAGCTGGGCATCAGTGGGCTGGATCTGGAGTCCTACCCCCAGCGGATTTACCCCCTGGGCCCCCTGTTCGCCAATGTGGTCGGCTTCCTCAACCTGGAGCGGGTGCCCCAGGCGGGCCTGGAGCAGAGCCGCGACCAGGACCTGCGCCGCCATGAAACGCCGCGCCAGCTGCGCCGCGGCGCCGATGGCACCCCCTTGCCCGATGGTCTGCGGGCGGGGGTGCTCTACGGCGACGACCTGCGCCTGCAGCTGACCCTTGATTCCCGCCTGCAGCAGGTGGCCCAGTTGGCCCTGGCTAAGCAGGTGAAGCAGTGGCGCGCCAAGCGGGGGGTGGCCCTGGTGATGGATGTGCGCAACGGCGAGATCCTCGCGCTCGCCTCCAGTCCCTCCTACGACCCCAATCAATTCTGGAAGTATTCGCCCGGTCTCTTTCGCGAATGGTCCGTGCAGGACCTCTACGAACCCGGATCCACCTTCAAGCCGATCAACCTGGCCCTGGCCCTGCAGGAGCATGCGATTAATCCCCGCACCACGGTGAATGACACCGGCTCGGTGACCATTGGCGGCTGGCCGATCTTCAACCACGACCGCCGGGGCAATGGCGTGATGGATCTGCCGACCGTGCTGCAGGTGTCCAGCAACGTGGGCATGGTGCAGGCCATGCACCTGCTCAAGCCGGCCCTCTATTGGCGCTGGCTCCACACCATCGGCATCGACACCATCCCCGACACGGACCTGCCTGGGGCCGTGGCCGGTGAACTCAAGAGCCGCAACGATTTTCTGACCCAGCCGATCGAACCGGCCACGGCCGCCTTCGGCCAGGGCTTTTCGCTCACGCCGCTGAAGCTGCTGCAGCTCCACGCCATGATCGCCAACGGGGGCCGGCTAGTCAGTCCCCACATCACCCGGGGCCTGCGTTCCGGCGACGACCTGGCCGCTCCGCCCCAGTCTTCTGGAGTGCAGCTGCTGCGACCAGAGGTGACTCGCCAAGTGCTCGAGTGGATGGAAACCGTGGTGCAAAAGGGCAGTGGCAAGGGGGCCCGCATCCCCGGCTATCGCATCGGCGGCAAGACCGGCACGGCCCAGAAGGCCCTCAATGGTGTGTATATCCCCGGCGCTCGCATTTGCAGTTTCATCGCCAACCTCACCACCGATAACCCGCGCTATGTGGTCTTGGTGGTGGTGGATGAACCCCAGGGGGGCAACGCCTACGGCTCCACCGTGGCCGTTCCGGTCGCCAAGCAGATCATCGAAGCCCTGCTGGTCCTTGAGAAGTTGCCGCCCCAGGCCGCGGCCCAGTCGTTAGGCAATCAAGCCTTGCCTGGCGCCCAGCCCCGATCGGGCGCGAAGCCTGTGCTCGGCGGCCAGCCCAGTCCCGGCCGCCCTGCCACCACGGCCAGTGCCGGCGGCCCGGGCCGTGGTGGCAGGGATTGAGTGGGCCGCAAGGGCCGGTCTTTGCTTCGCGGAGTGTCTTGCCTCGTGCCCTTTGCCCTACTTGGACCCAGCCGCATGGGGATTCCCTCAAACAGGGCCAGCATTCTGGGTTTCGCAGCCGGGCTAGCTGGCTAGTTTGACGGAACCGTCCGGCCTGTGCCGGCGTCCGCCCAAGCCCACCCCATGGCCAACCTGCTCGACCAACTCGCCGCCATGACGGTGGTCGTCGCCGACACCGGCGAACTTGAAGCCATCAAGCAATTCACCCCGCGGGATGCCACCACCAACCCGTCGTTGATCCTTGCTGCGGCCCAGATTCCCACCTATCAAAACCTGATTGACACGGCCCTGCGCGAGTCCCGTGCCGTGATCGGACCCGATGCGCCGGCGGAAGACGTGGTGTTGGAGGCCCTTGATGAAATCTGCGTGATCTTCGGCCGCGAAATCCTCAAGCTCGTCCCCGGCCGGGTGTCCACCGAAGTGGATGCCCGCCTCAGCTTCGACACCGAAGCGACGATCACCAAGGCCCGCAAGTTGATTGGCCTCTATCAGGCCGCTGGCATCGGCACCGACCGGGTGCTGATCAAGGTTGCCTCCACCTGGGAAGGGATCAAGGCGGCGGAAGCCTTGGAGAAGGAAGGCATCCACTGCAACCTCACCCTGCTGTTCAGCTTTGCCCAGGCGGTGGCCTGCGCCGAGGCGGGGGTGACCCTGATTTCTCCTTTTGTTGGCCGCATCCTCGATTGGTATAAGGCCAGCACCGGCCGTGACCATTACCCCGGAGCGGAAGATCCTGGCGTGGTCTCGGTGACCGAGATCTTCAACTACTACAAGACCTACGGCTATCGCACCGAGGTGATGGGGGCCAGCTTCCGCAACATCGAAGAAATCATCGAATTGGCGGGCTGCGACCTGCTGACGATTTCACCGAAACTGCTGGATCAGCTGCGCAGCAGCGAAGCGGACCTGCCCCGCAAGCTCGATGGGGCGGCTCCGGCCCCAACCCGGGCCCAGATCCACCTCGACCGCTCCGGTTTCGACACGATGATGGCCGCCGATGCCATGGCCACCGACAAGCTCGATGAGGGGATCCGGGGCTTCGTCAAGGCAATTGAAACCCTCGAATCCCAGTTGGCCCATCGCCTCGGTGAACTGGAGGGGGCCGCGGCCTTCACCCACGCCGCCCAGGAGATCTTCCTGCTCAACGATCTCGATGGCGATGGCTGCATCACCCGGGAGGAATGGCTTGGCAGCGATGCGGTGTTCGATGCCCTCGATACGGACCACGATGGCCGCCTGGTACCAGCGGATGTGCGCGGTGGTCTTGGGGCGCCCCTGGCCCTTACCGCCCCTTAACCCCTTTAGATCAGAATCAACAACCAGCCTTGGCCCTGCCGTTGAACGCCCTTGACACCATGCGTGCCCTGGCCATCCAGGGCGAGGTCCACACCTTTGAGCCGGGGGAGCTGATCTTCCGGGCCGGTGAGACCGGTGAATCCATGTATGGCTTGCTTGAGGGCACGGTGGAGTTGACCTGGAATGGCAATGCCGGCCAGGAACGGATCCAGGCCGGTGATGTCTTTGGCGCCGGGGCCCTGGTCACCCAGGAGCACCGCCGCTACGGCGACGCCACGGCGATCTCCACCTGCCGGGTGCTGGAGATGAACCGGGAAAAATTCCTGTTTGCCGTCCAGGAATCGCCCATGTTCGCGATCGAGTTACTGGCCTCAATCGACCAGCGCCTTCGCCAGCTCAAGGACTGCGTCAACCCGTCTTAATCGGCAAGCTCAATGGGTATGAGGGGAGCTGCCGGATTAGCCTTGGTTGTAGACAATACGCTTAAAATAACTCTGGAATCGTTCATTAATTGCCCTGAAAAAGGAGCCTGCGGATCACCCGTTGGGCGATATCGCCATAGCCCAATTCGCCAGAGAGGATCTGGGCGATCCGTTGGGGGGCCGTCGGGCGTTTGATGCCTAACTGGTAGCCCACCTTGGGCACCCGGTAGAACACCTGGGCAATACGCCGTCCCCAGGCCATTGAATCGCCCCATTGGCGGCGCATGGTGGAGGTGTAGCCCGCCAGGGCCTGGCTGTCTCCGCCCAGCCAGAGGTCAAGGGCCTCGGCGGCGCGCACGCCGCTGAGCAGGGCCGGCCGCAGGCCTTCCGCCAGGAAGGGATCACAGAGGGAGGCCGCATCGCCCACCACCACGGCGCCAGGGCCGTGCAGGGGGTGGTGACCATCCCACACCCGCAAGGGCGAGCTGAAGCGCTCGCCGGCATCGGCCGCCAGGCCCAGGCTGGGCAGCAGCTGGGCCAACACGGCGTCACTGTCAGCCGGGTTGCGGCCGATGAAGGTACCCACGCCAATGCTGTAGCCGCCCTGGCGGGGAAAGGCCCAGCAAAAGCCGTGTTGCACCAGGCCAAATTCAAAGCGGGCCGTGGCCGGCTCGCGCACCTCGGCTTCCACCTCCACCGCCACGGCGGAGGCATAGCGGGGCCGGGCCGGGCCCAGGCCCAGGGGCTGGGCAAAGCGGGAGCTGGAGCCGTCGGCCACCACCAGGCCCCGGCTGGCCAGGCTTTGGCCGCCGGCCAGCACCACCCGCCAGTGGTCGCCATCGCGCTCGATCTGCTCCACGGCTTCGCCGCTGAGCACCTGGGCCCCGGCGGCGCTGGCCTGCTCGGCTAAGTAGGCATCGAGCTTGGAGCGGCGCACGATCCAGAAGGGGGAATCGCCCGGCAGCACGGCCGTGACCGGATCCTGCAGGCACCAGGTGAAGCGAACCTGGTCGATCACCTGGTCCACTGCTGGGCGCAGATCGAAGGGAAACCATTGCTGCACCGAGGCGGCCATGCCGCCGCCACAGGGTTTCGGCCGCGGCAGGCTCTGGCGCTCCAGGAGGATGACGCTGCGGCCGCGGGCGGCCAGGTGGAAGGCGGCCGAGGCTCCGGCGGCGCCACTGCCCACCACGATCACATCGGCTAGGTCAGGCATGGCAGGGCAGCAGGGCCCAGGGGGGGAAGGGACTGAGGTAGACCGCAACCAGCGGCTGGGCCATCCTCTAGGACAACCGAAACGGCAGCTTGAACCCACTCAAGCCTTGTCTGAAGACTTTGGCGCTCACACTTTGAGAATGTCAGCCTCTTTATCGGCGAGATGCTTCTCGACTTCGGCGATGTAGCGATCGGTGAGTTTTTGAATGTTGTCCTGTTCGTCGCGGCTTTGATCCTCAGAAAGGTCGCCGTCTTTCTCCAGTTTTTTTACCTTGTCGATGGCATCGCGCCGCAGGTTGCGCAGGCCAACTTTGCCTTCTTCGGCATACTTGGAGGCCAGCTTGACGAAATCCTTGCGGCGATCGGCCGTCAGCGGCGGGATATTGATGCGGATCACCTTGCCATCGTTATTGGGGGTCAGGCCTAGATCACTCATGGCGATCGCCTTTTCAATCAGCGCCATCGAACCCCGGTCAAAGGGCTGGATCTGGATCGTCTGGGAATCGGGGGTGGAAAGGGTGGCGAGGGCCTTGAGAGGCGTGTCGGCGCCGTAGTAATCAATGCTCAGCTTGTCGAGCAGGGAAGGGTTCGCCCGGCCGGTGCGGATCGTGTTGAAGGTGCGCTGGGTGGCTTCCACCGACTTGCGCATGCTGGCTTCAAGGTCCATGGCGAAAAGGTTAGTTAGGTGAAGGGGTTGGCGTGATCATTAAGCTGGGGTCAAGCAGTTCAAACCAGCTGCAAGGTCTGGCGTCGCTGCCATCAAGGGGATCAGATCGAGGGGGTGATGCGGGTGCCGATCGCCTCGCCAGCAACGGCCCGGCCGATATTGCCCGCGCCGAAGAGATCAAACACCAGGATCGGGATGGCGTTGTCCTTGCAGAGGGCGATGGCGGTGCTGTCCATCACGCCCAGTTCGCCGCTGAGCACATCCTGGAAGGTCAGGGTCTCGTAGCGGCGGGCATCGCTATGCAGGGTGGGGTCCTTGTCGTAGACGCCATCGACCTTGGTGGCCTTCATCACCACATCGGCGCCGATCTCGGCGGCCCGCAGGGCGGCGGTGGTGTCGGTCGTGAAGAAGGGGTTGCCGCAGCCGGCTCCGAAGATCACGACCCGGCCCTTCTCCAGGTGGCGGATCGCCTTGCGGCGGATGTAGGGCTCGGCCACCTCCTGCATGCTGATGGCGCTCTGGACCCGGGTGGCAATCCCGGCCCGCTCGAGGCCGTCCTGGAGGGTGATCGCATTCATGACCGTGGCAAGCATGCCGACGTAGTCGGCCGTGGCCCGGTCCATGCCGGCAGCCGATCCCTTGAGGCCGCGGAAGATGTTGCCCCCGCCCACCACAATCGCCAGCTCGGTGCCGGTGGCCACCACGGCTGCCACATCGGTGGCAATCGATTGCACGATGGCCGGGTCAATGCCATAGCCCTGATCCCCCATCAGCGCTTCGCCGCTGAGCTTGAGCAGGACACGCCGGTAGCCCATCGGGTTCCTGGGGAAGCAGTCGGCCGAACAGTAGCAAGCGTGCGGGGAGTTGCCCGATCTGGGCTGGGGCCCGTTGGGGCCGCTGGGGGTCAGGGGCCTGGGCTCCCCTTTCAGAACTCGATGCCGGCCTGGGCCTTGACCCCCTGTTCGCGGAAGGGGTGGCGCACCAGTTTCATCTCCGTGACCAGGTCGGCGCGCTCGATCAGGCCTGGGGGCGCACCGCGGCCGGTGAGGGCCACATGGGTGAGTGGCGGCCGCAGGGTCAGGCCCTCCAGCACCTGATCGAGGCCCAGGTAGCCCAGTTTGAGGGCCACATTCACCTCGTCGAGCACCACCAATTTGCGGCTGCCATCGGCCAGGTACTCGCAGGACCGTTGCCAGGCCTGCTGCACCAGCTGCCGGTCCCGCTCCCGGTCCTGGGTTTCCCAGGTGAAGCCCTCGCCGAGGGCATGCCAGGCCAGGGCCTCGCCGAACAGCTGCAGGGCCCGGGCTTCGCCCGGTTGCCAGCCCCCCTTGATGAACTGCACCACCGCCACGTGGTCGCCATGGCCCAGGCTGCGCAGCACCAGGCCCAGAGCGGCGGTGGTTTTGCCCTTGCCATCGCCGGTGAACACCAACACCAGGCCCTTTTCCAGGTTGCGCTCCCCCACCCGTTGTTGCTGGACCTCCCGGCGCCGGGCCATGCGCTTGCGGTAGCCCTCGGCATCGCCCTCGGGGGCCAGGTCGCCGCCCGGTCCGAGCTCGGCGGCGGCCTGATCCAGGTTTTGCCCTTGGGAGTCCTGGTCGGGGCAGCGCTGGCCCATGGGATCGGGGCTAGGGCTCTGGCTCAAGGGGGTTCCTCATCAGGCTGGGCACTCTGGCGTCTTCAGGCCCTTGGCTGTTGCCCTCAGGCCCTTGGCTGTTGCCCTCAGGCCCTTGGCTGTTGCCCTCAGGCCCTTGGCTGATGCTGTTAGGTCTGCGGCTGTTGATGTCAGGCAGGCGGCTGTCGCCGGGCCAGGGCCGCATCGACGGCCTGTTGCTGGTCGCGGCGGGTGATCCAGTGGTGGTAGGTGCGGGTGTGGATCGCCACCGAGTGGCCCATCATCCGGGCCGCCACCGTGTCGGGTAGGCCGAGGTGGATTGTGCGCACGGCCCAGGCGTGGCGCAGGTCATAAGGGGTCAGGGGCAGGCCATAGCGGCGGAATTGTTCGGCCACCCGCCGGCCCACCTGCTGCAGGGTGGTTTGGCCCAGGTCCGTGCGTACGGGTGGCAGCAGGCCCTTGCTGTCCGCCAGTCGCGGTAGCTCGAAAGCGTCAACCCACTCCGGCTGGAAGGGCCAGATCTGGTGTTCGCCGGTCTTGCTGGTGGGCAACACCCGGATGACCCGATCGCCGCGGCTGGCCAGGGCCGAGAGATCACTGAAAAAGATTTCGTGGTTGCGTAAGCCATAGGTGGCCATCAGCCCATAGGCCAGACGCCAGCCCGGGTTGGGGATGCGCTCGCTCCAGCGCAGGATCTCCTGGTCGTTGGGCAGTTGGCGGAATTGGGCCACATGCAGGCCATAGCCCCCGGCCCGCTCGCTCCAGTCCGCCGGCAGGGCGATCCCCAGCTGGCTGGCTAGGGCCGCCAGGCTGGTGCCGCATTGTTGGCGGCCCCGGCTGGCGCTGGGATAGCTCTCCAGCACCTGCTCCAGCAGCCAAGGCGGCGGGGCCGTGGTGAGTGGTAGCCCCAGCTCGCCGGCGGCTTGCTGCAGCCGGCGTAGGTAGGGCAGGTAGGCGCTGGTCCAGGTGGTGCGGCTGCCGGCCGGAGAGCGGCGACGGCGGGGATCGGCAAAGAACTGGTGCTCGAACGTTGCCAGGATTGGCGCGAGCTCACCGCGGGCCCATGGCGAGAGGGCAACGGGCCCGGATTGGGGCCCTTGGGGGCCGGCTGCCTGGGCTGGTCGCCGTTGGCCTGGGCGCCGGGCCTGGTTTGGAACGCTGGCCTGGCGCCGCCTTGGCAGGGATCGGGGATCGCCCAGGTTTTGACGATGGGGGGCCGGGCCGGTTGGCTGCGGCGCGGCAGTGGGGGCTAATCCCGGTTGTTTGGCGTGGATCTGGCTCCAGTCCTCCCAGTGGAAGCGCTGCTGCTGCAGCTGTTGCAGCAGCCGGCGCAGCTGCAGCCGCGCCTGCTCCAGGCCATGGGCGTCGGCGGTTAGGCCCAGGCTGAGGCGCTGCACCGGATGGGCTCCGGTACCGCGGCGGCAGGGCAAGGGTCCCCGCAGACCCAAGCGGTTGCCGCGCCGCTCCAAGCGCAGGGCAACGCCGGTGGCGGCCAGTAGGGCGTTCTGGCGCTGGATCTCGGCATCCAGGGAGGGCCCTGGGGTGGGCTCCAGGGGGATGGTTGCCTCGCGATCGTTGGCGGGATGGCCTGGCGGCAGGGGATTGGCCGCCGCGGGCGCCTGGGGATCGGCCGCCTGGGGCTGGGGCTTCGGCACGTCTGCTTCCGGTCCCAACGGAGGGCTGACCTTATCGATGGCTTCGCGCTCGCGCCAGGCCCAGCTCCGGCCCTGCAGCGTTACGCTATTGGCATTCTCGTCTAAAAGCCTGGGGCATGACCAAGGTCGGCGTGCTGTTGCTGAACCTCGGCGGTCCGGAACGCATCGAGGATGTGGGCCCGTTTCTTTACAACCTGTTTGCCGATCCGGAAATCATCCGGCTGCCGATCCCTGCCCTGCAGAAGCCCCTGGCCTGGTTGATCAGCACCCTGCGCAGCGGTAAATCGAAGGCGGCCTACCGCTCGATCGGGGGGGGCTCCCCCCTGCGCCGCATCACCGAGCACCAGGCGCGGGAGCTCCAGAGCGAGCTGCGCCATCGCCAGATCGAAGCCACCACCTATGTGGCGATGCGCTACTGGCATCCCTTCACCGAATCGGCGGTGGCCGACATCAAGGCCGATGGCATCGAGGAGGTGGTGGTGCTTCCCCTCTATCCCCATTTCTCGATCAGCACCAGCGGCTCCAGCTTCCGGGAACTGCAGCGCCTGCGCCAGCGGGATCCGGGCTTCGAGCGCCTGCCGATCCGCTGCATCCGCAGCTACTACGACGACCCGGGCTACGTCGGGGCGATGGCCGAGCTGATCGCCAAGGAAATCCAGAGCTGTGAGGTGCCGAGCACGGCCCATGTCTTTTTCAGCGCCCATGGGGTGCCAAAGAGCTATGTGGAGGAGGCGGGCGATCCCTACCAGGCCGAAATCGAAGCCTGCGCAGGCCTGATCATGGAGCGCCTCCAGGCCGACCTCGGCCACGCCAACCCCTTCACCCTGGCCTACCAGAGCCGGGTCGGTCCGGTCGAATGGCTGCGGCCTTACACCGACGATGCCCTGCACCAGCTGGGTGCCGATGGGGTGAAGGATCTGGTGGTGGTGCCGATCAGTTTTGTTAGCGAACACATCGAAACCCTCGAAGAAATCGATATCGAGTACCGCGAAATCGCCACCGAGGCGGGGGTGACTAACTTCCGCCGGGTGCCCGCCCTCGATATCAGCCCCAGCTTTATCATGGGGCTCGCCGATCTCGTGCAGCGCTCCCTGGCAGGCCCGGAAGTGAACCTGGATCAGGCTGCAGAACTATCGCGCACGGTCAAGCTCTATCCCCAGGACAAGTGGGCCTGGGGCTGGAACAACAGTTCCGAAGTTTGGAATGGGCGCCTGGCCATGTTGGGCTTTTCGGCTTTCCTGCTGGAGCTGATTAGTGGCCAGGGGCCATTGCATGCCTTGGGATTGCTGTAGGGCCGCCGGCCCTGGGGCTAATTCGCTCCCAGGCTTGCGTTCCAACGGGTCTGGCCGGCTAAGCCCCTGGAAGCGCTTGTTCCCTTGGGGCTTGATCGTTGCTGCGGCCCTGGCGCCATCGTTGGCGGCGCCAGCCCAGGCCGCGCCCCGCTGGCGCCGGGGTGTCTTCCCGGTGGTGAGTTTTTTTGGCTACACCAGCCATTTCGGGCTGCGGGCTGGTCCCAGCGGCGGACAGGAGCCCCACTACGGGCTCGATATCGCGGCTCCGCTTGGCTCCCCGATCCGTAACTGGTGGGGGGGCGTCGTCAGTGATGTGCTGGCCGGGGGGGCCTGCGGCAATGGCCTGGTGATCCGCTCCGGTCCCTATGAACACCTCTATTGCCACCTGGCTGGTGAGGTCAGCGGTGGGGTCTATCGCAGTGGCGAGGTGCTGGTGGCTAGCGGCCAACGGCTCCAGGCCGGCGAGCTGATCGGCCATGTCGGCATCACCGGCCGCACCACAGGCCCCCACCTGCACTGGGGCATCCGCTATCGGGGCCAGTGGCTCGATCCGGCTGCGATCCTGCGGGCTATGGCGATGGCCCGCAGGGGCAGTTGAGGCCAGGCTCGTTCCACTCCCTGCTGGATGGGAAGGCTGCCCTGGGCCTTGATCCGGCAGTCATCGGTCGCCTTCCTTGGGGGATGTTCCGTCAAGGTCTTCATTGGACGCCTTGAAAGGACATCTGCTGTGGGTGGCTGCAGGGGGTGCCATGCAACAGCTGGTCGCTCCAGCCCCCATCGCGGTGGCAAGCCCTTAGGGTTGGTCATCGCTGTTGTCGGTGCTGGCTGTCGTCGTGACCCTGACCTCCGTATCTGCGGCGGCTGAGGCCGCCATCGCCTCCTACCCGGTTCGGGTCAACGGCGGCTACGCCCTGATGGACGCCCTGCATCGCCACGGGGTTGACCATATTTTCGGCTACCCAGGCGGGGCGATCCTGCCGATCTACGACGAGCTGCACAAGGCCGAGTCCCGGGGCTGGCTGAAGCACATCCTGGTGCGCCACGAACAGGGCGGTACCCATGCGGCCGATGCCTACGCCCGGGCCACCGGCAAGGTGGGGGTCTGTTTCGGCACCTCCGGACCGGGTGCCACCAACCTGGTCACCGGCATCGCCACGGCCCAGATGGATTCGGTGCCGATGGTGGTGATCACCGGCCAGGTGCCGCGCGCCGCCATCGGCACCGATGCCTTCCAGGAAACGGACATCTTTGGCATCACCCTGCCGATCGTGAAGCATTCCTGGGTGGTGCGGGACCCTGCCCACATCGGCCGGATCGTGGCCGAAGCGTTCCTGATCGCTTCCACCGGCCGGCCCGGCCCGGTGTTGATTGATGTGCCCAAGGATGTGGGCCTGGAAGAGTTTGATTACACGCCGGTGGAACCCGGTTCGGCCATGCCCGCGGGCTACCGCCTGCCGGCGCAGGCCCACCCCGAATCGATCAGCCAGGCCCTAGAGCTGATTCGCCAGTCCCATCGGCCCCTGCTCTACGTGGGCGGCGGTGCGATCAGTTCCGGCGCCCATGGGGTGATTCACCAGCTGGCCGAGCGCTTCCGCCTGCCGGTGACGACCACCTTGATGGGCAAGGGAGCCTTTGATGAAACCCATCCCCTGGCCGTGGGCATGCTCGGCATGCATGGCACCGCCTACGCCAACTTTGCCGTCACCGAGTGTGACCTGCTCATCGCCGCTGGAGCCCGTTTTGACGATCGGGTCACGGGCCGGCTCGATAGTTTTGCCCCCCGGGCCCGGGTGATCCACATCGACATCGATGCGGCCGAAGTCGGTAAAAACCGGGTGCCTGACGTGCCGATTGTGGCCGATGTGCATCAGGCGATTGGGGCCCTGTTGACAGCCTCCACTGGGGAGGCCCCTTCCGGCCGTACCGAGGCCTGGCTCGAGCGCATTGCGAGCTGGAAACACCACTACCCCCTGGTGGTTCCCACCCCGGAAGGGGAGATCGCTCCCCAGGAGGTGGTGATCGCCCTGCAGGAGCTGGCGCCCAGGGCCTATGTCACCACCGACGTGGGCCAGCACCAGATGTGGGCCGCCCAATTTCTCCATACCGGTCCGCGCCGTTGGATTAGCAGCGCCGGCCTAGGCACCATGGGCTTTGGCATGCCCGCCGCCCTGGGTGTGCAGACGGCCTTTCCCCAGGAGCAGGTGATCTGTGTGGCGGGCGATGCCAGCATCCTGATGAACATCCAGGAACTCGGCACCCTGTCCCAGTACCAGCTGCCGGTGAAGGTGGTGATCCTCAACAACGGTTGGCAAGGCATGGTTCGCCAATGGCAGGAAAGTTTCTATGGCGAGCGCTATTCCGCCTCGGAAATGACCGGCGGCATGCCCAACTTCGAGGCCCTAGCCGAGGCCTTTGGCGTCAAGGGAATCACCATCACCGAGCGCGAGGATCTGCACGCTGGCCTGAGGCGGGCCCTGGCCCATCCAGGGCCCGCCTTCGTGAATGTGGTGGTGCGGCGCGGTGAAAACTGCTACCCGATGGTGCCGCCCGGCGCCAGCAACGCCCAGATGGTGGGCCTGCCTAGCCATCCCGAATTGGCCATCGATACCAGCCGCCAGTGCAACGCCTGCGGCAGCACCACCGAAAGCGCCCACCACTTCTGCCCCAGCTGTGGGGCGAAGCTCTGAACGCCCTGCCCTGGCCCGAAATCGAGCGCGTCGCTCCCCGTGGAATCGCACCCTGTGGGACCATTCTGCGCGGGACAAAGGGCTGGTGGCCCTCTGCCTGGGGGGCCCCGAGGTGGTCTGGTTTGGGCCTGCTGGCCCTAGGGATTGTGCTGGGCGCCACGCTGCTGCTGGCATCTCCCCTGGCCGTACGGGCGGCTGAGGTGCTGCAGGTGCGCAGTGGCACCGTTTTGCAGATCGGCGATGGCAATCGCAACTACACCGTGCGGCTGGCCTGTCTGAGCGTGAGCCCGGAGGCCAACGCCGAGGCCGTGGCCTGGTTGCGCCAACAGCTGCCGCGCCGCAGTCGGGTCAACCTGCGGCCGGTGGGCAGTCAGGACGGCATCTTGGTGGCGCGGGTCAGCCGGCTCGAGAGCGTTGCCAACGGCCAGCTCCCCAGCCCAGACCTGGGCCAGGGCCTGGTGGCGGCCGGTTTGGCCAGCTGGCTGCCAAACTGCAGCTCCTAAGAGCTATTGGCCAAGGAAGGCCATCCCATGGGGATCAATCGCACCGCCAAGGGCATCGTGCTGGTGCCGACCCTGTTGCTTGGAGCCGCCTTCCTCTCAGCAGCCGCCTGGCTGGATGGGGAGGCCGCCGCCAACAAGCCCCTGGCCCTTGGGCTCGGTGCCGTCTTAATCGGTGCAGGACTACTGGCCCAGCTGTTGCCGGAATCGCCCCAGGAAGAGCCTGACTGAGGCCCCAGCCCGGAATCAGAATGGCTTGAGGGGGGACTTGTGAGATCCCTTATGGGGAGTCCCATGAGGTCAGTCAGGCGTCTGACGACCCATGCCAACGGCGCCTTACTTGGTGGGCAAGGCGACCGCTGGGCCAGGGGGTTGACTGGCGGGAATTGGGCTAGGTGAGAGCGGTTGGGGTTGGACCTTGGGGGCAGGTCGTTGCTGGTTTTGTTGTTGCTGCTTTTGAACCAATTGGAAGTAATCCGCCGTGGGGAAAATCACGTAGCGATCCTGGGGCGATTGGATGATCTGGCGCAGCACGGCGGAGAGATCGGCCACCTGGGGTTTGAGGCTGGCCCGTTTAGTGGGGGGGACTTTGGCGATCGCCGCCTGTAGGGAGGTGTAGCTCATGAAGAACACGAGCTTGGGCTCGGCTGGCGCCGTTGCTTGACCAGCCTGTTGGGACCCAGTCAGGCTCAAGAAGGGTTTGGTGAAAAATACCGGTACAGCAAGGCCTTCTTGAATTTGTTTGTCGCTAAGGCCCTGCTGTTTCAGCATCATTGCAGCCTGTTGGCGGTCGGCCGGGCTGCTGATCACCGGTGCCACCAGGGTGCGGCTCTTGTCTTTGAGTTGCAACTGCAATTGCTTGACCTTGGCACTCATCTCATTGAGCGGAATAGCGACCAGCTTGGCCAGCAGGCTTGGATTGGCCTTCTGCAGAATTGCCAGTTCGGCCTCGGCCTTGGCCCTTTCCAGGTAGAGGGGTAAGACCAGGGTCTTGTCCTTGGCAATGGGCAGGGGTACGCCCTTGCTATCGGTGAGAACGAAGACTGGCACAACGGCCAGTTTCTTGAGGGCTTCAGCCTCGGGAATGGCCTGGGCTGGCGCCATGGCTAGCTGGAAGCTGGCGGTCAATAGAAGCAGTTTCGCGACCGGATTGGGCCGGTATTGTTTAAAAAACATGCGCCAAGATTGCGGCAAGGGTTGCATTGATGCGGCAGATGTGAGCACCGGTTTCATCCAGGGAATGCCCCTAATCTGATTGCGGTGCACGGTGACGGTCATGGCAGGAACCGGCCCCGTTCGACCCCGCCATCCTGGTCCCTCTTCGGCCAGTCCCTCTTTGGTCCTGGCCCTCGAGGCTGCTGGGCTGGAGGCGATCGCGGCCGTGGGGGGCAAGAACGCCTCCCTGGGTGAACTGTTGCGGGAACTGGGCTCCGAAGGGGTGCGGGTCCCGGGGGGCTTTGCCACCACGGCCCATGCCTATGGCGCCTTTCTGGACGCTAACCAGCTGCGGCAGCCCTTGGGTCGTTTGCTCGATGGTCTCGATGGCAACGATCTCGGGGCCCTGCAGGCGGCCGGACGGGCAGCCCGGGCCCTGGTGCTGGCGGCCCGCCTGCCGGATGACCTCGAGCGGGCCATCCTCAGCGCCTACGGGCAGCTCGGGCAAGACAGCGCTGGCGTTGTCCTAACCAATGGCGTTGCGGTGGCGGTGCGCTCCAGTGCCACCGCTGAAGACCTGCCGGAGGCCAGCTTTGCCGGCCAGCAGGAAACTTTTTTGAACGTCACCGGTGAGGCGGAATTGTTGGCCGCCTGCCGGCGGTGCTACGCCTCCCTGTTCACCGATCGGGCCATCTCCTATCGGATTTTGCACGGCTTCGACCACCTGGAGGTGGCCCTCTCGATCGGGGTGCAACGCATGGTGCGCTCCGATCTGGGCGCCGCCGGGGTGATGTTCAGCATCGACACCGAAACCGGCTTCCGCGATGCGGTGTTATTGACCGCCGCCTACGGCCTGGGCGAAACGGTGGTGCAGGGCTCGGTCAACCCGGACGAATACCTGATCTTCAAGCCCACCCTGCAGCAGGGCTTTGCGCCGATTCTGAGCCGGCGGCTGGGCAGTAAGGCGATCCGCATGGTCTATGCCACCGGCGCCGTTGACAACAGCCACCCAGCTGGGGCGGGTCCAGGGCCCGAACCCCTGGCCGCGCCGGCCCCAGGCCAAGCCGTCCCTGGCCAAACAGTCCCAGGCCAAACAGTCCCAGGCCAAACCGCCCAACGCCAACACGACCCTGCCGAGGCGCTAGGCCTCAGCCACACCTGCACCCTGGCGGTCGATCCAGCCGATCGGGCCCGCTTTGCCCTCACGGATGACGAGGCCCTGCAGCTGGCCCGTTGGGCCTGCCGCATCGAGGCCCACTACAGCGCCCGCCGCGGCAAGGCCACGCCCATGGATATCGAGTGGGCCAAAGATGGCCTCACTGGCGAGCTTTTCATCCTGCAGGCGCGACCGGAAACGGTGGAATCGCGGCGTTCCGCCCAGGTGTTGCGCAGCTGGTATCTGGAACCCCACCAGGCGCCCGTGATTACCCGGGGCCGGGCGATTGGGGCCTCGATCTGCACGGGCCGGGCCCGGATCATCCAGGATCCCTCGGCGATTGCCAGCTTCCAGCAGGGCGACCTGCTGGTGACCGATCGCACCGATCCCGATTGGGAGCCGATCCTCAAGTTGGCCAGCGGTGTGATCACTAACCAGGGCGGGCGCACCTGCCATGCGGCGATCATTGCCCGGGAGATGGGTATCACCGCCATCGTTGGCACGGGTGATGGCACGGCCGTGATTGCCGATGGTGAAGCGATCACCGCCAGCTGCTGCGAGGGCGATGAGGGGCTGGTTTACCGGGGGGAGCTGGTCTTTCGGCTTGAGGAGCAGCAACTCAGCGATCTGCCGGCCACCCGCACCCGGATCCTGATCAACGTGGGCAATCCCGATGAGGCCTTCAACCTGGCGGCGATCCCCTGCGATGGCGTCGGCCTGGCCCGGCTCGAATTCATCATCGCCAACCAGATCAAGGTCCATCCGATGGCCCTGCTCGCGCCCGATCAACTCAGGGATCCGGCGGAGCGCCAGGCGATCGCCGCGCTCACGGCCGCCTATCTGCGGCCAGCCGACTACTACGTTGACCGGCTGGCCCAGGGCATGGGCCGGATCGCGGCGGCCTTCTTTCCCCGGCCGGTGGTGTTGCGCTTCTCCGATTTCAAAAGCAATGAATACGCCCGGCTGCTGGGCGGCCGCGACTTTGAACCCCAGGAGGAGAACCCGATGCTGGGCTGGCGCGGCGCCTCCCGTTACACCGCCCCAGGCTTTCGGGAGGCCTTCGGCCTGGAATGTCAGGCCTTCAAGCGGGTGCGCGAAACCATGGGGCTCACCAACGCCAAGGCGATGGTGCCCTTTTGCCGCACCCCAGAAGAGGGCGATCGGGTGCTGGCTGAGATGGCCCGCCAGGGACTGGTGCGAGGCGAAAACGGTCTGGAGGTTTTGGTGATGTGCGAACTGCCCAGCAATGTGATCGGAGCGGCGGCCTTTGCCGAGCGCTTCGATGGCTTTTCGATCGGCTCCAACGACCTCACCCAGCTCACCTTGGGCCTGGATCGGGATTCGGCCCTAGTGGCTGACCTGTTTGATGAGCGCCATCCCACGGTGCTGGCGATGGTGAGCCTGGCGATTCAGACCGCCAAACGCTGCGGCCGTCCGATCGGGATCTG
>Ga0310097_100009_pt1 | contig 51979 bp, 56 predicted proteins | sample LakMicSRFTotalB7_FD_194445 | JGI IMG/M metagenome (GOLD analysis project Ga0310097, IMG submission 194445) | Enriched freshwater cyanobacterial communities from Lake Michigan, Michigan, United States - MI23.SRFL.Total.B7 | ecosystem: Environmental > Aquatic > Freshwater > Lake | place: USA... | reverse complement strand
GTGGTGGGTAGGGGGGCTTCCCGCCGATCGCCGTAGGGGGCGCGGTTGAGCTCGCGCTCGAGGGCGTTGATCCGCATGGCGCGCAGACAGAACTTGCAGCCACCGGTGGTCTGAAGGTGCTTTTCGGGGGTGATCGAAATCTGCTTGACCGGGTGCTCGGTGCAGCGGATCTTGATCGGAGTCTTGTAGCTCTTGTACAGGATCTCGCTGTAGTCGTACAACGCTCCGAACCGCGCCTGGGCGCGCTCCAGAAAAAGATCCTTGCTGATCGGGCTACCCATGGCCAGGGAGGTTATGGCAACTTCTCTGCCCAGCCGGCATTGGTACAAGAAGCGTGATGTCGGTGGCCTGGTACCGGCACCCCTCAGCCGATCGAAGCCTTGAGCTCCCGCACCGTCTGCAACTGGCCGTAGTAGTAGTTGGCGCGCGCCCTGAGTTCGGGGTCCTCAATGCTGTCGAGGGCATCAAAACCAAGCGACTGCCAGAGCTCGTGGCCGCTGGCGCGGGTCACTTCCTCGGTCGCTTCCTGCTCGAGGTTGGCGAGGCGCCGCTGCAGGTTCTTGATCTGGGCAACAGACACAGGCAGCAGCGATCGAGACTCTTTCTATAGTACAGACGCACTGGCGGACCGCGCAAGCCTCAGAACGGCAGCTTCTTCTTGGCGTCTTTGTCGAGATCGGCCTCCATCTCCCGCAGGCGCTTCAGGATCGTGTCGTAGTACTCCCTGAGGTACGACTCCAGATCTGTGGTTTCGGCGGGGTCGAGACCAAAGGCCGCATAGGTCTCGTCCATCGGCGCGTTGAGGGCGGCGCCGCCACCGGTGACCTCGGCGAAGGCCAGACGCTCGGCGATGTTGACCGTCGGCTCAAAGAAGCTGGCCACCGCCTGCATGGCCTTGAGCAGAACGGGCGGCACCCGCACCACCCGGCCCTCCTTGCCGCTGAGCCGTTCACAGAGCTGGGTGATTTCGCCGGTGGTCCAGGCCCGAGGGCCCACCACCGCAAAACTGCGGCGCACGGTCTCGGGTCGCTCCAGGGCCGCCACGGCAAACCGGGCCACGTCCTGGGTGTTCATGTAGGCCAGAGGTGTGGGCGAGCCGCTGACCCACACCGTCTGCGACTCCAGCACGGGAATCGCAAACTGGCTGATCAATCCCTGCATGAAGGCAACACCCTGCAGGATCGTGTAGTCAAGATCGGAGGCCGCCAGCCATTGCTCGGTGCAGGCCTTGATGTCCATCAGTGGCACATCGGGATGCTGGGCCGCCCCCAGCAGCGACAGAAACACCACCCGCCTGACCTGGGCACGGCGGGCGGCGGCAAACAGGTTCTGCTTGCCCGTCCAGTCGATGGCATAGGCGCTGCCGGGATCGGTGGCCCGGGCCGTGGCGGCATCGATGAGGGCCTCCTGGCCCTCCAGCGCATAGTCGAGGCTGGCGGGCTCGAGCAGGTCACCGCGGGTGAGCTCGCACCCCCATTCGGTCAGAAAGGCGGCTTTGCGAGGCGTGCGCACCATGCACCGCACCTGGTGACCCTGGTCAAGGGCCCTGCGCACGATCTGCCGGCCGAGGGTTCCGGTGCCACCGACGACCAGGAGCTGCATGCCGACCGTTTCACAAGCGGCCTGAGCCTAGGGGTCCGCCCCCCCGGCGCGTGGGCCTCAATGGGCCTCAATCCTTGAGCAGCTTCAGCAGCAACGCCCCACCGGCCAGACCCACGGGAATCAGCACCCAGAAGAGAGCTGCAGTGCCGAAGATTTCTGAGGCCATGGACCTGGACCTGTCGTTGGTGGGTACCTATCTAGCAGTCCTGGGCCTGGGCCAGCCCGCTCGCCACCTCCAGAATGAGACTCCAGGGGGCATCGCTGCGCACCTGGGAGGGCATCACACCGCTGGCGGCAGCCCGGTAACCACGCTGCCGCAGGGCCTGCACCAACGCCATCAGGGGCGGCGGGCCGCCCCCCAGGCAGCGGGCGATCGCACTGGTCGGCCAGCAGCGGGGCAGATCGGCTGCATCGGTCACCAGCCGCTGCAGCAACCGGCGGCCCGGGTGGCCCAGCCAGGGCCCGGCCACCGACTCCGGGGGCTGCTCGGCCCGCTGCAGCAGACGCGCCAGCACATCCGGATCCTGCAACGGGCCGATCCACAGCGGTCCACTGATGGCCAGCGGCGGCTCCTCGCCCGGGCAGCGGCAGCGCGACCAGCGCCGCAACTGCAGCAACGGCTGCACCTGCTGATCACCGCAGCCATGGCAATGGGCCAACAGGCCGAGCTGCTGCAGACCCGGCGCTGCGGGGCGCGCCTGCAGCCGCACCGCCGTGCGAAAGGTGCGGCCCTCGCTGAAGCTGAGCACCGCTTGGATGCCTCGCCCCTGGGCCCAGGCTGCGCGGGCGATCACCCCCAGCTGCAGGCGCAGGGCCAGCTCCCAGCTGGCCGGATGGGCCCGGGCCGCCGCACCCAGCTGGCGCAGGGCCCCACGCCGGTCGTGGCCCGTGGGCGAACGGCCGTCGGTGCTGGCCACATACAGCAGACCGCCGACCCTGACCGCCTCGAGTGCCAGCGGCACCAGGTCGCTGGGGCAGCCGAAAGCATCGAGATCGATCAGATCAAAGCGGCGGCGCTGCACCAGCGCGGCGGCCAGCAGCTGCTGGGCGGTCTGGGCCGTGATCTGGGTTGTGATCTGGGGCGCAGGGCCGCTGGCCGCCAGGGGGGCCAGGTTGGCCTCCAGCAAGGGCAGCCGATCGGGGTCGGCATCGTTGACCCAGAGCACGCTGCCCGCCGGCATGGCCTCAAGACCGAAGCGCAGGGCCCGGATGCCGCACCCCGCCATGGCATCGAGCACGGCGACCGGTTCAGCGGCACCCGCAGCAGCCTGGCGCGCGGCCACGAGGTCAGCCAGCAGCAACACACCCAGGTCGCGGGCGGGGCGCGATTCGGCGCGAAAGAACCCGCTCCCCAGCCGCAGCCGGGCCGCCCCTTCGCAATAGTGATCTGCTGCCGCAGTCGTCACAGCCGCCGGTGAACTCCAGCACCTCCCAGCCTGACGCCTCACCCCACTGGGGCGAAGCCCAGCTCTGGCAGTGGCAGGGCCTGCAATGTCACTGGCAGGTGCTGGGTGACGCCGAGGCCCCTGCCGTGGTGCTGCTGCATGGCTTTGGCACCAGCAGCGGCCACTGGCGCCACACGGCGGCCCCGCTGGCCGCCGCCGGCTGGTGTGTCTTTGGCCTGGATCTGATCGGGTTCGGCGCCTCGAGCCAACCGGGCCTGCGGCGGGGCCGCGCCCTCGACAACCGGCTCTGGGCACGGCAAGTGCAGGCCTTTGCGGCACAGGTGGTGCAGCAACCGGTGGTGCTGGTGGGCCATTCGCTGGGCGGGCTGGTGGCACTCAGCTGCGCGGTGTTTGCGCCGCGCTGGGTGCGGGCCGTGGTGGCAGCCCCCTTGGCCGACCCCAGCCTGCTGCGGGCGCCGCGACGGCCCGGCCGGCGGGCTCCATGGTTGCGCCGCCTCTGGCGCGCTGTGGTGACGCTGCTGTGCCGGCTGCTGCCGCTCGAGCTGATCGTGCCCCTCCTTGCACGCTCACCCCTGCTGGAGCTGGGCATCCAGCTGGCCTACAGCAGCCCGGTGCTGGGCGATCGCCAGCTGCGCCGCCTGATCGCTCGCCCCGCCCTGCGGCCCACGGCGGTGCGCAGTCTGCGTGCCATGAGCACGGCCATGGCCCTGCGCCCCTGGCAGGCCACCGCCCGCGCCCTGCTGCCCCGGCTGCAGCAACCGCTGCTGCTGATCTGGGGGGCAGCCGACCGCCTGGTGCCACTGGAGGTGTCGGGCCAGTGCCAGGCCCTGCAGCCCGGCTCTGAGCTGGCCGTGCTGCCCCACTGCGGCCACTGCCCCCACGACGAAGCGCCCGATCCTTTCAATCGGCTGCTGCTTCGCTGGCTGACGCGTACCTTTGGTTGATCTGTTGTGGTCAGCGGCGGTCTGCTCCATGAAGCACACCCTCTCGGTGCTGGTTGAGGACGAATCCGGCGCGCTCAGCCGCATCTCGGGACTGTTCGCGCGCCGCGGCTTCAACATCGAGAGCCTGGCCGTGGGGCCCGCTGAAAAGGGCGGCATGTCACGGCTCACCATGGTGGTCGAGGGCGATGACCGCACTCTCGAGCAGATGACCAAACAGCTCGACAAGCTGGTCAACGTGCTTGGCGTGATCGACCTGTCGACGATTCCGGCGGTCGAGCGGGAGCTGATGCTGCTCAAGGTGGCGGCGCCGGCCCAGCAGCGCAGCGCCATCCTCGAGCTGGTGACTGTGTTCAGAGCCAAGGTGGTCGACGTGGCCGACGAGGCCCTGACCCTCGAGGTGGTGGGAGACCCCGGCAAGCTCGTGGCGCTCGAACGGTTGATGGAGCCCTACGGCATCCTCGAGATCGCGCGCACCGGCAAGGTGGCCCTGGAGCGGGCCTCCGGCGTCAACACCGAGCTGCTCAAGACCACCCGCCTCGACAAGCGGGTGCCGGCCTAAGGCCTGGCCTGCACCAGGGTTCCCCCTTCGAGCACCCGGGCCTTGAGCAGTTTGTCGCCCTGCTGGATGCGGTCGACCACGTCCATGCCCTGCACCACACGGCCGAAGACCGCATAACGGCCGTCGAGCTCAGGCAGGGCCTGAAGGGCGATGTAGAACTGCGCACTGGCCGAGTTGGGATCGCTGGAGCGGGCCATGGCCACCGCCCCACGCTGGTGCACCAGGGCCAGCTGGCGCGTGATGCCCGGTGCCGTGAGTTGCTCGCCGTAGCGGGGCGTCTCCTCCTTGGTGAGCTTGAGCTCAAGCGGGATGAGGCGACTCTGGCCACTGACCGGATCCAGGTAGTTGCCCATGCCGTACTGAGTGGGGCTCACCTTGGGATTGGCGGTCTGGGGATCACCGCCCTGCACCACGAAGGGCACCGGTTCGCGCACAACCCGGTGGAACACCGTGCCGTTGTAGGTGCCGCGGTTGACGAGATCGACGAAGTTGCCGGCGGTGAGGGGAGCCGCCGCACCATCGAGCTGAATCTGCACGGTGCCCTTGCCGGTCTCCAGGGCCACCAGGGCCGAGCCCTGCAGACAGGCCACGCCCGCAGCCCCGCAACCCTGGGGCCTGGATCCACCTTCGGCGCTGCAGGCCGAGAGTCCCAACGGTGCCAGCAGCAGCACCAGGGCAAGCAACCAGCGGGCCATCACAGACCCTCGAGGGGAACGCCCAGAAACCGGGCCAGCCTGGCGCCACCGAGTTCCAGTTCGGCCAGGGGCATGGGTTCGCCAACCCGGGTCAGGGGCATGTCGCGGCGGCCCTGCACCCGCAGAGCCAGGCGCCGACGCGGATTGAGGCCGTCGCGCACCTCCACCTTGACGGCCTGGATCTGGGTCAGGGGGATGCTGACGTCGATACGGCTGCGGAACCCACGCCGGCTGATGGTGGCCTCGCCGCTGTCCAGGTCAAAACGGTTGCTGCCGGCACCCACGTCAATGGCGATCACGGCCCACAGATAGGTCGACAGCAGCAGGGCAGCGACGCCATAGAGGCCCATCACCAGACCCTGGGGCACCCATTCGAGCGCGGCCGGGTGACCGATCGGCAACAGATCGAGGCCGAGCCGGCTCGAAGCGCTGGTGAGCAGGAACCCGAGGCCGCCGGTGCTGACCACGAGGGCTACCAGCACATTGGACAGACGACGCGAACCGAGCACCGGCTGCTCGAGAACCTGTTGATCCGAACCCTGCTGAGGTGGCTGGGCTGCCGTGGCACTGCTGGCCATTGCACAGAAGTGGAGAAGGAAGCCATCTTGCCGCCCGCTGCCTCAGGATCGCCCAGGGGGCCAGGCCCAGAATCGGAAGAAATACCTAAAACCCAGATCCAACAAGGGATGTCGGCCCGTTGCAATCGGCCACGGAGCGCCGCGCAACGTTGGTACCATCGCCGGGTGTTTCGCTCTACCCATGACGATCGCTGTAGGGCGCGCGCCGCAACGGGGATGGTTCGACGTCCTCGATGACTGGCTCAAGCGCGACCGCTTCGTTTTTGTGGGCTGGTCAGGGCTGCTGCTGTTCCCCACCGCCTACCTGGCGCTGGGCGGCTGGCTCACCGGCACCACCTTCGCCACCTCCTGGTACACCCATGGCATTGCCAGCTCCTACCTGGAGGGCTGCAACTTTCTGACCGCAGCGGTGAGCACCCCGGCTGACGCCATGGGTCACTCCCTGCTGCTGCTCTGGGGCCCTGAGGCCCAGGGCGACTTCGTGCGCTGGGTGCAGCTCGGCGGCCTCTGGCCGTTCGTGGCCCTGCACGGTGCCTTCTCCCTGATCGGCTTCATGCTGCGTCAGTTCGAGATCGCCCGTCTGGTCGGCATCCGCCCCTACAACGCCATCGCCTTCTCCGGTCCGATCGCGGTGTTCGTCAGCGTTTTCCTGATGTACCCCCTCGGCCAGAGCAGTTGGTTCTTTGCCCCCAGCTTCGGTGTGGCGGCGATCTTCCGCTTCCTGCTGTTCCTGCAGGGCTTCCACAACTGGACCCTGAACCCGTTCCACATGATGGGCGTGGCCGGCATCCTCGGTGGTGCGCTGCTCTGTGCCATCCACGGCGCCACCGTCGAGAACACCCTGTTTGAAGACGGCGAAGGATCCAACACCTTCAAGGCGTTCGAGCCCACCCAGGAAGAAGAGACCTATTCGATGGTCACCGCCAACCGCTTCTGGAGCCAGATCTTCGGGATCGCCTTCTCCAACAAGCGCTGGCTGCACTTCTTCATGCTGTTCGTGCCGGTGATGGGTCTGTGGACCAGCAGCATCGGCATCATCGGCCTGGCCCTCAACCTGCGGGCCTATGACTTCGTCAGCCAGGAGATCCGGGCGGCAGAAGATCCCGAATTCGAGACCTTCTACACCAAGAACATCCTGCTGAACGAAGGTCTGCGCGCCTGGATGGCTCCCGCTGACCAGCCTCACGAAAACTTCGTCTTCCCTGAAGAGGTTCTGCCCCGCGGCAACGCTCTCTGATCGGTTGTTTTCGTCGCCTCAACGACAATCCTGTTGCATTGCTATGCAGCTTTCCAAGCGCCCTTCCCGGGCGCTTTTTTGTTGGCAGCTCCCTGCAGAACCTTTGCCCTGCAGAACCTTTGGGCCTCAGGATCCGTCAGTCTTGCGGTTCAGCTGCAGCGGTAGTGGTGGTGCAGGTGGCCCCCGGCGCTGGCGTAGCCCAGGTGCCGGCAATCGCCCCGATCGATCGATAGATCGCGTCTGATTCCATGGGCATTGATGATCCACAAGTCAAATGGTCCAGGCCAACGCTCGAGCTGCTGCAGGCCCAAGGGGCGGTTGTCGCCGTCGTTGATTAGCAGCATCAGGAGCGGCTCCCGTCCCTGGCGCTGCAGATTGGGATGACGGGCGGTCTGCAGATGCCAGGCAATGCTGAGCCCTTCGTAGCCAATCAACGGCTGGCCGTTGGGCACAGGCCTGTCGTTGAAGGCCACCACCACCGGTGCGCGTGACTCCCGGTTGATCTTGGCCAGCATCAGTGCCGGGTTGTAGCTGGCCGGCAGGGCCACCCCGGCAGACACGCCCAGGCTGCAGACCAGGCTGCAGACCAGCAGCACCCGTACGCTTTGGCGCCGCCCGTGGCTTTCGGCCGTTGCGGCGGCTGAGCCCAGCAGGGCCAGCACAGCGGGCCCATAGACAAAGCCATAACGCAGGGCCCGGCTGAAGTCCTTGCCGCTGACCGCACTGGCCAACAGCAAAAGGGCCATGCTGCTCAGGCAGAACACCTGCAGCAGCGCCGGGGCACGGTCGGCCCGCCCCAGCACCCGAACCAGGCTGATCAGACCCAGCAGGGTGGCGGCACCGGCCAGCACCACAAAGGGCCACTGCCAGTTGGCCATCAAGGTGGTGCCCGGCGCCAGCGCGGCCGTCAGCGCGGTGATCAGCATCTGCAAAGGCATCGCCAGCCACTGCAGGGGTTGGCTGGGATCGAGATCCAGCCAGGCGGTTTGCTGGGCCGCAGCCCCGCTGCCGTTGTGAAGCAGCCACAGTCCTGCCAGCAGCAGTGACAGCAGCGACGGCCAGCTCCAGCGCCATCCCCACTGCATCCGTCTGGCTGGCCAGGAGCTCAGCAGCAGCAGGGTGATGACCTGGGCAGCGATGCTCAGCACAAAGAGGTGGTGGCAGAGCATCCCCAGAGCGTTGGCCACCACCCAGCCGGCGGCCAGGCCCAGGGGCAGGGGCCTGTCCTGTTGCTGCAGTTGCCAGGCCGCCGCCAGGGCCCACAGGGCAGCGCACACCAGGGTTGTGGCAAGGGCGTAATGGCGCGCCTCCAGACCCATGGCCACCATCAACGGCGACAACGCCATGGCCAACCCCGCCAGCCGGGCGGCGCGATGTTGGCCGCTGGCACACAGCACTGCCCGATCGATCAGCGGCACAGCCAGGCTGCCGAGCAGCACCGCCGGTAGCCGTGCCGTGAGGGGGCGAATCACCTCGCCGGGGTGCTGCAGCAGCTGGGCTGTCGCAAAGGCCAGGGCAAAGTGCAGTGGTGGATGGTTGTCTTGGCTGTGCAGGTGCGTCAGGGCTGCACCCAGCTGGTCGGGACCGGTGAGTCGCAGCGCCCTGACGAAGCCCTCGAGCGGCAGCAACTGGTTGATTGCCGTGCTCCAGCTGCTGTTCCCGGAGCTGAAAATCGCCGTTGCCGCCTCATCGACCCAGACCGGTCTGAGCAGCGCCCCCAGCAGGCGCAATGCCACGGCCAGCAGCAGCGGCAGCGCCAGCAGCGCCAGTCGCCCCAGCCTGGGCATCAGTGGCCCTCTGCCTGCAGCACAAACCGCCTGATCACAGGATCATTGGCGACACAGGTCTGCAGTTTGCGGTAACCACTGCTGTTGGGGTGATTGTCGAGCCTGTGGAACTGATCCTTGCTGAGGGGGCACCTGGCGGCCAGGTTGTGCACCGTCAGCCCCGTGATGGTCTGCAGATGTTCTCCAAATCCAGTGCTGGCCTGCTGGCCCGGTCGATCGGGCAGTTGCACCAGCAGCACGTTGGCAGGGCCGTAGAGCGCCTTGATGCGCTGCAGCGCAGCGCGTGATGCCGCTGGAATGGGCCCAAAGCGCCGGGTTTGCGTGGCGGTCTGCTGTTGCAACAGGGTCTGCTTGGCGCTCTTGGGGCGGCTGGCCTGCAGCAGCAGTTGATTCAAGGCAGGGATCAGGCCGTAATGCTGGCGGTTCAGGCTCTCCTGGATCAGCTGGGCGTTGCTCAGTCCTGGGGGCACGTGGTGCCACACCACCCCATAGAGGCTGCAGACCAGTGGTGCCGGCAGGCGGTCGAGGTCACCGTTGGAGTAGAAGGAGCAGCGCCCGTTGCTGGCCATGGGCTGGTAGGGCCTGTAGGCGTCGTGCTCGATGAACAGCACCAGCAGGCGTTGTGCATGGTGCTGCGTCCTGGCGTTGCGTGCGGCAACGGCAAAGTCTTCAAATCCTGAACCCGCAATCGCGTAGTTGATGGAGAGGAGTCCCCTTGGCCTGAGTGTCTGCTGCTGCCACTGTTTGATCCAGGCAAACCCTCCTTGCCCTTCGGCATAGGAATCTCCTGCAATGGCAAGATCCACGGGCTGTCCCTTGCCAATGTCTGGCCAGGAGATCAGGCCCAGGTTGTTGCTCGCGTAGGCGTAGCGGTAGGCGATGGATCTGTCATAAATGGCGCTCTGCTCCAGATTGCGATGGCTCGGGTAACGCCTGAATCCCTCCCGTCCCGAAGACAGGTCCCCTCCGCTCAGGAGCATGGTGCGTGAGGCATTGCGTGGAAGCTTCAGGGCCTTCAGCACGATGTCCGCCGCCACCAGTGGAAGGGTGATTGAAATCAGAATCAGCAGCAGATTGGCAAGTTTTTGTATGTTTCGTGCCAAGTCTATCTCAGAAAATGGAGTAGATGAATGGGGCGACAACTGACCCATTGGTGAAGACGATTAAGGCCCCCATCAAGACGATGCTGATGATCAGAGGCGCCAGCCAGTACTTCTTGCGGATCTTGAGGAAGTCCCAGATGTCCTTGGCAAGATCAAGAAATGCTTCCATGAGATGGCGTCTCTTGGGTTGATCGTACCGCGTCAAGGCGCTGCTACGCCCTCTCTGATTGCCCTGTTTTCTTGATCTCGTCAGCAGCCAAAAAACGCTTCAGGTGCGCTGCCTATGGATTGGGCTCGTTTGTATTCGCCTCTGGTTTTTGATAGTTGCCTTGCCGTTGTCACAGGCCTGGGGGATTGTTGATGAACCGTGTGATCCAGCGATCGTCGCGATGATCGTGCCGATGGCAGGGTTGGGACAGCGTCAATTGGAGCCAGTGTTTTGCCTGGGGCTTCAGAAAATCCGCTTCAGATTGATCGCGTCGGATTTGCGCTGTTCCCGATAGCTGGCTGCGTTCGAAGCGGACTGTCGCCGCAGGGGGTCATGGCCGCTCAGACGCATCACAACGGCAATGGGCTGCAGCACCAGCACAAAGACAGCGCCCAAAATGATGTGGCTGTTGACCCAGCCCAGGGCGTGGCCCAGGGTCATCCAGCCCCGGTAGGGCCTCGCCAGAATTCGTGGTGCCGTCAGACTCAGCACCAGGGCCGGGATCCCGATCCACAGCGTCCAGACGCGAAAGGGGTGGCCATGCAGGGCCGGCAGCAACCAGCCCAGCAAGAGGGGAAACACAAGCCCGATCAGCAGGCCAAACTCGCGCAGCTGTCTGCGGCTGGGTTGGGTGGGGTTGGTCATCAATCCAGTTCGAACTCCTGCATCCAGCGCTCGTCTCGTTCTTCGCTGGGTTGCCGCTCCTTCAGCAGGAGCTGGTTCTCCAGCACCAGCACGTCCATTTCCGTGCGCATGAAACAGCGGTAGGCGTCCTGGGGCGTGCAGACGATTGGCTCACCGCGCACGTTGAAGGAGGTGTTCACGACCGATGGGCAGCCCGTGCGTTGTCTGAAGGCGCGGATCAGGTTGGCGTAGCGAGGGTTGGTGGTCTCGCTCACGGTCTGCACCCTGGCTGAGTAGTCCACATGGGTGACCGCCGGAATGGTGGAGCGGGGCAGATTGAGCCTGGCGATGCCGAACAGCTGCTCCTGTTCGGAGCTCATGGCCTGACGCAGCTCTTGTTTGACCGGAGCGACCAGCAGCATGTAGGGGCTTTTGGTTTGGAGATCAAACTGCTCGCGCACGGCCTCCTCGAGAACCGAGGGAGCAAAGGGCCGAAAGCTTTCGCGGTATTTGATCTTCAGGTTCATCACGCTCTGCATGGTGCGGTTGCGCGGATCGCCAATGATCGAGCGCCCCCCCAGGGCGCGGGGACCGAATTCCATCGCTCCGTTGAACCAACCGATCACCTTGCCTTCATCGAGCAGTTCCGCCAGCCGTTCAAACAGCGGGCCATCCGCAAGGCTCTGGTAGGGAGCCTGAATCCGGTTGAGGTAGGCCTGGATCTCGCTGTTGTCAAAGCGCGGACCCAGGTAGGTGCCCTTCATGGCGTCATCGGCGCTGGGCCTCCGGGGTTGGCCGTAGTGCTGATGCCAGGCCACCAGGGCGGCGCCGAGGGCTGAGCCTGCATCGCCGCTGGCGGGCTGGATCCAGATGTCCTTGAAGATCCCCGCACGCAGCAGTTTGCCGTTGGCGACGCAGTTGAGCGCGACGCCACCCGCCAGGCAGAGGTGCTCGGCGCCCGTCTCGGACTGCAGGCTGCGGGCCAGTTTGAGCACGATCTCTTCGGTGACCGCTTGAATCGAGGCGGCCAGGTCCATGTGGAACTGGCTCAGTTCGGTTTCGCCCTGGCGCGGCGGCCGGCCGAACAGTTTGTGAAAGCGCCGCGATGTCATGCGGAAGCCGCGGTGGTACTTGAAGTACCTCAGATCGAGGCGGAAGGTGCCGTCATCCTTGATGTCGACCAGATGTTGCCTGATCAGGTCGCTGTACTTGGGTTCGCCGTAGGGAGCGAGCCCCATCAATTTGTATTCGCCTGAATTGACCTTGAAGCCGCAGTAAGCGGTGAAGGCCGAATAGAGCAGCCCCAGGGAGTGGGGGAAATTGATTTCCCACAGGGGCTTGAGGGTGCTGCCCTCGCCCAGCCAGGCGCTGGTGGTGGCCCATTCACCGACACCGTCCATGCACAGCACCACTGCTGTTGAAAACGGGCTCGGGTAAAACGCGGCCCCGGCGTGGGAGAGGTGGTGTTCGCTGAACAGCAGCTCCGGCAGATCCTGGCCGTCTCCGGGTTTGTCGGGCGCGGAGGCGATGGCCTTGAGCTCCGTCTTCAGCTGGTGTTTGAGAAACAGCTTCTCCTTCACCCACACCTGCATGGCCGCCACAAACGACCGGCCACCTCGGGGCGCGGCTCCCAGGTACGTCTCCAGCAGGCGCTCAAAGGTCAAAAGGGGTTTCTCGTAGTAGACGACTGCATCGAGGTCCCCCAGCTGCAGTCCCTGGCTGGACAGGCAGTACTGGACCGCGTTGGCCGGGAATCGGCAGTCGTGCTTCCTGCGGCTGAACCGCTCCTCCTGGGCAGCGGCTTTGACCTCGCCATCGACCACAAGGGCAGCTGCGCTGTCGTGGTAGTAAGCGGAAATCCCAAGAATCTTCATGGGCCTTACTTTATGGAGCTGGTTTTCGGCGCAATTGCTGTAGATCCTGTTGGCGCCAAAGGCTGATGGCCCCCACCAGGCTCGGCAGCAGCAGGGTGGCCAGCCGCAGCACCACGGTCAGCGCCAGGGCCGAGCTTTGGTCGGCCCCGTAGAGCACCGCCAGCCCCACGCTGGTGAGTTCACTGGTGCCCAGTCCGGCCGGCAGCAGCGACAGCACCCCCCCCAGGCTGGTGGCCGTGCGCAGCACGGTCGCCTGCTCGAGGCTCACGGCCGTTCCCAGCTGGCGCAACAGGTGCAGCACCAGACTGCTTTCAAGCAGCCATACCGCCGTGGTCAGCAGTAGTCCCCAGGCCAGGGGGGCTGGCCGCAGCAGCAGGGTCCGCAACGTGGCCAGGGCCTGAACGCCCTCGCGCAGCACACGTTGCAGTCCGTGCCAGCGGCGCCCCAGGGGCAGCAGGCCGATGGCCCGCTCGAGGCGGCGCAGGGCCGCCGGATGGCTGAACAGCCAGGCCAGCGTCCCCAGGGCCAGCAGCACCAGCGCCAGGGCGGCGCGTTGCCGGGCCAGCCCCAGACCCCAGGCCAGCAGCAGCAGGGCGCTCGTCAGATCGAGCAGCCGCTCGGCGGCGGTGGCGGCCAGGCCGATGCGCAGCGGAATCTGGTGCCTCCGCTGCAGCCACAGGCCGCGCAGGGCTTCGCCGCTGCGGGCCGGGGCGGCGATCAGCCCCAACCCAGCCAGAAAGATGGCGCCACTGGCCCGGGCCGCGAGCGGATGGCCCAGGCTGCGCAGCAGCAGTTGCCAGCGCACAAACAACAGTCCGTAGCCAGCGGTCACCACCAGCAGCGCCAGCAGCCACAGCGGCGCTCCCACGGCGGCCAGCTCCTGGCTCACCGCAGCCCAGCCCACCGCCAGACCCAGCAGGCCGTAGACCAGCAGGGCCGTGGCCAGCAGCACCAGGATCGTCAAGGCGTGAAGCGCAGCTTGGTGGCGGCCACCAGGCAGAGGCGCGCCAGGATCAGCCCCTCCTTGAGATGGGCGATGTTGGAGCTGCCGTAGCTGCGCTCCTGGTAACGCACCGGCACCTCCACGATCTTGAGGTTGAGCTTGCTGGCGCCGAACAGCAGGTCGAAGTCGCCGAAGGGGTCAAAGTCGCCAAAGAAGGCCCGGCCTGCCTTGAGGCGCTCGTAGTCGGCCTTCCAGATCACTTTGGTGCCGCAGAGGGTGTCCTTGATGCGCTGGCGCAGCAGCCAGGCGAAGACGGCGGCAAAGAAGCGGTTGGCAGCCGTGTTCAGCGGCGGCATCGCAGCGCGGCTGCGCGGGTAGACCAGACGGCAACCGTTGACAAATTCGCCGCGCCCTTCGGCCAGGGCGGCGATGAAGCGCGGCAGGTCCTCGGGCCGCACGGTCAGGTCGGCATCGAGAATCACCAGCACCTCGCCACTGGCCTGCTCAAACCCCAACCAGACCGCATCGGCCTTGCCCCGGCCGCTCTGGCGCAGGGCTCGGAGTGTCAGTGGACCCCGGTAGTCGGCGCACACCCGCTGGATGGTCTCCCAGGTGTCATCGCTCGAGTGACCCTCGACAAACAGCACCTCGGTGCTGCGGCCCAGCACGGGCAGCCGTGCAAGGGCTGCGGCGATGTTGCCCGCCTCGTTGCGCGCCGGAATCACCACGCTCACGCTGGGCAGGGCCGGCTTGGCCAGGGTCTGGGGCCTCGCCACCAGCCAGTGGGTCAGGCCCAGCCGCTCGAGCAGGGGCAGCTGGCTGAGCCAGCGGTTGGCCAGGGGCGTCAGCAGGGGGATGCGACGCGGCAGCAGGCAGCGTTGGCCGTTCTTGAGCACCTCCCAGCCGGCCAGATCGAGCAGGTTGGTCACATCGCCGGGGGTCAGCCAGCTTTCAGGGGGCTGGGGGCGGCGCTGACCCAGGGTTTCAGCGGCCTTGAGCAGCGGCTGCCACAGCCAGTTGTGAAAGCTGATCACCAGCCGGGTGCGGCTGTGGCAACAGGCCGCCAGTCGCTCGAGCACCGCCTGCACGTCGGCCAGGGTGTTGAGGCTGTTGCTGAGCACGATCACATCGAACGGCTCGCGCTCCCCCAGCAGCGCCGGGCTGATGTCTTCGGCGGCGCCACACACGATGCGCAGTCGGTTGTGGCGTGCCTGGGCCGCGGCGGCCAGCCGGGGATCGGCCTCCATGCCCACGCCGCAGCCCGGCTCCAGGTCGGCCAGCAGATCGCCCAGGCCACAGCCGATCTGCAGCACCCGCAGGCCCGGTGCCACCAGCTGCCGGTGCAGCCGGCGCAGATCGGTGTAATAGATGCTGTTGCGCTGCTGGAAGCGCTCCAGGCTCAGGGGGTTGACCATGCCGTGTGCAGCTGCCAGCTGCTGCCCTGGAGTTGCCACACTGCCACCCCGGGCGGCACGGTCTCGGGGGCCGTGTGCAGCGCCCCCAGCTGGGGCGCTCCCAGGGCCAGCAGGATCTGCTGTTTCTGCGCGTCGTCGTCGGCCGCGCCTGTCGCCAGAAAGTGCACGGGCCCCCGCGCCAGGGCGCTCGCCACAACGGGGTCGCTCAGCTGTTGACGCACCTGGGGGCTGTGGTCGATGAACACGCCCCCCTGCAGCAGGCACACCAGGGCTCCGTAGGGTCCAAGCAGCCACAGCACCAAGCGGCGCTGTCCCGGGGGTTGCCAGCCGCTGGCCAGCCAGCAGGCTCCCAGCAGCAGGGCCGCCGCCCGCAGCCAGACTGCCGGCAGGCCTCCCGTGGCCGGCAGGGGTGCCGCAACCCCCGCTACCAGCAGGGCCGCCCCCAGCAGCAGCGGCGGCAGCCGCCACCACCGCCAGGGGCCGCCGCGCAGCTGGCTCAGCCCGTCGAGGGCCTGGGCTGCGGCATGGGCCACAAACGGGGTGAGCTGCAGGCCGTAGTAGGGCGTCTTCGTCTTGAAGCAGCTCAGCAGCAGCAACAGCAGCAGCGGGTAGCCCAGCCACAGCAGCAGCGCCTCGCGGGTGAGCTCGCCCCGCCGCCAGCGCTGCAGCAGCAGCACCGCCCCGGCGGGGGCGAGCAGGCCCCAGGGCGCCGTGTTGGCCGGCAGGTTCCACAGGTAATAGAGGGGCCCTTGGGCAAAGACCGTGGTGCCCGAGAGCCACAGCAGTTTTCCCCACAGCAGGCTGACGGTGGCCAGGCCGTGCTCAGCGACGCTCAAGCCCAGCCACAGCACCGCCGGCAGCCAGCCCAGCGCCAGGGCCGCCCAGAAGCCCGGTTGCCGCAGCAGCGCTCGCCGCTCGAGCAGCAGCAACGGCAGCATCGCCACAAGCGGCAGCGCCACCATGAAGCCCTTGATCAGAAAGGCCGGCCCCAGCCACACGCCTGCCGCCCAGGGCCGCCGGGTCCACAGCCCCCACAGGCCCAGCAGCTCCAGAGCCAGCAGGGGCATGTCCTGGGTGGCCAGGTGGGCATAGCTGAACCACAGGGGCGTCAGCACCAGAACGGCTGGCACCAGCCACTGCCGGCTGAGCCGCCAGGCCAGCGCCGCGCTGGCTGCGGCGGCCAGCCAGCCGGGCAGGTGCACGGCGAGGGGATTCCGGCCAAACAGGCCCATGGCGACTGCGATCAGCCACTGCACCCCGATCGTGCGGTCATAAAAGGGTTGCCCCCAGTTCGGGGGGGTGAGCCAGTCGCCGCTCTCAATGATCCAGCGGGCCTGCAGGGCATAGAAGCCCTCATCGTGGGCCATCAGGCTGCGGGGAGCCAGGCTCACGACCAGCGGCAGGGCCAGCAGCACGGCCCAGGCCAGCGCTCTTGTGGGCACAGCTCGGGCCGGCACAGCTCTTGAGCGTGTCAACGACTCACCACCATCGGGCTGCACCGGGAGGGGACATTGTCGCTTCTGGCACAGCTCAACTTGTGTTCTCGGTCACATCACCCGAAAGTCCAGTCGGCGCATTGCGCCATCTCTCTGTGTGAGGACCCATGAAACTCTTCAAGCAACTTCTGGTTGCTCCTGCGGCTCTCGGACTGCTGACCCCCATGGTCGCCAGCGCCGCTGAGCTCAACCTCGATGGCGTCAACAAGTACGCCACCGAAGAGCAGGTCACCAGCATCTCCCAGTTTTCTGACGTCAAGCCCACCGACTGGGCTTATCAGGCTCTCAGCAACCTGATCGAGCGCTACGGCTGCGTCGCCGGCTATCCCGGCGGCACCTACAAGGGTGCCCGCGCCATGACCCGCTTTGAAGCGGCTGCGCTGCTGAACGCCTGCCTCGATCGCGTCTCTGAAGTGACCGACGAGCTCAAGAAGCTCATGGCCGAGTTCGAGAAGGAGCTCGCCATCCTCAAGGGCCGTGTTGACGGTCTCGAGGCCAAGGTGGGCGTGCTGGAGGCTCAGCAGTTCTCCACCACCACCAAGCTCAAGGGCATCGCCACCATGGTGCTCGGCGGCGTGACCTACAGCGGCAACGGTGTCAACACCGCCACCAACACCACCACGACGGGTGCCACCCTGTTGAACGCCGTGTCGTTCAACTACGACGTTCGCCTGAACTTCGACACCAGCTTCACCGGCAAGGACCTGCTGCGCACCACCCTGCGGGCCGCCAACGCCGACAACTCGCCCTTCTTCGGCGTTGGTCCCACCAGCCTCACCGGCATGGAGACCTTCTTCGATGACACCGCCACCCCCGGCAACCTGAACTCGGTCGGTATCAACCGTCTGTTCTACCAGTTCCCGATCGGCAACAACTGGACGGCCACCTTCGGTGCCCGCGTCCGTCAGGACGACATGCTGGCCATGTGGCCCAGTGCTTACCCGGCTGACACCGTCCTCGACGTGTTCACCTATGCCGGTTCGCCCCAGACCTACAACCTGAACCTGGGTGCCGGTGCCGGTCTGTTCTGGAAGGACCCCTCGGGTGTCAACTTCAGCCTCAACTACACCGCTGCCAACGGTCAGAACGGCAACCCCAATACCGGTGGTTCCAACTTCACCGCTACTGGCAGCGGCGGCATCCTGAACGGCTCCAGCGGTGGCACCTTCACCACCCAGCTGGGCTACGCCGCCTCCAACTGGGGTGCAGCGGTTGCTTACTCCAACATCCAGGCTGGTGCCTTCAACTACCTGGGTGCCGGCGGTCTGCAGCAGTTCATCATCGCCAATCAGGCCGGTCTGAGCGCCAACAGCATCGCGCTGAGCGCCTACTGGTCGCCCACCACCGCCAGCTGGTTCCCCTCGATCAGCACCGGCTGGGGCATCACGGGTTACACCGGTTCCCAGAACGGCGTGAGCGGCATTAACACCACCGCCCAGTCGTGGTACATCGGTCTGCAGTGGGCTGACGTGTTCGTCAAGGGCAACAGCGCCGGTATGGCCCTCGGCCAGGCCCCCTTCATCACGGCTACCAACGCCGCCGGTGTGGGTCGGCTCGGCGGCACCCCCAACGATGGCAACTTCGCCTGGGAGTGGTGGTACAAGTTCCAGGTCACCGACAACATTTCGGTCACCCCTGCGATCTTCTACCTGAGCCAGGCCGGTGGCCAGGCCTACCAGCCCAACAGCCTCAACGCCTTCGGCGCCCTGCTGAAGACCACCTTCAGGTTCTGATCTCCATCAGAGCGAGGGATCCGGTCTTCAGGCCGGATCCCACCACTGGTTTTCCTCCTCCTCCTCTCTTTTTTCCTCTCCTCACGGTGCCCGGCTGGTCTTCCAGCCGGGTTTTTTCATGCCCTGCAGGAGAGGATGGGAGGGATTGTTCGCCGTGCCGCTCGACGGTGTCTCAGCGCCTGCCTGCCGCTGCCCGCGACCCCTATGCGGTGCTGGGGGTGAGCCCGAGCGCAAGTGCGGCCGAGATCAAGGCCGCCTACAGGGCTCTGGTCAAACAGCACCACCCCGATGCCGGCGGCGAGGCCGCCGCGATGCTGGCCCTCAACGCCGCCTGGGAGGTGCTGGGTGATGGTGAGCGGCGCCGCGCCCATGACCAGCGCCACGGCAGCCCTGCCGCAACCGGCGCATCAGCAACCGGCGCTTCTGCAGCCGTACGTCGGCGGGCCCCGGCGGCAGCCGCCGGCGAGGCCGAGCTGGAGCATTGGTTGCAGCAGGTCTATGGCCCGATCGACCGACTTCTGGGGCAGGTGATCAATCCGTTTGAAGCCCAGATCCGGGCTCTGGCGGCCGACCCCTACGACGATGCCCTTATGGAGGCGTTCTGCGGGTTCCTCGAGCAGTGCCAGGGGCGCCTGCAGAAGGTCGAGACCCTGTTTCAGGCCGTGGCGTGTCCGGTGCAGGCCCAGGCCTTCGGCCTGTCGCTGTACCACTGCCTGAGCCTGGTCAAGGACGCCCTGGTCGAGCTGGAGCGCTACACCATGGGTTACGTCGATTCCTATCTGCACGACGGGCGGCAGATGCTGCGTCAGGCCCGGCGGCGGCGCACCGACCTGCAGCACGAACGCCGTCAGCTGCTCGGATAGGCCTCGAGCTGGTCAAGACGCAGCCACACATCGGGCACGGGGCGGCGCCAGCGCAGCTGGGCATGCTCGCCGCGCACGGCCAGAATCTCGCCAGGGCCTTCGAGCGCGTAGCCCGGCACCAGGCTGTCACTGGCCCTGGATTCCAGGCTGCCGGCATAGGCTTGCTGCCTGAGTCTCACAAGGCTTCCCTTCTTGAGTGCCGGCGCAGCAGTAGAAGATTCGGTCATGACGCGTCGGTGGGCTTCAGCCGTGTGGGCCCAGGCTAGGACCCCTGCTGCTGGCCATGGTGCGCATGGTGCGCTTCATCGCGATCGGCATCCGAGCGCAGCATGAGCAGCACCCTGGCCCTGTTGTTGGCGATCTTCGGTGCGCTGCTGCTGGTGGCCGCCTTTCTCGATCAGATCGCCGAGCGGATTCGCGTGCCCGGCATCCTGTTGGTGCTGCTGCTGGGTCTGCTGACCGACAACAGCATTCAGGCGGTTCCCGGTCAGCCGCCACCCCTGCTCACCCTGTACCAGGCCGATCAGGTGGCCCAGGTGGCCCTGGTGCTGGTGTTGTTCTTCGGTGGGCTCACCACCAATTGGGCTGAAATCCGTCCGGTGCTGGCTCCCGCCGTGCGCCTGGCCACCCTGGGCTCGGGGCTGACCGCCGTGTTGATGATGGTGCTGGTCCTGCTGCTGGATGCCATTCCAGGGCTGCAGATCACGCCCACCCTGCCCCTGGCGCTGTTTGTGGGGGCCATGCTGTGCAGCACCGATGCCTCGGCGGTGATCGCCCTGCTGCGGCCGCTGGCCGGCCGTTTGCCGGTCCGGCTCGTGAACCTGATCGAATGCGAATCGGCCTTCAATGATCCGGTTGCAGTGGTGCTGAGCGGTGTCGCGATGGCCATGGCCAGCGGCAATGAATCGGCCACCGGTGCTTCGCTAGTGATCGAAGTGATGCGGCAGTTTCTGTTGGGTGGCCTGCTCGGTTTTCTGGGCGGCAGCGTGGCCCAGCAGGTTCTCGCCCAGCGCAACCGCCAGGCGGGCAATTCGCAGCTGGCTGTGCTCAGCCTTGCCGTGCTCGCCTTGCTGGTGGGCGCCACCCAGTTGCTGGGCGGCAGCGGCATCCTTGCTGCCTATGTGGCGGGTCTGGTGCTGGGCAACAGCGCCCAGTGTGACCGTGGCCTGCTCGAGGAGGCCCACGGCGGTTTCGCCAAGATGGCCGAGCTCCTGCTGTTTCTGTGCATGGGCCTGGTGGTCGATCCCGAACAGGCCGTGCTGGCCGTCGGCTGGGCCCTGGCGCTGCTCGTGGGTCTGCAGCTCGTGCGCTGGCTGATGGTGCAGTCGATGCTCTGGCGGGCTGGCTTTGACAGGGCCGAGCAGCTGTTGATCACCCTGGCGGGTCTGCGGGGTGCGGTTCCGATCGCCATCGCGATCCAGGCGGCCGCAGGGCCCACGCCCTGGGGCCGGGCCATGCCCGCACTGGCGCTGGCCGTGGTGCTGCTGGGGCTGCTGGTGCAGGGGTTTGCCCTAGTGCCCACGGCCCGCCGCTTGGGCCTAGCCTCGCCAGGCTGAAGCCAACCGGGGAAATCAAGCGTGCGCCTGCTGCTGCTCGGCTGTTCGGGATTTGTGGGTCGCGAACTGGTGCCCTACCTGCTCGAGCTGGGCCATGAGCTCACGCTCGTGAGCCGCAATCCGCAGGCCTTCGTGCGCTTGGCCGGCACCCGTCTGTCGGTGTTGCACCTCGATCCGGCCGACGCCGCCAGTTGGGGCCACAACGGCCTCGATGAGGCCCTGCGGCAGGCCGACGGGGTCGTCAACCTGGCCGGTGAGCCGATCGCCGACAAGCGCTGGACCCCGGTCCATCGGGCCCTGCTGTTGGCCAGCCGGGTGCACACCACAGCCCACCTCACGGCCGCGATGGGCCGTTTGGCGTCGCCGCCAGGCGTGCTGATCAACGGCTCAGCCGTCGGGTACTACGGCAGCAGCGACAGCGCGCGTTTCGTCGAAACCAGTGCGTCGGGCAACGACTATCTCGCCGAGATCTGTCGCGCCTGGGAAGCCGCCGCCGACCAGGCTCCCGCCGGTTGCCGGGTGGTCAAGCTGCGCATCGGCATCGTGCTGGGGCCCGATGGTGGGGCGCTGGGCAAGATGCTGCCGGTGTTCCGCGCCGGGTTCGGGGGTCCGGTCGGCTCCGGCAGGCAGTGGATGAGCTGGATCCATCGCCATGACCTGTGCCGTCTGATCGGCGCGGCGCTGGAGGATCCGGCCTATCAGGGGGTCTACAACGCCGTGGCCCCGGAGCCGGCCACCATGGCCGCCTTTGCCTCGGCGCTGGGACGCTCCCTGGGGCGGCCCAGTCTGCTGCCGGTGCCGGGGCCGTTGTTGCAGCTGTTGCTAGGCGATGGGGCCCAGGTGGTGCTGGAGGGCCAGCAGGTGCTGCCCCAGCGCCTCGAACAGCAGGGGTTCCGCTACCAGTTCGCCGAGCTCAGCGCTGCGCTCGCCGCTGCCACCAGCCCACAGCGCCGCTGAGCAGGGCGGCGGCCATCAGCACCCCGATCGCCGGGGTGAACAGCGGCTCCCACAGGGTCTGAAACAGGGTCAGTGGTGCATCGATGCTGCGGCTGTGCAGCAGCACCGCCACGCCAAACCACAGGGCCCCGGCGATCACCACAAACACATCGATCACCAGCAGGGTGTCGAGCGTTCCCTTGAGCCGTTGCAGCATGGTTCACCCCTGGGCGTGGGCCGATTCTGAAGGCTCCCTAAGCTCGGCTGACACGACGACGATCCCGTGCGGGCAGCGGCAGCAGAGCACGTCCAGGCCCTTGCCCCTGCCGGGGATCTGCTGGTGATCAGCAACGGCCATGGCGAAGACGTCAACGGCGGGCTGATCATCGAGGCCCTTCAGGCGCTGGCCCCCGGTCTTGTCCTGGCCGCCCTGCCGATCGTGGGGGGTGGTGGCGCCTACCGCCGCCGCGGTCTGCCGTTGTTGGTGCAGGGGCGCGATCTGCCCTCGGGTGGCATGGTCTACCAGGGCTGGAATCTGTGGCGGGATCTGGCCGCAGGCCTGATCGGCCAGACCCTGGCCCAGATCCGTGCGGCCCGCGTTGCTGGTCGTCGCTTTCGTCTGGTGCTCAGTGTCGGCGACCATGTGCCGTTGCTGTTTGCCTGGCTCAGCGGGCGCCCCACGGTGGTCTTTCTGGTCTCCACCTCGAGTTACTACGAGGGGCGACTGCGGCTGAGCCCGGTGACCCGTTGGCTCTGCGAACGCCGCGCCGTGAAGCTGGTGCTCACCCGCGATGCCTTCACCGCCCGCGATCTGCAGCAGCAGGGGCTCGCCAAGGCACGGTTTCTGGGCTACCCGATCATGGATCCCCTGGCTTCGGGGCCAGACGCCACGCAGCCCGGATCCGAGGCCCCGATGACGCCCCAGGCGACCCTGACCCTGGCCCTGCTGCCCGGTAGCCGCCAGCCCGAGGCCCAGGCCAACCTGGCCCTGATGCTGCTGGTGTGTGAGCGGCTGGTGCAGATCGCCCCCGACCAGCCCTGGGTGTTTGAAGCGGCGGTGGTGCCCGGCACCGCCGGGCCAGAGCTCGATCAGCTGCTGGCCCCCCTTGGCTGGCGCGCCGAGGCCGGGGTTCTGGTCAAGGGGGCCGTGCGGGTGCTGCTGCGCAGCGATGCGTTTGCCACGATCCTGCGGCGCGCCAGGTTGGTGCTGGGCATGGCAGGCACAGCGGTCGAGCAGGCGGTGGGGCTTGGCAAGCCCGTCGTGCAGCTGGTGGGCCGCGGCCCCCAGTTCAGCTATGCCTTTGCCGAAGCCCAGATGCGTCTGCTGGGCGAGGCGGTGTTCACGGTGGGCAACCAGCCCGCCGGCACCCGTGAGATCCATGGTGCAGCCGATCTGATCGTGCAGCTGCTGGCCGATCCAGACCTGCCCCAGCTCTGCCATCAATGCGGCCTGGAGCGGGTGGGCCCGCCGGGCGGCTCACGCGCCATCGCCCGGGCCGTGCTTGAGCAGTTGCAGCCCTGAGATGCGCCGGGTTCAGCCCGGCCCAGCGTGCTCGTCTCAGCTCTGCAACCAGGCCCTGATCTTGGCCATGGCGGCCCAGCCGGGTTTGCGCTGCAGGCCATCGGCGATCGAGTCGTTGATCTCGGCCGCCATTTCGGGAGCCATGGCCAGCACCCTGTGCACGATCTCGATGTGCTCGCGCACCCCCTTGGCGCCGGTTTCGAGCATGGCCAGCGCCAGGTTGATGCGCGCCTGGGGATCCTGGGGGCTGAGGCGCACGGCAGTCCGCGCCGAGCGCAGGGCCTCCAGGGGGCGGTTGTCGAGCAGCTGCAACCAGGCCAGGCAGGTCCAGCCCGCCGATTGCCGGGGGTTCTGGGCCGCGATTGCTTCGAACTCGTCGATCAGCTCCGAGGCCGCGGCCCCCTGGTTGTAGCGCTGCAGGGCGGCTTCAAAGGCCGATGTCTGGTCGGGGGCGGCGTTGTCGGCCATGGCTGACGGGGGGATCTGATCGGGCAGGCGCGGAATCGCGTCTGTTGGATCAGATTCCCACGCCGACCCGCGGTGTCGCTGGGCTCAGACCGCAAACGAGCTGCCACAGCCGCAGGTCTGGCTGGCGTTGGGGTTCGTGAAGTTGAAGCCGCCGCCGATCAGGGCGCTCGAGAAGTCGAGCTGCATGCCGTAGATGTACAGGAGGCTCTTGGGGTCGCAGACCACCTCAAAGCTCGCGGCCCCCTGGGGCTCGTAGGTGTAGCGCTCGTCATCGGCGCGAATCGCGTCGGCGTCGACGAAATCCATCGTGTAGCTCATGCCGCTGCAGCCGCCCGAGCGCACGCCCACCCGCAGCACCTTGCCATTGCCCTGCTGCGCCATCAGGGTCGCCAGCTGCTTCATCGCCGGCTCCGTGATCAGGATGCCCTTGCCATCTTTGGCCGTGAACGTGGCGGCTGCGCTGTTCGCATCCGCCGGGCTCTGGGTCGCTGTGGCGTCAGCAGCGGTGGCATTGGCGACCATGACAGCAATCCCATTGTCCTGACCATCAATTTAGGCAGCACGCCCAGGTCCTGCCGGACCCGGTCTTGTCCCCGCCTCTGCGCCGCCGCTCCATAGAGTCGCTGCACTGTTTGCAGGTCCTGGCGTGCGGGTCGCCATCGTGGGTGCGGGTCTGGCCGGGTTGGCGGCGGCCGTGGATCTGGTCGATGCCGGCCACCAGGTCGATCTCTACGAGGCACGCCCCTTCATGGGCGGCAAGGTGGGCAGCTGGGAAGATGCCGATGGCAACCACATTGAGATGGGGTTGCACGTGTTCTTCTTCAACTACGCCAACCTGTTCGCCCTGCTCGAGAAGGTCGGCGCCCGGGACAACCTGCTGCCCAAGGTCCACACCCACCTGTTTGTGAACACCGGCGGCGATCTGCGCGAGCTGGATTTTCGCTTTGCCCTGGGTGCGCCGTTCAACGGGCTCAAGGCCTTCTTCACCACCCCCCAGCTCGACTGGATCGACAAGCTGCGCAACGCCCTGGCCCTGGGCACCAGCCCGATCGTGCGCGGTCTGATCGACTACGAGGGGGCGATGAAGACGATCCGCGCCCTCGACAGCGTCAGTTTTCAGGACTGGTTCGTCGGCCATGGCGGCAGCGCGCAGAGCATCAAGCGCATGTGGAACCCGATCGCCTATGCCCTGGGTTTCATCGACTGCCAGGCGATCTCGGCCCGCTGCATGCTCACCATCTTCATGATGTTCGCGGCCAAGACCGAGGCCTCGAAGCTCAACCTGCTCAAGGGCTCGCCCCACCGCTGGCTCACCGGCCCGATCCTCGACTACATCACCGACCGCGGAGGCCGGCTGCATCTGCGTCACCGCGTCAGCGAGGTGCTGTTCGAGGACGGCGCGCCGGGGTCCGATGGCCAGCCCGGCACCCAGGTCAGCGGCCTGAAGCTGGGCACCCCTGACGGTGAGATCACGGCGACGGCGGATGCCTATCTGGCCGCCTGTGACGTGCCCGGCATCCAGCGCATGATCCCGCAGGCGTGGCGCCGCTGGCCCCTGTTCGAGCGCATTTTTGCGCTTGAGGCAGTGCCCGTGGCCACGGTGCAGCTGCGTTACGACGGCTGGGTCACCGAACTGGGCGACAGCCCCGCCGCCCAGGCGGCACGGGGCGATCTGAGCCGACCCACAGGCCTCGACAACCTGCTGTACACGGCCGATGCCGATTTCAGCTGCTTTGCTGACCTGGCTCTGGCCAGCCCGGCCGACTACCGCAAAGAGGGCCTGGGTTCGCTGCTGCAATGCGTGCTCACCCCCGGCGATCCCTGGATCCCCAAGAAGACCGAAGAGATCGTCGCCCACACCGACGCCCAGGTGCGGGCCCTGTTCCCTTCGGCCAAGGACCTCACGCTGGTGTGGAGCAATGTGGTCAAACTGGCCCAGTCGCTCTACCGCGAAGCCCCCGGCATGGAGCCCTACCGCCCAGATCAGCGCACGCCGGTGAGCAATTTCTACCTGGCCGGCAGCTACACCAAGCAGGACTACATCGATTCGATGGAAGGCGCCACCATGAGCGGACGCCTGGCGGCGGCGGCGATTCTGGGCCGCTCGGCCCGGTTGGCCAGCAATGCGGCGGTGGCCTGAGATGGGACGCTGGCTCGAGCATTCGGTGACGACCGAGATCCAGGCTCCGGTGGAGCAGGTCTGGGCGGTGTGGAGCGATCTCGAGGCGATGCCGCGTTGGATGCGCTGGATTGAATCGGTCGTCACGCTGCCCAATGATCCCGACCTCACCGACTGGACCCTGGCCGCCCAGGGATTTCGCTTTCACTGGAAAGCGCGCATCACCCAGCGGGTCGAAGCCCAGCAGCTCCACTGGGAGTCGGTCGGCGGTCTGCCCACCAAGGGGGCCGTGCGCTTCTACCCCCAGGATGGGGGTTGCACCGCCGTCAAGCTGAGCGTCAGCTACGAGCTGCCGGCGGCCCTTGCGCCGCTGATGGAACCGACCATCCTTGGGGGCATCGTCACCAAGGAACTGCAAGCCAATCTTGACCGTTTCCGCGACCTGGCCGAAAGCGATGCTGGTGCTTCTGGCGCTTCCCCTGCCCCTGCTGCTGGCGGGCTGCCAGGGCCGGCCTGAGTCGAGCCTGCAGCCTCCGGCTGCCCTGCCACCGCTGCCCCGATCGGCGGTCGAGGCTGGGGCTGTTGCTGGTGGGCCTGCAGCCACGGGGCTGACGCCGTTGCCCACACCCCAACAGGTGGTGACGGCGCAGCCGGTGGGCCGCCTTGATCCCTTTCTGCCGGTGCAGGGAGCCGCCAGTGGCCCCGGCGGTGCTGCGCAGCCCACCCTGCCGGCCGGATTCCGTTTTCAAGGGGTGATCCTGAGCCGGGGCCGGGCCCAGGCCCTGGTGCAGTTCGGCAGCGAGTCGGGCAATCTGCGGGTCGGTGATGCCGGCGGCCGCACCACCCCGTTGCTTCCCCCGGGGTGGGCCGTGGGGGGCATCGATGTGGCCCGCGGTCGGCTGATTCTCAGGGTGTCGGGCCGGTCGGTGCCCGTCAGCCTCGACGCTCAGTCCTGAGCGCTGTCACACAGGCCTGAACCAGGCCGCTCAGGTCGTGGGGCGTGGCTTCGGCATCGACCCGGCCCAGCAGCTCCAGGCAGGCTCTGCTGGTCTGCGGACCGATCGATACCAGGGCCAGCGGGTGCGGGCGGTCGCCGTGGGGGCCGAGCAGGTCGGCCCAGTCGTGGCCAAAGGCGTTGTGCAGAAGGCTGGCGGTGTGGCGCACCGTCTTGGCACTGCTGAAGGTGAGCGCATCGAGGCTGCCGCCCGTGAGGGCTGCCACGGCGGCGCTGGGCAAGCCGGGGGGGCAGCCGGTTTCGTAGGCCGCCACCTCCACCACCCGCGCACCGGCTTCGCCAAAGGCCTCGGCCAGCACGCTGCGGCCGCCGCTCTGCACCCGGGGGATCAGCAGGCGCAGGCCCCAGGCCGAACACGGAAAGTGCTCGATCAGGCTGTCGGCCACAAAGTCGGGAGGTACAAAATCGGCCGGGGCTCCCAGCTCCTCGAGTCGCTGGGCGGTTTTGCGCCCCACCGCGGCGATTCTGAGTCCGGAGGGCCTGTGGGCCAGGCTGCTGCCCCGGCGTCGCAGCCGCGCCTCAACCGCGTCGGCACCATTGCTGCTCGACACCAGCAGCCAGTGGAAGCTGTCGAGCTCAGCCAGGGCGTCATCGAGGGGGCCCCAGTCGCTGGGGGGCGTCACCACCAGGGCCGGCAGGTCGATCACCCGGGCGCCCGCCTGCTCAAACAGGCGGCGTGCTTCGCCGGCCTGACCTTCGGCCCGGGTGACGCCGATGCAGCAGCCCGCCAGGGGCAGATCAGGCATTCAGCTTCACCATGGCCCCGGCCTGCTGGCGCAGAGCCACCGCCTCGCTGTGGCGCCCCTGGGTCTGCAGCAGGCTGATGGCCTGCACAAATCCGGCGCGTGCCCCGTCGATCTCGCCGCCCAGCAGCAGGGCCACCGCCAGGTTCTGATGGGTTTCGGGGTGATCGGGCTCGAGGCTCAGGCTGCGGCGGTAGGCCTGGATGGCCTCGCCGAGGCGGCCGCGTCGCCGTTCGATCAGCCCCAGACTGCGCCACCCCAGCGCCAGTTCGGGTGCCGCCTCGGCGGCGCCGCGTGCCAGGGCAGCGGCGTCCTCGAGGTTGCCGTGCTCCAGCAGCAGGGTGGCCAGGTTGAGGCGGGCCGCCAGGGTCAGCCGTGGGGGCAGCGGCAGCTCCAGGGCCTGGCGGTACAGCGTCTCAGCTGTACCGCCGTCGTCGGCCAGGGCCAGGTGCAGCAGCAGCTCGTAGCGCTCGGGGTGGGCCTCGCTCGGGCATTGGGCCAGCCCCTGGCGCAGCAGGGAGAGGCCGCGCTCGCGCTGGCCCTCGCTGATCTCGAGGGCCCCCAGCTTGGCGGCGGCGTAGGCATCGCCGGGACGCTCGGCCAGCTCGGCCTCCATCGCCGCCCGCAGCCGCCGGGCCTTCTGGCCGCTGGCCAGCAGTTCGGGGCGGTAGCCGTCATGCAGCAGGGCCGGCACCGGGCAGTCGGCGATCCGCCAGTGGGGTTCCCGCTCCAGCAGGGCCGCGACGCTGTCGTCGACCATGGCGTGGTAGCGGCGGCTCCAGCTGATCTGAGGGTGGCGTCGAAACAGGCGGCTCACATTGGAGTAAGGGGCCTGCGCCGCCCCAAGTTCATGGCGCAGCAGGTTGATCAGCAGCAGGTCGGGATCGGCCATCAACTGCCGCAGCGGCTCTCTGGCCTGGTCGCTGAGCATCTCATCGGCATCGAGCACCAGCACCCAGTCGCCGCTGACGTGTTTCAGGGCCGTGTTGCGGGCCGGGCCGAAGTCGCCCGGCCAGGGCACGTGGTGCACCACGGCCCCGCAGCGCTCGGCAATGGCCACGGTGTCGTCACTGGATCCCGTGTCGACCAGCACCATCTCGTCGACGAATCCCCTCACCGAGGCCAGGCAGCGCTCCAGTCGCTCGGCTTCGTCGCGCACGATCATCGAGAGGCTGAGCATCGCGGCCAGAAATTCAGTCGGTGAAGTCGCTGCGGGCATCGCTGCCGGCCTCAGTGTCGCCGAAGCCCGGTCCCAGGCCCAGGCTCTGCAGGGCCAGGGTCTGGGCCTGGGGCATCTGTCCGGGGCTGTAGGCCGCCGGAATCTGTGGTTCGAGCACCGCCTGCAGGCTCTGCCACAGGTAGGGGCTGCCGTAGACGATCAGTCCCGCCAGCCGCCCCAGCCGCTGCAGCTGCATCACCACCTCGGCCCAGGGTTCGCGGGCGGCGCTGGAGCCGCGGAACGGGTTCCCCCGCACAAACAGCTGCAGCAGCACCGCCCCCTCGCCCAGTGCGGCCAGGTTCAAGGGTGCCTCGGGCGCATCGGCCCAGGGGCTGGGGCTGCGGGGCTCCAGCAGCACAGCCCTGAAGCCCTGGGCCGCCGGCAGCTCCAGCGCCGGCAGCCGGGGCACTGCCTGGGGCGCCTGCAGGCAGCTCTCCAGACGAATCAGATTGATGCCAGTGGCGCCTGCCAGGCGTCCCCCCTGGCGCTGTAGGCTCAGCTCCAGCACCGCCTGGGCCAGCTCGGTGTCAGGCTCCAGCTGTTCGGGGGCGGCCAGCCTTGGGCTTTGCTGCTCGCTGATGCGCTGCAGCGCCCGCCGGCGCCGTTGGGCACTGATGGCGAGCTGCTCGTGGCGCAGGCGTCCGCTTGCCACGGCAGCGGCGATGGCGGCCAGGGCGGCCCGGGCATCGGCCGGCATCAGCACCAGATCGGCGCCGGCCTCGAGGGCCAGCACGGCCGCTTCGCCGGCCCCGTAGCGCTGGCTGATCGCCTCCATCACCAGCGCGTCGGTGACCACCAGACCGTCAAACCCCAGCTGCCCCCGCAGCAGGTCGGTGAGCACCGCCTTCGAGAGGGTGGCGGGGCGCTCGGCATCGAGGGCGGGCAGCATCAGGTGGGCCGTCATCACCGCCTCGACCCCGGCGTCGATGCAGGCCACAAAGGGCGGCAGCTCCACCTCGGCCAGCCGCTGGCGGCTGTGGTGCAGCACCGGCAGCGCGAGGTGCGAATCGACACTGGTGTCGCCGTGGCCCGGAAAGTGCTTGGCGCAGCTCAGCACCCCTTCGGCCTGCAGCCCCGTGCTGAAGGCCCGGGTGAGGGCGCTGACCACCGCGGGGGTTTCACCCCAGGCCCGCACGTTGATCACCGGGTTGGCGGGGTTGTTGTTGACGTCGCACACAGGCCCCAGCACCCAGTTGAGCCCCAGGGCCCGGGCCTCGCGGCCGGTGCAGCGTCCGTAGCGGTGGGCCAGAGCCACGGCTTGATCGGGGTTGCGGGCATGCAGCTGGCCCAGGCTCAGCGGTGGTGGCAGCCAGCTGGCCCCCTCAAAGCGCTGGCCGACCCCTTCTTCGACATCGGCACAGAGCAGCAGCGGTTTCCCGGCCCAGCCCTGGAGCTGCCGGCAGCGCAGGCTGAGCTCGGCGGCGCTGCCGCCCAGCAGGATCACCCCGCCCACCCCCAGCTTCAGCAGCGATTCGAGCTCGCCATTCGACAGCTCCCACTGGGGGTAGCGCCGCTGGCCATCGAGCAGGTGACCGCTGGCGCGGATCACCAGCAGCGAGGCGATCAGGGCTTCGAGCTCACCGTTGCCGCTGGCAGAGGACGTCACGACACCGTCAGTCAAGGAAGGCGAGGCCGCCTTCGCCCGGTTCGCCCTTCTGCTCGCGTTCGGCTTCGAGCTTGTTGAGCAGGCTCAGCACCGTGGTGCCCTGCTCGAGGCCGCGATCCAGCACGAACACCACCTCGGGGGTGCGGCGCATTTTGAGGCGTCGGCTCAGTTCGCCTTTGACAAAGGGCGCCGCCGAGCGCAGTCCGGCCAGGGCCTGCTGCGGGGCATCGCCACTGCCATAGACGCTCACGAAGATCTTGCAGTGCTGCAGATCGCCGGCCACGTCGACATGGGTGACGCTCACCATGCCCAGGCTGACCCGCTCGTCCTTGATGCCGCTGAGCAGCAGCTCGCTCACTTCGCGGCGGATCAGGGCCGCCACCCGCTCGACCCGTCGGCCCTGTGCCATGGCTATGTCAACGGTGCTGTGCTCACCATGGCATGCAACACCAGTGACAGGCTGATCAGGCCACTGACGCCAGCGCCGATCAGGGCGATCGCGGTCACCGGATTGCTGGCCCGGGCAGCCAGGGGTTCAAACACCGAATTGGCCACCCCCAGACCAAAGGCGACCAGATAACGCGGATAGCGCGTCACGTTCAAAAAGAAATCCTTCATCGCCGCCGGGTCTCGCTCGCTACTCTGCCGCCCTTGAGGTCCTGTTGGCATGCAGCTGCATCAGTTTCGCCAGTCCCCCTTCTGCGAGAAGGTTCGGCTGATGCTGGCCTTCAAGGGGCTCGAGCACGAGATTGTCGAAGTGACGCCCGGCGTTGGTCAGGTCAACCTGTTCAAGCTGTCGGGGCAGCGTCAGGTGCCCGTGCTGGTGGATGGCGAAACCGTGATCGCCGATTCCACCGCGATCGCCCTGCATCTGGAACGCGAGCATCCCCAGCCGCCGCTGCTGCCGGCGGACCCTGACCTGCGCGCCCGGGTGCTGCTGCTCGAAGACTGGGCCGATACCGCTCTGGCCTCCGGTGTGCGGCTGGCCCTGGTGCAGGCCGCGGCCGGTGATCCGGCGTTGCGGGCGGTGTTGTTGCCAGCGGCCACGCCCGGTCCGCTCAAGCAGCTGGTGGCGGCCGTGCCCGCCGGTCTCGGCGGCCTTGCCGAGGCCCTGGGCGAATCGTTGCTCGGCAGCGGCGAACGGCTCCAGTTGCAGCGCAGCCTCGAGAATCTGCAGACCCTGGTCAGCCAGCAGCCCTATCTGGTGGGCCAGTCCCTGAGCCTCGCCGATCTGGCGGTGGCGGCCCAGCTGTCGTGGCTGCGGCCCCAGGGCCTGGTGGTGCCGGGTCTGGGCGACAACCCGCTGCTCGAGCCGTTGTTCAGCTGGCGTGAGCGTCTGGTGGAGCGCCTGGTGTGAGCTTCAGTTGCCAATGGGCGCTGCGCAGCGGCACCGCCGCCAGCCCTGAGCCCGGAGAGGCATAGGTGGCCTGCCATTGCTCGCCGTCGATGCTGCCGTCGCTCTGGAGCCGGTAGCGGCTGAGGGTTTCGATGCGGCTGATCCGGGGCGGTGCACCGGGTTGGTGCAGCACCTGCAGGGCCAGTTCATCGGCGAAGAACTCGGCCTGCTCGCTGCCCGCCAGGCCATCGGCCTCTGGCTCGACCAGACCTTCGCTGCGCCGGGCCACCACGGTCGATTCGAGCAGCAGGTCGTTGATCAGGGCGGCCAGTTGGCGGTTGGGGTTGGACGGGTCGTTGTCGACCCGCAGCAGCGCGTCGCCCAGCACCGCCCGGCCCACCGAGGCGGCGTTGAAGGCCCGCTCGCCCACCACCGTGCCATCGGCACCCGGTGCGAACCGCACCGGGTAGGTGCCGTCGTCGCTGCTGACGATCCAGGAGCCGGCAAACCAGCTGGGGTACACCAGATCGCGCTTGCCGCTCGGCTGCAGCGGGGCCGGCAGGCGCCAGTCGGGCCAGCTGGCGGCCCGCCCTGGCAGCACGTTGAGCGGCAGCACGGGCATCACGGTCAGCAGCAGGGCCAACATGGATCCCACCAGGGCCAACGTCATGTCTGATCCGCTGCTGCGTGAGCTCGATCATTACGTGGTGCTGGAGCCCGGTGGGGCCGAGCGCATCCTCAGCGCCGATGAGACCCTGCTCTGGCTGGCCGGCCGGCTCGACACCCTGGCCGAGCCGCCGGCCGACCTGCGCCACCTGGCCGGGACCCGGGAACGGGCCCAGCGCCTGCTCGAGACGGCCTGTGAACTGGAGCTCGAGCCCGGTCTGGTGGTGCAGTGGTTTGCGGTGCGGCTGGAGCCACCGGGGGGCTGAGGCGGGCCGGGCTCAATTGAACGATTGCAGCAGCTGGCCGTCGCCGTCCTGCAGCACCACGCCGCCCTCGGGGGGGGCTTCGCGGCCCTTGAGAATCCCCGGCAGGGACTGCAGCACCAGCTCGGCCACGGCGGCCGGTGGTTCACCGCTCTGGCTGATCTGCAGGTCGGCCTGCTGGTAGAGCGGCCTGCGTTCCTGCAGCAGGGCCTGCAGCCGGGCTTCCCGGTCAGCGCTCTGCAGCAGGGGCCGTGGTGTCGGGTCGGCGCTGAGCCGAGCCAGCAGAAGCTCGGCCGGCGCGTCGAGCCAGATCACCACCCCCTGGCGCATGTGGCCCCAGTTCTCGGGACGGGTCACCACACCCCCGCCGGTGGCCACCACCAGCGAGTGCCAGGCTGCGATCTGACCGATCACGGCGGTTTCGAGTTCGCGAAACCCCGCCTCGCCCTGCTCGGCGAAGATCTGCGGGATCGGCCGACCGGCCACCGCCTCGATGGCGGTGTCCGCATCGACGAAGCGGTAACCCAGCGCCTCGGCCAGCGGTCGCCCGACGGCACTCTTGCCGGCCCCCATCATGCCCACCAGGTAGAGGTTGAGGCCTTCGAGGCGGCGGCGCAGCGCTGAGGCTTCAGAAGCGGCGTCGATCGGCTCGGCAGTCACCAGGCGTGGTCGGCAGTGGGAACAGCGCATTTCTAGGATGGCCGTTCTTCAAGGACGGCAATGACGGCCCAAGGAGCCCCCCACGGCCGCGGCCGGCCCTGCCTGATCACCCGCCGCGCCCGGTTCAGCGCCAGCCATCTGTACTGGTTGCCCGAACTCTCGGACGATGACAACCGGGCCCGCTTCGGTCCCTGCAGCCAGGCTCCAGGCCATGGCCACAACTACGAGCTGATCGTGGCGATGGCCGGGCCCCTCGACGCCAACGGCATGGTGCTCAACCTCTCGGATGTGAAGCACGCCATCAAGGCCGAGATCACCGCCCAGCTCGACTTTCGCAGCCTGAACGGCGTGTGGCCCGAGTTTGACCTGAGCCTCCCGGCAGGCAGCCTGCCCACCACCGAGGCCCTGGCGCGGGTGATCTGGACCCGTCTGATGCCCCATCTGCCCGTGGTGGGCATCCGTCTTTACGAATCTGAAACCCTCTGGGCCGACGTGCTCGGCGACACCATGGAAGCCTTCGTCTCGATCAGAACCCACTTCGCCGCCGCCCACCGCCTGGCCCGCGAAGAACTCTCCCAGGCTGACAACGACGCCATCTACGGCAAGTGTGCCCGGCCCCACGGCCACGGCCACAATTACCTGCTGGACGTGACCGTGCGCGGCCAGATCGAGCCGCGCACCGGCATGGTCTGTGATCTGGCGGCCCTGCAGCAGCTGGTCGAGGACCTGGTGGTCGAGCCCTTCGACCACACCTTCCTCAACAAGGATGTGGCCCACTTCGCCAGCTGTGTGCCCACCGCCGAGAACATCGCCCTGCACATCGCCGACATCCTCAGCGCTCCGATCGCCGCCACCGGTGCACGTCTGCACAAGGTGCGTCTGCAGGAAAGCCCCAACAACGCCGCCGAGGTCTTCGCCGAGACTCCCCAACTGGGGTTGGTGCCCCAGGCCATGGAGGCTGCGCTGGTCTCCTGAGGGGGGTCTGTTGAGACCCCAGACGCGGCTGGTGTTGGCGATCAGCCTCGATGGCCGGCTGGCTCCGCCGGCCGGTGGGCCGGCCCAGCTGGGTGGCAAGGGTGACCGCCGGGTGCTGGAGGAGGCCCTGACCTGGGCCGATGGCTGTCTGATCGGGGCCCAGACCCTGCGCCTGCACGGCAGCACCTGCCTGATCAAGGCCCCCGATCTGCAGCTGCAGCGCCAGGACCAGGGGCGCGCGCCCCAACCGGTGGCGATCGTGGTCAGCCGCAGCGGCCTGCTGCCGGCTGAGCTGCCGTTCTTTGCCCAGCCCGTCGAGCGCTGGCTGTTGCAGCCCGAGGGCGGCCCCAGCCGGCCACCGGGGTTCAGCCTCCATCTGCCCTGGCACGACTGGGCGCAGGCCCTCGCCGTGCTGGGGGGCCAGGGGCTGCGGCGCCTGGTCGTGCTGGGCGGCGCCCAGCTGGCCGCGAGCCTGCTGCAGGCCGACTGCATCGATGCGATGCAGCTCACCCTGTGCCCAAGGCTGTTGGCAGGCCCCCACAGCTGGCTGCCTGCCGCCACCCCGCTGCCCCTGGGCCAGGCCGGCTGGCAGCTCGAGCACCAGCAGCAACTCGGTGATGGCGAGGTGCTGCTGCGCTATGGCCGCGCTGCGCCGTAGCGCAGCAACAGCTCCCGCAGGGGCAGCGGGTCGAGGCTGCCAGCCTCCAGGCCGAGTTGCCGAGCCAGGCAGCGCTTGACCACCCGCTCGCTGTCGTCGCCGAACCGGCCGGCCAGCAGGTCGCTGATCACGCTCAGGCTCCTGCCGGAGCGATCGGTTTCCTCGACCAGGCAACGGCTGATGGGGGCGGCGATCGCCTGGCAGGGCGCCTGCAGCCGTGCCGCCAGGTCGGCATCGTTGCTGCCCGCCAGCTGCCGCACGCAGGCCTGGCTCAGCCGCCCCTCCAGCTGCGGTCGCATCAGGTCCAGCAACGGCCGCAGCAGTGAGGCCTGGGCCCCCCGGATCAGGACTGTCTGAATCAGGACAGCCTGAACCAGCGCAGCCTGCAGCACGGTTGTCAGGGCCAGCAGCGGCCAGGCAGACCGACGGACCATCGGGGCTGAAGCTCTGGTTAGTTTGGCCCGGCACCCTTGCTGCCGGCCTGCCCATGGCTGCTTTGCAGGCCCGCTGGCACCGTGGCATCGCCGACCTACCCGAAACGCAGTGGGACCGGTTGCTGGCCGCCGCCAGCGGCAGCCCGGCACCGTTGCCCTTCTACCGCTGGCGCTGGTTGCAGCAGCTTGAGAGCAGCGGCAGCATCGTGCCGGAGCAGGGCTGGCAGAGCTGCCCGCTGGGCCTCTGGCGCGGCGATCAGCTTGTGGCGGTGGCCCCGCTATATCTCAAGGGCCACAGCTACGGCGAATTTGTCTTTGACCAGAGCTTTGCCGAGCTCGCTGCACGGCTGGGTCTGCGCTACTACCCCAAATTGGTGGGCATGAGCCCGGTGAGCCCTGTCATGGGCTACCGCTTCTGGATCGATCCGGCTGAAGACGCTGCCCAGCTCACCGCGCTGATGCTCGAGCTGATCGATGGCTTCTGCCTGGAGCACGGCATCCTCAGCGTCAATTTTCTCTATGTCGATCCCGCCTGGGCGCCCCTGGCCGAAGCCGCAGGGTGTGCGCCCTGGCTCAACCAGCAGAGCACCTGGACCAACCCGGGCTTTGCGGGCTTTGATGACTATCTGGCCAGCTTCAACGCCAACCAGCGTCGCAATATCAAGCGTGAGCGGCGGGCCGTCGAGGCGGCTGGCCTGACGGTCATGCCGCTGGCCGGTGACGCGATTCCGCCGGCCTTGCTCGCGCGCATGCATGACTTCTATGCCATGCACTGTGCGCGTTGGGGGCCCTGGGGCAGCAAATACCTCACCGAGGCTTTTTTTCGAGCGGCAGCTAGTGATCTGCGCGAGCACCTGGTGCTGTTTGCGGCCCACCCCAGCGGCTCAGGCCCCGCCGCCGATCCCCTGGCGATGTCGTTGTGTGTGCGCGGCGCCGACCAGCTGTGGGGCCGCTACTGGGGCAGTGCCGTGGAGCTGGAGAACCTCCATTTCGAGGTCTGTTACTACGCCCCGATTGCGTGGGCAATCGAGCAGGGCATCACCCGGTTTGACCCCGGCGCCGGCGGCAGTCACAAGCGCCGCCGCGGCTTTGTGGCCGAGCCCCGCATCAGCCTGCATCGCTGGAGCGACCGGCGTTTCGCCGCGATCCTGCAGCAGTGGCTGCCTGGGGCCAACGAACAGATGCGGGCGCAGATCGAGGCGATCAACGCCGAGCTGCCGTTCACGGCTGCTTACGATCCACCCCATGCCCCAACCCCTGAGCCCTGAACAGCAGCGTCAGCTCACCGAGCTGGATGCCCGCTTGTCGCAACGGTTCATCGCCCTGGATCCCGACGGGTATTTTCTGATCAGGGTCGACCACGGGGCCGCCCAGCTGGTGGTCGAGCACTACGGCAACGGCATCGACGACCGCGGCCTGGCGACCGATCCCGAGACCGGTGCCGTGCTCAGCTGCCGCGGGGCAGGGCCGCGGCGGCCGCTCGCCATCTGGCGGGCATCGAGCGCCAAGCAACTCGGCATCCAGCTCACCGAAGGGGAGGGGCCGCACCCACTGAGCCGGCTCGACCATGCCCTGTATCTGGGCCGCGAGCTGCAGCGCGCCGAACACTGCCTGCTCCACGGTGACGCCTACATCCAGGATTGAACTGCAACCGGCTCAGACCGGCAGCAGCTGACGCACCGGGGCCGCTGGCTCCTCGGGGGGCAGCGCGGCCAGCTGCTCGCCGATCTCCTGGGTAACCACCGCGCGGTACTCGAGGAAGTGTTCGTTGTGGGCGAGGACCACAAGAAACTGCTCGAGCACGCCGGGATTGTGCCGCCCCACCTTGAGCAGGGCCCGCCAGAAGCGCCAGCGGGTGTCACGTTTGATGCCCTGGCGCCAGATCACAATCAGGAGGGCGCGCACGTCGGTCCAGGCGGGCAGGGAGGCCTTGCCGAAGGCCGCCGGCACGTACTGCTGCCAGCGGGGCAGACCCATCTTCATGTAGTAGTGCGTGACCCGGTCGATGTAGGCGTGGGGCTCGTAGAGCCGGCAGAAGGCATCGACGTATTCGCTGGCGATCTCGCGGATCGGACGGGTCGGCACAAAATTCAGCAGGTTGGTCTGGTTGACCCCCTTGGCGGCGTCCTTGTCCTGGATCAGCCGGCCTTCCTTTTCGAGGCGGTGCCACAGACCGGTGTTGGGCAGGGCCTGCAACATGCCCATCATCGCCGCGGGAATGCCGGTGCGACTCACAAACTCGACGATGCGATCACCGGCACCGCTCTTTTCGCCGTCGAAGCCGATGATGAAGCCCGCCATCACGCGGATGCCGTAGCTGCCGATGCGGTCGACCGACTCTTCCAGGGAGCTGCGGGTGTTTTGCAGTTTCTTGGCGGTTTCGAGGCTGGCGGCATCGGGGGTCTCGATGCCCAGGAAGACCGAGTCAAAACGGCACTCGGCCATCATCTCCATCAGTTCGTCGTCGCTGGCCAGGTCCACCGAGGCCTCGGTGGCAAAGCTGAACGGGTAGCCGTGCTCGATCTGCCACGACTTGAGGGCAGGCAGCAGCAGCTTGGCGTTGCGCTTGTTGCCGATGAAGTTGTCGTCGACAAGAAAGATCGAACGCCGCCAACCCAGGTCGTAGAGCCGCTGCAGCTCGGCGATCAACTGCTCGGGGGTCTTGGTGCGCGGTTTGCGGCCGTAGAGCACGATGATGTCGCAGAACTCGCACTGAAACGGACAACCGCGCGAGAACTGCACGCTCATCGAGTCATAGGCGTCGAGCTGCAGCAGGTCGAAGCGCGGCACCGGTGTGGCGGTCACATCGGGTTTTTCGCCCTCGGCACTGAAGCGGCCGCCCCGTTCGCCGCGCTCGATCGCTTCGATGAACAGGGGCAGGGTGATCTCCCCTTCGTCGAGCACTTTGAAGTCGGCCAGCTCAAGCTCGGGGGCATCGGGTGTGGAGCTGGCGAACGGACCACCAACGGCCACCGGCAGACCGCGCTCCTTGGCGCGGGCGATCTGCACGGCCATGTCGGCCTTCTGCACGATCATCCCCGAAATCACCACCAGCTCAGCCCAGTCCCACTCTTCAGGGGTGACCTCTCGCACGTTGCGATCGACCAGCTTCATCTCCCAGCGCTGGGGCAGCAGAGCGGCGACCGTCACCAGACCCAGGGGCGGCAGCAGCACCTTGCGGTTCACCAGCTCCAGGATCTTTTCGTAGCTCCAGAAGGTTTTCGGGAACTCCGGGTAGATGAAGAGCGTGCGCATGAGGCGGGCTTCAGTTGGGCGGGCCAGAGCGCTTGCGCGTCAGCTGGAGGAAGTGGTGCGAGCGGTGATGAGCTGGTGCTGAAGGCAGCTACGGGGCTTGAGGACGATGGTTGCGACCCCACACAGGGGCCCAATTGACCCTAAGTGATCCAGGCGGGGCCCCGGCGGGCTGCAGCTCTGCTGTAATGGCCCTCACATCCTGAGGTCTGTCATGGGCATTGCGATTTATCTGGCGCTGGTGGGTGGTGGCCTGGCCACCGCATTGATGGCCACCGTCGTAATGCGCGGCCTCAGGCTGATCTGAACGCCCCAAGCGTCAGACCGGATGCCGCGTCGTTAACCGCGTCGTTAACCGAGCGTGCTGGGTTCGGCCAGCCGTGACCTTCCGCGGCGAAACAACTCCAGAACGCCCAGGCCGATCCCCAGACTCCCCAGCAAACTCAGGCAGGGTCCCAGGCCCCACGAGAGGGTGATCACGGCGGCCAGCAGTCCACTGAGGCCGCCACCCCCCAGAAAGGCGATCTGGCTGAGGCCTGCCATGCGGCCGCGTATGCGCTGCGCAGAGCCCACCTGCACGATCAGGTTGACCCCTGCCAGCAAGCTGGCGGTGCCGGCGCCGATCACAAAGGTCATGACCAGTCCGGCCGCGGCTCCACGGCTGCTGCCCAGGCCCACCTGGGCCAGTCCGGTGATCAGCGTGCAGCCTCCGAGCAGCAGGCCGGGTCTGCCGCTCAACCAGCGGCTGTTGCGTTGCAGCACCAGGCCGCCGCTGATGCTTCCGGCGGCCAGCACCGCGGTGAAGGTGCCGAGGGCCTGCGGACTGCCATCGAGCACCTGCCTGGCCATCAGCGGTGCCAGGCCCGGATGGAAGAACACCACCAGACAGGCCACAGCGGTGAACCGCAGCACATGGCGCAACACGGCTCCACAGCCATCCCACGCCGCCTGCAGGTTGGCTTCGCTGGCGGGCTTGCCCTCGATGCGGCTGGTCTGTTCGGCGCCTCGGTTGGGCAGCAGCAGCCACACGATCGTGGCGATCGGCAGCAGGTAGGTGGCCGCATCGAGGGCCAGGGCGGTGGTGGGTCCGCTCAGTGCCAGGAGCCAGCCGCCCAGGGGCGGACCCACCAGCTTGCCCACGTTGAACACCACCGAGAAGCTCGCCAGATAGGGGGCCAGCTGAGCGGGTTCGTCGATCAGCAGGGCGCAGTATTTGCTGCGCGCGGTGAGCTCGAACGTGCTGGCGATGCCGATCAGCAGGGTGCTGAGCAACAGCAGACCCACCTGCAGCTGCCCTGTGGTGAGCGGGATCGCCACCGCCCCCAGCACCGCGGCGCCAAACAGGCCCCATTGGGCCTTGATCAACATGGCCTCGCTGCCTAGCCGGTCGGTCAACACGCCGGCGGGGCCGCTCACCGCCAGCGACGGCAGGGCCAGGGCGCCGAAGTGCAGGGCTAGCACCAGCGGATTGTCATTGCCCTGGATCAGAATCCAGCCCTTGGCCGTGATTCCCGCAAACGATCCAGCCGTGCTCAGGCCCGAGGCCACCAGAAACATGAGGCGCTGATGGCGCCTCAGCCAGGGGTGGATCAAGTGCCGATCCGCCTGGCAGCCAGCGCGTCGTTCACCATGGCTCCGGCACCGACGACCTCACCGATCAGGTCATAGGTGTCGGCCGCGGTGATCCGCACCGGCACCATCGTGCCCGGGGCGGCGCAGAGACCGCCCTCGCCGGGCAGCACCCGGACCTCGCCGTCGACCTCGGGGGCGAAGCGGGCGCAGCGGCCCAGCATCTCGCCGGTTGAGGGGTTCTCCTGTTCGATCAGCACATCGACGATGCGGCCCACCCAGGCCGCGTTGCGTGCGGCGACGATCGGCTGCTGCAGGGCCATCAGACGGTCCTTGCGCGCGGCCGCCACCTCGGCCGGCACCTGATCCGCAAGCTCTGCCGCAGGTGTGCCCTCTTCTGCCGAGAAGGTGAACACACCCACGTGGTCGAAGCGTTGCTCGGCCACAAAGGCGAGCAGGTGCTCAAAGTGCTCCTCGGTTTCGCCGGGAAAGCCGACGATGAAGGTCGTGCGCAGCACCGCCTCGGGCAGCTGCGCGCGGATGCGCGCCAGCACGCCTGCGGTCACATCGGCCTGCCAGGGGCGGTTCATCGCCCGCAGCACCTCGGGGTGGCTGTGCTGCAGCGGCAGATCCAGGTAGGGGAGCACATTGGGCACCTCCCGGTAGGCCGCCAGCACCTCGGGCGTCAGGCCGGTCGGGTAGGCGTAGTGCACCCGGATCCAGGGGATCTCCACCTCTCCGAGGGCGCGCAGCAGCTCGGCGAGCTGGGGTTTGCCCGCCAGGTCAAGGCCGTAGTTGGTCGTGATCTGGCTGATCAGCACCAGCTCCTTGACCCCCTGGGTTGCCAGCTGCCGGGCCTCGGCCACGATGCTCGCGATCGTGCGCGAGCGCTGGTCACCCCGCAGTCTGGGAATGATGCAGAAGGCGCAGCGGTAGTCGCAGCCTTCGGCCACCTTGAGGTAGGCGATCGCCTCGCTGGTGGTGCGGTACCGGGGCAGGTGCTCGTCGCCCACGAACGTGGGGTTGGCGCTGACCTGGTTGACGCGCTCGCCGGCTTCGACGCGCTCGAGCACGCTCACGATGTGCTGGTAATCGCCGGTGCCCACAATCGCTTTGGCTTCGGGCAGGCTGTCGAGCAGCTCCTCCTGGAAATGCTGGGCCAGGCAGCCGGCAATGATCAGCTCCTTGCCCTGTTCGGCCAGTTCCACCAGGGTGCGCACCGACTCTTCGCGGGCGTCCTGGATGAAGCTGCAGGTGTTGACCACCACCACGGCGGCGTCGTTCTCGTCGGCGCTGACGCCATAGCCGGCCTGCGCCAGCAGGCCCAGCATGTGCTCGGTGTCCACCCGGTTCTTTTCGCAGCCCAGGTGGGCAAAGGCCACGGTTGGCTTGGTCATGGGCAGCTGGGCTGTCGGCAGACGCCGGTTCCACCCTATGGGACGGCTGCTGCGAGAATCGGGCCACCGCCGATGCCTTGCGCGTGACCTCCAGTCGCCTCAGTGAGCGCCTCAGTTCCCAGCGCCGCCGGCCTGAGAGCGGCCCCCGCTGGGTGCGGGTGGTGATGGCCGTGCTGGCCACCATTGGCGTGATCGATACCGGCTCGATCACCCTCAACACGTGGGGGGTGCTCGGTGCGCTCAGCTGCGGCAGCCAGGGCTTTTTCGGCTGCAACGGCTGCGACAAGGTGCTCTCCAGTGCCTGGGGCACCCTGCTGGGCCAGCCCCTGTCGTTGTTCGGGCTGCTGGCCTATGGGGCCATGCTGGTGCTGGCGGTGTTGCCGCTGGTGGCCCAGAGCCCAGCCGTGCTGGCTCCCTGCCGTTGGGGTGTGTTTGTGCTGAGCACCGCCATGGCGGTCTTCAGTCTGGTGCTGGTCGGGGTGATGGCCTTGGCCATCCGCGACTGCTGCCCGTTCTGCATTCTCTCGGCCCTGCTGAGCCTCTCGCTGTGGGTGCTCAGCCTGATGCAGGGGGACTGGGCCGACCGCGGCCAGCTGCTGTTCAGGGGCATCCTGGTGGCCCTGGTGGTGGCTGTGCTGGGCCTGGGCTGGGCTGCAGCCGTCAACCGTCCGGCTGTGCTCACGGCCAAGGGGGCTCCGATTCCTGTCACCACGGTCAGCACGCCGACCACCCTGGCTCTGGCCGACAAGCTCACCGCCAGTGGTGCGGTGATGTATTCGGCTTACTGGTGCCCCCACTGCCACGATCAGAAGCAGTTGTTCGGCAAGGAGGCCGCGGCTCGCCTCAAGGTGATCGAGTGCGCCCCCGATGGACAGAACAGTCAGGCCGAGCTCTGCCAGAGCAAGGGCATCGAGGGATACCCCTCATGGGAGATCAACGGGACGGTCGATTCGGGCGTCAAACCCCTGCAGAAGCTGGCCAACCTGGTTGGCTTCCCTCAGTTGGTGACCCCTGCAACCGGAGTGGCTCCCAACTGAGCACCTCCATCAACTGACGGCTTCATCAACTGACGGCTCCAGTCGCCATCGCCCGGCCGATCTGCTGCAGGGTGTGGCGTTGCCAGAACGGCTGGCTGGCCGGTGCATCGGTGCGGTGGTGACCGCCGCGGCTTTCACAGCGAAACAGGGCGGCGCCGATCAGCAGTTCGGCCAGCACCAGCCGGTGCTGAAGGTCGACCTGCGCCCGCAATCCAGCCTTGGATTCGCGACCAACGGCCAGCCCTGTGCCGGGCTCCAGGCGGCTCAGCTGACGCAGCTGGGGCCACTGCTCCAGCGCTTGCCGTTGCTGCCTGACCTGCGCCAGCGCCTGAATCATGAGATCGCCGCGCCGCTCCACCCCGGCGGCGTTCCAGCACAGTTGGCGCAGCCTCTGCTGCAGGGCCTGCAGGTGGGTGTCGCCGGCCGCCATGCCGGCTGGGGCGAGGTCGGGGCCGTCCACAGCCGGAGGCGGCGGCGCCACGGCTCCGCTGGTCAGGCTGGCGGCCAGATGCCTGGCCAGCCGTCGGGCAAAGACCAGGCACTCCATCAAGGAGTTGCTGGCCAGCCGGTTGGCGCCATGCACGCCGGTGCTGGCCACTTCACCGACGGCGTAGAGCCCTGCGACCGAGGTGGCCGCATGGAGGTCGGTGCCGATGCCGCCCATCCAGTAATGGGCTGCCGGCGCCACCGGGATCGAACCGGTGAGCGGTTCCAGCCCCAGCTCCCGGCAGCGGCCCAGGATCGTGGGGAACTGGGCCAGCAGGCGTTGCTCGCCCACCGGGCGCAGGTCAAGCCAGACGTGGTCGACGCCCTGGGCGGCCATGGTGCGCGCCAGGGCACGGCTCACCTGGTCGCGGGGTGCCAGATCAGCTCCGGCAAGCCCGGCCACCGGACTGCGGCCGGCGGCATCGTGCAGGCGCGCCCCCTCCCCGCGCACCGCCTCTGAGATCAGAAAGTGCGGCGCCCCCGGCAGCATCAGGGCGGTGGGGTGAAACTGCACGAATTCGAGGTCCCGCAGTACCGCACCGGCCTGCCAGGCCATCGCCAGGCCATCGCCGCTGGCCTGGGCCGGATTGGTGGTGTGGGCAAACAGATGGCCGCCGCCGCCGCTGGCCAGCACCACCGCCTGGCTGCTGAGCCAGCCGACCCGATCGCCATCGAGAACCTGCAGGCCGCGGCAACGACCCTGGTACATCCACAGCTGCAGGGCCATGACGCCCTTGCGTTGGATCACATTGGGGCGGGCCAGAACCTGCCGTTCCAGGGCGTCGACCAGGGCGCCGCCGGTGCGGTCCTGGGCATGCAGCACACGCCGGTGGCTGTGGGCGGCCTCAAGCGTGGTGCTCAGCTCGCCACCGTCGTGGTCGAAGGCCATGCCCAGGTCCAGCAGGCGGGCGACGCAGCCCGGAGCCTCCTGAACAAGCACGTCGACCGCCGTGGCATCACACAGCCCGGCACCGGCCCGCAGGGTGTCGTCGGCATGGGCGCTGAAGCTGTCTTCGGGGCGGGTCACCGCGGCGATGCCGCCCTGGGCCCAGCGGCTGGCCGAGCGGGGGGAGCTGTCCTTGCTGATCAGCAACACACGCAGGGACGGCGGCAGCTCGAGGGCTGTCATCAGCCCTGCCGCACCACAGCCCACGACCACCACATCCCAGGGGGTGCCAGCGATGGGGTCGTGCTCAGGTGCCATCACAACGGCCGCCGATCAAAACCGGCGGCCGGCGACGTGGCGGCGAGCTTAGGTCTCAGCGGTATTGCCCGTCGTTGATGCGGTCAAATCCCTCATTGAGAGCCACTTCGGGCGGCGTGACGGTGAAATTGGTCTTGTATTTCTCAAACAGCTCCTTCTGACGATCGGTCAGGTCAAGCTTGAACACATCATCGACGCTGCTGTAGGGGCCGCCGAGCACGATCTTGCCCGCCAGGGTCGGGTACATCCCGGGAAAGTCCTGGAAGCGGCGCACCGAGCAGTTGTTCAGATCGATCTTGCCGGCGCGCTCGGCGATCTTGTCATCGGCGATGTTGCGGCGTTCTGCGGCGAAGGCGGGCTGAGGCAGCACCAGCACACACAGCAGAGAGAACAGAACGAGTCCACCCATGAGCCAGGCAGCCAGCCGTTTCATCGCGACACTCCAAGAGGCTTGAGGCAACGTTACAGACATCCCTCTCTTCCAACCTGCGCTGGCCGGCCGGCTTTTGCAGATCTTCAGATCAGTCCGCTCCAGCGCGGAGCAATGAGCACCAGCGCCACAAACAGCGCGTCGACCAGAAGGGTTGTGATCACTGTGGCTGCGGCCAGTCTGGCGGTGGCCCCCCGCTGCCACAGGCCCAGGCTCAGGCCCAGCAGGGCGGCGGCAAACGCTGAAATCAGCACAAGGTTGAGCGGCGTCAGCAGGCGTAGGGCGGCTTCCTGCAGCAGCGCGCCCGCCTCGCCCGCTTCGGCGGCCAGGGCGGCGGGCCACAGCGGCATCAGTCCGGTGAGGGCCATGGCGGCATCGGTGGCAGCGGTGCCCAGCAGCGAAGCGAGGTAGAAGCTGCCGGCCAGTTGCCAGCGGCTGCGCAGCCCCCCCAGGGCCAGGGGCAGGGCCAGCGCTTCGATCGGCAGATGCCAGAGAGGATGCAGCCGGCACCAGCCCCAGAAGAGGCTGCCGCAGAACCAGCTGCCCGCAAAGCCCACCAGCAGGGCCCCGGCCCTGGCGCGCTGCTCCGATGGGCTGAGCCCCAGCACGATGCCCGTAGCCAGCAGGGGCATCGTCAGCAGGGTCGCCACGAGCGGATGGGCGTGCACCAGCGGGGCCTGCACAAACACCGGCAGGGTCACCAGCAGGGCGGCCACCAGGTCCAGGCTCAGCCGGCGGGGCAGGGCCAGGCCCCTCTGGGCTGGCAGCAGGCTGGGCGAGGCGCCGATCACCAAAACTGAGAAAAACGTTGCGCAACCTTAAGCGCTCTGCCGCCATAGGGTTTGGCCCAGCGCCACGGATCTGGCTGTGACGTTTCTGGCCGTCACGTTTGTGACGGTGACGTTTCTGACTGAGCCTGTGTCGATGACCTTTCTCGCCGTGACTGCCGCAGTTCCTGGGCTGCTCGAGTCCTGCTGGCGTGCCCTGGTGCTGGGCATTGTCCAGGGGCTCACCGAGTTTCTGCCGATCAGCAGTTCGGCCCACCTCAAGGTGGTGCCCGTCCTGCTCGGTTGGGGCGATCCCGGTGTCTCGTTCACCGCCGTGATCCAGCTGGGCAGCATCGTGGCGGTGCTGGCCTACTTCTGGGACGACCTCAGGCAGGTGGGGCGGGGCATCGCCAGGGCGGCCCGCCATGGCCAGTGGTCCGATCCGTCGGCCCGCCTCGGCACCGCGATGGCCATCGGCACCGTGCCGATCGTGCTGGCCGGCCTGGCGATCAAGCGCTGGCTTCCCGACTACGACCAATCGCCACTGCGCAGCATGGTCAGCATCGCCATCGTCTCGATCGTGATGGCCCTGTTGCTGGCCCTGGCCGAGCTGGTGGGGCGGCGGCGCCGCTCCCTCGAGGCGGTCAGTGCCCGCGATGGCCTGCTGGTGGGCCTGGCGCAGGCCCTGGCGCTGGTGCCCGGGGTGTCGCGCTCCGGCAGCACCCTCACGGCGGCACTGCTCGATGGCTGGCAGCGCCCTGCGGCGGCGCGCTTCTCGTTTTTGCTGGGCCTGCCGGCCATCACCCTGGCCGGTCTGGTCGAGCTCAAGGAGGTCCTGGCCGCCTCGGCCGAAGGCGGGCCGCTGCCGATGCTGGTGGGGCTGCTGTCGGCTGGGATCGTCAGCTGGCTGGCGATCGCCTGGCTGCTGCGCTATCTGCAGCGCCATGGCACCTGGGTGTTCGTGGCCTATCGGCTGCTGTTTGGCGTGGGGATCCTGCTGTGGCTGCGGTCGGGCGGCTCGGGCGCCACAGTGGGATGAGGCCCTTCGCCCAGGACGCTGCCCCGGCCCGTGTGGAACGAACCCTCCACTGCCCTTGCCACCGCTGAGCTGGCAGGACCCCAGCGCCAGCCGGATCCGGCGCTGGTGGTCAGCGTCGAACCCGGCTCGATCGGTGAGGAGCTGGGCTTTCAGCCCGGCGATCGCCTGATCAGCATCAATGGCAGACGGCCGCGCGATCTGATCGACCTGCAGATGCTCTGCTGCGACGAAGAACTGACGCTCGAGGTTGAAGACTCCGGTGGCACCCGGCATGTGGTCGAACTTGAAAAAGAGGCCGATGACGGCCTGGGCCTGGGCTTCAGCGAGGCTCTGTTCGACGGTCTGAAGCAATGCAACAACCAGTGCCCGTTCTGCTTCATCGACCAACAGCCTCCCGGCCGGCGGCGCAGCCTTTATTTCAAGGATGACGACTACCGGCTCAGTTTTCTCTACGGCTCCTATCTGACCCTGACCAACCTCACCGCGGCCGACTGGCAGCGCATCGAGGCCCAGCGGCTCTCACCGTTGTATGTGTCGGTGCACGCGACCGATCCGGATCTGCGCAGCCGCCTGCTGGTCAATCCCCGTGCGGGTCTGCTGCTTGAGCAGTTGGCCTGGTTTGAACAGCGCGATCTGCAGATCCATGCCCAGGTGGTGGTCTGCCCCGGTCTCAACGACGGCCCCGCCCTGCTGCGCACCCTCACCGATCTGGCCGGTTTTGCCGCAGGCGAGTGGCCGGCCGTGCTCTCGGTGGCGGTGGTGCCCGTGGGGCTGACCCGTTTTCGCCCGCCGGGTGATGGACTGATGCCCGTTGACCGGGCCGCGGCCCGCGCCGTGATCGCCGCGGTTGAACCGTTGCAGCAGGGGTTTCAGCAGCGGCTGGGCAGTCGCTTCGCCTGGCTGTCCGACGAGTGGTATCTGATCGCCGGCCTTCCGCTGCCGTCGCGCTCGGCCTACGAAGATCTGCCCCAGCAGGAAAATGGTGTGGGCAGCATCCGCGCCTTTCTGGAGCAGCTCGATCGCGCCACGACCGATCTGCCCCCGCGCCTTGAGCAGCCCAGGCGGCTCAGCTGGGTGGTCGGCCGCCTGGTGGGCGAAGCCCTGGCGCCCGTTGTGGCTCGGCTCAATCGGATCGAGGGTCTGCAGCTGGGCCTCCATGCCCTGCCCAGCCCTTACTGGGGGCAGGAGCAGGTGGTGACGGGTCTGCTCACCGGCAGCGATCTGCTCTGCGGTCTGGCGGGGCGGGATCTGGGCGAGCGGCTGCTGTTGCCGTCGGTCACCCTGCGCCAGGGCGACCCGGTGTTTCTGGATGATCTGACCCTGGCCGAGCTGGAGCAGCGGTTGCCTGTTCCCATTGAGGTGATCGGGGGGGCAGAGGAGCTGGTGGCCGCTTGTATCCGCAATCCGGCGAAGTTTCCGTAAGCTGCGCCGGTATTGGTGAGTTGGATTCGTGCGGCGATCGCTGGCTGCTCTCTGCCTGATTGGCGCTGCAGCGTCCCCCTTCGCAGCCTGGGCCGAGCAGTCGGGGACAGGGTCCTCGCCCTCGGGCACGGTCGCCGCTGAGCCCCTGCCGCTGGCACCCCAGGTCAAGGGCAGCCGCCCCAAGGCGAATCCGTCGGTGCTGCCGCCGGCGGCCACCCAGCTGCTGCCCGAGGTCAGGGACCTTGCAGCACCCGCCTCACTGGCGCTGCCCACCAAGCCCGCTCAGGTGCAGATCCGCGAGCTGCGGCCGATCAGCCTGGTCGAGGCCGAGAACCTCGCCGAAGTCAACAACCCCAACCTCAAGGCGATCGCCGCCCAGGTCGATCAGGCCCAGAACAACCTGCGGGCCCAGATTGCCCTCTGGTATCCCACCCTCAACATCAACGCCAACGCGCTGCCCTCCTACACCGGCGGTCAGCAGTCTTTTGGCGATTCCAACCAGTTCACCCCGGACGGCCTCACCTCCACCAACCGCTGGTTCTACGGCGCCAGCGTGCAGGCCCAGTGGGCCCTGATCAACCCCCAGCGGGTGCCAGCCATCGCGGCGGCACGCGATTCCTTTGAAAAGGCCAAGGACGCTTACCTGGTCAGTCTGCGGGATCTGCGTCTTCAGGTGGATGTCGCCTACTTCACCCTGCAGCAGAGCGACGATTCGGTGCGCATTGGTCAGGAGTCGGTGCGGGCCTCGGTGATCAGCCTGCGCGACGCCCGCGCCCGTTACCAGGCGGGTGTGGCCACCAAGCTGGAGGTGCTTGAGGCCGAGACCCAGCTGGCACGCGACCAGCAGCTGCTGACCGAGTCGCTGGCGTCCCAGGCCATTGCCCGCCGCACCCTGGCCGCCCTGCTCGATCTGCCCCAGCAGGTCACCCCCACCGCCAAGGATCCGGCCCGGGTCGTGGGCACCTGGCAGCCCAGCCTGCAGGAGAGCATCATTGCGGCCTTTGCCTTCCGCGAAGAGCTCGACCAGGCGCTGCTCGACATCTCGATCGCCAACAGCAGCGCCAACCAGGCGCTCGGTGCGGTGCAACCGTTCCTCAATGTGTTCAACACCCTCATCGCCGGCCGTTATCAGGGCAACCAGAACGTTCTTGTCGACCTACCCGGCAGCCAGGGCTGGAACGTCGACAACTCCATCGGTCTCGGGGTCACCTGGAACATCTTTGACGGCGGGGCGGCTGCCGCGCGTTCCCGGGCTGCCAAAGCCCAGGCCAGGCAGTTCACCTACCAGTTCGCGCAGCGCCGCGATGAGATTCGCCGCGATGTCGAGATCAGCTTCTACGAGCTTGAGAAGAACAACCGCAACCTGACCACCACAGCCCGCGAGGTGCTCTCGGCCCGCGAAGCTCTGCGTCTGGCCCGCCTGCGACTCGAGGCCGGCGTCACCACCCAGCGGGAAGTCGTCAACAACCAGCGCGATCTCACCAACGCCGAGGTGCGCCATTCCAATGCCATCAGCGACTACAACAAGCGTCTGGCCGAGCTGCGCCGGCGCACGGGTCTCGACCAGATCGCCCTGTGCACCCCGCCATCTCTGCCTGCTGTGAAACCGTTACTGGAGGGGACCTCCAAGGTCCCGGTGGAACAGCCCCCGCTGCTGCCCGCCTGCAACGCCGCCAAGGCCATCTACTGAACGGGTGCGGGGACTCGGTCTTGCCGCAACCCTGAGGCTCGGCCTGTTTCAGGGCTGCCTGGGTTGCCTGGCGGTGATTTTTTCGGGTCTGCTCAACCGGGTCATGCTCACCGAGCTGGCTTTCCCCGGTTTGCTCGTGGGCGGCGCGCTGGCGTTTGAGCAATTCGTGGCGCCGGCCCGGATTCTGTTCGGTCAGATCAGCGATGCCCATCCCATCGCCGGACGGCACCGCCTCCCCTACATCTGGCTGGGCACGCTCCTGTTCTGTGGTTTTGCGGTGGCCTCGGTGCCGCTGATCTTTGCGGTAGGGCGCCTGCTCGACGCCGGCAGCTCCACCACCCTGGCTCTGGGGGTGAGCGCTCTCTGCGGCCTGTTTGCGCTCTATGGACTCTCGATCTCGATGGCGACCACGCCCTATCTGGCGCTGGTGATCGATCGCACCACCGAAGCCGAGCGACCCCGAGCCGTGGGGATCATCTGGTGCATGCTCACGGTCGGCATCGTGATCGGCGCGATCCTGATCGGGCTGAGCCTCAAAGGCCTCGATGGCATCACTGATCCTGCCCTGCTTGAACCGGCGCTGCTGGGCTTCATGGTCAAGGTGGCCATGGCGGTGCTGGCGCTCACCCTGGTCGCCACCGCTGGCATCGAACCCAGCGGCAGGCAGCACACCCGGGCCGGCGATGGGTCCCCCTCGCCTGGGCGCGATGACGCCATCACCCTGGCTCAGGCCTGGACCCTGATCACCAGCAGCCGTCAGGTGCTGGTGTTCTTCGCTTTTCTGATGTGCTTCACCCTGGGGCTATTTCTGCAGGACCCGATCCTCGAGAGCTACGGCGCTCAGGTCTTTGGCATGCCGATCGCGGCAACGGCCTCGCTCAATGCCTTCTGGGGTGTGGGCACCCTGATCGGCCTGTTGCTGGCAGGCATGTGGCTTGTTCCAAGGCTTGGAAAGCTTGGTGCGGCACGCCTCGGCTGCCAGTTGATCGTGGTCACCCTGGGTCTGTTGGTGCTCTGCGGCTTCAGTGGCAAGGTTCCCCTGCTCAACGCCGTTCTGCTGCTGTTTGGTCTGGCGGCGGGCATCGGCACCAACAGCGCCCTGGTGTTGATGCTCGATCTCACCCTGCCCCAGGCTGCCGGCACGTTCGTCGGGGTGTGGGGCCTGGCCCAGGCGCTGTCCCGAGCTCTCGGCAAGGTGTTCGGCGGTGGCTTGCTGGATCTGGGCCAGCAGCTGCAGCGCCTGCTCGAGCTGGGTGAGGATCCGTTCCCGGCCTTTGCCCTGGTGCTGCTGGTTGAAATGGTGGTGGCTTCCCTGGCCCTGGTGCTGCTGGCCCGTCTCAACCTGCGCCAGTTCAGGGAGGATACGGGTGCGAGTCTCAGCAAACTGCTGGCCCTGGAGCTTGGATGAGCGCACCTTCCCCGTTGCCACCGCTGCGGTTCGATCTGGCAGAGCTGCTCGATCAGGTGGCTGAGCGTCAGCGCGCCGACTTTGGCCACATGGCCTCTGATTTCAAGGCCGACGGCACCCTGATCACCGCCTGCGACCGCTGGAGCGATCAGACCCTGGTCGAAGGCCTTGCTCGCCTCTACCCGGGCGAAGGCGTGCTCAGCGAAGAAGGCCTGCAGACCGTTCCCAAGACTCCGGCCTATTGGGTGGTGGATCCCCTCGATGGCACGACCAACTTTGCTGCGGGCATTCCCTACTGGGCCATTTCGATGGCGCGTTTCGAGCAGGGGCGTCCGGTTCTGGCGATTCTCGATGTGCCTCCGCTGCGCCAGCGCATCGTTGCGGCCCTGGGCCAGGGTGCCTGGCGCAATGGCAAGTGCCTCGAGGCGCCGTCGCTGCAGCAACATCCGGCGGGATGCGCCTCCCTCTGCAGCCGTTCCATCGGTGTGCTGCAGAAGCTCCCTGACCGGCGTTTCCCCGGCAAGATCCGCATGCTCGGGGTGGCCAGCCTCAACCTGGTGAGTGTGGCCATGGGGCAGACCGTCGCCGCCCTTGAGGCCACACCCAAGATCTGGGATCTGGCTGCCGCCTGGCTGGTGCTCACTGAACTGGGCTGCAGCCTGCGCTGGCTCAGGACTTCACCAGAAGCTCTGGCCCCAGGCCTCGACCTGGCCCAGGTCGACTTCCCATTGCTTGCCGCTGACCAGGACGCCACCTTGGCGCGTTTTCTGCCCTGGGCCAACGCACTGGTCGAGCCCTGAGAGCCCTGTGCCCCCTGCTGCGGCAGGGGCATTTGAGCCTTTCACAAGCACAGGCCACGATCCTGTGGTACTGTTGTTGGTCTGCGCGGTTCCTGGACAAGGCGGCGCGCAGGGCTTACAACCCAGAGGATGCGTCCGACGGTGTTGTAAGTTTTGGAAGTCGCCGGAAGGCGACGCCCACCACATCCCTGAGAGGGGACGAGCAAGGCAGCTGAGGCTGCTGAGTTTGTGTGGT